>Ga0209640_10000184_pt1 | contig 44845 bp, 41 predicted proteins | sample RifCSP10_1_FD_184018 | JGI IMG/M metagenome (GOLD analysis project Ga0209640, IMG submission 184018) | Soil microbial communities from Rifle, Colorado - Rifle CSP2_sed 10_1 (SPAdes) (version 2) | ecosystem: Environmental > Terrestrial > Deep subsurface > Rock core/Sediment | place: Rifle...
CCGGCGCAGGACCGGTGTCAGCCGGTAGCCGCCGATGATGTTGGCCAGCTTGGCCGAGTTGGTCACGACGCTCTGCCAGCCGAAGGCGGCGGCCATGCGGGCAGGCTCCATGATGTACCAGCAGACGCCCGTCAGGACGTGGCCCCCCGCCGCCTCGATCGCCTTGACGTAGCCGAGCCGGGCGGCGACCTCGTGGTTGGCGAAGTTCGTCGTGACCAGGAGTGCCGTGTCCCGGTGGACCCGGCGGCCGGCCAGGAGCTCGGCCACCCGGCCCAGCTCGAAGACCGAGAGTTGGGGACCCGAGAGCACCACGACGTCGGCCCGGTCGCCGGGGGCGGGGTACGAGCGGTAGAAGGCGTCCAGGTGCGCGTCCTCGATCACGTCGGCGGCCGCCGGCGCGTGGCCGCGGAAGGCCTCGGCCTCGTCCCTCGCCTCCGGGGTGATCCCGACCATGTGGTACATCGCGCAGGACCCGAAGGACGCGAGCGCCGCCCCGAAGTGCTTGAGCGCATCAGGTGACGGCGCGGCCCGCAGGCCGGTGAGGACCGGCACCGTCCAGTAGTCGAGGGTCCGCCGGCCGACGATCCCGCCCAACGCTCCCCAGTCGGTCACGTCGTCGAGCCGCGCGCGCACCTCGAACCGGAGGCGTCCCGTACGCTGGGCGTCGAGGTGATAGCCGTAGGCCGGGGTGCGGCCGGTCAAGCCGGCCGCGACGGCTGCCGGAATTGCCGCCTATCGACCCTCGGCCATCTTGCACATCGGCATCGCGGGTGCGCGTCGAGGGTGCGGGATCGCCCCGTTGTCGATCGTCGTCGGCTCCGAGTCGCTGTACTGCGACCTGCAGTTGTCTGGCGACTGGGCGCCACGCACGCTCACACCTAACGGCGAGCTAGTGGATGCAGCGCGCAGAGCATTGCCCGAGGCCGCGGCACGTCCGATCGGTACGAGCGCGCGAGTGGGAGGCACGAGCGGCTGTGACGTCGAGGCCATGGAGGGCTTTGCCGTGCTCCGCGCCGCACAACTAGCGGGCGTGCCGGCCGTGGAAGTACGCGCGATCGCGAACGAGATCGAGGAACCGGACCGCGCAGCGTGGCGCCTGGATGAGGCCTTCGATACGATTGCGAAGGCAACGCCGAGACTCGTCGCGGAGATCGCGGCATGCGTGAGCTGACTTTCGGCTTCTCCCCTTGCCCCAATGACACGTTTGCCTTCTACGCGCTGGCCCACGGACTGGTGGATGCGCCGTTCACCGTGCGCCCGGTACTGCTCGACATCGAGGAACTGAACCGACGAGCGCACGAGGGCGCCTTCGATCTAACCAAGCTCAGCTTCGGCGCCTTCCCCGGTGTCGGCAATCGCTATCGCCTCTTGCGGAGCGGCGCCGCGCTTGGCCGCGGCGTAGGCCCGCTCGTTGTCGCTCGCAGCCCGCGGTCCCTGGCCGAGGCCGTTGCGGGACGCATCGCCATTCCCGGCCTCGAAACCACCGCGTTCCGCCTGCTGCGGCTGGCGGCACCGCACCTCGCCGATGTGGTCGAGCTGCGCTACGACCAGATCCTGACAGCGGTGGCGAACGCTGAGGTGGACGCCGGACTCATCATCCACGAAAGCCGCTTCACGTACGCGGACCATGGCCTGAGGAAGGTTGCGGACCTGGGTGAGTGGTGGGAGGCGGAAACGGGCCTGCCCGTGCCCCTCGCGGGGATCTGCGCCCGCGCCGATCTGGACGCCGGCACGGCGGCCTCCGCCGAGCGCGCCATTCGCGCGTCGGTCGCGCGGGCCTTCGCGAATCCGGTGGAGAGTCGTGACTTTGTCCGGGCCTACGCGCAGGAGATGTCAGATGAGGTGTGTGACGCGCACATCAAGCTGTACGTGAACGAGCACAGCCTCGACCTGGGCGACGAAGGCCTTCGCGCCGTGGAACGACTGGCACTCAGCTGAGGAGCCTCAGCTGGGCCTGGCCTTCAGTGCACCAATCTGTACGAGCCAGTTGGTGAAGCCGTAACACCGCCGCTCGCGGACGATCCGCCCGTCCCTCAACTCGTAAAAGAACACCGCAGGCATGACGAAGGGCTTGCCTGTCGGCTCCAGGCCAAGGAACTCCCCGATGTGCGTGCCTTCTATCGAGAGCAGCGTCGCGGCGTTGTCCCCATCGATGACGAGCTTCTCCAGGCTGACGGTCATGTCGAGGAAGGCATCAAAGACTGCCCGAAGGTTCTTCTCGGCGGCCTCGGCTCTGTGGACGCCCGTACTGGGGCTGTCGATCACGGCATCTGGCGCGTAGTCAGCCGCGAGGGCGGCCGCGTCGAGGTCCTCGTACGCCCCCTGACGACGCATGAAGAGGGCACCGATCTGGTCGCGCGTCATGCCGCTGGTCATCACGCCTCCCTTTTCTCGCCCTGGATGGACGGCCGGATTATAGCCAACCTGGGGCCGAAACGTCCTGTGCAAGCCGGCCATCGCCCACTTGGTACAATCCAAGCGATTCATGGCTCCTCCTGGCCCACACGGACTCACACCAGAGATTGACGCACTGCGCCGCCAGTTCGAACAGATCTCGACTGACGTTGACGCCCTCGTGGGGCCGCTGACAGACGCGCAGGTCAGCTGGAGGCCCGCACCGACAGTCTGGTCCATCGCCGATTGCCTCGAGCACCTGAACGCGACGGCCAGGTTCTATTTGCCCGCCCTCGACGAGGGGATCGCCACCGCCATCCGCGAAGGGACGTACGCCGAAGGGCCGTTCGTCTACCACTGGATTGGGCGACTGCTCGTTCACGTCATCGAACCGCCGCCGCGACTGCGCGTCAAGGCGCCGCAACAGGTTCACCCTGGGCCCGAGCGGACCCGGCGCGAGACGGTCGCGGGCTTTCACGCGTATCAGGTGCAGTACATCGACCGGCTGCGGCAGGCCAACGGGATCGATCTCGCCCGCGCCCGCGTGCGCTCTCCCGCGGTGTCGTGGGTGCGAATTCCGTTGGGATCGGGATTTGCCGCCATGGCCGCCCACGAACGGCGTCACCTGTGGCAGGCCCGCCGGATCACCCAGATGCCCGAGTTTCCCGCTGCCACGTAGGCACGTCACTATAATGGCTGGGTGCTCGCGTTGCGGTACGTCTACGTCCTCGCCCTGGCCGTCTGGCTGGGCGGGATGATCGTGCTGGGCGCAGTCGTGGCGCCCACGACGTTCCGGGTGCTCCAGGCCAGCGATCCAGTCGCTGGCCGACTTCTCGCCGGTGAGGTCTTCGGCGCTTTTCTCACGCAGTTCCACTACGTCGCCTACGGAGCCGGCGCCCTGCTGCTCCTCACCCTGGCGGCGATGGCTGTGCTCGGGCCGAGACCCCGCGGCTTTGCTCTTCGACTGGGCCTGGTTGCCGTCATGCTCCTCGTCGCGCTCTACTCGGGTCTCGTCGTCCTGAGGGAGATCGACTCCATTCAACTGAGCGTCAACGGTCTCCCGTCGAGTCTCTCGGCTGACGACCCGCGGCGGGTTCGCTTCGACCGGCTGCATGAGCTGTCAACACAGTTGATGATGCTCAACATCGCGGGGGCGCTGGTCCTGTTGTACTGGGAAGCCCGCGATCCGTAGACACTGGCGGAGCACTTCGCACTTACTTCCATCACTTTGACCTTTGAACTTCTGAGTTTCCCTTGCGCCACATCATCACCCTGATTCCCGGCGACGGCATCGGCCCCGAGGTCACTGGCGCCGTGGTGGCGATTCTCGACGCGGCGGGGCTGCAGGTCGACTGGGAACGCCATGTCGCCGGCGTCCTTGCCGTGGAGCAGCACGGCGAGCCGCTTCCGCCTTCGCTGGTCGACTCGATCAGGCGCACGAAGGTGGCACTCAAGGGGCCGATCACGACGCCCGTCGGCGGCGGCTTCACGAGCGTGAATGTCGGGCTGCGAAAAGCGCTGGGGCTGTTTGCAAACCTTCGCCCGGTGTGGAACATCCCGTCGGTGCCGTCGCGCTACACCGGCGTTGACCTGGTGATCGTGCGGGAGAACACCGAGGACCTCTATGCCGGCCTCGAACACGAGGTCGTGCCGGGCGTGGTCGAGAGCCTGAAGATCATCACCGCGGACGCGTCGGAACGCATCGCGACGTTTGCCTTCGAGTACGCACGGAAGCATGGCCGCAAGCGCGTCACCGCCGTCCACAAAGCCAACATCATGAAGATGGGCGACGGCCTGTTTCTCAAGAGCGTCCAGAAAGTCGCCGCGCGTTTTCCCGACATCACCTGTGACGAGCGCATCGTCGATGCCGCCTGCATGCACCTGGTGATGAACCCGACGCAGTTCGACGTGCTGCTGCTGCCCAATCTTTACGGCGACATCGTGTCGGACCTGTGTGCGGGTCTTGTGGGCGGCCTGGGTGTCGTGCCCGCCGCGAATCTGGGGGCCGAGGTCGGCGTGTTCGAAGCGGTGCACGGCAGTGCGCCCGACATCGCCGGGAAGAACCTGGCGAACCCGATGGCGCTGCTGCTGTCGGCGCTACTGATGCTGCGTCACATCGGGGAAGGTGACATGGCGGACCGCGTCATGCGCGCGCTCGGTGATGTCCTGTCCGAAGGCAAGGTCCGCACACGGGATCTCGGCGGCACCGCGGGCACCACCGAGTTCGCCGAGGCCATCTGCTGCGAACTGGGTCGCTAGGTTGCTGGGTCGCTAGGTCCACCAGTTACTCGAGCCCACACAGCCACCCAGCCACACAGCCACACAGCCACCCAGCTACCCAGCTACCCAGCCACCCAGCTACCCAGCTACCCAGCCACCCAGCCACCTGTTATAGTCGGACTGCCGATGGTCGACGAGGTCACTCAGGCCGTGCTCTCTCGGGAAGAGGTGGCGCGGTACCTGCAAGGCAACCACGAAGAAGGCGGGCGTTCGGCCCGCGAGCGCATCGAGGCGTACCTCGAGGAGCTCAAAACGACGCAGCGGTACTCGATCTACCGCGCGCTCAAGCACCCGCTCTATCCCATCCTGCGCAAGATCGAGCGTCAGGGCGAGAACGTCGACATCGTCAAGGCCGCGACGCGAACCGGCCGCGTCGTCTACGCCTCGAATCACCGGAGTCACACCGACTACCTCGTTGAGCCGCTCGTGCTCGACGAGAGCGGAATCCGGCCGCCCATCATCGCGGCCGGCATCAATCTGTTCGGCGGGCCGCTCGGCCTCATCCATCGGCACGTGACGGGCGCCATCCCGATCCGTCGCAACACCAGGGACCCGGCGTACCTGATCACGCTCAAGGCGTACGTGGCCGAACTGCTCCGCACCCACGATTTCTTCTTCTATCCCGAAGGCGGTCGCAGCTACAACGGCGCGCTCAAGGTTCCGAAGACCGGGCTCATGCACGCGGCCGTGCAGTCTGATCAGCCGAACCTGGTCGTCGTGCCGACGGCGGTCGCCTACGACCTCGTGCTCGAGGACCACGTGCTGGCCCGTCAGGGCGTGAAGCGTTCGCAGCGGCCGTTCAGCCACGAGCTGGCCGAGATGGTCCGCTACGCGGTCGGATATCGGTCTCGCGCGTTCGTGACGTTCGGCGCGCCGATTGCGGTCGATGGGATCGACGCCACTTCGCGGCGCGCCGTGCTGGATCTCACGCACGCGGTGATGCGAGCCATCGGCCGCCAATACAAGGTCCTGCCCACGGCGGTCGTCGCCTCGTGCGTGCGCCCCTCCCTCACGCGGCGCGAGCTGGAACAGCGCGCCGACGCCCTGATCGAGACGCTTGGAACCTGTGGGGCCAACCTCGGAGTCCGCAGCGGCGCCGAGGCCGTCGACACCGCGCTCGAACCACTCGAAGCCCGCGGCGTCCTGGTTGTCAGCCGTGGCCGCGTGCGCGTGCGTAATCGCAATGTGCTCCGCTACTATGCGCGATCGCTCGAGCACTTGCTGAAGTCCCCGTCACGCCGCACGCACTAGCGGCTCCCCAGCCGCGGCTATCCAATGTTCACCCTGTTGTCGCGCAGCGTGGTCCTCAGGCGCCTCGCGTCGACCTACGGCATGGCCAAGCCGTGGGGGTTTGCCCGGCGGTTCGTCGCCGGCGAGAGCGTCGAAGAAGCGATCGAGGCCTCGCGTGCATTGCAGGCCCGAGGCTTACGCCTGACCCTCGACCACCTCGGAGAAGGCGTCGCGACCCTGGAACAGGCCGCCGAGGCCGCGCGTGACTACCTGCAGCTCATCGACGTCGTGGTCGCCGCCGGTATCGAGCGGAATATCTCCCTGAAGCTCTCGCAACTTGGCCTCCTCGTTGACCGGGCCACGTGCATCGACAACATGCGGCGAATCCTGGAACCGGCCGCGCGACATGATTTCTTCGTGCGAATCGACATGGAGGGCTCGGCCTACACGGAGGTCACCCTCGACGTCTTCGAAACGCTGTGGCAGCTCGAACATCGGAACATCGGCGTGGTCCTGCAGTCGTACCTACACCGCACCGAACAGGATTTGCGGCGGATGAACGAACTCGGCGCACGCGTGCGGCTGGTCAAGGGCGCGTACCACGAGCCACCCTCGGTGGCCCATCGGCAGAAGGCGGATGTGGATGCCGCCTACCTTCGCCAGATGCGACTGCTCCTCGACCACGGCGTCTACCCGGCATTTGCTACCCACGACGAAGCCATCCTCCGCGAGGTCCGCGGCTACGCGACGGAACGAGCCGTGGCGAGCGACCGCTACGAGTTCCAGATGCTCTACGGCATCAGGCGCGACTTGCAGGCCTCGTGCGTCGCCGACGGATACCGGATGCGAGTGTACGTGCCGTTTGGACGTGAGTGGTTCCCGTACTTCATGCGACGCCTCGGCGAACGGCCGGCGAACGTGATCTCGCTCGTTCGCGCGCTACTGGGGGAGAAGAAGTAGGCTCAGGGCTCAAGGCTCAGGGCTTTGGGAGTTGGCCTGGGCCTACGTGATCGTTCTCGCGAGTTCCACGAGGACGTCCCGGCACCGGCACACATCTTCGATCAGCACGTATTCCTCGGTGCTGTGAAGACCGGCGCCTCCCGGGCCGAAGAGCACCGTGGGAATCCCGGCCGCTCCCAGAATCGCCGCGTCGGTCCAGAACGACATGCCCACGCGCGCCGGAACGTGACGGGCAACCGCCGCCGCGCGGATGAGCGCGTCGGGCAGCGGACTCTCTGGATCAATCGCGTAGGGCTCGCGGCCGAAGATCATCTTCGCCGCGCCGTCGAATTCCGGATCCTCTTCGCGCAGCGTCTCCAAGATCGCCGTGGCCTCCGCAAGGCCGACATTTGAGGGCTCGCCCGGCAGCGTCCGCCGCTCGAACTGCAGCGAACTCCTCGCTGGATAGCTGCTCAATTCCTGGCCGCCTTCGATGGTCGACGCGTGCAGCGAGGCCGACCCGAGCAAGGGGTGCCGCACGTCGCGCTGGAGCGTCGCGTCGAGCAATTCGAGGCGAGACAGCACACGGCCCATCCGCAGGATTGCGTCGCGCCCCTCTCGCGGGCGGCTGCCGTGCGCCGCGCGCCCGCGGGTCTCGACAACGACCCACTGAAATCCCTTGTGCGCGACCGCCACGTCGAGCCCCGTCGGCTCGGTGACGACCGCTGCGTCGGCACGCCACCTCGCGACGAGTGCGTCGGCCCCAAGGCTGGCGTGCTCCTCGTCCGCAACAGCAGCCACGATAAGTCTGCCAGTGGCGAGCCCGCCGCTCTCGACCAGCCGACGGACGGCCCCCACCATCGCCGCCACGCCTCCCTTCATGTCCTGAGCGCCCCGGCCGTACAACCGCCCGTCACGAGTGTCGGGATCGAATGGACGAGACATGCCAGTGACGCCGACCGTGTCGGTGTGGCCGCACAGCATCAGCGATCGTCCAGGCCGACGACCCTCGAGCACACCCACCACGTTGGGCCGACCCGGAGCGACCTCGGTGATCTCAACCGCGAGCCCCAACGCACCAAGTTCCGCGGCAAGACGACGACCCACGTCTGCTTCGCCCCGCGCGCCTGGCACGAGCGACGGGTTGATGGAATCGATGGCGACCAGGTCGCGCAGCAGGAGGATCGTGGGGTCCAAGTCCGAAGACATACGCGAGATAATCGAAGCGTGCAGCACGGTACTACACCTCGCGACCTGATCGGGGAGATCGCGACGGCCGTGCGCAAGGCAGGAGGCCGCACACTCGTCGTGGGAGGCTGGGTGCGGGATCGACTCGGGGCTCAAGGCTCAGGGCTCAGGGCTCAAGGTCCAACGCCCAACTTCCAGAGCGCAGCGCCGAGCGCCGAGAGCCCAGAGCCCAAAGACATCGACTTGGAGGTCTTCGGGATCCCGGGCGACAGGCTGGGCGCGCTGTTGGCGTCGTTCGGCCGCGTCGAGGCCGTCGGGCAGAGTTTTCCTGTCTACAAGCTCATCGCCCCCGGACACGCCGAAGTCGACGTGGCGCTCCCGCGTCGCGAGTCCAAGCGCGGCCGCGGGCACAAGGGATTCGAGGTGCACGGCGACCCGTTCATGTCGCTCGAGGAGGCCGCCCGCCGACGCGACTTCACCGTCAACGCGATCTCCTGGGACCCGCTGACGGGCGAGTACGAGGATCCCTTTGACGGACGGCTCGATCTCGATCGCGCGGTGTTGCGGGCTGTCGACCTGGACACGTTCGGTGACGACAGCCTCCGGGTGCTCAGGGCGGTTCAGTTCGCAGCGCGATTCGAGTTCACACTCGACGAGGCCACTGCGGCCCTGTGCCGGCGGATCCCCCTCGACGATCTGCCGGCAGAACGGATCTGGGGCGAGCTGGAAAAGCTCCTCGTGCAAGCGGCGCGACCCTCCATCGGGTTCCGCCTGGCTCTGGACCTCGGCGTCATCGAGCGTGTGTTACCCGAGATGCTCCCGCTCGTCGGCTGCGAGCAGGAACCCGACTGGCATCCAGAGGGCGACGTGTGGACGCACACGCTCATGGTGATCGACAAGGCGCGCGAACTGAACGCCGACCTCGACCGGCCGCGGCTGCTCACCGTGATGCTGGGTGCCGTGTGCCACGACCTCGGCAAGCCGGCGACGACGGCGTTCGTGGACGGACGCATTCGGTCGCTCGGCCATGAACAGGGCGGCGTCGAGCCAACGCTGCGCCTGCTGGACCGGCTGAACGCGCACACGATCGACGGCTTCGATGTGCGGACACAGGTCGTGGGACTGGTGGCGCACCACCTGAAGCCCAGCATGTTCCACAAGGCCGCGAGCGTCTCGGACGCGGCCTTTCGTCGCCTGGCACAAACGGTCGATCTCGAACTGCTCGCGCGCCTGGCCCGCGCTGATTGCCTCGGACGAACGGGCGATTTCGACTGCTCCGCCATGGACTGGTTCCTGTCCCGAGCGCGCAGCCTTGGCGTCGAACATCGCCCCCCGACGCCGCTGCTACTTGGGCGCCACGTCCTCTCTCTCGGTGTTGCGCCAGGACCGCGCGTCGGGGAGATCCTCAAACAGGTGTACGAAAAGCAGCTCGACGGAGAGATCGCGAGCCTCGAAGAAGGGCTGGTCGAGGCGAGGAAGATACTCGGAATGTAAGAGGACCGTTCACGACGGTAATCGTCAGCGGCGACGGCTCAGGTAGGCGGCCAGGCCCGCCAACCCGCCAATGATGACCACGGCGCGAATCACCCTGATCAGACTGAAGAACCAGGCTATGCCAATGCCCAGCGCCGGCCACTGAACCCACCAGTGGCCGGGCGAGGTCATCAGGTTGATGAAGAACAGAAACACGACGATGAGCGGCCCCGTCACCAGGAAGCGCAGGGAGTGCAGTGTGTGTCTCATGGTTTCAGCTCCATCAGACGAGCCGGCGAACCCCAGGGTTCCAGAGCCGAGAGCCCAAAGCCCAGAGCCTGTCGACGCTCACTTCCCGGTCAGCCGGGGCCGGGCAAATTGCTGGTCTGGATGATAGACCGGCATGGTGGGGCTGTTGGCCGCTTCCCAACCAAGCTCGGCCAGCAACCGCATGTCCTCGATGGCACCGGTGTAGTCCCAGTCGGCCCGGAACTCGTCGCTCGGCTGGTGGTAGTCCTTGGCGATGTATTCCTCCTGGCGTTTCTTGGCAAACGCGGGATCTTTGCCGACGTACTGGGCCGGGTCGCTCATCGACAGCGCCGGAATGCCGAGCTTCGCCAGGGGGAAGTGATCGGATCTGAAGAAATAGCCACGCCCCGGCTCCGGGTCCGGGCCCACAACACGGTCCTGGCCAACGGCTAAACGGCCGGCCAGTTCGCCGAGCGTCGACCGTTCGGCGCCGAGGAGGACGATGTCTTTGGCCCGGCCAGCCAGATTCAGCCCGTCGTTGTTGAAGTTGGCCGCCCACGCGGCGGCAGGCAGCACGGGATGTGCCGCGAAATACTCGGCGCCGAGCAGCCCCGACTCCTCCGCCGTTGTAAAGACGATGTAGATCGACCGAGCCGGCCGAGAAGAGGCGTGCGCCAGGGCCTGCGCCACCTCGAGCGTTCCGGCTACGCCGGACGCGTTGTCGAGGGCGCCGTTGAAGATGCGGTCCACGTCCGGTCCCTCGCCGGGCCTGGCCTCAGCGATCCCCAGGTGGTCGTAGTGTGAGGTGTACATCACGGCTTCGTCTGGGTTGGTGCCTGCGAGCACACCAATCACGTTCGGCGACACTTTCTGCTGCACCTTCTGAAGGATGGTCCCCGACGCACGAATACCGAAAGGCACGGGCTTGGCGCCGCGTGCGAGGGCAGCCTTTCGGAGCGCATCGAGATCCTGTTGTGCACGCTTCGCGATGGTACGGGCCGCATCCTCAGTGACCCACGCCTTCAGCGCAAGCGCGGGCTCGCCGGGTGTCGCAGGCAGCGAATACTGCGTGCCGGCCCACGACGTCTGAACGACCTGCCACGGATAGGTCGCCGACGCCTCGGTGTGAATCAGGATGGCGCCCGCGGCCCCCTGCCGGGCGGCCTCCTCGAACTTGTACGTCCAGCGACCGTAGTAGGTCAGCGCGTCTCCGGCGAACAGGCCAGGTTCAGCCGCGGTGGCTGGCGGATCGTTCACCATGACGAGCGCGATCTTCCCCTTCATGTCGACGCCTGCGTAGTCGTTCCACTGGAACTCTGGGGCGATGATGCCGTGCCCGACGAACACGACCTCGCCCCCGACGGCAATCCTCGGCTCCTGCAACCCACTGACCGCCACAACCTGATCGAGGTACGTGAATGGCGCGCCCTGGCCCGCGGCGAGCGTGAATGACGGGTCGACCACCGATTCGACAATGGCCACGTTCTGGAAATACGTGCCCGCGTCACCGCCCGGCTGATAGCCGAGCGCGGCGAGCTGGGCCGCCAGATACCCGGCGGCCAGCTGCCCGCCGCGCGTCGAGGGCGCCCGGCCTTCGAACAGATCGTCCGACAGGTATTTCAGATGTGCGGCGATATCCTCGGCTCGGATCTCATCGAGTGCTGGCCCGCCGGGTGCCCCCCCCTGGACGGGTGCCTCCCGCTGACACGCGAGCGAAAGGATGCCGAGCAGTGCGACAACGCCAGCGCGAGCTAGTCCCCTGGAAGCGTGATGTCTCACACAATTCCTGGGCGGGGCATCCCGCCTGGTGGCGTTGCTTATCACTTGCATGTGCCCAACATGCGCGCTCTTCGCGCCTTGCCCGCCTGGCGCCGCGCTCCGGGACTTGTGCAAGACATCACGCTTCCAGGGGACTGGCGCAGGTTGAAAGCGACGAGTGCGCATGAAGTCAGTATAGTGTGCAGCATGTCGTCACGGAACCTGGTTGCCACGTGCGTGCTTGCGTCGATGGTCGCCCTCGCGGGCTGCAGTCCCTCGTCCTCAGGTGCGACCGGATCCAAGCGGCGGCTGTCGATCGCAACCGGAGGAACCGGGGGCGTCTTCTATCCCTACGGCGGGGGCATTGCGAAGCTCATCACCGAGCACCTCGACAACGTCGAGGCCACGGCCGAGGTCACCGCTGCGTCGGTGGACAACCTGAAGTTCCTCCAGCAGCGCGCATCCGACCTGGCGTTCACCATGGCCGACACCGCGCAGGACGCCGTCGCTGGCCGGGACGTCTTCACCTCCTTCGGGCGCGTCCCCGTGCGCACGCTTGCCGTCCTCTACTCGAGCTACTCGCACCTGGTCACCAGAGCCGACTCCGGGATTTCCACGGTTGCCGATCTCCGCGGCCGCGTGGTCTCGACCGGTGCGGCCGGTTCCGGCACCACGGTGCTCGCGCGCCGGATGCTGCACGCTGTCGGGCTCGACCCGAGCCGGGACCTTCGCGAACAGAGCCTGGGCGTGGCGCAGTCGGTTGACGCGCTCAAGGACAGCAAGATCGACGCGTTCTTCTGGAACGGTGGCCTGCCGACAGCAGCCGTGCTCGACCTGGTGAACACTCCGGGCATGAAGGCCCGCTTCGTGCCAACCGCCGACCTACTGCCCCGGCTCGAACAGACATTCGGCCCCTCGCTTTACTACGGCGAGGTGATCCCGAAGGCCACTTACGGGACCGACGCCGACGTGCCGGTCATCGGCGTGGCAAACCTGCTCGTGGCGTCTGAGGCGATGCCCGAGGCGCTCGCCCACGACATCACCCAGCTGCTCTTCGACCGGCAAGCCGAGCTGGCGGCCATTCACCCCCAGGCTCGCACACTCTCGCTTGAAACCGCGCTCACCGGCTCTCCGGTTCCCTTCCATCCAGGCGCGATCCGCTTCTACCGCGAACGGCGGGTGTGGGCCGAGAACTAACAGGGGTCCGCCGGCGTCTTGCCGAGGCGCTGGGACTCGTCCTGGCGGCCTACGCCTTGTACTGGGTCGTCGGCATTGTCGATCCGCACGTCTATCGCGTCAGCTTCCTGCTCGTTGCCGTCGTGCTGAGCTTCATCGCTCATCCCGGCGGCGCGGCCAGGATCCAGCGTGCCTCCGACCTCGTGTGGATCGCGCTCGCCATCGCCGCCTTCGCCTGGCCTCTGACGGGCATCGACGAGTTCGTCAATCGAGCCGCCACGCCAAGTGGGATCGACATGCTGGCAGGCTCGGTCGGCGTGATCGTCGTGCTCGAGGCAACCCGCCGCACGACCGGATGGGTGCTACCGATTACGGCGCTCCTATTCCTCGGCTACGCCGTAACGGGACCGCTGCTCGACCGCGTCGGCCTGTCGCTCATCGCCCACCGCGGCTACGGCGTCGAGCGCCTGGTGGGCACGCTCTACATGACGCTCGAGGGCCTGTTCGGCGTCCCCCTCGACGTGGCCACCACCTACATCGTGCTCTTCACGATCTACGGCGCGGTGCTCGAACACAGCGGCGCCGGCCGCTTCTTCGTCGACTGGACGACGGCGGCGGTGGGTCGGTCGGGACAGGGCGCGGGTCCTGGGCGCACGGTCACGGTCGCCGGCTACCTGCTCGGCGCCGTGTCGGGGAGCGGTGTCGCCAACACGGTCATGCTCGGCGCGGTCACATGGCCGCTGATGCGACGCGCCGGGTACCCCGCCGACGCCGGTGGGGCGGTGCTGGCCGCAGCGGGGATCGGCGCCATTCTGGCGCCTCCGGTGATGGGCGCCGCGGCGTTTCTCATCGCCGAGTTCCTGAACATCTCCTACCTGCAGGTCATCACGAGCGCGCTGATTCCTGCCGCGTTGTACTACTTGTCCGTCCTGTTGATGGTCGAAGCCGACGCGCACCGGCTCGGGCTTCGCTCGATCGAAGGTAACCTTCCGCCACTCGCGGTGCTCACCAGGAAGGGCTGGTACCACTTCGCGTCGATCGCCACGATCGTCGTGCTCATGGTCCGGGGTTTCACCACGTTCCGCGCCGTGGCCTGGGCAACCGCGCTGGCCGTCGGCACGAGCTTCCTCAACCGCGACACGGCTCTCGGTCCCCGCCGCTTGGCAGCGGCCTTGGCCTCGGGCGGCCAGAGCGTGCTGCCTGTCGCCGCTACAACAGCCACAGCCGGCATCATCGTGGGCGTCGTCACACTGACGGGCCTCGGGCTGAAAGTCGCAGGGCTGATCGTGGCGCTGGCGGGCGGAAGCCTTCTACTCACCGTCGTGTACGCGGGGGGCGCCGTCTGGATGCTGGGGCTCGCGGTGCCAGTGACCGCGTCCTACATCATCGCCGCCGTGATGGTCGTGCCGGCGCTCGTGCAGGTGGGCGTCGCGGACATCGCCGCCCACATGTTCGTCTTCTACTACGCCGTGCTGTCGGAGGTGAGCCCGCCGACGGCGCTCTCGCCGTTCGCCGCCGCAGCCATCACCGGCGGAAGCCCTATGCGCACGACGCTCCACTCATGGAAGTACACCGCTCCCGCCTTCATGGTGCCGATCGCGTTCTCGATTGACCCGGCAGGGCTGGGTCTGCTGATGCAGGGGTCGGTCGCGGATGTCCTCCGGGCCACGGTGACGGCGGCCTTTGGCATCGTTGCGCTCGTGGTCGCGGCGAGTGGGTGGATGGGTCGCGTCTCCACCCCTGTCGAGCGCGCGCTGGCTGGCGTAGCCGCCGTGCTGCTCTTCGTACCGCGCGGCCTTGCGGCCGTGGCCGGTGCGTCCCTGCTCGGCCTGCTGGCGATCCGGGGGGTCAGATCTTGATTCTTGCGTCCAGCCCGTCGCCGGACGCAAGAATCAAGATCTGACCCCTACGCCGCTGCTTCCTTGGCCGCGCGGAACTCCTCGAGCAGGCGGGCCACGTTTCCGGCCACCGAGTGCAACGACGGCGCCCAGCCTATCGCGCGCGCCCGCGGGCCGCGGATGATCTGGTCGAGCGCCAGCGCATCGGCGTACGGGCCGAGCTTGGCCCGCGCCTCTTCAAGCGGCATGTGCCGGACGTCAAGATGTGCCGCCACGTGCCGTGAGAGGGACTCGACGATGTCACCGACGCGTTCGTCGGCCTCGTCGTTGGCGTGAAAGACGCCCGAGGCGTCCGGGTGCATGGCCAGTCGAACGTAGAGATCGGCCAGGTCCCGGTCGTAGACACAGGGCCAGTGGTTCCGGCCATCTCCAACGACGCGGACAAGGCCATTGCGGGCCTCTTTCAGCAGCTCGCTGATGATGCCGCGTGAGCCGCCGTACACGAGACCCGGCCGGACGATCGCGGTTCGAATCCGTCCACCCCGTGAAAGGTCGCCGACGAGCGCCTCGTGCTCCGGCCGCCACGCGACCAGCGGTGTCGGGTTGAGCGGCGCGTCCTCGGCGGCTGGCCCCTCTGTGCTCCCAAGCACCCACACTCCGGAGGTGTAGATCACACTCGCGCGCAACCCGGCATCAACCCGACGACCCGCCGCGCCGAGCAACGCCTCGATGGCACGGCGATCGACTTCAGGGCCTCGCTTCGAGCGCTCGTACGCGGTGTGAACGATGACCTCGCACTCCTCGGCGGCCGGGGCATACGCAGCGGGCTTTGACAACTCGCCGATAATCGGCCGTGCGCCGCGAAGCGAAACTCGCTCGGCCTGCGCCGGATCCCGAACGAGCGCCGTGACCTGGAGCCCGGCCCGCCGCGACGGATCGACAATCGCCGATCCGATGTAGCCGGTAGCCCCTGTGAGGAAGATGCGCATGATTGAGCCCCCTATTCTAATGCCCAGGACCGAAGGGCTCGTGCTGAGGCCATAATCCAGGTGTGCGCCGCGAGACGCTCATCGACTTCTTTCAGGACCTGGTCGAAATCCGAGGTGACTTCCTCGCCTACGACGATGGCTATCGCCGGCGGGTACATACCTACGAAGAGACCGGTCGCGCAGCACGCGGATTCGCGGCCAGGCTGGCAGCAGCCGGCCTGCGCAAAGGCGACAAGGTCGTCTTCTGGGGCGAGAACCGACCGGAGTGGGTCGCCTGCTACTGGGGCTGCCTCCTGGCCGGCGTCGTCGTCGTCCCAATCGACTACCGTTCCTCATCAGCGTTCGTCATCAAAGTGCGCCGGTTGGTCGAGGCGCGCGTGCTCATCGTCGGCGACGACGTCGACGCGTCCTTGAGCGGCAGTGAGGTAGACGGCGCACAATGGCGGTTCGCCGACCTCGACTGGCAGGCCGACGGCCCGATGCCAGACGTATCGATCTCGCGCGATGACCTGACCCAAATCATCTTCACGTCCGGGGCAACGGCCGAGCCCAAAGGCGTCGTCATTCGCCACCGCAACGTGCTGGCGAACATCATCCCCGTGGAGCGGGAGGTGATGAAATACCGGAAGTACGCGCGCCCGTTTCAGCCCCTTCGGTTCCTCAACCTGCTGCCCCTCAGCCACATGTTCGGCCAGTCGATGGCCACGTCGATTCCGCCCATGGTCCGGGGCATGGTGATCTTCACCCGCAGTCTGAACCCGCACGACATCATTGGCCTCATCGAGGGGCGGCGAGTGTCGGTGCTCGTGTGTGTGCCCAAGATCCTGGGAGTACTGCGCGACCACGTCGTTCATGCGTTTCCGGAAGCTGCTGAGCCTCCGCCGGCAGGCATCTCGGTTGCGGGTCGCTGGTGGAGGTATCGGCGGGTGCACAAGGCGTTCGGGCTGAAGTTCTGGGCGTTCGTCGTGGGGGCTGCCCCGCTGCCGGCCGATGTCGAGGAGTTCTGGCGCCAACTCGGGTTTGCCGTCGTTCAGGGATACGGGCTGACGGAAACCGCGCCGATCGTCACGCTCAACCACCCGTTCAAGACCAGCAAGGGCTCGGTGGGCACGCCGATCGAGGGCGTCGAGATCCGGATCGCCGAGGACGGCGAGATCCTCGTCCGTGGGGAGAACGTGACCAGCGGGTATTACGAGCGCCCCGAGCTTTCGGCTCAGGGCTCAGGGCTCAGGGCTCAAGGCGCCGAGTCCCGCGTCTGTGACGCTGACGGCTGGCTCCACACCGGCGACATTGGGGAACGCGACGAACGCGGGCGGCTGTTCATCCGGGGACGCAAGAAGGAAATGATCGTGACGCCCGACGGGCTGAACGTGTTTCCACAGGACGTGGAGGCCGTGCTCGACACGCAGGAGGGGGTTCGAGAGTCTGCGGTGGTTGGCGCCGTGGACGGAGCGCAGGAACGGGTCCACGCCGTCCTGGTGCTGGAGCCCGGCGCCGATCCAGCCGACGTGGTGCGGGAGGCGAACGCCGAGCTGCAGGATCACCAGCGCGTCCGCACCTGGTCGCTATGGCCGGCCGCCGAGCTTCCGCGCACCGAGGGCACGCGCAAGCTGAAACGAGCCGCGATCCGAACCTGGGTGCAGAGCGGAGGCCCACCTCCGGTTGCCACCGGGGGCGACACCGTCGAGTCCTTCGTGGCCCGATTCGCGCACGGCCGCGACATCGACGAAGGCACGACACTCGAGGAACTGGGACTGAGCTCGCTCGAGCGGGTCGAGCTGATGGTGGCCCTCGAGGACCGGTTTCAGACTCGGCTCGACGAAGGGCGTTTCGCGGAGGTCGCCAGCGTTGGCGCCTTGAGGCAGCTCGTCGAGAGCGGGGCGGCTGCCGAGCCGGCGGACGAGCCCGTGGAGTTCCCGACCTGGAATCGCACGTGGCCGGTTCGTCTCGTCCGGCGCCTGTCGCTCGCGACGTGGGTATTGCCTCTGACGCGCGTCGTCGCCCACCTGCGTGTCGAGGGCGTCGAGCACGTACGGGCGGCGGCCGGGCCTGTGGTGTTCGCCGCGAACCACCAAAGCCACATGGATGTGCCGGTCATCCTCGCTGCCCTGCCTGGGCGGCAGAGAGCCCGCGTCGCGCCGGCGATGGCGAAGGAGTTCTTCAAAGCCCACTTCTTCCCGGCCGGGTACAGCTGGCGGGAGCGATTCACCAACTCCCTCAACTACTACCTCGCCGGGTTCTACTTCAACGCGTTCCCGCTTCCGCAACGGGAGGCGGGCGCGCGGCAGACCTTGAAGTACATGGGCGATCTCACTGGGGAGGGCTGGTCGATCCTGATCTTCCCCGAAGGCGAGCGGTCGCAGACTGGAGCGATCAAGCCCTTCCGGGGTGGCATCGGCATGATCGGCTCGCGACTCGACGTGCCGGTGATTCCGGTCCGCATCGACGGGCTCCAACACGTCCTGCCTGTTGGCAGCAGCTTCGCGCGACCCGGGCGAGTTCGGGTGGCGTTCGGCCCGGCGCTGCATCTGCACGGCGACGACTATGCGGAGCTCGCGGTCAGGGTCGAGCAGGCCGTTCGATCCCTGTAGGCGTCCGGTCAGAGGACGATCAACTGACTCGTTAACTCCTGAAAATGCTGGACTTGCATGGAACTGCTCGGTGTGGCACCATGATTGCTACATTTAGGCCTTAAGGATGACCTGTTGAGCAAAGACGATCTCATAGACATGCAAGGTACGGTCGTAGCGGTCCACTCCGGGGGACTCTACCGCGTGCAGTGCGATGCGGGGCACGAGGTGCTCGCTCAGTTGAGCGGCAGGATGCGGCGCTTCCGCATCAAAGTCGTGCCCGGCGACCGCGTCACCGTTGGCGTCTCGCCCTATGACCCGGTCAGGGGCATCATCACCTTCCGCGCCAGGTAAGTCACACCCGTGAGCAACAACGGCACAACTTCACCGCCGGGACGGCGCTCCCGCAGTGGACCGCCACGGCGGCGGGGACCGCGCGCGCAGCCCGCCTCGACCCCCGAACCGGTGGCCTTGGCCTACGCCCCGGAGCCCTTCGACCCAGTCCCGATTCCTTTCGACAAGCTCGCCATTGACGCGCGGCTGCTGCTGGGCGTCAAGGACCTGGGATGGACCGATACCAAGCCGGTTCAGAGCGGGGTGATTCCCCTGGCGATCCGGGGCGGGGATGTCATCGCCTGCGCCGAAACCGGCACGGGGAAGACAGCGGCGTTTCTCATTCCGATCCTGCAACGCTTCCTCCACGAGCCATCGCCTCAACCACCTCGAACCCGTGCCCTCGTCCTCGCGCCGACGCGCGAGCTGGCCGTCCAGATCGAAGATCAGGTTCAGGGCCTCACGTACCACACCACCGTGTCGAGCGTGGCCGTATTCGGCGGAGTTCCGATGGACCCGCAGGAACGGGCCCTCCGCGCCGGCGTGGACATCGTTGTGGCCACGCCCGGGCGCCTGATGGATCACATGCGACACGAGTCGACCGACTTCGGGGCGCTCGAGATCCTGGTCCTCGACGAAGCCGACCGCATGCTGGACATGGGCTTCTGGCCCGATGTTCGCCGGATCCTCGCGGCGCTTCCAACCACACGCCAGACCCTGCTGTTCTCGGCGACCATGCCCGCTGAGGTCCTGAAGTTGACGCAGGAGTTTCTGCGCGACCCGGCCTACATACAGGTTGGCCGCCGCGGAGCACCAGCGCAGACCATTTCACACGCCGTGCGCGAGGTGGACGCCAAGGAAAAGACGCAGTGGCTGGCCAAGTGGCTCCGAAACGAAGCCACGGGACCGGTGCTCGTCTTCTGCCGCACCAAGATTGGGGCGGAGCGGCTGGCTGGGCGTCTCAGTAGCCTGGGCATTCGGGCGGCGTCGCTCCATGCCGATCGGACGCAACAGCAGCGGATGGCCGCCGTCGAGGGCTTCAGGACTGGAACCTTCCCCGTACTCGTCGCGACCGACGTCGCGGCCCGCGGGCTCGACATCGACGGCATCGCACACGTGGTCAACTACGAGGTGCCGGACACGCCGGAAGCCTACGTGCACCGCGTGGGCCGGACTGGGCGGGCCGAAACGACTGGGAGCGCCCTGACGTTGGTTGCCCCGGAAGAACTACGCGCGCTGCGCGCGCTGGAGAAAGCTGTTGGCGTTCAACTTCAATGAGGGTCCCGGGGGACCGCCGGGCGAGCAGCCTCCAGGCGACCCGGTCCCGGCGACTCCGACGCCCACACAGTCGGCCGGTGTGACGCGATTCACCACGTGTCGCTGGCAACAACCGCCCGAAGACGGCAGCGCCGCCTTCTGCACGCACCGTGAGGTCAAGCCGTACGCCGGCACCACGAGCTTCGACGCCGAGGCGTGGTGTGTGGACTGCCAGTACTACAAGCTGCGCCGCACACCCAAGAAGCGGAATCCAGACGAATACCGGTACTAGTAGAGCGCGGGCTTCAGCCCGCGCGTTAGCGCGTCAATCCGAGAACTCCCGCGCCAATTCGACCCACTCCCCGTCCGGGGCCAAGTCCTGATACGCCCTCCAGTGCGGCCTCGCCTCCGGCGACTGGCCGTTCTTTTCGAGCGTCACCGCCAGGTAGAAGTGCGCGTCCGCGTAGGTGGGATTCAAGCGCAGGGCGCCAAGGTAGCAGGTCCGGGCTTCGACGTAGCGACCGAGGTCGTGAAAGACATTCCCCAGATTGAAGTGCGACTCGAACACGTCCGGCTCGAGCGCGATGGCGCGCTCGTAGAGCGCCTGGGCCTCGGCCATCTCGCTGCGCCCATAGTGAATGTTCGCGAGGTTGATGATCGCCGGCACGAGATCGGGATCGAGCTCGAGTGCCCGACGGTACCTCATCAGGGCCTCATCCGAGTGTCCAGGGTCACCGTCGTCGACGAGCGAGGCTGCCGAAAACTCCCGCTCGGCTGCCGACGTGTCCTCCCTGAATGGTGTGCCCATCAGGGCTACGAGAGGCGGGGGTTCCGGACGCTCCAGCTGAAGGACCTTCGCCGGACGTGCCTCGAGACGAAAGTCAAACGCGAGCTGGCCCGCGCTCGACGCCAGCAGGGTCCGCAGGACCGCTCGGAAGCTGGCGCCCGCCGCCAGTTCGGCATCAGCCTGTCTGATGGTCGCCAGATCGCCAAACGCGTAGAACGCCTCGCCGTGTGCACGGTGCGAGGGCCGAATGAGCCCCCACTTCTGCATATAGCGAAGGTGGTCTTCTCGCAGGTGCGCGCAGCGCTCGAGCACCTGACGACGCGAAACGGCGCTGGGACCGGGAGTGGCCACGGCGTCCTCACTATAATCCAGTCATGCTGCTCGCGGGCGATGTTGGCGGTACCAAAACTCTCCTGGGACTCTTCGAGCGCGGCGAGATCCGACCGGTGCCACGCACCACGCGCAGCTACCTCACCACGTCCTTCAGCACCGTGGCCGAGATCCTCGACGTGTTCTTGCGGGACGTGCAGCACCCTCCCCGCATCACGGCAGCGGCGCTTGGCGTGGCCGGCCCCGTCGTGCACGGCCGGGCGCGGCTCACGAACGTCCAGCGCGACATCACGGCCGACGAGGTCCGGTCTCGGCTCGGTACAGCGCGGGTGCAGCTTCTCAACGACCTGGAGGCCACGGCCCACGTTCTGGAGTTGCTGACACCCGACGAGGTGTGCGTGCTGCAAGAGGGAGAGCCGAGCGCGGATGGGGCGGCGGCGGTGATCGCGGCCGGCACTGGCCTGGGTCAGGCGTACCTTCGGCGCGCCAACGGTCGGTGGGTTGCTGCGGCGTCAGAAGGAGGGCACGCCGACTTCGCCGCGAGGACCGATCGCGAGATGGAGCTCGTGCGGACGCTGCGCGACCGCCATGGCCGGGCCGAGATCGAGCAGGTCCTCAGCGGTCCTGGCCTCGTGACCTTGCACCGCTTCACTCATCGTGGCGGAGAGTGTCCCCTGGTGAATGACTTCACCGCCGCCGACGCACCAGCGGCCATCTCCCGCGCCGGTCTCGGAGGGCGCTGCCAGGGATGCGCGGACGGCCTTCGAATGTTCGTGAGCGCCTACGGCGCCGAAGCCGGCAACCTGGCGCTGCGAGGCCTGGCCCTCTCGGGGGTCTACATCGGCGGCGGCATTGCCCCGAAGATCCTGCCTGCGCTGACAAGCGGTGTATTCATGGACGCGTTCCTGGCCAAAGCGCCGATGACGGAGTTACTTTCGAAGGTCCCGGTGAAGGTGATCCTCAATCCCGAGGCCGGGCTCATCGGCGCGGCCATCTGCGCGCAGGAACTCGAGAACCGCGCACGCTAAAGCGTGCGCTCTACGACCCCGGCGGCGGAAGTCGTAGAGCGGGGGCTTTCAGCCCCCGCGGTCGCGCGGGGTAAGATGTGGCCGGACGGGATGGTGGAGGTTGCGTCATGCGCACAGATTTCCCGAGCTCAATCGTGGTTGTGTTTGTTGCGTTCGCCCTCTGGGCCTTGACGGCGGGAACGGCCTTCAGTCAGGGCGAAGCCATCCGTCGTACGCCGCGCGCACCGGAGGCCGCGCCGACACCACGCACCGCGGACGGTAAGGTGGACTTCTCGGGCATCTGGGGCGCGGACCGCCGGTTCATCTACGACATCAACGATGCGTTGAAACCCGGCGACGAACTACCGATACAACCCTGGGCACTGAAAGTGACGGTGGAGCGGCTCTCCAAGGACGATCCGGAAGCGCTCTGTCTGCCGACTGGCGTTCCGCGGCAAGCGCCCTATCCGTGGCGAATCCTCCAGACACCGACCCACATGTTCTTCCTCTTTGAAGGGAACATCCACAGCTACCGCCAGATCTTCCTGGACGGCCGGCCGCATCCCGACGACCTCGATCCCTCCTGGTACGGGCATTCTGTCGGCAGATTCGAAGGCGACACACTCGTCATCGACACGGTTGGCTACAACGACCTGTTCTGGTTCGACTTCGCTGGACATCCGCATACGGAGAAGCTTCATACCATCGAGCGATACCGGCGCCCCAGTGTCGGCACGCTCGAGTACGAAGTCACCATCGACGATCCGGGCGCCTACACGCGACCCTTCACGCTCTACGGCGGCCACAGCTACGAGTCGGACACCGAGCTGATGGAGTACATCTGCAACGAGAACAACCAGGACGTGGAGCACATCGTCGGCAAGGATCCGCGGAACAAATACTCAAAACCCTGACAGAACGCCGTCGTTCACCCTTCTCGGTTGTCGCTCGCCGTAGCGCAAAGCGCGAAGGCGGCGGTTCGTGTGGATCCGAATCAACTGCCCTCACCTTGACTCGGCTGAATCCTGCGCGGTACGCTGGCTCATCCGCGGACAGACAATCGCGCCACAGGGGCACAGTCCGCTACACCAGTGGTCATCACACTCAACGGCGAACGCTTCGAGATCGACCATCCCGTTTCCGTCACTGACCTGCTGGCCACGCTCGAGATCGATCCGCGCCGGGTCGCCGTGGAACACAACCTCGCCATCATCAAACGCCAGACCTACTCCGCCGTGGTCGTCGACGAAGGAGACACGGTCGAGATCGTCAACTTCGTGGGTGGCGGCTGAGTGTCTCGTTGGCTATGGGGAGTTGGTGATTGGGAGTTGGGAGTTGACTGAGACTCCGTTCGTCATCGCCGGGCGAACCTTCCAGTCGCGTCTGATTGTCGGCACGGGCAAGTACTCGTCGCACGCCGTGATGGCCCAGGCCCATGCGGCGTCTGGCGCCGACATGGTGACCGTCGCCGTCCGCCGTGTGAACATCTCGGACAGGTCCAAGGAATCGCTCCTCGACTACATCGACACGGAGCGCATGTTCATCCTGCCGAACACGGCCGGATGCTATACGGCTGAGGACGCAATCCGCACCGCGCGCCTCGGGCGGGAAGCCGGTCTTTCCAACTGGGTCAAACTCGAGGTGATCGGCGACGAGCGCACGCTCTTTCCCGACAACGAGGCGCTCATCGAGGCCACACGCGTCCTTGTCAAGGAGGGCTTCGTCGTCCTGCCCTACACGAACGACGACCCTGTAGCCTGCCGCAAGCTCGAAGAAGCTGGCGCCGCCGCCGTGATGCCGCTCGGTGCGCCAATCGGCTCGGGTCTCGGCATTCAGAACGCCAACAACATCCGAATCATTCGCGAGTTCTCGCGCGTGCCCGTCATCGTGGACGCGGGTGTTGGCACCGCGTCGGACGCCGCGTTGGCGATGGAGCTTGGCGCCGACGGCGTGCTGATGAACACGGCCATTGCGGGCGCCGAGCACCCGGTGGCCATGGCGGAAGCGATGAAGCACGCCGTCCTAGCCGGCCGGCTGGCCTACCTGGCGGGACGGATCCCCAGGAAGATGTACGCCACGGCGAGCAGCCCGATCGAGGGTGTGATCGGGACGTAGAACGAGGTGCACGCGTGCATCGGTGCACCTGCGCACCCGAGCACCTGAGCACCTGAGCACCCGAATATCTTCTACCGCAGACCGAGCAGCCGCGCGGGATTCTCCTTCGACATCAGATTCAGATCGCGATCGCTGAAGCCTCTCGCGCGCAGCGCAAGGATGAAGGCGCCGAAGCCGTCCGGGGGCAGCGGGTTGCCCTGCTGGCCCAGGTCCGAGGAGAGGATCGAGGACGCCGGGCCCACCTGCCGAATGGCCTCGGCGATACGGTCCAGCCTGTCACCCGCTCCCGGGCCCTCTGGCGACCCGCCAACGAACTCAACGAAGGCCCCAAGCTTCGCCGCTTCCTGCATCTGGGCCACATCCATCAGGACCGGCGGCTGAATCGCGTGTGTCACGATCATCTGGCTGACGCCCTGCCGGCGCGCCTCCCGGAGCAGCATCAGCCCTTCCTGCGCAGAAGAATGACCCGTCGCAAGGACGAGCCCGTGCTTGGCGATGAGCGAGATGACCGCCGCCACGTCCGGAAGCAACTGGCCGCCGCGCGCCACCGACACAAAGGGCCGGCTTTCCTTGGAATAGCGGACCTGATTCTCGGCGTCGAAGGTCGGCATCCACACAATGCGTCCCCACCCGCCAGACACGCGCGTCATGTGCTCCACGGCGGCAGGGTTGATGCCGCCAACCGTCAGGTTCAGATCGATGCCGCCGAAGATCTCCATGTCCGGCACGATCTTGCGCACGAGGAAGGCCAGGCCCGCCGTGGATTCGAAGTGGTTCTTGAGGACGATCGCACGCATCCGGCGCTCCCGGGCCAGCTTCGCGACCTCGATCGCGTCGATGGACCGCGGACGATCGTCGGGAAGGCTGTGAACGTGGACGTCAATCGCGCCAGCCAACGCGTCCGACGGGTCGCCCGCCCGGGCGGCCTGTGAAGCCCGGACCACCCCGGTCGTCGTCAACGATGTCACCAGGGCCACCAGCATCAGCATCGCGAGTAATGTCTTCGTCATGGCCTCGTGACCCCTGTCTTCGTGCCCTTCGTGATCGTCGTGGCGGCCCCAGACCCTTCGTGGCAGCCTCGTCGTGCCCTTCGTGGCCCCGGTCAGCGCGGCGTCCGCACGGGAGGGGCAGGCTTTGCCGACCCGGACAATAACGCCAGGTCCGCGTCGACCATCATCGCCACGAGCTGCTCGAAGGACACATGTGGCTCCCATCCGAACATGCGCTTCGCCTTGGTGGCGTCGCCGATCAGGTGGTCAACCTCGGCGGGCCGCAGAAACGCGGGGTCGATCCGGACGTGTTGCTGCCAGTCCAAACCAACGTGGCCAAAGGCGGTTTCAACAAGCTGGCGCACCGAGTGGCTGAGCCCTGTTGCGATCACGTAGTCATCCGCCTGATCCTGCTGAAGCATCAGCCACATGGCACGGACATAGTCGCCGGCGAATCCCCAGTCGCGACACGCATCCAGGTTGCCAAGCGAGACGTGGTCTGAGAGCCCGAGCTTGATGCGCGCCACTCCGTCGCTGACTTTTCGCGTTACGAACTCGAGCCCCCGCCGAGGCGACTCGTGGTTGAAGAGGATCCCGGAGACGGCGAACATGCCGTAGCTCTCGCGGTAGTTGACGGTGATGTAGTGGCCGAACACTTTGGACACACCGTACGGACTCCGGGGATAGAACGGCGTCAGCTCGGTCTGCGGCACTTCGCGAACTCGACCATACATCTCGCTCGACGAGGCCTGATAGACCTTGATGGTGCTGCTGACCTGCCGGATTGCCTCGAGCACCCGCGTCACGCCCATGGCGTTGTACTCGCCGGTGAGCAGGGGCTGATCCCAGGACGCGGGAACAAAGGACATCGCGGCCAGGTTGTAGAACTCGTGCGGACTCACGTCCTGAATCAATCGCACCAGGGACAGCTGGTCGAGCAGATCGGCAGGGCGCAGGGTCACACGGTCGAGCAGGTGCTCGATCCGCCAGAGATTCGGGGAACTGGAACGTCGCACGACACCGGTCACCTCGTAGCCACGGTCGAGGAGTAGCTCGGCCAGGTACGAGCCGTCCTGGCCCGTGATCCCGGTGATGATTGCGCGCTTAGCCAAGGGATGTGTGCTTCATTCTACGTCGCGACCGCGTCTCGAGCGGAAAGCCAGCGGCGCAAGCCGTCCTGCCACGTGGGCATCTCGAAGCCGGCAGCCGACAACTTCTCGACCGACAGCGCGCAGAAGCGCGGACGCGGCGCCTTGAGCTGAATCTGGTCCATCGTGACCGGCACCAGCTTCGGCTGAGCAATGCCGAGGAGCGCCGCCGCCTCCCTGGCCACGTCGAACCAGCTCGCGTGACCCGCATTCACGCAGTGATACAAGCCCGGCGCCGCACCAGACGTCGCCAGGTATCTGGTCGCTGCGGCGATGTCAACGACGAAGCCCGGGGACACCACTCGGTCGGTGAAGACCCGCGCCTCGCGGCCCTGCACGAGCGCCGCGACAATGCCGTCGAGCGTGCCACGCCGACCAGACCAATTGGCCGGAGATCCGAACAGGCTCTCAACACGCAACACGAAGGCCCGCTGCGCCTCGAGTGCAAACCATTCACCGACCACCTTCGAGGCGGCATAGGTACCTCGTGGCGACGGGCGGGCTTGCTCGGTGTAGGGGGTGTCTGCCGAGCCGTCGAACACGAAGTCCGTACCGTAGTGGACCAGCACGGCACCGGCCTCGTCGGCGGCACGAGCCAGGTTCCGCACCGCAAACGCGTTGGCGGCGAACGCCTCGATCGGCTTGTCCTCTGCGCCGTCGACATCGTTGAAGGCAGCGCAGTTGACGATGAGTTGTGGAGACGACTTCACCACTGCCTGAAGCACCGCATTGAGGTCCGTGACATCCAGCGTTGACCGTGTGTGCGCAGTGACGTCCGCATCGGCGAAGGCACGCACAACCGCCGTGCCCAGTTGACCTGCGGCGCCTGTGACGAAAACGCGTGTCATCGGCCCACCCTGGCTGCGCAGGCTGTCAACAGTAGGGCCCGTGGCTGGTACACTTGTGCCCCGCGGTCACGTGCATCCGGTTATCGTACTTCAGCCACGTCGAGTACAAACCAGACCACATGACCTCCGCGCCTCCGTGCCTCCGCGGTTCGTGAAGAGAAGACGTCACATGGAACACATCGACACGGCAGTCGTCGGCGCTGGCGTCGTGGGACTGGCTTCCGCGCTCGCCATCGCGGGCCGCGGACGGAGCGTCTGCATCCTCGAGCGGGAGGGGCGACCTGGCCTGCGCACGAGCACGCACAACAGCCAGGTGATTCACGCCGGCATCTACTATCCCGCCGGCAGCCTCAAGGCCAGGCACTGCGTAGAGGGCGCCCGGCTGCTCTATGAGTTCTGCGCCCGGCACAACATTCCACACCGCCGCAGCGGAAAGCTGATCGTGGCGCAGGACGATCATGAGATTCAGGCGCTCGAAGCACTCCGCGCCCGCGGCGTCGCCAACGGAGTGGACGACCTGGCGATGGTGGATCGGGCGTTCGTCCTGGCACGCGAGCCGCACGTCCGAGCGAAGGCGGCCTTGCTGTCTCCCCACACGGGCATCCTCGAGGCCGAGGCGCTCGTCCAGACGCTCGTCAGGTTGTGCGGCGACCGGGACGTCTTCGTCCTGCCAGGTTCGCCGCTGGTTGGCGCGGACCTGCAGACAGGCGGTATCGAACTGCGCACACCAGCGGAGTCAATCGTGGCCCGCTCTGTTGTGAATGCCGCGGGGCTCTACGCCGACGAGGTGTCGGCGATGTTGGGCGGAAGGCGATTCAGAATCTATCCCTGCCGCGGGGAGTACGCGGAACTCGTTCCGGCGAAGGGCGGGCTGGTGAACGGTTTGGTCTACCCACTGCCCCACATGCACGGCCTGGGCGTACACGTCACCAAGACCATCGCCGGCAACGTCACGCTCGGACCGACTGCGCGCTACCAGGATCGCAAGGACGACTACGAAGACGGGCGCATTCCGCTCGACGACTTCCTCGAGCCGGCCAGGGCACTGCTGCCCGAGATCTCCATCGACGACCTGCGCCTGGGCGGCAGCGGCATCAGGCCAAAGCTCCACCCTGCTGACGTGTCATTCTCTGATTTCATGATTGAGCGGGACGACATCTGCCCTCGACTGATTCAGGCGGCGGGCATCGAATCACCCGGCCTGACCGCGTGCCTGTCGATCGGCGAGCACGTGGCTCGGTTGGTGGAAGAGATACTGTGATGCTTGAAATGCAGAATTCAGAAGGCGAAAGCAGAGTGCGCGGGGCGAATGCAGAATTCAGAATTCAGAAGGGACCGAGCGGCGAGCGGCGCGGAGTTGCCACTGACAGCGCGCGGCCAGCAGTAGGCGCGCGAGAAGACGTCTGGGACTGAACGTTCCCGGCGCCACGTGGGTGCCGTAGTAGCGATAGGCGCTCTCGTGAAACGCCCGGATGGAGGCAGCGCGGGCGGTCTGACTGGAGCGGCCGACGTGATGCACGGCGGTGGCGCCGGGGACGTAACGGACCTGGAAGCCACGACCGCGGAGGCGACGACAGAGATCGGCATCCTCCCAGTACAAGAAATAGCGCTCATCGAATCCGCCGGCCGCCAGAAACGCGTCGCGCCGCACGAGCATGCAGGCGCCTGACAGCCAATCGACCACCACACTCCGCTGGCCACTGCCGATCGCATCGTCGACCACGACGTTGCGCTTGGCCACCGGCAGAAACGGCAGCCGCGCGCGGAGTCCGCCCGTTCGCCCGAAGAGGCCCGTGAACATGTCGGGATCGCCGCGAGCGCTCCCCTGCACTGCGCCCCCCGGATCGAGGATCCGGGGGCCGACAACGGCGCACGATGGTTCGGCCTCGAGCACCGCACGCATGGCCGACACGGCACCCGATACAAGCCGACAGTCGGGGTTCATCAGCAGCAGCGAGGGAGACGCCGACAAGGCCACGCCTTGGTTCACCGCGCGCCCAAACCCCACGTTGACGGAATTGCGGACGAGCCTCGCGCGGGGCGCGAATGCCGCGACGATCGCTGCGCTGTCATCAGTCGAGGCGTTGTCCACGACGATGGCTTCCCAGAGCGACCCAGCGCACTCTTCCGCGATGGACCGCAGTGCGTGTCCGAGCTCCATGCCGGCGTTGTAGTTCACCAGGATGGCTGAAATCTGTGGTGTCAACGGCTATCCCCGGCCAGGTCCATGTCGAAGCGCTTCTCGCGCAGCTTCGTGGACAACCACCGCGACTCGAGCAGCGGCCAGATGGACTGCGAGCCCACACGCCGGGTCCGCTGAACGTCCCGTCGTTTTCGCCACATCGCCGGCAGGCCGGCCAGCGCGGCAGCCTTCGCTCGGAGGAACGAACCGAGTGCGCCGGCGCGCGCGAAGTGCAGGGCAGCGGCGACGGTGTAGATCACGTGTCCTGGCAGCGTTCTGAGGAGCAGCGTACCGGGCGTGTTCTTGATGTACACCCACTCCAGGTTTCGCTGGCCGTGGAAGACAGCGAAATCGCTCAGACGGCCGATGGTCCCGCTCCCGTGATGGCGGACCACCGCATCCGCCACGTAACGGCACCGGTAGCCAAGCAGGCGGGCACGGTACGACAGATCGACGTCCTCGTGTGAGGCAAAGAAGTCCTCATCGAAGCCGTGAAGCTCCTCGAATACGCGGCGCGGCATCAGGCAGGCCGCACCGCAGACCCCAAACACCTCGCCCGACTCGCCTGACTCCTCGACCAAGGCGCCATGGCATCGCTTGAACGCACCTCCCCACCTCAGTAGGCCGTCGCCGGCGCTGTCAATCACCCGGGGGTCGTGCACGTAGACGATCCGAGAGGTGACGAGCACCGAGCCGCTCTGCTCGTCGACGCCACGAAGCAGCGCGTGAAGCCATCCGGGCTCCGGCACGGTGTCGTTGTTCAGGAACGCCACGAACCGCCCGCGTGCCTCGCGCACACCGGCGTTGTTCCCGCCGGCAAAACCGCGGTTCTCGCCCAGGGCCACCAGCCGCACCCACGGGAATTGCGCGCGGACGAACTCGACGGTCCCATCCGTCGAAGCGTTGTCCACGAGAATCGTCTCCGAGCTCACGCCGACCTGCGCAGCCACCGCGGTGAGGCACGCATCGAGATACTGCCGCCCGTTCCAGGTGACGATGACGATGGAGACGTCCGGTCGGGAGTTCATCGAGCCCGGTTGCGCGCCATGACCAACCGCGGAGACGCGGAGACGCGGAGATTTGCCAGCCAACTGATCTCAGTGGCTCTGTGTCTCCGTGGCCCGCGCATTAGGTGGTTCACCTGGCGTTCACGACGCGTCGATAGACATCCATGGTGATGCGAGCCGTCTTCGCCCACGTGAACTGCGCCGCACGCGCCAGCCCGGCCGCACTCAGACGGGCTCGAAGCGCCGGATCCTCCATCACACCGGCAATCGCCTCGGCCCACGCGTGGGGATCGTCCGGATCGAGTAGCAGGCCGGACTCCCCGACGACCTCGGGGATCGACGCGGCGCGAGACGCCACGACTGACGTACCGCTGGCCATGGCCTCGAGCAACGGGAGGCCGAAGCCCTCGTATCGTGAGGGGTACACGAGGGCCGTCGCGTCTCGGTACAGCCTGCGTAGCACCTGGTCGCCGACCGATCCCAGCCGCACGACGGCGACTCCGCCAGCCTCGGCCATCGCGCTAATCGCGTCGCCAACACCGCGGTCAACGCCCGCCAGCACGAGCGAAGGCGGCGCTCTCCGGTCCGCTCGCCGGCGCAGGGCGACGAGGGCTTCAACGACGACGCCGAGGTTGCGGCGCTCGTGCAGATCGCCGACGTGCAGCAAGAACGGTGCAGCAACTCCAACTGGCAGGTCGGGTGGCGAACCAGACTCATCTGGTGAGAAGTTCCCCGACACGCCGAGCGGCGCCACGGTGATGCGGTCCTGAGGGATACCGTAGGCGGCGGCGATCTCGCCGCGCGAGAACTCGGAGTCAGTCAGTAGATGAGAGGCCGCCCGTGCGCTCCGCCGGTAGAAACTGCGCCGCAGCACGTCCCGCCGATAGGGATACCACTCGGGACGTCGCTCGTAGCTGACGTCGTGAATCGTGAGCACGGTGGGCACCGGGGCCCAGAGGGGGGCGGTGTACGCCGGGGCGTGAATGAGGTCAACGCGTGCGCGCGCGGCCGCGCGCGGCAACCCGACCACCGTCCAGCCCAGATTCGTCGGTGGGTGCCAAAATTCAACGACGTGACCGATGCCGCTCGGCACCGCGTCGGGCCGGCCGCCGAGGGCCACCAGCTCCACCGGTTCTCCACTCGCCACCATCGCCCGGGTCAGCTCCGACACATAGCGGCGAACGCCCGCCGCCGGCGACGTGAACGCGCGGCCGTCGATGCCTACTCGGAGCTTACGCATGTAATGCAGAATTCGGAATGCAGAATGCAGACACTGCGCTCATGCTGCAAGCCCGGTCGGAAGACGCCACGGTGTTCGCCCAGACGTGTGAGTCACATCCAGTCTGCATTCTGCATTCCGAATTCTGCATTACAGGACTACTTACTGAATACTCATCTCAAACCTTCTCACCGGGCGCTCGAGCCGAGCGCACACCTCCCGGATGTGACGCTCCGCGCTCCCGTTGATCGACGGGCTGCTCAAGACGATTTCGTCAACCGAGTACCGTCGCACCGTCTGCTCGAGGTCGGCGATCGACCCGCGCACGGGAACACCCACAATCCAGCGGTGAGCCTTCATCGGGTCGTCGTCGACGAAACCAACCGGGTTCATTCTCCACGCCGGGTTCGCGCGCATCTCTCGGACCAGCAACCGGCCGTAGGCACCTGCCCCGCACACGAGCACGCGCCGATGACGTTTGTTCCTCGCCGAGGCCACCAGGTTCATCGTCCGAAACGAGGCGCGCGTCGCGAAGATCGCCATGACGAGCAGTAACCCGTCCACAACGAGCACCACGCGCGACGACCCCTGACCCCGATACAGGTAATAGGCGACCGCAACAGTGAACAGTGAGCCCATGCCGACGCCGCGCGCCACAGAGGCGAGGTCCCGGAATCCGAACGTCTCCCAGGACCGACGATAGAGGCCCGAGCTGTACAGCGCCGCAATCTTGACACCGAGGACCACAGGGAGCGACGAGGTGAAATAGGGCAGAAACGAGGCGAGCTCCTCGCCGTCGAACCGAAGCCGATACGCGGCGTAATAGCAGGCGGTGATGAGCACGAGGTCCAGCAGCACTTCGCCCACGTGCCACCTGAAGGCGAGATCCTTCAGAAAGGGAGCGAATGAGGACTTCTGAAGCGCTTTGAAATCCTCGGCGTTGTAGGCCGGAACGCGCGCGAGATAGATGCCAATGAGCATGACCAACACGCCAAAAAGCGCGACGACCACCAGTGGCTCGACGGTGCTGAGCGCCACGAGCGTCCACGCGGTCAGACCGCCGAACACACCGAGGCCCCACAGGATCCGGACGGCGGTTCGCTCGGAAAATCCCAGCGAGACCAGCCTGTGCGACACGTGATCGGTGCCCCCGCGCGTTGCGCTCCGACCCGCCAGCCGGCGCAGCACGAGCACGAAGGCCGTGTCGAACAGCGGCACGACCATGAGGAGCACGATGAGCACGGCCGGGCTGACAAAGGCGATTCGCGCGTGGAACACGGGAACGAGCGATACGCCGCCGAGCAGCGCGCCAATGAAGAGACTCCCGCAGTCCCCCATGAAGAGGCGCGCCCGCGGGCGATTCCAGTAGAGGAACCCGGTCAGCGCGCCAGCCAGTGCGATGAGTAACATCGTCGATCCGAGCCCCAGCGACGGCCCGAGCAGCGCCGCCATGAACGCAGCGGCGATGAGGGCAACGCCCGCCGCGAGACCGTCCATGTTGTCGAGCAGATTGAACGCGTGGCACAAGCCCGCAAACCACAGGATGCCAACGAGCGTGTAACTGGTCGGGAGGGCGCCCTCGGGCTCGACACCAACCAGTGCAAACACGAGGAACGAGCCAACCGCCAGGGACGACACGAGCTTGGCCACCGGCGACAATTGCAGCCGGTCATCGAACAGTCCGACCGCGAACATTGCCAGCGCGGCCAGCGCGACGGCCGGCCACGTCGCATCGGTCTCGAGTCGTGCGACGCTGACGGCGACGCCCGCGATGGTGGCTCCGGCAATCGCAATGCCTCCCATCGTCGGCGTGGGAACGCTATGCCAGCGGTCGGGACGCGGAGGGACGACCGCACCGTAGGCAGGCCCCATGCGCCGCACGAAGCCCCCGACAATGAGGGAAGCGACGGTCCCGACGACGAAGCTCAAGAGCCCGATCACAGTCTCAACACAAACGGCCCCTTACCGAGGATCCCATCGCAGATTGTATCCAGTCCCTTGGACGATCCGGGGAGGAGGTGGCGAAGCCCGTCCAGCTTCAACCGGTAGACAAACAGTCCGGCCTTCGGCGCGACAAACGGCAGTGGAATCATCCTGTTGAAGAAAAAGTGGTACGCGTATCGGCGTGCCCTCGCCAACAGGCCGGCATCGAGCGGGGCTGGAAGCGGCAGCTGGTCGAGGATGCGGAAATATTCTTCAGGCGAACTCGCATCGTAGGTGAGGCCCTTGTTCCTGATCCAGGCCTCGCCGGCCGCAATGACGGGTATGCCGCGGCTGGTGAGCTCCACGCCCATCTTGGTGCCGTAGATGATGACGCTGTTGCACAGGGACATCAGCGCGTAGGTGCTCAGTTCGCTTTCTGGTGGCACGACGATGATGTTTGGCGAGAGCTCAGGGATGATCTTGCGCAATTCGCCGAGGATGGGTTGTCGTGAGGGAGGGAAGCCGCTGATTTCGGCCGGGTGCACGCGAATGAGGAGTTGCAGATCGGGCCGCCGCGCAAAGTACCTGCACGTCTGCACCAGCCAGTCGAGCATGCTCTCGAACGCGTTGGCTGGGTAATGCAGCTGCGCGTCCCACGACACGTTGGTGAGAAGCCCGACGACCGGCTTGGACGGATCCAGGCCGATGCGGGCCGGCAGTTCCTTCGGATCCTCGGGAGGCGCACGGTGAAACACAATCCAGTCGAACAGCCCCTCGCGACGGCTCGACAGGTACTGCATCAAGTCTCGTTCCTGCTTTTCGCTCAGCGCGCGGTCCTCCCAGTGGTCGCGCGGCTCGTTCATCAGGGTGTGATGGTAGGTGTCGCCACGGCTGAAGATGAACCGCCGCTTCCGGTAGGCGACGTTCCACGTCGACACCTGCACGCCCTCCTGGCGAGCAACCGCGCCCATGATGCCCCACGGCACGTAGATGCCGTGGGAGAACACCGCAGCCGAGAACCCGATGGTCTTGAACAGCCGCCTGGTCGCAAAGGCCGTCAGGAGCGCCGACTCGAGGTACCGTCTCAGCACCGGGTCGGCCAGTGGCTCGTCCTCGAGCGTGCCGGTGGCGAAGAACCTGAGCGTCCCGGCAAGCGCATGTTCACCGACCACGAGGCCCTCGAAGACGAACGAGCGGATGTCGCCAAACGGAATCGTCTTGGAGATTCGGCCGGCCTCGGCGCGATCCTCGGCCGTGAGCCAGTCGCTGTACCGGTGCACCGTGATCCCGAGTTGCCCGTACACGCGCTCGGCCGGCCGCAGGCAGTTTCGGCACAAATCGGTCGCCGGGCCGTGGCGCACGAAGTGCCCCATATCCGGGTAGAGGGACGCGTCGCACTCGGCGCACGCCGTCATGGCCGCGTCACACAGCAGCGCGTGCACGTCGGCGCCGCGAAACGTCAAGGCGGCCGACAGGGCACTCTCGAGGATCACCGCGTGGGCATAGGAGCCGATCGCTGTGGCCATCAGCACACGTGGGCCGCCTTGGGCGGCCGCGCGGGCGGACTGCCAGCGCTCGGGTTCAGCGGCGAGAAGTGGACGCCAGTCCGGATAGGTCCCGAAGCGGGTGTAGTACCAGCGACGAGCAAGCCGCGTCGCTCGCCACACCCGTGGCCAGCGGCGGATGTTTCGCTTCATGCCTGGATCGTCCAACCGGCATGTCCGACGCGAGCCTCGTCGATCAGGCGAACGAACTCTTCGGCTGGTGGCAGCTCGGCAAACGCCCGCCACGGGCGATGCGACTCGAGCTCGTCCAGCGAGTAGCCACCAGTCGCGACGGCCACCGTCCGTGCACCAATGGCGTTGGCGCAGTGGATGTCATGCGGCGTGTCACCGACGACAAAGACCTCCTGATCGGCCACCGGTCCGACACGCCGCGCCAATTCGAGCGCCCGTGCAGCGATGACCGTGCGCTCGCTCGCATCCTCGGCGAACGCACCGTCCGGAAAGTACTGGACCAGATCGTAGTGCGTGAGCTTGGCGCGCGCGCCGCCCCGCGTGTTGCCGGTGAGCAGATAGGAGCGCACGTCTGGCCGGCCGCGGAGGAGGTCGAGAATGTCTCGGACGTTGGGAAGCACGCGCCCTTGTTTGGTCGGCAGCGTCGCCGGCAGCAGTTCCTCGTACCGCCGTACCATGCGCCCGAGCGTCGCCTCGTCGGCGTCGACGCCGAGCATCTCGAATGTGCGAACGGCGATCTGAAAATCGGTCAGGCCGTCGACACGAAACGACGATAGTTGGAACTCATGACCCACGACCTCTCGGACCGCTTCCTCCCAGGCAGGCACTCCAGCCTTCCCCGTGGTCAGGAGTGTGCCGTCGATATCCCAGAAGAGGACCGTCATGCGACCAACGGGACCAGATAGCGCATCGCCTTGACCAGGCTGGCGACGTCGAGTCGATGGTGCGCCAGCACTTCGTCGTTGGTGCCACACTCGGGAAGGGACGTGACGCCGACGCGCATGACGCGCGGCGTGGGCTCCAGCGCAAGCTCGGCAATCGCCGTCGCCAGCATCTCTCCCTGGCCGCCCTTCAGGTAGTGATTGTCGAGCGTCAGAATGAATCGACGGCCCCCAATCACCTCTCGCAACCACCGCGGATCGACCCGGTTCAACCACGGCAAGTTGACGAGCCGCACGCTGGCGCCGGTGCTCTGCTCGATCTCCTCGGCCGCCTCGTACGCGTTGGCCAGGAGCCACGGACCGTAACCGAACACCACCCCGTCGTGTCCGTCGCGGACGACCCACCCTTTGCCCGGCTCCACGCGGTGATGGTGCGGGTAGGCGAACGGCACCGGCCACTTCACCGATACCAGCCTCAGATAGACGCTGTCAGGCGCGACGTTGACCGCGTAGTCGACAAGGGCGTGCACCTCGGTCTCCAGGCACGGTTCGAGAAGCGATAGATTCGCCACGCCCCTCAGTGCCGAGATGTCCCGGACCGATTGGTGCGAATGTCCAGGACCGCCAGGCAGCAGCCCCGCCAGCGATCCGACGTAGATCACCTTGGTGCCCTCGCTGCACTGGTTGTAGATCTGCTCGTTCGGGCGCGCCGACAGAAAGCAGGCGAAGGAATGCACGACCGGCAGGACGCCGCGTCGCGCCATGCCGCCAGCCATCGACACCATGTCCTGCTCGGCGATGCCGCACTCGACGAAGCGATCGGGAAACCGTGTGGAGAAGGAAATCAGGCCACAGTCCTTGATGAGATCCGCATCGAGCGCCATCAGGCGCGGGTGGCGTTCGCCCTGCCGCACGAGCGCCTGCTCGTAGGCCGCCACGAGGTTCTCGGTCTTGCGCGGCTCGCGCCTGGGATTCCGAATGCGGGTGTCCGTCTCGACCGGGCCGAGGCCCAGCTCAGACAGGTGGCGATTGGCTGTCGCCAATAGCTCTCTCAGGCCGGCCGTGTAGGGCTCCTCACCCGGCGCGCCCGAGTGATAGACGTAGAGTTCTCCGTCTTTCAGGTTCGGGCCTTCCATGAAAGACACGCCCTTGCCCTTCACCGTGTCCGCGATGATCGCCTTCGGAAGGCCTGTCACCCCATCGAGCGCACGGAACGTGCGTTCGAGTGCGGCGACATCGTGACCATCGCACCGCGTCACGTGCCAGCCGAATGCTCGGAACTTGGCGGCAAGGTCACCGAGCCCGCTGACCGATTCCACCCATGTGTCGGACTGGATCTTGTTGTGATCGACGATCATCACAATCTCGCTGAGGCCCCTGCTGACGGCTGAGGCAAGCGACTCCCACAACTGGCCTTCCTGCAGCTCGCCATCGCCGGTGAGCACGAAGACACGGCGATCTCGACCGGTGAGCCGGTTGGCGAGCACCATGCCCTTTGCCTTCGACACGCCCATCCCAAGCGAACCGGTGTTGGCCTGAATGTAGGGCGTCTCGATGTGCGGGTGGCCAGGCAGGCCGTGGAGTCGACGCAGTTGGTGCAGTTGGTCCTCAGGCAGCAGTCCCAGTCCGATGAGGACGCTGTAGAGCGCCGGGGCGTCGTGCCCCTTGGACGACAAGAACACGTCGCAGGCTTCGTCTCCCTTGTCGAGATCGCGGATCTCGTTCAGAAACAGCCAGCTCATGATCTCGAGCGAGCTGAAGCTGGTGCCAATGTGGCCCGACCAGGCTCCCGCGATCATGTACAGCGTATTGATTCTCGCGAGAGCGGCAAAGGCGGCCGCCGTCGAGACAGCGGGGGCGTCGGCCTCCAGCACGCGGCGAAACTCGCGCACGGGAACGTACCTGAGCTCTAGGGATTCTCCCTCGTCGGTCTGTAGGTCACCCATGCGTTCGACTCCCAACTATCCCCTGAGATCGGGGTGATCGCTTGTGTCGACACTGGAATACGTCACACCGAGGCACAGAGGCACCGAGAGCCTAGCCTGCTTGCCTCTGTGTCTCGGAGCCTCGGTGTGTCGTGATCTCAAAGTCACCCGCCGTAAGGCGCCTGAGGCACTGGCGGCAGCTGCACGACGCCATCAGCCAGCAGCCGCTCGGCGACCATCCAGTCGTACGGATCGTTGATATCGAAGCCCTCGTGCCCCTCGGTCAAGAACGGGACGAGGACATCTCCCGCAATCGTTCTCCGTTCGCGGACGATGCGGGTCCAGGCGATCTCGAGCGACGCGTTCTGCACGTACACGGGCGGCAGCGCCTGGTAGGGTGTGCTGTGCCACGGCTGCTCGCCAACCCCCGCCTCGCCTTGCGGTGTCGGCGTGACCACCCCGAACGGCAGGAGCGGAACCATGCGCTCGCCTCGCACAATCCACATCTTGCCGGGGTGCTGGGCACACTTCTCCACGGCCCGTAACGAATCCACACCCTGCTGGGCCGCGAAGAGCGCCCAGGCCCGCCGAATCGTTCCGGCGGTGCGAAACGGGCTGGTCGGCCGCAACAGGCTGAAGCAGTTCCACGTCCGGCCTCGCGCGCCAAGCTCCTCGAGGGTGAACGTCAGCCACTCAATGTCGGCCGAACTGTCGCCGGCAAACGCCGCCGGGCGGAGGAACGGGACCTCGGCGCCGTAATGACGCGCGATGGAGGCGACCTCCTCGGAATCGGTCGACACGACGACGGCGTCAAATATGTCGCTCTCGAGCGCCGCCGCGATCGTGTAGGCCACGAGCGGGTGCGCGCCGAGCGTCCGGATGTTCTTGCCGGTGACACGCTTCGAGCCGCTTCGCGCCGGAATCAACGCAACGGCGGACGGGGACTTCGCTGTTCGCACTTCGTCGTTCTCGCGTCTCAGGTTCCACGCGGCGGCTGAAGCCGCCGCTCTACGGGTGTTTCACGCAGGGGCTGAAGCCGCCGCTCTACGGGTGTTTCACGCAGGGGCTGAAGCCGCCGCTCTACGGGTACGGGTCCGCCGGCCGTAACACTGGGCCTGTCGTAGAGCGCAGGCTTCAGCCTGCGCGGCGAACCCACGAGTTCACACATGGCTCGGATCGTGGTTGATGTAGATCGTCTTCAGGTCCGAGTAGACGTCGAGCGCCTCCGTCCCCGCTTCACGCCAACCGTTGCCCGACTGCCGCAGTCCGCCGAACGGCATGTGGGGTTCGCTACCGTACGTGCCGCCGTTCACCACAGCCACGCCAGACTGGATGCGAGCCAGAAACGTCATCGCGCGGTTCAGGCTCTGCGTGTGAATCGACGCGGTCAGCCCGAACGGCGAGTCGTTGGCCAACGCCACGGCCTCGTCGAGGGTCGACACGCGGTACAGGCACGTGATGGGCCCAAACAACTCGCTCCGGGAGATGTCGTCCTGGGGCCGCACGTCCTCGATAATGGTCGGCGCCACGAAATAGCCGCCGTCGTAGGACCCACCGGTGAGCCGGTGCCCGCCGGTCAGGACCCGCGCCCCGGCTGCCTTGGCCCGCGCAACAGCCGCCAGCATGTTGGTCATCTGCTGCTGGTTGATGACCGGGCCGAAGTCGTCGGTATCACCCGTGCCCACCCTGAGCTTTTCCGTCGCTTCGACCAGCAACGCCTTGAACGACTCGTAGACGGCACCAAACACGATGATGCGACTCCCGGACGCGCAGCGCTGGCCTGCGTTGCTGAAGGCCGATCCCAGCGTCCATGTCACCGCACTGTTCAGATCGGCATCGTCACAAACGATGAGCGGGTTCTTGCCGCCGAGTTCGAGACACGTCTTGGCGAGCCGACGGCCCGCTGTCTCGGCAATCCACCGGCCCACTTCGCACGAACCGGTGAAACTGACGACGGCAACGTCCCGATGCTGGACCAGTGGCGCACCGGCTTCCTCGCCAAATCCATGAAGGGTGGTGTACACCCCGTCTGGCACACCCGCCTCGCGGGCGAGCACGCCGAAAGCCCATGCCGACAGCGGGGTGTCCTCGGCCGCCTTGAGGATCGCGGCGTTTCCACAGAGCAAGGCCGGGAACGCCTTCCAGGCCACATTGGCAATCGGCGTGTTCGCGGCGATGATGAGGCCGGCAACGCCGAGCGGCTGCCGCACCACCATCGCCGACTTGTTCGGTACCGCGCTGGTCGTCGTTTGGCCGTAGAAGCGACGCCCCTCGCCCGCCACGAAGAAACCCATCTCGATCGCGGCGTCGGTTTCACCAAGCGCGTCCTTCTTCGATTTCCCCGTTTCCCTGGACACGAGCGCCGCAATCGCCGTGCGGTGCTCCTTCATCAGCAGTGCGATCTGCCGCAGGATGTCGCCTCGTTTGACGACGGTCGTCGCCGCCCAGGCCGGTTGTGCCTTCACCGCGAGCTCCACGGCACGCTGCACGTCGGCGGCACCGGACCTGGACACCTGATAGATCTCGGCGCCTGTGGCCGGATCGATCTTGGCGAAGGTCCGACCGTCAGCGGCGGGCGCGTCCCGGTGGCCGAGCTGATTGGGAATCGTCGAGGGCGGGGTCACCACGCGGTAAAGCCTCCGTCGACGCGAAGCTCGTGTCCGGTCACGTAGGACGAAGCCGACGAGGCGAGAAACACGAGCGGGCCCTTGAGATCCGCGGCCTCGGCCATTCGCCGCAACGGCACGCGCGCGCCGTATTTCGCCTTGAACTGCTCGTCCTGCCCACCGAGCACACCGCCCGGTGACAGCGTGTTCACGCGGACACCCCTGGCGGCCCAGTGGGTAGCGACGAACTTCGACAAATTGACCACGCCAGCCTTGGACGCACCGTAGGCCGGTGACTTGAGAAAGGGGATGTCGCCGGCCAGGTGTGCGTAGAAGTGCGGATCTGGTGAGACCGACGCGTAGAGCGATCCGATGTTGATGATGGATCCGCCACCGCGTCTCGCGATCAGCTCGCCAAACACCTGTATCACCTGGAACGTGCCGAGCAGGTTCACCTCGACCATCTTGCGGAACTGCTCGACGGGAAACTCGTCGAGGGCGTGACGACCTGCAGGACTGTCGGGAGGTTGATCGATCCCGGCGTTGTTGACGAGCACGGACGGCTCGCCCATGCGGCTGCTGACCGACTCGGCCGCCGACTCAATTGACCTGCGGTCCGTCACGTCACACTCGAAACGCTGCACCGCGTCGCCGGCCCGGCCGAGCACCGCTTCGAATGCCTCGGTCAGCCTGGCCGCCGCCAGATCCAGTGCGGCTACACGTGCACCGGCTTCGAGGAGCGCCTCGATCCAGATCGGCCCCAGCCTCCCGGACGCGCCGGTGACCACGGCGACCTGGTTGTCGAGCGAGAAGCGCTCGCTCACGGACGTGCGAGCTCGGGGTCGGGCTTGCTCAACACCTCGAAGGACAGGAAGTCGTCCTCGTACAACGGTGTGAGCGTCACTCGGCCGATCACCTGCTCGAGTTTGAACGGCGGGATGCCGCCCCCGGGCGATTTCATGACGATGTCGTCTCGACCGAGCGTGTGCCCTTTGGGCAGGTTGTGCGCCACCACAAGACTCTTGCCCATCTTGATGATCGGGGCGCGCTCGCTCTCGTGGACCTTCTTGGCTCCGTCGCCCATGGCCTTGTGCGTCCGCTCGAGGTCACGCACCATCTTGCGCAAGCCGACCGGTTCCAGCGAAAAGGCGTGATCGGTGCCTTTCATCGCCCGGTTCAACGTGAAGTGCTTTTCGACGATGCGCGCGCCGAGCACGTAGGCGGCGACCGGCATCGCGATGCCGTTGTCGTGGCTCGAGAAACCGATGACCGCATCGGGAAAGCGCTCGCGGTACGTGCTGATGACGCCGAGATCCAGCTCCTCGAACGCCGCCGGGTACCCCGCCGTGCACTGCAGGATCGCCAGTTGAGGGTTGATCGGCATGACCGTGTCGTAGGCCCTCTGCACGTCGTCGATCTCGGCGCCGCCCGTCGAGACGATGACCGGCTTGCCGAAGGATGCGACGTGTCGCAGCAGAGGTACGCTCTTGAGATCCCCGGAGGCAATCTTGAAGGCCGGCGCGTCGAGTGCCTGGAGGAAATCGGCGCTGCTCATATCAAAGGCGGTCGCGAAGAAGTCGATGTCGAGTTCCTTCGCGTATTTCTGAAGCGCCAGATATTCCGACAGGCCGAACTCGAGACACTCCCGGTGCTCGCCGTAGGTCGCCCCAAAACTGTTCTCGTTGTCGTACGACTTGTTGTAGGCAGCGCGCGTGTAGAGCCCTTTGTTGTCGCGTTTCTGCAACTTCACCGCATGCGCGCCGGCGAGCTTGGCTTCATGGAACAGCTCACGGGCCTTGTCGAGGCTGCCCTGGTGGTTGTGGCCAATCTCCGCGATCACGTAGCACGGCGTCTCGTCGCCAATCGCGTGCGGTCCAATATTCAGTCTGCGTGCCACGTGCGGATTCCCCTGGTTATGTCCGAACGACGGGTCGAAGGAGCGAGACAAGGTGATCCCATCCGTATCGTTGACGCGCGATATCACGAGCCGCGCGCCCGATGCGTTCTGTCTCGGCGCTGTCGGGCAGCGCGTCGCACCGGTCGATGTCGATCACGTTCTTCATGTGCTCGAACCCGGCCGGCGAGTGCTCGTCAAGATTGGTAATCACGGCACACCCGCATTCCATCGCGGCGTTGACGGTCGTGTTGTTGGCTCGCAGGCCCTTCTCGAAGAAGGCCGCCAGAAACGTACAGTCCAGCAGGTGATTGAACACCGCTGTGTCGGACAGGTAGCCCATGAAATAGACCTGGCCGTCGAAGATCGACTGCAGCTCCTCGAACCTCACGACGAACGAGCCGTCGAAGCTCGTGTTTTCGTGAAGGGCGGTCGAGACGTAGACCGAATAGCTCTTGCCGCTGGCGGCAAGAAGGTCGCGCAGGCGCCGGTAGAGGGGTACGCGAATCTTGTGCGCCATCCCGAAGGTGAACACGGACAGTTCGGTGCGCTGAAACCGCTGAGGGCTCAGGATCGTGCCTGGGCAGAACAGTTCCTGGGCGTCCGGACGCACCGACCGCAACTGGTCGACGAGCTCGCTGTTGCCGCAGTAGACACGAACTGCCGACGACACGAGTCGCTGCTCAATCTCGGTGCCGTCGAACGCATGCAGGAACACTTCGAACTGACCGGCGTGAGCCGAACACCACAGGTCCAGGTCCGCGGCATCGGCAGAGGAAAACTCGGACAGTTTCACCGAGAGGAGGGGCCGGCGGTAGCTCCCCAGCTCCACCGCGCGGATACCCACGACCGGGACGGCAAGGTACTTTGCGAGGATCGCGTTGAACTTCGCGATCCCGCACGTCCAGGGGTTGAGGTGGTAACCACCTATGCAGTCGATCATGAGGCTACAGCAGCCATAGCGCCTGGTCCTCGGCAACCTCGGAGCCAACGCAGCTAGCGGGAGCGCTGCGGGACGCTCCTGGCGGAGCAGCTATTTTAGTCGAGGTGGGGATGATTCGCACGACGCGTCACCGCAAACACGGGAGACCATCGCTGCGTCTTACCCCCATCTGCGCGTCCTGCCGACCAAATACTTGCAGGGTCCGATCGCCGCTCAACGTGAACGCGCCGATTGGCTTGTAGTTCGCCAGCAGGTACTCCGTCACGATGGGTGCTGTTGAGCTCCCGGGCTCAGAGAGCTCCTGATACTCGACCAGGACCACCGGAACTCGTTGCTGACGCCACCAGCCAACAAGCTCACGCTGGTGATATTCCAGCAGCGCGAACCCGGGGATGATACTGAGGCGGCCAGCACCAAACATCCGACCGGCCAGAGGGAGGATGTCAGGTTGGTAGGCCATCATCACCACGCGATCGGCCGGCGCGGTACAGGCGTTCAGGTACTGGGATACGGCGAGCGGCCCCTCGCTGACAGGCTGCACCAGAGACTCGGCCGGGAGGGCCCCGAGTTCGTCCCAGACATGGGCCGTTCGCCTGCCCACTCGGACCGGGGACTCCGTCAGGCCGGACACGGCGAGCTGGTGCTGCACCACACCGACCGCGGTCGTGCTGAGGACTGTGCCGGCAAGCAACACGACGAGAAGGGCGGGGCGAATCACTCGTCCCCATCTCGCCTCTCCGGCCCGGCGGCGCCACAGGGCATGACAGGCGACGGCCGTGCCTACCGCAACCAGCGGCCCAACATCGGCTAGCCGGACGGCAGGGTTGTTCCGCACGAGCAGCGGCACCGAGAACGCGGTCATGCCCGCAATGGCCAGCGCGGCCCTACCCGCGGCCGGCCGACCGCTCTCTAACGTCCCCCGCCAGACGGCAAATCCCACCGCAAACGGCAGGAGGTGCGCCATGTAATACAGCCACGCCAGGGAGTTTGCTTCGACGTTGAAGAAACCCGCGACATCGAGGCCGGCGGTCGGCACCGTGAACTGAGGCCACTCCTCGAGGTCTGTGCGTGCCACCTCGCGCCGGCTCATGTCCATTCCCGCCTGAACATACCGAACGAGACCCTCGTGGCGATGCACGTACCAGAGGGACGGGGCGAGGAGGGCAAGGGTCAGAGCGACGTACAGGGCCACCGTTGTCAACGCGCGTACAGACCTTTCCGCCGCGACACACGCCATCAGCGTGCCTACAGCGGCGTACACCGCCAGGTCGTGTCGGAACAGAAAGGCAGCTGCAGTCAGCAGTGCTGACACCGCGATCGCTCGAGGGCTCGGTCGCTGTGCGTAGAGGACCATCAGAAGACTGGCCGCCGACAGCACGAGCACTTTCGGATAGTTGTAGAGCGTCGGCGCCATGAAGACACTGAGTACGGTCGCTAGCGCAGCCCAGCCGATGGGCGCAAGCAAGGAGGCGGTGAGGAACGTGAAGGCTGCCGCCAGAGACACGCCCGCCACAGCGATGATCGCCTCAGACCGAAGGTTGTCGCCGAAGCGCTGCTGGGCAAACGCCGAGATCTCGTAGGTCAACGATGGCCAGGCCCCCTGAAGGTTCAGCCCCGCGAAATCCTGTAAAGGCTGCTCGCCAGCTTGGACCTGCTTAGCGTACGCAAAGGAGACGAAGTGGTCGTTGTCGAAGCCGCCGAGCGACCCGCCGAGCGTGTTGAAGCGGTAGACGCCAGTAAAGATCAGCAACAGGCAAGCCACCAGGGCCCGCGGGATCATCGGGTTCCGGATCCGGTTGACTCGAGATCCGGCGTGCCGACTACCGCCTCGACGAAATAGAGCGGCCGGC
>Ga0209640_10000185_pt1 | contig 44774 bp, 42 predicted proteins | sample RifCSP10_1_FD_184018 | JGI IMG/M metagenome (GOLD analysis project Ga0209640, IMG submission 184018) | Soil microbial communities from Rifle, Colorado - Rifle CSP2_sed 10_1 (SPAdes) (version 2) | ecosystem: Environmental > Terrestrial > Deep subsurface > Rock core/Sediment | place: Rifle...
TCGGGCGGTCCCCCCTCAAGAGGGGGGACAACCACAACGTTGGCTTCCATGTCGGGGCCGACGACACCGACATACTCGACCTTCACCCATTCCCCGACCTCACCCCGATCGAGACGCACCACCCCGTCGATCTCGGGCGCCTGCCGATGTGACCGCCCCAGCGGCACCCCGTCCTCCACCTGGTCGACCAGCACCACATCGACCCGGCCCAGCCAATCGGAATTGCGAGTCTCGGTCAGGTCGTCCTGGATTCGTGACAGGTACCGCAGCCGATCCATGGTCGTCTCCCGGGGCACCTGGGCTTCCATCGCCGCGGCAGGTGTGCCCGGCTCGGCGGAGTAGGGAAAGAACCCGGCCCAATCGAGGACGGACTCGTCGAGGAAGTCGGCGAGCATCTCGACATCGTCATCAGTCTCACCGGGAAAGCCGACGATGAACGAGGAGCGCAAGGCCGACTCCGGGTCGAGCTCACGGATGCGTTCGATCAGTGCCAGGTGCTTCTCGGTGTTGCCCGGCCTTTTCATCCGCCTCAAGAGAGGGCCTGATACGTGCTGGAGCGACAGATCGAAATAGGGGGCCACCTTCTCGTTGCCCGTTACCTCGAGTAGCAGCCGCTCGTTGATCTCACGGGGATGGAGATAGAGAAGCCGGATCCGGCGCAGCCCCTCGACGTCGGAGACAAATGCGAGCAGATCGGGCAAACCGCCCGGAGCTTCGATGTCGCGGCCGTAGGCGGCCAGGTCCTGGGCGACCAGGACCACCTCGCTCACGCCGCCCTGCACCAGGACCGCCAGCTCCTCCCGGATCTCAACCGGCCGTCGCGATCTCTGCTTTCCCCGGATCGAGGGGATGGCGCAGAAGGTGCAGGGCTTGTCACAGCCCTCGGCCACCTTCAGATAGGCGTAGGGGAGATCGGACACCGGCCGACCGGTGGCGTGGAGGATGTCCATGATCGGACGGCGTCGCATCTCGACCGGGTGCCAACCGGTCAGCCCGTCGAGGACTCCTACCAGTTCGCCGTAACGGTCGATGCCGAGCACCGCATCTACCTCGGGAAGAGCCGACTCGACTTCGGACCCGAACCGCTGCGCCATGCACCCGATCACCACCGAGTGGGCGTCGGGCCGCTTCCTGGCTTCCATCTCGAGGATGACTCCCACCGACTCGGCCCGGGCCTCCTCGATGAAGGCACAGGTGTTGACCATCACCACGTCGGCGTCTTCGGGGCGTTCGGCCCAGCCATAACCGGCGTCGGAGAGCATGGCGATCAGCTTCTCCGAATCGACCTGGTTCTTGGCACATCCGAGCGTGCTCAGCCAGACATTGGGACCGGGCATCCGGCCACCTTATAAGCGAGAAGTCGGCCAGCAATCAAGTCAGGACCGCGACTCCTCGACCACTGCCAGGAGATGGCCGGGCCCGACGGCGTCGGCGAGCGTGTTCCAGGTCGAGGTGGTCACCCGGCCGTCCTCTTCAATCTGCGAGCAGGCGAAGTAGATCGCATCGGCCACCGCTCCCAGTGAGTGATCGGCGTCATACGCCTCGGCAACGGCGGTTCTGGCACCGGCCACGTCCTGGCGGGCCACCGCCCGGATCGCCTCTTCGACGAAGGCCTGGGCCTTCGCATCCATCAGATCTCGCGGAACAGGTAGCGACGGAGGATGTTGATGCGGCGGTCGAGAGTCTCCGGTTCGAGGTACCAGAGCATGGCGGCCACGGTGGACAACAAAGGGTTGCCGTCTTGAGGTGTGAAGGAAAAGCCGACCACCTCGTTGCCGTTGCGAACGGCCAGGGTGTCGAGGGCGACCACCGCTTGGCTCATGATCCGGCCGTAGTAGCCGTGGTCGCGCCCGAAGGAGAACACCTGGTTGGCCGAAGTCTTGTTGGTGACGGCCACCCGGGTGTTGGCCATCAGCCGCTCCTTCGCCTGGTCGACGGTGACCTCCTCGTCGAGCTGCAGAGAGAACTGGATCGAGTGCATGTACTGGGTGTTCAGCTTCACCGCCGACGAATAGAGATTGAGGTCGTAGCCCAGGGTTTCGAAGAGCATGTGGGCATCGCGGGCGTGATGGGTGCCGAATCGCTCGTCCTTGTGGGCCTCAACGGTGGGACTGGCCACGAAACCGTCGTCCTGGCTGATGTCGTTGGCCCTCCTCATGCAAAGGAAGCGGCCGTCCTCGAGGTGATTGGTCCCGTCCGGGTCGATCGCCAACGATCGGATGAGTACCGCGATGTTGTGGGTGTTGCACGACACGATCTGGAGAAACTTGTCCTCGCCATGCACCAGGGCGTCGTCGTTGATGCCGCGGGCATAGGGCTTGCCGAACCCGAACTCCGAGCCTTGAGCCATGAAGCCGATCGGGCCCTGGGCGTGGTTGTAGAACTCATCTTTCATCCGATTCCCGACCGGGGTGCAGTCGATGACCACGGTGGCCTGCTCGATGGCTTCACGGGCCTCGTATTTGGGAGCGTGGCCCAGTTCCTCGAAAGCAGACCTTCGGTCGTCGTCGACCGAGAGAACAGCTCCCCGCCCCTCGAGGTCGTTCACCTTGGCCCGCTCGGTGAGCAACGGGGTCCGCTTGTGAAAGGTGACCTCGTCGATGCCGAAATGCTCCTTGTTGTCGGCGAGCAGTCCGATCAGGGGTTCGCCGATGGTTCCGGTGCCTACGACGTGGACGATCTTCATGCTGGCTCCCTCCAGACAGGAAGTGCTGTGGTCAGGAAGTCAGACTACCGGCCCCGCACGCTAGACCCTCTTCGGACGTCCGTTGTCTTCGATCCAGTCCTCCATGGCGACCCCGAGGCCCTCGGCTATCCGGTTGATGTAGTTGAAGTAGGCCACCACCTGGACACAGCTAGAAATGCCCTGATCGTCGAATCCGTGTGATCGCAACACCTCGATGTCGTCCTTGCCCACCGCGGCACACTCGTCGGTCAGCTTCTCCGCGAACTCCAGTAATCCGGTAGTAGCGGCGTCGAGACCGGCCGTCGTCCAGTCGACTGCGAACCGGTCCACCATCTGTTGGTCGTCGACCTCATCCCGGAGGTCGTGCAAATGCGAAGTAATTCAGTAGAAGCAGTCGTTCTTGTTGGAGGTGACCACCGCGATCATCTCGCGTTGGGCTCGGGTCAGAGGCGATGTGCCGAACATGATGGTTTGGTAGAGCCGTATCGAATCCCGCATCACCTCCGGGAGCTGGCTCTGGATCGAGACGATGTTCCACACCCGCCCGGCACGACGGATGGCTGCGTCGTACTCCCGTTTGGTGAGCCCGGTGGCGTCTTCGAACGGGGTGACGTGGACGTGGGGCATGCTCAGCCGGCCAGGAAGAGAGCCGGTTCCTCCAGGTTCTCTCGCAGCATCGACATAAATCTCCTCCCCAGACCGCCATCGATAACCCGATGGTCGTAGGACAGGGAAAGGGGCACCACCGGGGCGATGGCCAGCTCCCCGTCGATGACGATTGCCCTCTCCTGGGCCCGCCCCACCGAGAGGATCGCCGTGGTACCCGGAGGGACAATCGGTGTCCCATGCCCGCCACCGAGAGCCCCGATATTGGAAACGGTGAAGGTTTGACCGATCAATTCATCAGGCGAGAGCTCTCGAGCCTTGGCCTCTTCGCCCAGACGCTGCACCTCCCACGCCAGTTCGAGGACACCTTTGGACCTGGCGTCGCGGATAACGGCAACCAACAGACCGTCGGGAGTGTCCACCGCGATCCCGATGTGGTACGAGCCGTGCAAGATCAGGTCGTCGCCGTCGAGACTGGCGTTGAATTCCGGGAAGGCCTCCAGGGCAGGAAGCACCGCTTTGACCACCAGTGCCTCGAGCGGGATCTTGACGCCGTGCCGGGCGCCAAGCGCCGATCGGATCTCGAAGAGCCGGGTGGCGTCGATGTCGTCGAATGTGGTGACGTGGGGGATCTCCGCCCAGCTCCGGGCCATATTGGCCGCGATCGTCCGCCGGAGACGGCTCATCGGGCGTCGGACATCCTCGTTTGACAACGGCTGGTAAGCAGCCCCCACCAATTCGGCCGGCGGCTCCTCCGCAAGCTCGGGCCCAACTCCAGGCTCAGGCTCAACTTCCGGCTCCGGCTCGGGCTCGGGTTGCGCCGCTGCCAGGACGTCTTCCCTCAGGATCCTGCCCTCGGGCCCGGAACCGGTTATCTGGGCGAGATCCACACCCATCTCGCGTGCCATCTTGCGCACGACGGGAAGCGCCTTGATCTGATCGGCAGCCGAGGGTCCCGGCGGCTCGGCATTGAGATCCTCGGCCTCCTCGCTGAGGGTTCCCACGATTGGGGCGGCGGATGCAACCGCCGACTGCGCCGGGGCGGCACCCTCCTCCAACTCTCCGATCACCACCAGCACCGCTCCCACCTCGAGGGTTTGGCCTTCGGCGCCGCCGTGTCGGAGGACGGTCCCTGCATAGGGCGAAGGAATCTCGACCACCGCCTTGTCGGTTTCCACCTCGACTAGAGGCTGGTCGGCTTCAACCCTCTCCCCCTCGGCCACGAGCCAGCGGACGATCTCCGCCTCGGTGAGCCCCTCTCCTATGTCGGGCAGCCTGAATTCCTTCGCCACTAATTCTCCAACGTCTCTTCCGCCGCCTGCAAGATTCGCTCGACACTTGGAAGGTAGTGGCCCTCCGAGCGCTTCAGGGGAAACACAGTGTCCCATCCGGTGACCCGGCGCACCGGCCCGAGTAGCGAGTAGAGCGCCTGCTCCTGTATCACGGCCGCGATCTCACCGCCGAGACCCCCCATTCGGGGGGCCTCGTGGATCACCACCACCCGACCGGTCTTCTCCGCCGACGCGACGATGCCGGCAGCGTCGAGTGGGGAAAGTGTCCGCAGGTCGAGCACCTCCGCCGACACTCCGTGCTCGTCGAGTACCGAGGCCGCAGCCCTGGTTTCCTTCATCATCGCTCCCCAAGAGATGAGTGTTATGTCCTTGCCCATGCGCTCGACCCGGGCCGGGCCGATCTCCTCGGTGAAGTAGATGTCAGGGATCTCCTCCTTCACCGCTCGGTAGAGGCGAATCGGCTCCAGGAAGATCACCGGGTCGGGATCCTCGATCGCCTCCAGCAGCAGGCCTTTGGCGTCATGCGGCGTGGACGGGACCACGACCTTGATTCCGGGAATATGGGTGTAGATGGCCTCGGTCGACTCCGAGTGATGCTCGGCAGCCCCGATTCCCCCTCCGTAGGGAATGCGAATGACCATCGGCGCCGTGAACCGATGGGCGGAACGGTTCCGGATCCGCGCCACGTGATTGATCACTTGGTCGTATGCGGGATAGGAGAACCCGAGGAACTGGATCTCGACCACCGGGCGCAGCCCGGCGATCGCCATCCCGAACGCTGCCCCTACCAGCCCCGACTCGGCCACCGGGGTGTCGAACACCCGGTTTTCCCCGTACTTCTCGAGCAGGCCGTCGGTGATCCGAAACACCCCTCCGGTGCGCCCGATGTCCTCTCCCAGCAGGACGACCCGATCATCGGCATCGAGAGCAGTGTCGAGGGCCCCGTTGAGAGCCTGGGCGAGGGTCATCACACTCATGTGTCGGCCTCGTCGAGTTGTTGGCGCAGCGAGGACGTGGGCTCGGCGAACATCCGCTCGAACATCTCGTCCACTGTGGGGAGAGGCAAAGCCTCCGCCGTGGCCACCGCCGCCTCGATGGCATTGGACGCACGGGTTTCCAAATCCTCCTGCCATTTCGGGTTCCAACCACCGGCCTTCTCGAGAAGCATCCGGATCCTGATCAGCGGGTCCCGCTCTCGCCATTCCTCGGCTTCGGCTTCATCTCGATAACGAGTGGGGTCATCGGATGTGGTGTGTGGCCCCAGACGGTAGGTAACGGCCTCGATCAGGGACGGCCCGCCGCCGTGGCGGGCGGATTCCGCCGCCTCGCGAACTGCAACCAGCACGGCTGCTACGTCATTGCCATCGACCTCCACACCGGGCATGCCGTAGCCGTCGGCCTTGGCCGCAATCGAGGTTGCCCGGGTCTGCTCCGATCTCGGGTAGGAGATCGCAAACTGGTTGTTCTGGCAGAGAAAGACGGTCGGAGTCGTGAACACGGCGGCGAAATTCATGGCCTCGTGGAAGTCACCTTCCGATGTGGCCCCGTCACCGAAGGAGGTGAGAGCCACCCGGTCGGACCCCTGGAGACGCTCGGCCCAGGCGAGACCCACGGCGTGGATCATGTGACCACCAACCGTGATCGATGGCGGGAGCACGTTGACACCCTCCGGAGCCTTGCCCCCCCGCTCATCCCCGGTTCGACCGGCGATCAGCAGATCCCAGGGATACCCGGCGCGCCACATCAGAGCCGCGTCCCGGTAGGTCCCGGCTACCCAATCGTCGGAGCGGAGGGCTGCCGCCGCTCCGATTTGTGCTGCCTCCTGGCCTTCGAAGGGGGCATAAGTCGCCAACCGCCCCTGACGCTGCATCGCCATGCATTTCTGGTCATAGGTGCGTGCCTCCACCATGTCCGCGTAGAGGGCCCGCATCTCCTCCAGCGTCACCGGAAGACGATCCACGACCGTCCCGTCCGGGTTGATCAGGCTGAACATTCGAGGGCGAGCCTATTCGGGGGTTCAGGGAACCTGAAGAGCGAGGTCGCTTCGGTCAGACCGGGCTGGTGGTCTGCTCCGGCACCATGGGCCGGACCTTCCCACTCCGAACCATGTAGAGACACACCGCGATCACCAGGACCAGAGCCACAATGCCAGCTGTATTCCCCCAGGCTTCGCCTATGGCCATCACAGCCACCACCGCTTGAATCGTGAACATCGCGGCCCGAGAGGCCGGCTCGAACTTGGTGAGACCCCGGTGCAGCGCGTGCAGCTTGTCGAGTGTGGTGGCGCCGGCGCCGAGGAAGATGGCCAAACCGCGCACCCCCCCGAACACCAGGCCGATCGTGAGTGCTTGGACGGGAGAACCGGTGACGATTGCGATCAGCACCGTCAGATAGACCGCGGTGGTCACGATGTAGGTGGCCAGCCCGACTCCGATTTGCCATCCGAACCCGGTGCCGTACACCCAGGAGCGGTAATGATCGAGCCAGAGACGATCCACCTGGCGACGATGGCGGGGAAGCCGGAATCCCTTCACACCGAAGTCGGAGAAGATGCTCACCACCGCAAACAGACCGATGATCGCAAGCACCGTGGTGGTGGGGAGATTGGCAGCTTGTATCGGGATCGCGGCCATGGCAGCGACCGCGCCGAGGGTCGCACCCCCGGCCAGAGCGCCCACCAGATACCAGGGAACCGTGGCCGCATAGCGCCGACCCCGAGCCTGCTCGGTGACCGGGGTGATGGTGGAGAGCATCGACAGGCCGCATGGGGACCAGGTCGAGCGGGCGGCCGCGCCCATGGCGACGAACAAACCGAGTCCGAATATCAGGTTCATGGGCCCTTCCAACTGTCGATCGTCACTGAGCCGGGACCAAAATTACCACAGGCGGTTGATTCCGCCTTCCCTGGAGTTTGGGCGGTCAGACCTCGACAGCCTCTCGGGTCCGGAGATCTTCGAGCTCCTCGACGGTCATCAAGACCTCTCGGGCCTTGCTCCCTTGCGATGGGCCGACGACCCCCCTTCGTTCGAGGATGTCCATCACCCGCCCCGCCCGGGCGAATCCGATTCGGAGCTTGCGCTGCAGCATCGACGTCGAGCCAAGCTGGCTGCGGACGATCAACTCCATCGCCTCACGGGCCAGGACCGCATCCTCATCGTCCTCTTCCTCGGCCTGGGCAGCGGCCGCCGCGGCCGCCACCTCCAGGACCTCTTGATCCTGATAGACCGCTTCTTTCTGGTGTCTCACCCATTCGACAACGGCATGGATCTCGCTCTCCCGAACCCAAGCGCCCTGGATCCGCTGCGCCCGCGGCTCCTTGGCGGTGACCACCAGCATGTCTCCCATCCCCACCAGCTTCTCGGCCCCGGAGCCGTCGAGGATCACCCGGCTGTCGGTTTGCGAGGCGACGCTGAAGGCGAGACGGCTCGGCACGTTGGCCTTGATCACACCGGTTATCACGTCGACCGAGGGCCGCTGGGTGGCGATCACCAGGTGGATCCCGACGGCACGCGCCATCTGGGCGATGCGCACGATCGATTCCTCGACCTCCCGGCCGGCAACCATCATCAGATCGTTGAGCTCGTCGATGAGGACCACTATGTAGGGGAACCGGTCGAAACCTTCGGGGTCGAGGCCGCCCGCCTCCCACTTCTCCCGGTAGCCCTCGATGTCCCGCACTTTGGCATCGGCCAGCAGGTCGTAGCGACGATCCATCTCCGCCACCGCCCATTTCAGGGCGTCGTTGGCCTTCTTGGGGTTGGTGATGACCCTGGTCAGGAGATGAGGCACACCGTTGTATTGGCCAAGCTCCACCCGTTTCGGGTCAACCATGATCATACGCACGTCGTCGGGGTGGGTGCGCATCAACAACGAGGTGACGATCGAGTTGATACACGACGACTTTCCGGCCCCGGTTGCGCCGGCAATCAACACGTGGGGCAGCTCGGACAGATTGAGGAGCTTGGGATCGCCGGAAATGTCCATCCCGAGGGCCACGGTCAGCGGATGAGCGGGTATGGCTGCCTCGGGGCTGGAGAGGATGTCACCAAGCGACACCAGTCTTCGCTTGTTGTTGGGCACCTCGACGCCAATCGCCGACTTGCCAGGAATCGGCACCAGGATGCGGACGTCGGGTGTGGCCAGGGCGTAGGCGATGTCGTGAGAGAGATTGGAAACCCGATTCACCTTGACCCCGGGCGCCAACTCGATCTCGAAACGGGTAACCGTCGGGCCGGGAACGATCTTGGTCAATGTGGCGTCCACCCCGTGCTGGATCAACGTCTCCTCCAGTTGGTGGGCGGTTTCCTCCAGCGAGCGCCGGTTCACTTCGCCACCCGTTCCCTCATCGAGGAGGCGCAATGGCGGCAGTTTGTAACCACCGGCGGTCAGGTCGACGACCCTTGGAACCGTCTTCCTTGCCGACGGCTTCGGATCCGGACCGTCAGCATGTTTTTCAGGTTTCTCACGAGACCGCTTGGGTCGCTCGTGTTTGCCCCTCGGTGGCGCCCCCACCACCGCCGGAGCGTTGGAGACGTGAGCCACCCGCGTGGCCTCATGTCCGACCGAGGTTGTGGCGGCGAGGCGGCGCGCGGATCGAATCGTGCCGGCGACGCCCACGAACAACTCGCGGACACTGGTGTGGGTGGCGACCAGGACGCCCATCGCCATCACCGATGCCAGCACCACGAAGGCGCCCCAATGACCCACAACCCGACGCAGGGGGAAAGCGAGCAAGGCTCCGATGGCGCCGCCCCGCTGTTTCACCAACTCGATGTTCGGCATCAGGGCAACGGCGCCTGTGAGGAGATGGAAGAGGGCGAGCGAGCCGACGAAGGTGGCAATGCTCCCGGCCACGAGACGGCGCGCACCCTCACGCGGTTTGCCGATGATGAGGGCCACTCCCACCCCGATCAGGGCGAACGGCACGGCATAACGCCAAACCCCGAAGAGGAGGAGGCTCCCGGTCTCGATTCCCTCTCCTACCGGGCCGGCGCGGTCCAAGAACGCCAGGGTCACGAGGATGGCCAAGACGATGAGGGCCAGACCCCAGACGTCGTCGGTCTGGCGGCCCAGTGTGTTCCGCACGTAGTCACGTGACGTCGTCAGCTTCTGACGAAACGTGCCCTTTGGCGGGCTCTTCTTTTTCGGTGAGGACACCCGTCTCCGCCCGGTGGAACCCTTCCGGGTGGGTGACCTTCCTGGCATGTGTACCGAAACACTACATGGGGATTGGATTTGGTCGTGGAATGCTCGGTCAGAGCTCAAAGACGACCGGCACGATGACTGGCTTGCGAGCGGTCTCGGCTTTGATCACCCGGCCCGCGGCCGACCGCACCGTCTTCTGCAGCTCTCCGATATCGCTGCGACCGGAGGCATGCTCCTTGATCGCCTCTCTTACCGCCTCGGCGGCCTTTTCCAGCACGGCCGACGGATCGTCCATCACGCCGTGGCTGTCCAGGTCCGGCCCGTACAGGATCTCCCCGGTGTCATGGTCGATGCCGACGGTGACCACCACCACGCCTTCGTCGGCGAGGTGGGAGCGGTCTCTGAGCACCGCCGACTGGACATCACCCACCGACAAACCGTCGAGATAGACATAACCCGCAGGCACCGCCCGGCGCTCCACCAGCGTCTTCTTCCCATTCAGGATGACCCGGTCGCCGTCTTCGAGCACGTCCACGGCGTGGACCCCCATGCGTCGCGCCAACTCGGCATGGGCATGGAGATGGCGGTACTCCCCGTGAACCGGCACGAAGGCACGGGGCCGGATCAAGTTGAGAAAGGTGAGCAACTCTTCGCGGTTGGCATGACCGGACACGTGGACGTGAGCGTTCTGGCCATGAACCACAGTTGCGCCCCGCCTGATCAGGTTGGAGATGACCTTCGAGACCGCGGTCTCGTTTCCCGGGATCGGCTTGGCCGAGATCAAGACGGTGTCAGTGTCGCCGAGTTCGACGAACCGGTGCCGACCCTGCGACATCAACGAGAGGGCGGCAAAAGGCTCGCCTTGGCTGCCGGTGGTGATCAGAAGCTGTCGATCAGGGGGAAGCTGTCCCAGCTCGCTGATGTCGACTACCGATTTCTCGGGCACGGAGAGGATCCCGAGATCCGTCGCCAAGGTGGTGTTGCGATGCATCGTCCGTCCGAAGAAAGCGACCTTGCGGCCGGCGGCGATTCCGGCATCGGCGATCTGTTGCACCCGGTGGATGTGCGAGGAGAAACAGGCCGCAATCACCCTCCCCGGGGCATCACGGACGATGTCTGCGATCGGCCGTCCCACCGAGCTCTCCGAGGGCTCGAATCCCGCTCGCTCCGCGTTCGTCGAGTCACTCAGCAGGAGCCTCACCCCACGGCGACCCAACGACGCAAACGCCGGCAGGTCGGTTGGCACCTGGTCGATCGGTGTCGGGTCGAGCTTGAAGTCCCCGGAATGGACGATCATGCCCTCGGGCGTGTCGAGGGCGACGGCGGCGGCCTCAGGGACCGAGTGGCTCACCGGGATCAGCTGGAAGCGAAACGGCCCGTGATCGATCCAGGTCTTCACCGCCACCACTCTGAGGTCGGCCTCGACCCCGAGCTCATCGATCCGTCCCCTCGCCAGCTCCATACTGAGACGGGTGCCGTAGACGGGGACATTGATCACCCTCAGGAAATAGGCAAGCGCCCCAACGTGGTCCTCGTGCCCGTGGGTGACGATGACGCACTCCACGTCAGCGATCCGCTCCACCAACCAGGACCAATCGGGGAAGACGAGATCGACACCGAGCATGTCCTCCTCGGGGAACATCAACCCACAGTCGATCAGTGCGATCTTGCCGCCTATCTCAACGGCGGCGCAGTTGCGCCCGATCTCCCCGAGACCCCCCAAAAAAGTGACCGAGACACTCATAGACCCTGGATTGCCCCTACCGCCTTCTCGACCGCGAGCAACGTCTCCTCTGAAGCGGCAACGAGAGGGAGACGGACATCGCCGACGGGCTCCCAAAGCCGGTTCATGGCTCCCTTGACCGGCGTCGGGTTGGTCTCGAGAAAGCAAGCCTCACACAGCGGCAGGAGCTCATGGTGCAGCCGGCGCGCCTCCGAGAGATCGCCGGCAAGCGCAGCCTTCACCATGGCGGCGACGGTGCGACCCGCCAGATGCGAGATCACGGAGACCACACCGATGGCACCGACCGCGATCATCGGCCAGGTGTGAGAGTCCTGACCCGAGTAGACGGGGAGGCCCGGGACCCGGTTGACCGTCTGACTGGTGAACTCGACATTCTCGACTGCGTCCTTTACCGCCACGATGTTCTCGTGCTCGCTGAGGCGAGCCAGGGTGTCGATCTCGATCAACCTGCCGGTTCGACTCGGGATGTTGTAGAGCATCACCGGGACTCCCACGTCGGCGATCGCTGTGAAATGGGCGATCAACCCTGTCTGACCCGGCTTGTTGTAGTAAGGGGTCACCGCCAGCAACCCGTCGCATCCCAGATCGCCTGCCTTTTCCGACAGCTCGACCGACTCCGCGGTGTTGTAGTTGCCGGTCCCGGCGATGACGAAGGTGTCCTTGTCTTTGACTGCATCGACCACGGTCGCGTAGAGGGCGAGCTTCTCGGTGCCACTGAGGGTCGGGGACTCCCCCGTGGTGCCCGTGACGACCAGGGCCTGGGAACCATGGTCGGTGAGATGTCGGGCCAAACGCCATGCCTTTTCGTGATCGACGGCGCCCGCATCTGTGAACGGAGTGATCATGGCGGTGGCGACGTGCCCAAATGGGGCCGTATGGGAAAGAGTCACCTCGCCAGGTTACAGACGGGCCACCAAAACCACTCCAACGCGGTGGGTCTTCCCTCCCCGGGCGCTGTGAAGATGTCCGCCGATGTGATTGAAGGATCCGCCTCACCGTAGACTGGGGAGCCCGAACTGCGGAAGGACCCCCAACCGATGGCTGTCGCTTCAACCATGCTCGCCCTGGGTACCGAGGCACCGGACTTCTCCCTCGAGGACACGGTGTCGGGACGGATGATCTCCCTGGCCGACCTGGCAGACGCTCCGGCCCTGCTCGTGATGTTCATCTGCAACCACTGCCCCTATGTCAAGCATGTCCGTGACGAACTGGCGCGATTCGGGCGCGATCACCTCGATAGCGGTTTGGGGATGCTGGCCATTTCGTCCAATGACCCCGAGCACTACCCCGATGACTCCCCCGCAGCCATGAAGGCCGAGGCGGAGACACACGGCTATACCTTCCCCTACCTCTTCGACCGCGAGCAGACGGCCGCCGCGGCCTACACCGCGATGTGCACACCCGACTTCTTTCTCTTCGATCGTGACCGGCGACTGGTCTACCGGGGACAATTCGACGGGGCACGGCCCGGCAACGACATCCCCGTCACCGGCGACGATCTCCGAGCCGCGGTTCGAGCGGTCCTAGCCGGGGAGCCCGTGAGTGAGATTCAGCGCCCTTCGATGGGTTGCTCGATCAAGTGGCGACGTGGCAACGTGCCGGCCTACTTCGCCAGCTGAGACACCCGATCCCGATCCACGATCAGAAAGCAGAACACCATGGGCAACCAATACTCGAGCCCCCCCGACCTTCTCATCGACCTCGACAAGTCCTACGGGGCGACACTGGAGACCAATCATGGTGTGATCGACATCGAGTTCGACGCCGTCCGGTCACCACTGGCCGTCAACAACTTCGTGTTCCTCAGCCGTGAGGGTTACTACGACGGGATCGTCTTCCACCGGGTGATCAAAGACTTCATGATCCAGGGCGGCGACCCCACCGGAACCGGGTCCGGTGGGCCCGGTTACAAGTTCCGCGACGAATTGGAAGGTGCGCGCAGCTATCCCCGGGGAACGGTGGCGATGGCCAACGCCGGCCCCAACACCAACGGCTCCCAGTTCTTCATCTGTCACCAGGATGTCGGCCTGCCTCATTCCTACACCATCTTTGGAAAGGTGACCTCAGGTCTCGATGTAGTCGACTCCATCGCAGGCACCGAAACGGATCGTCACGACCGGCCGACGGCGGAGGCGATCATCAACAGGGTTACCGTCACAGAAATCTGACAGCTCTGTTATCCTCCCGGCCCTGTTGCTGCCTCGGCGGCGACTCGATCTGATTTCCCTGTTCTGAATGACTGGGCTGAGGACAAGGGTCGTACCGGACATTGCGACGTAAAGCCCACAAGGGCCAACTAGACAAGGACCAGTCACGATGAACATCTACGTGGGAAACCTGCCGTTCAACGCAACGGCGCAGGACCTGGAGACTCTCTTCGGCGAGTATGGAACCGTCGAATCCGCCGCGATCATCAACGACCGGGAGACCGGGCGTTCTCGCGGGTTCGGTTTCGTCGAGATGCCGAACGAGGAAGGCGCCAAAGCGATCTCGGAGCTCGACGGGCATGACTACAACGGCCGCGCCCTAAAGGTCAACGAGGCGCGGCCCCGCGAGGAGCGCCCCCGCCGCTGACCCTAAGCCGATCGATCCCGATGCACATGCCGGCCGGGCACCGGCCGGTGTGCCGGGTCGTCGATGAACAACCGCTGACCCTCCACGTGTAACAGGTTCGGCCCGTAGGCGGTGGTCAGGTTCCCGACGGTGAGCACCTCTCGAGGTGGACCGGAAGCGACAACCCGCCCCGAGAGCAAGAGCACATGGCTGGCCACATGGGCCTCAGCCAGATCGTGGGTCGTTATCAAGATCGTGCATCCCCGGTTGGTCTCGGCGTGGATCACGTCATCGATCGCCTGAGCCGAGGTGAGGTCGAGGCCGGTGAGAGGCTCGTCGAGCAAGAGCATGTCATGTTCCTGGGCGAGTCCCTGTGCCACGAACACGCGCTGCCGCTGGCCCCCCGACAACTCACCGAGGTGCCGGTCCCGAAGGTCGGTTATCCCCATTCGCTCCATTGCCTCATCGATGGCGGCCCGATCCTCGGCCTGGAGGCGGCGCCCGGGGCCGGTGGTCGCATAGCGGCCCATGGTCACCACCTCGCGGACGGTGATCGGGAGCACGGCGTTCACCTTGGTCGTCTGCAGCACGTATGAGATGAATCGGGCGCCTTCACCGCCGTGCAGGACCTCGATAGTCCCGGCCGCGGGCTCGATCAGGCCGGCAATTGCGTTGAGGAGGGTCGACTTCCCCGACCCGTTGGGGCCGATCAAGGCTGTGATGCCTCCCAGGGGCACCTCGAATCGGGAGCTATCCAGGGCGATCTTGGGCCCGTAAGCCAGGACCAAACCTTCAGCCTTGATTGCCGAGGGGCTCACGCGCACCTCGTGCAGTATCCATCGACTTCGAGCGAATGCCCCATCGAGGTGAACGCCGACATCTTCGACACCTGGCCTACCAACCGCTCCAATTCGCTCTCGAGGCCCTTGGGAAGCTCTATGTCCTCGACCGCCCCACAATCGACGCAAACCAGGTGGTGATGGTGGCCCGCCAGCCATTCGGCGATCTCGTACCGGGTGATGCCTTTGACGCTGTGGTGGGGAGCGACCACTCCGGCCCCTTCCAGAACGGACAGCGACCTGTAGACGGAGGAAACCGGGACCTTGCCCCCCAGTTCCGCATGGAGCTCGGCGGCAGACCTCGGCCCGTCGGCACGATCCAGGGCGGCCACGACCTCACGCCGGCCTCCGGTGTATCGGACCCCCGAATCCCGGAGCCGCTCCTCCACCTGTCTGTCCTGGATTGAACTTCTCAGCCTCCCCTCCTAATCTTAGTGATAATGATTCTCATTATATGTCGAGAAATGGGATAGGCAAGCGCCCCTCACATGTCGCCACTTCCCGCAGAGCACCGATTCCGGATCGTCGCATGGTTGCTCCCTCTGGCCCTGGTCTTCGCAAGCTGCGCCAACGAAGGAGAGCCGGTACCGCGCCGTGTCGTGGCGATCGCCACCACCTCGATCCTCGGCGACATCGCCAGGGGCGTGATCGGCGACCAGGGAGATGTCGAGGTCCTGATCCCGATGGGTGCCAACAGCCACGAGTTCCAGCCGTCGGCCCGGCAGGCGAGCCGGATCGCAGGGGCCGACCTGGTGGTGGCCAGCGGGCTCGGTTTGGAGCAAGGTCTCCAAGACGTCCTCGAGGCTGCCGACGAAGACGGCGCTCATGTGATCGAGCTGGCCCCCCTGGTCGACCCACTCCCCTTCTCGGAACAGGCGGGCCGAAGCGAAGACCCTCACTTCTGGATGGATCCGGTCCGGGTCGGTGATGCCGCCCTCGCCCTGGCGGCCGATTTGACCGAGATCTACCCGGACGGCGCCTGGGAAGAGCAAGCTCGGGAATACGTCGCCGAGATGGAGTCGACCGATCGGACCATTCGCGACCTTGTCGAACAGATACCCGAAGCCGACCTCCAGATGGTCACCAACCACGAGGCATTCGGCTACTTCGCCGCCCGCTACGGGTTCGAGGTCATAGGAGTGGTGATCCCCGGCGGTTCCACTCTTGCCGAGCCCTCGTCGGCCGAGCTGGCTGGCCTGGTCGAGACCATGAAGCGGGAGGGCGCCAAAGCGATATTCACCGAAGTGGGCCAATCGTCCACCCTCGCCCGGTCGGTGGCGGCCGAGGTGGGAGACGAAGTCCAGATCGTCGAGTTGTTCACGGAATCGCTGGGACCGCCCGGATCGGGAGCGGAGACCCTCCGGGAGATGTTGCTCACCAACGCTCAGCGGATAGCGGCGGCACTTGGCTGAGTTGTCTACCGTCGGTGACTCATGGACTGGCTGACCGAGCCCTTCGCTCTCGCCTTCCAGCAAAGGGCCCTCGTTGGCGGCGCGCTGGCCGCCCTCGCCCTCGCGGTGGTGGGAACCTGGGTGGTCATCAGGGGCATGACCTTCCTCGGAGACGCTCTGGTCCACGGTGTGATCCCTGGGATTGCCCTGGCCATCCTGCTCGACTTCAACGTGCTCCTGGGAGCTGCGCTCGCTGCCGTGGTCATGATCGCAGGAGTCAACTTCGTCCACCGTCAGACAAGGCTTTCCGAGGACACGGGCATCGGATTGCTGTTTGTCGGAATGCTCGGACTCGGTGTGATCCTGATCTCCCGCGCCGACTCCTACACCGGAAGTCTCACCGGGATTCTCTTTGGGGACGCCCTGGGTGTCACCGCCCAGGACCTGGTCGTGCTCGGCGTGGTGGCCGGGGCCGTCCTGGTCGTATCTGCGCTCCTCTACCGAAACTTCCTGGTCCTCTCCTTCAACGAGCACAAGGCACAACTGCTCGGCCTCCACCCCCGGTTCGCCCACCTCGCCCTGCTCGGCCTGATCACGGTCTCGATCGTCGGTTCGTTTCAGACGGTGGGGACTCTTCTGGTATTCGGCCTCCTCGTGGGCCCCGCTGCCACCGCGGCGCTTCTGGTCAAGCGGGTGCCCGCCATGATGGCGACTGCGGCAGTGATCGGGGTCCTCTCGGTGGCGGTGGGCCTGATCATCAGTTATCACGCGGAGACTTCCGGCTCGGCGACGATCGCGGTGGTCCCGATCGGGCTGTTCTTCGTGGTGCTGACGGTCAGATCGCTGGGGCGAGGTGCCCTCGTCCTCGCTCGGTAGCTGCCCGGCTAGCTGCGGAGACGAGGATTCTGGGTGTAGGTACCGCTGACCGAGGCCTCGCCCAGGACATGGCCCTCGATCGCGTCTCTTACCTCGGACCCGGTGAACTCTCCCGACACCGGGACCTCCTCGATGTCGAGCGCATACAGGGTGAACACGTAGTGGTGAAGGATCGAATCGTTCCAGGGTGGGGCCGGGCCGTCGTAACCGAAGAAATTGCCTGCCATGTCCGGGTCACCGGAGAACCAGCCGGTGAAGTCGTTGATCCCTTGACGACAGCCATGGGGGCCGAGGGCGACGTTCTTGCCGTGTGGCATCACTCCTGCACAGAACTCCGCCTCCGCGACCGACCGAAGTCCCGGTGGCAGCTCCACAGTGACCCAATGGAAGAAATCGACCCGGGGAAGGTCGGCGGGTACCTCCCGGCCTTCTTGATTCACATCGTCAGCAAGTGAGGGGACATCGGGATCGTGACAGATGATGGCAAACGATCTCGTGCCCTCCGGCACCTCGTCCCAACTCAACTCCGGGTTGACGTTCTCCGAAAACGTGACATGGGTGTCGGGATTGGGGGTTGCCAGGGCGTACCGGTCGGGGATCGGGCCACCGTTGCGAAAACTGCTCGTCCTCAGCTTCATTATCACCTCCAGGAGCGACCTTACGCCGGGGGCACGCGCCTGTGAGTGGAGTCAATCGATGAGCCGGAGCACCTCACCCATCTCCTCGACCGTGCTCGAGTCGATCGGGTCGAGACACAACTGGACATGCCCAACACCGGCTGCGGCGTAGTCCCGCAACAACTGGGCAAGTTCCTCACGGGTCCCGGTTCGAGCCGTGTCGGATTCAATGACACCGCGGCCGGTGATCCGCCCCGATCCCCCTGGAAGTTGGATGTACACCGCAGCCGTCCTCTCGACCTCGCCGGGGGCTCGCCCCGCGGCGACACAGGCCGTCTGGATCTGGGCCAGAAGCGGAAGCAAGCCCGCCACGTCGTTGCCGAACGACGAATGCCAGGTGTTCCAGTAGGCGACATGTGGGAGAGTGATTTCCAGCATGCGGGCACCGTTGGACCCGACCATCAACGGGATGCCCGGTCGCGCCCGTGGCGCCAACTCGCAGTCTCTGACCGTGTAGTAGTCGCCTTCGAAGTCGATGTGCCCATCGTTGAGAAGGGTGCGAATGATGGTGAACGCCTCCTCGAATCGATCCACCCGATGATCGAAAGGAAAGCCAAAGGCTTCGTACTCGACACGGTTCCACCCGGCGCCCAAACCGAGGATCAGCCGCCCTCCCGAGATCTCATCGACCGTGGCTGCCTTCTTCGCCAGCATCGCCGGCGCATGGAACGAGGTCGAAGCCACCAGTGGCCCGAGGCTGATCCGTTCGGTCGCCTCCCCCAGCGCCGCGAGCAAGGACCACGCCTCCCAAGGCCCTCGAATTCCATGTTCCTCGTCGCGGTACAGGAGGTGGTCACCGAGCCAGATCGAATCGAACCCGACCGCCTCCGCGGTCAAGGCCACTTGTCGTAACTCGGTCCAACGGATCTCTCTTTCCACCTCGGGGAGTTGCACCCCCACTTTGAGTGTGTCCGGCATGGCGGCATCGTACGGGGGCCAACGCCGTCCGGTCCTCCGCTAGCCCGGTCGAGATGGCTAAACCTGGGGAGGTTGTGAGCACGCCGAACCCAACATCCGGGCTCAACGCCCAGCAGCGGTCAAACGACCTGAGGCGAATGAGCACCGAGATGTTCGATATCGCCGTGATCGGCGGCGGGGTGACCGGTTGTGGGATTGCGGTGGATGCCGCGACCCGCGGCCTGTCCGTGGCGTTGATCGAGCAGCGGGACTACGCCTCAGGCACATCCAGCCGCTCCAGCAAGTTGTTCCACGGTGGCCTCCGCTATTTGGAGCATCGCAACTTCACCCTGGTCAGGGAGGCGTTGGCCGAGCGCAACCTGATGGTCAATCGCCTCTGCCCACATCTGTGCACACCGGTCTCTTTCCTCTATCCGTTGAAGCACCGGGTTTGGGAGAGACTCTATGTCGGGGCCGGCGTCCTCCTCTACGACACTCTCGCCTCGAGCGCCGACAACCCGCTCCCTCGTCACAGGCATCTCAGCCGGCGCGGCGCCTTCGACCTGGCTCCCGCCCTGGCGGGGGGCTCCATGACGGGCGGCTTGCTCTACTGGGACGTCGTTGTCGACGACGCCAGGCACACGCTGACCCTGGCCCGCACCGCCAAGGTGCACGGGGCGGCGCTTGCGCCGAGCACCCGTGCCACCGGTCTCCTGCTCGATGACGGGATGGTGGTCGGGATCCAGGCCAGCGATCTGGAGACCGGGGCCGACTTCGATATCCGGTCCCGACGGGTGATAGCGGCGGGAGGGGTGTGGAGCGACGACATCCAGGTCATGGCCGGGGACCCCGGCCATGACGTCCGCGCCTCCAAGGGGATCCATCTCGTCGTCCCCCGCGATCGCATCGACTCCCAGACCGGGATGATCCTGCGAACCGATCGCAGCGTTCTCTTCGTCATTCCCTGGAACCGGCACTGGCTGATCGGGACGACCGACACCCCGTGGTCGTTGCGACGGGCCCATCCCGCGGCGTGCCGCAGCGACATCGACTACCTCATCCGGTGGGTGAATTCGGTGCTGACGACACCGATTTCCGCCGAAGATGTCGTGGGGGTCTACGCCGGGCTCCGGCCCCTTCTGGCGGGCGAGTCGGACGAGACCAGCAAGCTGAGCCGGGAGCATGCGGTGATCGAGTCGGGTACCGGCCTGGTCACCGTGGCCGGTGGCAAATACACCACCTATCGGGTCATGGCGAAGGACGCCGTCGATGCCGCCACCAAAGGTGGCCGCCAGGTTGCCTCCCGGACCGAGACAGTCCCTCTGGTCGGTGCGACCGGGTACCAGGAGCTCTGGGACCGGCGGGACGGGCTGGGCCTCGACCTCGAAGTCGCCGAGCACCTCTTGGGTCGTCACGGCTCATCGGTGATCGACCTGCTGGCGACGATCGAAGCCGAACCGGGCCTGGGCCAACCTCTCATCGACGGCGCGCCCTACCTTCGAGCGGAGGTGGTGCATGCGGTAACCCATGAGGGGGCACTGCACCTCGATGACGTGCTGACCCGTCGCACCAGGATCTCGATCGAGACTCGGGACCGTGGCACGAGCGCCGCACCGCTCGCGGCCGAGATCATGTCCGGTCTGCTGGGGTGGGATCAAGCCACCGTGGCGCGGGAGATCGGGCATTATCTGGCGCGAGTCGAAGCCGAGCGCGACTCACAGCGACAACCCGATGACCGCACCGCCGACGCCGCCCGTATGGGGGCCCCCGATGTCCGGACCGGTAGGGCAGAGTGACGAGCTTCAGGCTCCGAGCTTGAGCACCATCACCGTGATGGTCGTCAGCAGCAACAGGGTGTCGATCACGCCGAATGTGGCAAGCCGCCCGGTGGTCGCCTTGATCGCGGCACCGTCGCTGGCCTCGATGGCATCAGCGGCGCGCTCGGAGACCGGGCCGAAAACGAACGAGCCGAGAACGGCGCCGATCACGATCATGGTGAAGCCGAAAGCGACGAAGGTGCTTCCAAACGAGTAGGCGCCTTCACTGGCCAGCACGAGGAAGATCCCGGTGACCACGATCAAGATCGCCGCCGGGATATACAGGACCTTGGAAAGACGGGCGGCGATCCGATACCAGCCTGACGCCACTGCACCGCCCTGGTTGAACGCCATCGATGGCGCCACAGCCTGGACGATGTTGGCTCCCAGCCAGGTGCCGGCGCCCGCGATATGCAGCACCAAGAGGAAGTCACTCATTCCCATTAGTCCTCCGTTGTCGCCGAGAGCCAAGATATCGGGTTGGCAACGCCGTGCTGTGGCATACCATCGCCACCCTGGTGCCCAATCCCTCTCAACCCCCAGGGTGTCGTGACGTCGCCATAGCCACCAGCTTCCTGCTGGGTTTCGGGATCGTCCTGTTTGCCGTGGGGCTGACCCTGATCAACCGTGACGCCTGCACCGGGGCCTGTGAGATGCTCGGTCTGACCCTTCTCTATGCGGGCGGGCCGTTCTCGGCGCTCATCGGGTTCTTCACCGAATCGGTGGTCGTGGCCTGGCCCCTCGATGCCACTCTGTGGGTGGTGCTCGGCTTCGCGGTCGCCCGGTGGGCAGGAAATCGTGATCGACGCCCCCTCGGACCGGCCCTCGCTGTCTTGCTCTTCTTCGTGGCCTACGGACTAGTTCTTTCGCAGTTCGTCGAATTGACCGTTTAGAAAGGCCCCGAAGCGCGTACCGTAAAGGGTCCGATGCCAGCACTGCCCCTAGCGCGGACTATCTCCCTTGCCCTGGCCGTGGCCATCGCCGCCTTCGCCATGAGCGCCGCGGTCTTGTTCCAGGCGCCGCGTCCGGGAGCCGACCTCGCCCCCCTCGGCGGCTCGGAGAACCTGGTCCAGATCCTCCAGGGCAACCAAAGCGTCCTTTGGTTCTCCTTGTCGGGCCGCGTCACCGGCTATGTGGTCCAGGGCTGGCCCTCGACGTCCGGCGGAGACGAACTGGGCGGCGCGCTCATGATGGAACGCCCGGCCAACGGTGAGGCAGGCGTCATCGGTTTCGGTGAGAAGCCGATGACGCTCCGTTTCGAAGTGGCGGGCTAGGAGACCAGGTAGGGCTCGAGGTCGCCTTCATCGAAAGGACCGACGGCGCCGAGGATTCGCTCGCCGATGAACAGATCGTTGGCGATCGCCTGGGCGTCTTCGAGTGTCACCGCTTCGAGCTTGGCGAGCCTCTCATCCACGGACAGGTGGGGCATCCCGGAGAGTTCGTCACGTCCCAAACGCACCATTCTGCTGTTCGGGTCCTCGAGTGACAGCGCCAGCCCGCCACGCATCGACCCCTTCGCCCGCTCCAATTCAGCCGCAGTGATCCCCTCGGCCACCACCTTCGACAATTCCTCACGGATCAGGTTGAGGGCGGTGTCGGTTTGGCTCGGCGTGGTCCCCACGTAGACCCCCCAGGCGCCGGCGTCGGCGTAAGAGAGGCGGAAACTGTAAATGGCATAGGCGAGGCCACGCTCCTCACGCACCTCTCGAAAGAGGCGGGACGACATGCCCGAGCCCAACACGTGGTTCATCACCTCAAAGGCCCACCGTCTCTCGTCGGAGCGGTTGAGACCCATGCCCCCCAGGACGATATGGGCCTGCTCCGTGTCCCGACGGGTGATCGACACGTTCGAAACCGGGGTATTCGGCCCAAACTCGTGGTCGACGGATTCTCCCGACCAGTCGCCGAAGCGTGAGGACACCATCTCGACCACGGCTTCGTGCTCGAGGGATCCCGCCCCGGCCACCACCATCGAGCCGGCGCCATAGCGACGCTTCCAATAACCGAGGATGTCGTCGCGAGACATGCCCCTGATCGACTCCCGGGTGCCCAACACCGGAGCCTGCAACGGATGACCGGAGAAGATGGCGGTCGAGAAGTTCTCGAAGGCGACGTCGTCGGGGTCGTCCTCGTTCATGTTGATCTCCTCGATCACGACCTGACGCTCGGCATCGATCTCGTTCTGACGGAACGCCGGCCTCTGGATCATCTCGCAGAGGACGTCGAACCCGGTGCCCAGATCCTGGTCGAGGAGACGGGTCCAAAAACAAGTGTTCTCCTTGGAGGTGAAGGCATTGGACTCGGCTCCTATCGAGTCGAAGATCTCCGAGACCTCACGGGCCGACAGGGTCTCCGAGCCCTTGAATAGGAGATGCTCAAGAAAATGCGACGCCCCGTGCTCGTTTGGCAATTCGTCGCGGGTCCCGGTGTCGACCCAGCATCCGAGGGCGATGGACCGCAGAGAGGGCATGGGCTCGGTGATGACGCGGATCCCATTGGGGAGTGTTGTCAGGTCGTAGTGCACGCCGGGAGTGTATTGGGCAACAGGCCGTAGGCCACAAGCCACAAGCCAGAAGTGGTCGTGGCTCTGGCCCTGGGCCTGAGGCTTATGGCCTAAGGCGTGTCAAACCAGCCGGAACGGCTGGTTTGACACTCGTGAGACAATGACCCGCTATGCGTGGACGCCAACAGACCTTTCTCACCGACCTGATCGGCCCCGAAGAACGGGCGATCGAGGCTGTGGTGAGCCGTTATCAGAGGGTGGCTCCGGCCGTGACCAGGTTCGCCCGAAGCCTTGCCAAGAACCCCAACCTTCGGGTGCGGCTCGGAGCCGAAGCTGCGGCGTCGGACGACGAGGTGGTTTGTGACCCCCGGATCTTCCAAGCCGCCTACACCCGCAACGCCCCGGTCACCCCCGACGAAGTGGCACTGGCTTCCGCACTTCACGAAGTCATGCACCTGGTCACCACCAATCTGGATGAGTCCAGAGAGGTGCCGGAGAGCTGGCCGGTCGACATCGAGAACCCACCGGACGGCCCCGTGGACTTGCTGACCGCCTTGGAACGGACCAACCGCCCCGTCGCCGAGGTCCTGTTCTTCTCCCTCGAGGACGCCCGCCAAGAGCGACAGGGTCTTTCCGTGTACCCCGGCGCCCGCTCGGTCCTCGCCGATCTCTATATGTCATCGCTGGCGCAAGCAATTGCTCGGTCCGGCGCGCTCAGCCAATTCGTCCTCGGTTGCTTCCTTCTCACCGGCGGTTATGTAGAGCGTGACCTGCTCGAGAAGAGGTTCGAGGCCAACGCCGCCATGGCACTCGACGACGGGTCTCAACAATGCGAGATGGCCGCAGATGCCGGCGACCCATGGGAGGTCGCCCAACTCGCACTCGAGTTGGAAGCCATCGCCCGGGCCAATGGGCTGATCACCGAGGCCCAGGCAAATGACACCCACGCCAAGCGCCAGATCGCGGCCGAGGCCGAAGCCGAGAAAGCCCGCGATGGCGTGGATGCCGTCCGGATGACCTCGCCGATCCTGACCGATGCCGACTCCTATCAGGACACCAGACGCTCGGCAGAGGCTCGCTCCGGGCTTTCCGATCGCCGGGGTGCCTCGGACATCGCCGGTGAGGATTCGACCGATCAGCTGCTCCGGGTCAGCCAGGCACCCGACGTCTTCCTCCCCACGGGGCAAGGGGGCAAGGTGGTGGTGACGGCGATACCGGCGAGTTTCGCCCGTTTCTCCGAGGAGGGTTTGACCTCGTTGCGGGCGGCCTCGCGGCGATGGGATGTCGCCCAGCGCCGGGTCTCGGGCGAGCTGTTTCCCTTGTTCACGGCCAACCAACGCCGTGGCCTCAGGTCCGGATATGACCAGGGTGATGTCTCCCCGCACGCTGCGCTCTTCATCGGCGCCGGCCTCTACCAGCGGCTCTACGAGCGACGGGCGGTGAGAACCAGACGTGAGTACGCAGTCTCTCTTTTGGTCGACGCCTCAGCCTCGATGTTGAGCCCGAGAAGGAACCCGGGCAGCGCCTCTTCCTGGGCAATGCCGGCCGCCCTGCTCGGGGCGTGGACCATGGCCCATTTGTGCGAGGAACTGCAGATCGACTTCGAGGTGGCATTGTTCAATCGCGGCTTCGCCGCCGGGCCGGAGGACACCGAGCACAGCTACCGGCACAAACGGTCATCGTCGGCCGCCGGGCTCAAACAGACCCACGGCACTGCCGCCGACCGGCTCACGTCAACGGTCAATCACTACCTGGTCAAGCCGTTCGAGCGCAGGTGGCGTGAGGCTGAGCCGTCCCTGGCCGGGCTCTTCTACACGGCCGCCGAGCCGAGGGCCGCGGCCACCCTCGCCCGTCGCGATCCAAGGACTTCTCCGCCTGTATCCCTCTTCGAGAAGGCGGCCAACGTCGACGAGTTCAACGTCATCCATGCCGCGGAGCGAATGGCCCGTCTCGGGGCCGAAGTCAGGGTGCTCATGGTCCTGGCCGACGGGATGACGCGGGGATCCGTTGAGGCCCTCGCCAGATCGGTGGCAGCCGTGGAAAGCGGGGGCACCACCGTCATCGGCCTGGGAATCGGAGACCACACCGTCGACCTTGCCTACCGCCGCCATGAGGTGGTGGAGCAACCCGAGGGTCTGGCCCAAGCCATGATCGATGGCACCCGGAGTGCTCTGCGTCGCAGTCTCGCCTTGTGGGGCATGGACACGTGGTGGCTTCGCCCCACCGATTACCGAACCAAAGTGGAGAGATCCATTGCCTGAGATCGCCACCTTCCATGATCCAAGCGGAGAGAGCCCGACCATCGAGCTTGCCAGACTCGATATACCGAAGGGTCTCGAAGACCGGGAGCTCCGGGTGCGGAAGATCCCCGAGCCCGATCCCTACTACGTCGATCTGGGGATGCTCTACCGGTTCGCTCAGATCGAACAAGCGAGACGATCCGGCGTCCCTGGCCTGGTCCCTCTGCATGTTGCGGTTCGCGGCCACATGGGGACCGGCAAGGATCACGACATCGAGCAATTCGCTGCGGCCATGGGACTCCCCTATTTCCGGATTCCTCTCACTGGAGAGGTCCGCGACGTGACCCTGATCGGATCCACCCGGCTTCACGGCGACGGTAAGGGTGGCACCGAGAGCCGTTGGGAGGACGGGGACATCACCCGCGCCCTGCGAGGGCCGTCTCTGCTCAACCTGTCCGAATTGAACGCTGCGGGCGCCGAGACCCTGTTCGCCCTCCACGGCCTCCTGGATCGTTACGCCGCCCTCGATCTACCCCACGGCGAGACGGTCGCCCTTCGTGAAGATGTTCGCATCTTCGGCACCATGAACCCCACCGACCTCCGTGACTATGCCGGCACCCAGACTCTGAACAAGGCCTTCGCCGACCGCTGGGTGATCTGGGAGAAGAGCTTCCCCGGTAATGAGCAGGTCGAGGCAATGTTGACCCGGCGTTACCCCGACCTGAAGCCGGAGTATGTGGAGGCGATCGCCAGGCTGGCGGTGGAGGTGAATACCTCTTTCGAGGCCCAAGACACCGGGATTCGGGTCGAGACGCCTCTGTCCCTCCGCTCGATCCTCGACCGGATCCCCACCGGTCTCATCGTGTATCAGAACGGACCCGACCCGTTGCGCAGGACGTGGGAAGAGTACGTCCTGCCCCACGTCGACCTTTTCGACCGGGATCACTACGAGACGGTGTGGAATGCTGTGGTCAGAAAGGGCCCCACGGTCAGTCCCTTCTGACCTCTCTCCCCCCAGCGAACGAAGTGAGTGGGGGGAGTGCCGCCGAAGGCGGGGAGGGGGGCCACTCTGTCGCGAGGCGGTATATCGTCGCTCCATGGCCTACGACCTGGGAAACGCAGAACTCGACGCAAAGGTGCGAGCGCTGATTGCAGCGACCTCGAACCACGAGAACCAGGAACTGATCGCAGAGCTGGTCACGACGGCTCTCAAGCTGCACCGCGACGGAGCCAGCCGGGCCGACCTCCGGCTGATGAACACCGCCCTGAAGGAGATGCGCTACTCCAATCTCGTCTTTTCCCGGCATCGCGAGCCAAAGGTCACGATCTACGGTTCCGCCCGACTCACCGAAACCGATCCCAACTACCTCCTGGCCGAGGAGTTCGCCGCCCTGATCGTGACCAAGGGATGGGGTGTCATCACCGGCGCCGGCCCCGGGATAATGGAGGCAGGCGCTCGGGGTGCCGGCATCGAGCGCTCATACGGGGTCAACATCCGCTTGCCGTTCGAGGCGATAGCCAACCGGTTTCTGGATCCGGACCGGACCGTCAACTTCAAGTACTTCTTCACGCGGAAGCTGGCCTTCGTCAAGGAATCGCATGCCTTCGCCATCCTGCCTGGTGGCTGGGGAACCCTGGACGAGGGATTCGAGCTCCTCACCCTCATTCAAACCGGTAAGAGCGACATGCATCCCATCGTTCTGCTCGAGGTGCCTGGCGCCAACTATTGGGATCCGATGATCGATTTCATCAAGGAGCATCAATTGAGACGAGGGCTGATCTCGGAACCCGACCTCGCCCTGTTCCACCACACCACCGACCCGGTCGAGGCCTGCGACCACATATGGCATTTCTACGCCAACTACCACTCACAGCGCTATGCCGGAGGAAGGCTGGTCCTCCGACTCGTCCGCGGCCCGGATGACGACGAGCTCGAGGAGCTCAACCGTGAGTTCGCCGACATTGTCGTCGAAGGAAGGATCGAGCGATCCGAGCCCACGGCGCCGGAGATCAGCGATTTCGATGCCCTGGAAACCGATCGAATCTCTTTCGTGTTCGATCGCCGCCAATTCGGCCGTCTCCGCCAGCTGATCGATCATGTCAACGACCTGGTTGCCATCCCGGAGACCTTTGAGCTGCCGGAACCGATGACTGAGGAGCAGGCAGAAAGACCCTGGTGAGAGGTTGTTTCACCTGGGAATAGCTTGCGGGGGGCTACTACCATTGGAATGTGCGCGACATCCTTTCCGACCTGGTAGCCGAGCAGCAGTTCCTGGATCAGTCCCTGCAGAGGATCCCGATCAAGATCTGGGACATGGTCACCCCCTCGAAGCCATGGACCGTGCGCGACACGATTGCCCACCTCGCTGACTTCGAGGAGCTGGCAGCCGACACCATCGCCGGGGGCACCATGATCAAGAGGTGGCGCAACGCCACAGACCTCGACGCCCTGCGCAAGGAGGCGATCAAGAAGGGGCGGGGAATGAGGCCTCAGGACGTCATCGAATGGTGGCGGGGGGGCCGGGCCAAGGTGGTCGAGCCCCTCTCCCACATGGGTGCCGAGTCGAGGATCGAATGGATCGACGGGGACATGAGCGCACGCACGTTTGCGACGTACCGTCTCATGGAGACCTGGGCTCACGGTCTCGATATCTATGCCACTCTCGGTCTCGAAGTCGAGGACACCTCCCGCATCCGCCATGTCTGTTGGCTGGGATGGAAGACCCTTCCCCACGCTTTCAAGGAAGCCGGTGAGGATTACGAGCCGGTTCGGGTGGAGGTGATCGGGCCCGGCTACGCCAAGTGGGTCTACGGCCCCGCCGATACGAACCAGGTGATCAAGGGCTCCGCCTCGGAATGGGCCCGGGTCGCGGTGAGAAGAGCCAAGCCGGCTACCACCCAGCTCAAGCACGAAGGCGAATACGCCAGAAAAGCCCTCCAGGTAGCCAAGGCCTATCTGTGAGTGGGCTTCCCCACTTGGTGGGGATGATCCATCTGCTCCCGCTTCCCGGGTCCCCCCGCTTCCAAGGGTCGATAGACCAGGTCTTGGATACGGCGGGCTCCGATGCCATTGCTCTGCAGAGTGCCGGCTTCCCCGCGTTGCTGGTGGAGAACTTCGGTGACGCCCCGTTCCATCGAGATCGGGTCCCGGCGGAGACCGTGGCGGCCATGACGAGAGCGGTCGAGGTGGTCAGCGAGGCGAGCGGCCTTCCGGTCGGGGTCAATGTCCTCCGTAACGACGCCATGTCTGCCCTGGGGATCGCGGCGGCCACCGGGGCCAGGTTCATCAGGGTCAACGTCCTGACCGGCGTCATGTACACCGACCAGGGACCGATCACAGGCAGGGCGGCTGACCTTCTCCGTCGTCGGGGCTTCCTGGCCCCCGAAGTGGAGATTTGGGCTGACGTCATGGTCAAACATGCCACACCTCCCCCGGGGCTCGACCCCCGTCAGGCAGCTCTTGACACAGTGGAACGCGGTCTCGCAGATGCGGTGATCGTTTCCGGCTCCGGAACCGGCGAGAGCCCGGAGATCGATGTTGTCCGGGCAGTCCGCTCGGCGGTTCCAACCGGCACCCGGGTGGTCATTGGGTCCGGGGCAAGTGTCGACAACCTCTCCCGGCTCATCGAGCACGCCGACTCGGTCATCGTCGGGTCGGGCGTCAAGGTCGACAACGTAGCCCGCAATCGGGTCGACCAGCTGAAAGCGGCCGCATTCGCCGAGGCCGCCGCCGATCACGGCCTCCTCTGACCGTATGGGTCCAGCGCCCTACACAAAAGGATTAGTCCCGTCGACCCATAGCCCTGTGCCCGGATAACGGCAGACTTCGCTTGTGGTGAACGAACGATGCGGGATTGGTGAATGATGGTCAGGGATCTGCCCAACGACATCTTGTTCAAGGTGATGGAGGACGTCATTGAAGACCTCCATGGCCACGTGCACCGAGTGTCCGACCTGGCGGTGGATCTTGGAGCCGGGCTCGGGCTGGGAGATGACGACCTCGACCGCCTGGCCCTGGCCGGCATCCTCCACGATGTGGGCAAGATCCATCTCGACCCGGGGATTCTGGGCAAGCCCGGGCCCCTCGACGAGAACGAGCGAGAATTGATGCAGCGTCACCCGGAGCTGGGGTTTGCCATGACCCGCCACCGGCTCGATCCCAAGGTTTCTGAGGCGATCCTCTATCACCACGAGCGCTTCGATGGACACGGCTATCCGTTTGGCATGGTCGGGATGGAGATACCGATCCTTTCCAGGATCGTCCTGGTAGCCGATGCCTTCGACGCGATGACCTCGACCCGGTCCTATCAGCCCGCCCTCCCCGTCTCTTTCGCGGTCCACGAGATCAGCAGGCACACCGGCACCCAGTTCGACCCGGCCGTGGTCGAGATCTTCCTCGATCTGGCAGCAGTGGAACGGCTGCCCCTCGTGTTGAGCGCCTAATCGCGCCGTCAGCCACTCGTAATTGGGACCGTGAGGGGTCAAATACGGACCTGTGGCTCCCAATTACGGGGCGGAATTGTCCTTGAGCCCTGATACCTTCCCGGTGTGGACCCACTCGCCCGCTTCAACCCGGCGACCCGCGCCTGGTTTGAGGCTTCCTTCCCCGAGCCAACGCCGGCCCAACATCTGGGGTGGCCGGCAATCGCCGATGGCGCCCACACCCTGATCCACGCTCCCACCGGGTCGGGGAAGACCTTGGCGGCTTTCCTGTGGACCCTCGACCGCCTGCTCTCCGAGCCACGGCCTGAACGCAACGAGCGCTGCAGGGTCCTCTACATCTCCCCACTCAAGGCTCTGGCCCACGATGTCGAGCGCAACCTGCGTGCCCCCCTGGCCGGCATCCGACATGCCTGGCAGCGGCTCGGGTCGGGGCCGCTGCCCGACCTGGAGACCTTTCTCCGCACCGGTGACACTCCTATGGAGGACCGGAGGAGAATGCAGCGCCAGCCGCCTGACATCCTGATCACCACCCCCGAATCGCTCTACCTCATCCTCACCTCCGCCGCCCGTGCCATCCTCGGGCCGGTTCGCTGGGTGATCGTCGACGAAGTCCATGCCATGGCAGGCACCAAGCGAGGCGCCCACCTCGCCCTCTCCCTGGAGCGTCTCGAACAGATCGCTGCCCACTCCCCGCAGCGGATCGGCCTCTCAGCCACCCAGAGGCCGTTGGAGACCATCTCCCGTTTCCTTGGTGGAGGAACCAATGAGGGTGCGGTCTGGACACCCCGCCCGGTGACGGTCATCGACGTCCCCCACGACCGGGAGCTCGACATCGAGATCGTGGTGCCGGTGGAGGACATGACGGAGCCGGGGATTCCCGATCCACTCGACCCCGCCCGGGCCCCCACCCGATCGATCTGGCCAGCCGTCTACCCGAAGTTGCTCGAAGCGATACAGGCCCACAACAGCACCATCGTGTTCGCCAACTCACGGCGGCTGGCGGAGCGGATTTGTGCCGAGGTCAACAACCTGGCCGGCGAGGAGATCGCCAGGGCGCATCACGGGTCGGTGGCGAGAGAGCACCGCCTTCAGATCGAAGATGCCCTCAAAAGGGGAGAGTTGAAGGCAGTGGTTGCCACATCCTCACTCGAGTTGGGCATCGACATGGGGGCGGTGGATCTGGTGATCCAGGTGGAAGCCCCGACCTCGGTGGCCTCGGGCCTGCAACGTGTGGGGAGGTCAGGTCACCAGGTGGGCGGGGTCTCCAAGGCGCGGGTTTTCCCCAAGTACCGGGGCGACCTCCTCGTGGCCACGGTGCTGACCGAGGAGATGACCAAAGGCAACGTCGAGACCACGAGAATCCCGGCCAATCCCATCGATGTCCTCGCCCAGCAGATCGTGGCCGAGGTGGTCAGCGGCGACACCACTGCCGACCACCTGTTCGAACTGGCGACACGGGCCGCCCCTTACTCCGAGTTGAGCCGGTCGGTGTTCGACGCCACGCTGGACATGCTGGCGGGCCGCTATCCCTCCGACCTGTTTGCCGAGCTCCGGCCTCGGATCAATTGGGACCGCGTCAGCGGTGAGCTCACGCCCCGGCCCGGTTCGAGGCAAATAGCAGTGACCAATCCCGGGACGATTCCCGATCGCGGCCTGTACCGGGTTGTCCTCCCCGATGGGAGCCGGGTTGGAGAGCTCGACGAGGAGATGGTGTATGAGTCGAGGGAGGGGGACACCTTCCTCCTCGGTTCCAGCTCGTGGCGCATCACCGAGATAACCCACGACCGGGTGCAGGTTGTGCCCGCACCCGCCGACATGGCGGCGCGCATGCCTTTCTGGCACGGGGACATGCAGGGGAGGTCGCTGGAAACCGGGAAGGCGGTGGGCCGGTTCGTCCGCGAAACGGCCCAGCTCGACCCCGATCAGGGAGAGGCCCTGCTGGCGGCCACCCACCATCTCGACAGCCACGCGGCATCCAATCTCGTCGCCTATCTCACCGAAGAGAAGGAGGCCACCGGTCTGCTCCCCACTGACCAAACCATCGTCCTCGAGCGATTCCGCGACGAGATCGGGGATTGGCGGCTGGTGATGCTGTCGCCACTGGGGGCCCGGGTCCATGCCCCATGGGCCATGGCTTTGCGTCACCGCTTTCGGGCCCGCTACGGGACCGACGTCGATGTCATCTGGGCCGACGACGGGATCGCCTTCCGGTTCCCCGACTCGGACGAGATCCCCGACGCGTCCGATCTCATCCTGGACCCCGATGACGTGGAGTCGTTGCTGATCGAGCACCTCGGCGACACGGCGTTGTTTGCCGCCCGATTCCGTGAGGCCGCCGGGCGCTCCCTGCTCCTCCCCCGCCGCCGGCCCAACCAGCGCACCCCTCTGTGGCTGCAACGAAGGCGCTCGGCGGATCTTCTCGGTGTCGCTCGCCAGTTCGGCACGTTCCCGATGATCCTCGAGGTATACCGGGAGATCCTCCAGGACGACTTCGACCTCCCTGCGCTGCAGTCGGTGTTGAGCGACATCCGTTCCCGGCGAATACGGGTAGCCGAAGTCGAGACCGACGGGCCCAGCCCGTTTGCCTCTTCGCTTCTCTTCGCCTTCGTCGCGGCCTACCTGTACGAAGCAGATGCACCGCTCGCGGAGAGGAGGGCGGCCGCCCTCACTCTTGATCGCGACTTGCTGCGAGACCTGCTGGGCGAGGGCGAGCTGAGAGACCTGATCGATGCCGAGGTCGTAGCCGCGGTCGAGCTCGAGCTTCAGCATCTCACCGATGGACGGCGGGCAAACCATGTCGATGCCATCCATGACCTGCTGCGCGACCTCGGCCCGCTGAGCACGATGGACATCGAAATCCGAAGCAGCGGCCTCGACGTCGCCTCTGCGCTCGATGCCCTCGAAACTGACAGGCGAGTGGTGAACCTGGTCATCAACGGCGAGCCGCGGTGGTCGGCGGCCGAGGATATTTCCCGGCTCCGCGACGGTCTCGGTGTGCCTCCACCACCCGGTGTCGCCCATGTGTTCCTGGAGCCGGTTGCCGACCCCCTCGGTGACCTTATCGGTCGTTATGGGCGCACCCATGGCCCGTTCACGACCGGCGATGCCGCCTCCAGCCTCGGGTTGCCAAACGCGGTCACCGAGACCGTCCTCCGTCAACTCCAGGAGGCGGGCAGAGTCGATGCCGGTGCCTTCCGGCCCGGCGGAGCGGGCCGGGAATGGGTGGACCGCGAAGTGCTCCGACGTCTGAAACGCCGCTCACTGGCCGTTCTTCGCAGCGAGATCGAGCCGGTAGAGCCGGCCGCCCTGGCCAGATTCGCCGTTGCCTGGCAGGGAGTTTCACCCGATCCGCCGCGGGGGCAGCACGCCTTGAACCATTCCGTCGGTCTGCTGGCGGCAACTCCGATCCCGGCTTCGGTCCTGGAGCGAGACGTTCTCGCGGCTCGAGTGGAAGGCGCCCCCGCCGGTCTAGACCGCCTCCTGCTGGATGGCAGCCTGGTCTGGATCGGGATGGGCAGCTCCGGCCCTGGGGACGGCAAGCTGGCGCTCTTCCCCCGTGACACCCTCCACCTACTCTGGGGCGGGCCGGAGGAACTCCCCGACACCCCAGAGCACACCCTCATCATGGGGCATCTCGACGCAAGAGGTGCCAGTTTCTTTCGTGACATCTATGAGGGAGTCGGTGGCGGTGATCCCGGGACCGCTCTCGATTGTCTGTGGGACCTGGTGTGGGCGGGACACGTGACCAACGACACGCTGGAACCGGTCAGAGCTTTCGCAAACCGGCGGAGGGGCCGGTCCTCGGGCAGACCCTCGATCTCGTCGCACTTCCCGTCCCACGCCGCCGGGCGTTGGTCTTCGACCGGGCATCTCCTGGGCTCGGCCCCCGCCGACACCGAGCGAAGAACGGCCTGGGCCCAGTTGATCCTCGACCGGCACGGGGTGGTCGCCCGGACCACGGTGCTCTCCGAGGCTTTTCCAGGGGGCTTCACGGCCCTGTACCCGATCTACAACCATCTCGAGGAGACGGGTCGCATCCGACGAGGCTATTTCGTCGAAGGCCTGGGCGGATCACAGTTCGCCCTCCCGGGAGCGGTTGATCGTTTGCGCCAGGACCTCAAGCCGGAATTGGTCGTCCTGGCCGCCACCGATCCGGCGAACCCCTACGGGGCCATTCTGGGATGGCCCGAGGCCGAAGGGATCCGACTCGCCCGCGATGCGGGGGCGTATGTCCTGCTCTACGGCGGGGAGTTGATCGGCTTCCTGGAGCGGGGTCGAAAGAGCCTCACCCTGCTCACTTCCGAGCCTTCGCACTTCGTCGGTGTGGGTCAGGCACTCGCCGTGGTCGCGGCACGGCACCGGCGCACCACCCTCAATACGGTCAACGGCGGCCCGGCGCAAGCCTCTCCCCTCGCCCCAGCCCTCGCCGAATGGGGGTTCGCCACCGCCGTGAAAGGCCTCACTTACCGCGGCTAGACCGGGTCCAAGAGCTCGTAGAGGGTGGAGCGGAGAGCCGGGGTGCGGCCCGCGGCCTCGATCACCTCACGGAACTGCTGCGGTGTCACCTCCTGGCCATGCGCTGCCCCGGCCGACCTGGTGATGATCTCACCCATCAGCGTCCCACCCAGATCGTTGCACCCGGCGTCCAGGAGGCGCCGCCCCCCATCGAGGCCCAGTTTCACCCACGACGCCTGGATGTTGGAGACCAGACCATCGAGGGCGATCCTGGAGACGGCATGGATCAGAACCACTTCGTCCCAGGTTGGCCCGGGCCGGGACCGCCCCCGAAGGAAGATCGGAGCCCCCATATGAACGAAAGGCAGGGGGACCATCTCGGTGAAGCCACCCGTTCGCTGCTGGATGCGAGCGATGACATCGAGATGGTTCGCCCAGGATCGGGGGTGGTCGATATGGCCGAACATGATGGTCGAGGTAGCCCTCAGCCCGAGCTCATGAGCCGTGATCATCACCTCGGCCCACTGCGAGGTCCGGATCTTGTCGGGGCACAGATGGGCCCGCACCTCATCATCCAGGATCTCCGCCGCGGTGCCGGGAAGCGTCCCCAGCCCCACCTCCTTCAGCTCCTCCAGGAATCGGCGAACCGGGATGCCAAGCGTTTGGGCGCCCTGCCAAACCTCGAGCGGGGTGAACCCATGGATGTGCATGTCGGGCAACTCCGCCTTGATCGATCGCACCACGTCGACATAGAAATTGCCTGTGAAATCTGGATGGATCCCGCCTTGAAGCGTCACCTCGGTGGCCCCGCGGGCCCAGGCTTCACGGGCGTTGCCCACGATCTCCTCCACCCCCATCAGATATGGCTCTCCCCGGAGGTTGAGGCTTTTCGGCCCTTTGGAGAACGCACAGAACCCGCATTTGAAATAGCAGAGGTTGGTGTAATTGATGTTGCGGTTGACGACATAGGTGACGGTGTCCCCAACCGCCTTCTCCCGCAGTCGATCGGCCACGTAGGCGACTGCATCCACTTGATCGCCGCGGGCCCGGAACAGGTCCTCCACTTCGGCCAGGGTCGGCCGATGACCTTCGAGTGACCTTTCCAAGACGGGACCCAGGTTGCCGGCACCGGAAATGCCTTCCGGAGCAGCACCGGTGACCCAGGAGCGATCCATCCACTCCGACGAGAGACGGCGCTCGGGCACCGGCAGCTCGACATCCTTGCCCGGCGCCCAGGCATAGCGGGGACGGGCCGCCCCGGATCCATCGGCCTGGCTCAACCAGGTGGCGAAGATCTCGGCAGGGAGCCGGTCCCTGGCCTCATCGACTTCGATCCCGGGCGGGAGCGCGGTCCGTTCGATGAGCGTGGAGCTGCCGAGCGCCTCTCGCAGCTGCCCGATCCTCTCCACGTCCCAGTCGCGCAACAGAAGGTCACGGGCCCCCAGATCGACCATCCTCACGGCCTGGACCACGTCGTCGACGAACACCGAGACCGCGGCCTCGATGCCGGGAAGGGCCACCAATTGGGCCATCTCCTCGACAGCGGACCGGGTCGCCCTCAGAAACACGGCCCGCGACCGGGCCAGCCCGTTGAGGACCGACTCCCGATCGCCTGCGCCGGTGACCGTTATCCGCCAGCCGGGGATGCCTCTTTCCGCCAAGGTCAAAGCGTCGTCGGGCGTCACCACCCAGGCGGCCGGCTCGATGTCACCAATCGTGGCGGCGGTTATCAGGATGCCTCCCGCGCTGGCATTGGCCAGATCCCCGGCACCGGGATCCACGAGCTCGACAGTCGTCGTCCCCTCACGACGGCGACTCTCGGCCGCCGGCTCGACCAGGGTCTCAGAAGGCCTGACTCTCAAGAACGTGATGGTCATGTCGCTCCGACGTGTTGCGGGATCTGGGCCAGGCCGTCGTCATCGGACGAGGCAACAACGTGGTCATACAAGAGGCGATCCAGCCATTCCGGGGTGATGAACTCGGGATAGACCGGCAGTCTCGGGCGCAGCGAGAATCCCCGGTTCTCGCTCCGATCGCGCAGATGGTCGAGATGGGGCCAGGGGGCTTCGGGGTTGACCCAGTCGATGGTGAGCGGGGACACCCCACCCCAATCGTTGATCCCTGCTTCGAGATAAATCTCGAAGCCCTCCGTGAGATTCGGCGGGACCTGCACATTGGCCTCCGGCCCCATGATCCATCTCGCCAGGGCGACGACCCTGGCAAACCACCTGGGCACCGGCTCCGCCGACCACCGCATCGGAGTGTCGGCCTTGGCCCTGAAATTCTGGATGATGACCTCCTGGATCGCCCCGGTCCGATCGGATAGCTCTTTCAGCGCGAACAACGAGTCCACGATCTCCTGTGGCGTCTCACCGATGCCAATGAGGATTCCCGTGGTGAACGGGACCCGGTTCCTCCCCGCGGCCTCGATGGTCGCCACCCGGAGCGTGGGATCCTTGTCGGGGCATTTGTGATGCGGCATCCCTGGCTCCATGAGGCGCGGGGAGATGTTCTCCAGCATGAGCCCCATCGAGGCGTTTGTGGGTCGGAGCAGCAACATCTCGGCATCTCCCATCAGACCCGGGTTGGCGTGGGGATACAAGGAGGTTCCGGACCTGACCAGCCCCGACATCTCGGCCACATACTCGATCGTCGACCCGAGGCCTTTTTCGGCGAGGAACTCGACCGCCTGCGGCCACCGATCCTCGGGTCGGTCGCCGAGTGTGAACAAGGCCTCGGTGCAACCGGCCTCCTCGCCGGCCCGAGCCACGGCCAGCACCTCTTCCGGCTCCAGATAGACGCCCCCGGCGCCGGGCGGCTTGGCAAAAGTGCAGTAGGTGCACCGGTCCCGGCACAGAGTGGTGAGCGGGATGAAGACCTTGCGGCTGTAGGTGATCGTCCGGCCATGTCCCTGGTCGCGGAGTTGTCGCGCCTCGGCAAACAGTGGCTCATCGGCGGTCAGGCCTGTGAGATATCTAAGGGCAAGGTCGGGATCGGGATTGGGGTGCGTCACGGTGCTTTGATTCAGGCTATCCCGGAAGACGAAGCCTCGGTCATACCCCCGTCGACCGGGAGTATGACCCCGGTGATCCAATCGGCTGCATCGGAAGCGAGGAACACGATGGCCCGAGCCACATCCTCAGGTGTCCCCAACCGCCCCAGCGGGTGCATGCGGGCCGCGGCGGCCTCGTCGGCCCACAACATCCCGGAGAGCCTGGTCTTCACCACCGCCGGGGCGACCGCGTTGACTCGGATCCCGGGGGCCAGCTCAAGGGCAAGTTGACGGGTCATGTGGATCAGGCCCGCCTTGGAGATGTTGTAGGCACCGGTGATCGAGCTCGGGCGGAGGCCGCCGATCGATGCCACGTTCACCACGGAGCCGCCGCCCTTCGCCATCGAAGCGCGGTAAGCGGCACGCACCCAGAGCAGGGGGGCGCGCAGGTTCACCGCCCATGTCTTGTCCAGTGCGCCGAGGTCGACCTCCATCAGTGGGCCCGCCGATGGGTTGGTCCCCGCGTTGTTGACCAGGATGTCGCACGAGCCGAAGCGCTCGACGGTTCGAGACACGGCATCATCGGCCGATTCTTCGGAATCCGCGCGCGAGGGCAAAGCCAGGATGCGATCGGGATCCACCCCGGCGGTCACCAATTCCAACTCCGCGACCTCGATGTTCTCCGCCTTGCGCGAGGTGATGGTCACCCCCTGGGCGCCGCTCCTGGCGAGCTCGAGGGCGGTTGCCAGGCCGATGCCCCGGCTGGCCCCGGTGACGAGGGCAACCTTTCCTTCAACGGAGATCTGCATGTTCCTCCCGCGCAACGACACAAACGGATTCGAAACCCTAATCTCCGCACGGTGCGCATCCTGATTGCCACGACCGGGGTCCTTCCGTCAGCACCCGTGGCAGATCTGTGCAGCCGTCTTCGATCAGAGGACGGACAGGTCACGGTGATGACCGTCGTCAGAGTCCCCAGGTCGTTTCTCGAAGCCTTGGATGACGACGTGCGCCGGTCCTTCCTCGACGACTCCCCCATCGAGTCATCAGACGCCGAGGCCAAGGCTGCCCGCTATCTGGAGGAGCGTGGCTTGCGGGCGGTGGAGCCAATCGTGGCTGCCTTACAGGCGGGAGGCATGTCGGCCGAGGTGCGATTTGTGGAAGGCGACGATCCAGCCGAGGCGATCATCAACACCGCCGGTGAGGTCGGCGCCGAGTTGGTGTTGATGGGGGCGACCCGCAGGCTCTTCACCGAGGAGGCCTGGCGCAGCGTGTCGGCCCGGGTGATCGAGAACTCCCATCTGCCGGTCCTCCTGGTCCCGGGATCCCGCATCGAGGACACCCAGGAGGTCCCGATAATCGAGCTTTAGACCCGTACTCCGTCATCCGTAATCCGTACTGCGTGTTCCGTGATCCGTGATCCGTGATCCGTGATGAATGAACTCGGAACGGAAGACGGACAACGGAATACGGAACCTGCTCATGGAGCGCCGCTCCATGGTTTCTTGTCACACCTTCCCCCTAGTTTCTCTCCCATGGAGACGAGACGTTCCGCTCGGTGTGAGCACCAACCGACCTGGGTCGGCCGGGTGGCGGTGGCCGCCTGTGCCGACTGTGGCCAGGTGGACTGGTTCTCCGACGCCGGGCCACTCGACCCGGCCGAGGGAATGGCGTACCTCTTCGGGACCTACGACCTGGTGGATCATCTCGACGCCCTGGCGGCACCGGCTCCCTCGGTCCTGGTATATGCACCGCCGTCCGCTCGCAAACGTCGCAACCTCGATGTGATGCCGAAGCACGTTTGGCTCAAGGTCGGCGTCAATCTCTGGCTTTCCCACGATGGCCAACGCTTGTTGCTGGCCACCAATCAGCAGCTTCTGATCGACAATCTGACGCGCGGCGCCTAGGCCGAAGCCGGCTCGGCGAACTGGGTCCGGTAGAGGGAGGCATAGAGCCCGCCGTGGGCCACGAGGGTGGCATGATCGCCCCGCTCCACGATCTGGCCTTCGTCGAGAACCAGGATCTGATGAGCGGCGCGCACCGTGGACAGACGGTGGGCGATGACGAGCGAAGTCCGACCCGCCATCGCCACCTCGAGCGCCTCTTGAATCAAGGCCTCGGAGCGTGAATCGAGATGAGAAGTGGCTTCGTCGAGGATCAGGACCCGGGGATCTTCGAGCAGGACCCGGGCAATGGCGATGCGTTGCTTCTCGCCACCCGACAGCCGGTAGCCCCGCTCCCCCACGACCGTCTCATACCCGTCAGGGAGCTTGGAGATCATGTCGTGGATGTTGGCTGCTCGACAGGCCTTGATCAGCTCATCGAGACTGGCATCGGGCTTGGCATACCGAAGGTTGGAGGCGATGGTGTCGTGGAAGAGGTATGTCTCCTGGGTGACCACCCCGACAGAAGCTGCCATCTCGCGCAACGACACCCTCCGGACATCGTGGTCGTCGATGAGTATTGCCCCCTCGGTGACGTCGTACAGCCGTGGCACCAGGTATGAAATCGTGGTCTTGCCAGCACCCGACGGCCCGACCAGCGCGGTCAAGGTGCCCGGCTCCGCGACGAAGCTCACGTTTCTCAATGCCCACTCCCGGGTCGAGGCGGCATGGGGCACGGGTGCGCTCTCCTCACTGGTCGCGTGCCAGCCGAATCTCTTGACGGCATCCAGCCCCTCCGGACCGTCGCTCTGGTAGCGGAACGAGACGTCTCTCAACTCAACCCGACCGATCACCGGCAACAAGGGCTCGGCATCCGCGGGGTCGGGGATATCGGTCTCGAGGTCCAGCACCTCGAACACCCTCTCGAATGACACCAGGGATGTTGCGAATTCGACCCTCGAGTTGGAGATGGCCGCCAGCGGCCCGTAGAGCTGGATCAGGAGAGCCGAGAACATGACGATCGTCCCAATCGAGAGGTCTCCCTGGATGACCATCAGGCCCCCCACCCAGAACACGGTGGCCGTCCCCACGGCTGCGACCAGACCGAGTGCTGCGAAGAACCCCCTGCCCACCATGGCCCGCTTCACCCCCAGATCCCGGACCTGGCTCGCCTGATCGCTGAATCGCTTCGCCTCCTCGTCCCAACGGCCGAAGAGACGCACCAGAAGGGCGCCACTCACGTTGAAGCTCTCCTGGAGGATTCCCGACATCTTGGCCTCATGCTCCATCTGTTGTTGGGTGGTCCGTCGCAAGATCTTGGCGACGCGTTTCGCGGGAAGCACGAAGAGGGGAAGAGCGGCCACCGCGAGCAGCGTGAGCCGCCAGTCTGCCCGGAGCATCACCACGAGTATGAAGGTCACCGACACCACGTTGGAGAGAATCGTCACCAGAGTCCCGGTGATCGCCTGCTGCGACCCGACCACGTCGCTGTTGAGTCGATTCATCAGCTCACCGGTGCGAGTGGCAGTGAAGAAGCGAAGCGACATTCGCTGCAGGTGAGCGAAAAGCTCTCGCCTCAGGTCGAAGATGATCCCCTCACCCACACGTGACGACCACCAACGCTGGGCCACACCCACAAGGGCGCTGACGAGAGGAACCAGGATCATCCCCAAACCCAGAATGGTGAGCTGTTGCACGTCACTGCTGGGTATGGCGTCGTCCAGCAGGAGCCGCATCAGGATGGGGGGGACGACTCCAAGGCCCGAGATGACAATGATGGTGAACAGGATGCCGATGAGCCCCCGGATATAGGGCCGCCCGTAGGTCCAGACACGACCCAGTAGCTCGCGATCGATGTCGGGACGGTCCTGGTCTGCGTCGTACTGGAGGAAGCTCCACCAGCCACCCGAGTAGAAGATGCTCCGCCTCCTGGGTCTGAACTCGGGAGGTTATCCCGAGAGTGGCTCTAGCTCTGCCAGCGGCAGCGATTCGGCCGCCATTTGCTGCAGGGCAGACCTCGCGACGAAGGTCCTGCCGAACAACTCATACCGAAAGATCCCTTCGAACCAGACCAATGTCGTGCCGTTGTCCGCGGTGAGTGACCAGGCCGGCCTCCCCTCGATGGAGAAGCTCTCACAGACCTCGGTGCTGCGATCGGCGAAACGAGTGCATGAGACATCGGCGTCGGGCTGCTCGAGGGCAGCGGATGCCTCGGCATCGGAAGCCACCAGGAGAACCGCCATCTGTGCCACCGAGCGGGACCTGGTGTAGGGCTCCGACGACCAGATGCCGAATGTGACCACCGGGTCGTGCGACAACTCCCCGTTGACGTCGAAGACCACTTGTGAGGTGACGTACTCCGCGAGATAGGGGACCGTCGCCGGGAATCTGATATCCGGGACCAGGGAAATGACCTCGGCGCGGCTCGCCTGGATGTAGAGGTCGCCCGCCCTGCGCTCGAAGATGGCGTCTTCAACCGCTGCGGGATCGTCAAGAGGGGCGGGGGTGACGATGGTGTCGTTGAACCACTTGAGGACGTCTGACCCGATCACCGATGGCAACGTGACCGGCACTGTGGTGGTGGTCACGATCGTTGGCTCGGAAATCCACTCGGAACTGCGACGCCCCATCGAGGCGAAGGGCGCTTCCCCGCACGCCACCAGCACGGCGGCCGCGACCAGCAGCGCAGTCGCACGAGACGCCTTCCGCACGCACCCTCCTTCTCGATTGCCCTTCAACCGCGAACACAACGGATGAACCGGCCCTCGACGTTCCCGATTCGGCGCGGTTTCCCCAAACGGTAACAGTCGACTCCTTATCCTCTGGTTGTGCAAAGACTCACGCTGACCGAGGACTCATACCCGGAACACCCGGCAATGGACGTGGCCGTCAGCCATGCCATGCTGTCCGGGGTGGCCCGTGGCGACATCGGCGGTGTCTTCCGTCTCCATGTGCCGGGACCGGTCGTCGCCTTCGGCCGGTCGGATCGGGTACAGCCGGGTTATCCCCAGGCAGTCAGTGCGGCCCGGGCCCACGGGTTTGCCGCGGTCGAGCGTCTCGCCGGCGGTCGGGCTGCGGTCTTTCATGGTTCCACGCTCTCGTTCTCGATGGCGGTACCCGACCAGGACCCCAGAGTCGGCATTCGCCGCCGTTTCGAGTCGATCGCAGGGGTGATGGCGAAGGCATTCCAGACCCTTGGGATCGACGCCCGGATCGGGGAGGTACCCGGCGAGTACTGCCCCGGCTCCTGGTCGGTGAACGTGGGCGGCCGGGTCAAAGTCATGGGTGTGGGTCAGCGTCTGGTGCGAGGCGCCGCCCATGTCGGCGGTGTCGTCGTCGTCGACGATGGCGAGAGCATCCGCGACGTCCTGATCCCGGTCTATCGGGCACTTCGTCTCGATTGGGACCCGAGGACATCGGGGGCGCTGGCCGACCGCTCCCCGGGGCTCGACACTTCCAAAGTGGTCAAGGCGATCGTGGAGACCCTCGCCGGGGTTTACGACCTCGAGCCTGGTCGACTGCCGGTGACTTTGGTGGATGAAGCCCGGAGTCTCATCCCTGAGCACCTGCCATTGGTCACCTGATGCGGGTAGTCGTCCTCAACGGGCCCAATCTGAATCTGCTCGGGAGCCGTGAACCAAAGGTCTACGGGTCGGTCACGCTCGATGAGCTGGAGCGCCAGGTTGCATCCTGGGCCGGTTCCCTAGGAGTGGAGGCCCTCTTCCTTCAGTCGAATCACGAGGGTGAGCTGGTGGAAGCGATCCATGATGCCTCAGGGAGTGATGGGATCGTCATCAACCCCGGGGCTTTCACCCACACCTCGCGCGCCCTCGGCGACGCCCTGCAATCCGTTGCGGTCCCTGCGGTCGAGGTGCACATTTCCAATGTGAAAGAAAGGGAATCCTGGAGAGCTGTCTCCCTGGTGTCGCCGGCATGCGTGCGGACCATCTACGGCCGCGGGATCGGCGGCTACCGGGATGCGATCCGGCACCTGGTCAACCGGGCGGCGATGCACTACGAGACGATGCGATACGGCCCCCACCCCGACAATGTGGGCGACCTCCGTCTCCCGTCTGCGGCTCCAGCCGGGCTGGTGGTCCTGGTCCACGGCGGGTTCTGGCGTCACGAACACGAGCGGGATTCCACGGAGACGCTGGCCGTCGACCTGGTGAATCGAGGATGGGCCACCTGGAACGTCGAGTATCGGCGTCTGGGGAGGGGCGGGGGCTGGCCCGGCTCCGGCCAGGACGTGAGGCTGGCTCTCGACTACGTCAGCCAGTTACCGGCGGTCGATTCCACCCCGGTGGCGACAATCGGGCACTCGGCAGGCGGCCATCTCGCCCTCTGGGCTGCCAGCCGGCCTACGGCTCTCCCGGCGGCTCTGGTGGTGGGGCTGGCGGCAGTCACCGATCTTTCATCTCTCGCATCGTCGGGCGGGCCGGGCAGCGGCGAGGCCAAACGGCTGCTCGCAGCGGGGGCACCCCCGGCTCTCGACGCGCCGTCGTCGACCCTGTTGGTGCACGGTGAGGACGACGATGTGGTGCCCGTCTCCCAGAGCAGCCGGCTCAGCGATCGGGCACGGGTCGAGATCTTTCCCGGGCTCGGTCATTTCGATTTGTTGGATCCCACCCGTGAGCATTGGTTGACGGTTTTCGCGGTCTTGGAGACCGCCCAGAATTGACCCAAATCCGACTTTCGCAGTTATCCACAAGTGGGTAGGGTTGCCCTCCCTTGGGCAGCGGTACTTACCGCTGGTGGAGTCGCTTCATATGCGTTTGAGACGCCTGTCTTTCGTGGCTGGCTGGTCGGCGGTGGCCCTTTTAGCAATGGCTGGCTTCGCCGTGTTCGATACTCCCGACCCCACGGTCGACGAGTTGGACACCGAAGCGGCTGCGGCCAGTCTGGGGCACACCACCGGCGCCTATGCCGGGCTCACGTTCGCCCTTCTCGTTGGGGAGCCGGCCGAGGTGTCGGCGGGCGTAGACGGGGCGGCTGATCTACAACAACTCCAGGATTCGAGCGACCCCTCAAAGCAGGAGCAGCCGTCGACCGGTTCCATGGTCTCGGAAACCTCAGGATGGCTCTCCCAGGTCCAGGTCAGAGCCGTCGTCTCCCGCTACTTCGCCCCCGAGGACGTCAACAAGGCGGTTCGGGTGGCATGGTGTGAGTCGAGGTTCGACCCCAACTCCACCAATCTGCGAACCGGGGCGGTGGGTCTGTTCCAACACCTGCCTCAATACTGGACCGAACGAGCCTCGTCCGCCGGCTTCCCCGGGGCGGACCCCACCGACCCCGCAGCGTCCACCGCGGCCGCGGCCTGGGCTGTCTACGACGGCGGCGGTTGGGACACATTCGCCTGTAGAGGCTGAAATCAGGTCGTCATGGCCGACCGCAACGTGCTTGGTGGCGATCTGGAGCCCTGCGGCATCGATCCGCTCACCGGCTTCTACCGCGACGGCTCGTGTCTCACCGGGCCTGAGGACATAGGCAGTCACACCGTTTGCGCCGTTGTCACTTCAGAATTCCTCTCCCATCAACGCATCATCGGGAATGACCTGAGCACCCCCATGCCCGAGTATCTGTTCCCCGGGTTGGTTCCCGGCGACCGCTGGTGTGTCACCGCCACGAATTGGTTGCGGGCCCATCACGATGGGGCGGCGGCACCAGTGGTCCTGGCCTCGACCCATGAGGGGGCCCTCGACCTGATCCCTTTGGATGTCTTGCAACAGCATGCT
>Ga0209640_10000186_pt1 | contig 44744 bp, 56 predicted proteins | sample RifCSP10_1_FD_184018 | JGI IMG/M metagenome (GOLD analysis project Ga0209640, IMG submission 184018) | Soil microbial communities from Rifle, Colorado - Rifle CSP2_sed 10_1 (SPAdes) (version 2) | ecosystem: Environmental > Terrestrial > Deep subsurface > Rock core/Sediment | place: Rifle...
CTGAGGCCATAAAATGACCATGCGCCAAGCCCTACAATCCGGCAATAATTTTCAAGCCATCAAAATAGTTAAACGTATTCCCTCTGGCTGTTCGATTGCCGAAGCCGAGCACGAGGGCTTAATCACAAGCTCAGAAGCCGGACAACTCGCCAGAGCAATTAAAAACTTGCCGCGGCGCTACCGACAGTCAATAAGACTAAATAAATATGAGGTTTGCTTATGAATAGAACCTTGCCCTTACTCGCCAGTTTAACGCTGCTGGCGTGGTTCGCTATCGGGGCAATCATAAAATCACTATCAATAATCATAATAGCGTTGTTAGGAGTTTAGAATGGCAATGGTTGGAGTCAATAACGAAAAAGTAAATAGGTTACTAGAACAAGCTAAACAAGATGGCATAGGCAGCGACCTAACCGATAATATGCTAAACGATATAGAACGTACCCAAAAAGTTTGGAATGTAGCCGAGCCAAACGCCACCAAGTTTCTACAGCGCTTTATGGCTGAAATTGATGAAGTCGAAAATTCCGCTGGGTTTGGCGAGGTAATGTTTAAGATGGTCGGGGAACTTAAAACCTTTGGTCTATCAATGGCGCTACTAAATGAAATAGTAAAGTTTACTGAGCAACTGGACACAATTTTACGTAAGCGCAAGTCATTTTTGGGTAAAGCCAAAAATGGCGACCAAGCGAAAGCCGAAATGATACGCCAAGTCTATATCGCGGCTATCCTTGCAGAGCTAATCCAGCAGCTTAAGGCCGAACTTTGAGAGCGATACGCAACCTTAAAGCCGGCGAAAGGGTCGTTGTAACTGACGACCCTGTTATCACCCTTAGATGGCCAACCTGGACACCTCACCATGAAGCCCTTAAAGGTTCAACCCTCACAGTGGAGTCCGTAGAACGTAACTATGTAATGCTTAATACTCCGCGTGGCTCGATGGGATTTTCAAAGCGCTGGCTATCTAGGCCGGTTGTTGATAAATCAAAAAAATCAACTGGCAGGATACCAACAAAGGTTAAAAAGAGCAACTTACCTAAAATCGGTATTCATACCATCTTAGGCCAGCCAAAAGCTAAAAAACATCTTGGGGTGGCTATCAAGCACAATCTACCAGTTTTGCTTGTCGGCGATACCGGCACCGGTAAAACCACTATAATCAAGGATATTGCTGACGGCCGCAAGCAAACTGTTCTTCGTTTTAGTATTACTGGTGAAACCACAGTGGACGAGTTTGTCGGTAAATACGTCTTAGAGGCCGGAGAAACCAAGTGGCAAGATGGCATATTACTTTACGCCATGAAAGCCGGACACTGGTTGGTGGTTGATGAGGTAAATGTCGCCTTACCGGAAATCCTGTTTGTTCTACATAGCTTGCTTGATGATGATAAACAGGTACTTGTTACTCAACACGATGGCGAAATCATCAAGCCACACGCCGAATTTAGGTTCTTTGGTACAATGAACCCTGTTGACGAGTACGCCGGAACTAAAGACTTGAACAAGGCGTTCAAGTCCCGTTTTGGTATGATTTTGGAGTTGAAATACCCACCGGCTAAAATCGAGCGCCAGATTGTCGAGTTGAAAGGCGAGACCACGCCAGAGATGGCGGCTTTACTGGTTGATATCGGCCTGGCTATTCGCAAAGCCAAAGCCAATGACGAGGTATTTTTCACTTGCTCAACTCGCGACCTAATACAGACCGCCAAACTGGTTGAGCCACTAGGCATAGATGACGCGTTGACTGTCGGCATTGTCAACAAAGGTAACGGCGATGAGAAAAAGCTTAGAGAGATAATCGCCAAACTGGTTAGCGGTTATGAGGAAGCTATCGCGGAGAATATCACCCTCAATATCGAAATGGCTATCACGCTTAACAAAGCCAAAGAACAGCTAATCGCTCAACAAAAAGATATTGAGAAAAAAATCAGAGCCGAGATTTTGGCTGAACTCAAAGCCAAGAAAAAAGGAACTACAAAAAAGACAACTAAGAAACGCCTCAGTTTGGCTGAAAAGTTAAAACTTTGAGTAAAAAAGTCTTAGTAAATCCTAAAGACGGCGGTTATGTAGTTGTGGAAGATGTATGAGCAGCTTTTTAATCGGCGTTAGAGTCGGCAAGCAACCGTTTTTAGTTAGGTTCGAGAATGGCGAAATAGTCGGTGTTATTCCGATAACCGAACCCCCCACCGAAACTCAAGCTGGCGGTGATAGTGATAGCGAAGTACAAAGCGAAATAGTACAAAGCGAAGTACAAAACGAAATACCGGACTGGATTGACAAAGCCATCAGTCCGAGCGATGGCGAAGATGATGGCAAAGATGGCGGTGGTTGGGGAGCAGGAGTGAACACTGGCGATATTAAAGTCAATAAGCGTTTTTTTGAAACCGACCCTACCAAGCTCGACCCTGTTTTCAAACAGCAGCTCATGTCTGTAATGACCGACAACAAATACGATAGGCACTTAAAGGGACGTAAAAAAGGCAATATTGACCATAAAAGCTTGTGGCGAGTATCCACCGGCGCGACCAATGTTTTCACTCAAAAGCAATCTCGTAAAAATAAGCGTTATAACATCGTATTACTGATTGATGAGTCGGGCAGTATGCATGCAGCAGTTAGCAGCCGATTGGCGACCTACTACCAACTCCGCGAGCACATGCCTAGTGACAAAGCCTCAGATAAGGCCGAACTTCTCCGAAGCCACCAAGCAGCCAGAACAGCCGTTTTTTTAGCCAAGCACCTAGACAATATCAATATCGAACTGGCGATTGTCGGATTTAACCGCTTTATTATGATACATAAAAATTTTGATGAACACCTACCAGACTTAGAGGAGCTTTATGGGATTATTGTCAATAATGTTAGAGGCGGTGGTGGCGCTGAAAATAACGATATAGACGGATTGGCGATGGCTTATAAATTGCTCAGACCGAGGCTCGGCCAACAGAACATAGTAATTATGATTAGTGATGGCCAGCCAGCACCGAGCCGCTTTATAGAGGATATACGACAAGGGCGTTATCGCCATGAGGAGTTACCAGTCCTGACTGACAGCAGCGGTAAAAAACATACTTTTTGGTATGACGAGTCTATAAAACTCACTTCTGTTCAGAGGGGACAAGACCACCATATCAGAGCCTACGTCCACTCTAACCGCCATATCGCTAAAACTTTTGGGATAGGTATTGACTCTAACGCGCGACAAGTGCCGGACAGCATAAGAATAAATGATGGCAGCCAATTACAAGCAGTGGTTGTTGATTATCTTAAAAAGAATATCAAGAGAGGCGTGTAATACTTAGAAAGGAGCGCAAATGACGAAGTTTTTTATTGTTGCAGCCGTTTTGATATGGTTCGCAGCAGGAATAGCGACAGCAGGAATAGCGATAGGAGCAACCATATCGCTATCAGAGAAGCCAGTTGTTGCTAGCTGCCCTGGCAGTAGCACCGGCTTGCAACATACCGAGTATCAGTTACAACCGGCTATCAGTCTTTAATCAGGTGGGGGGTTAATAGTTTAACCCTCTACCTGAGCGTACAAGTTTTGTTGTCGGCTCGGCTTGTACGCTCGAACCTTGTCTACAAGCCGACAATCCACTTTTTTACACCTTAGAGGGAACGCCACGCTATCTGATAGCCTCTAGCGTTACCCTCTTGTGGTGGTTTGGTTAATTGCCAGCACTCCCCAGCATACCATAAAGCCGACTGCTGGCAATCAATCAGACCATCGTTTTACCATTGACTTAACGGGGGTGGGCATGTTATAATTATAGTGTAGAGTGGTAACCGCAAGGGCGGAGAAAATGGTAATCTGCAGTCAAACCCCTCCTAGTTTTTCTTTATTATCACTCTACACCTTGAGAGGAGGGTAGCATTATGCCGGATATAACAAAAAAAAGTGTCTAGCTAACAATCATATAATCTAGAAGCCGATAAAGGAGTAACTATGTCGGCTTTTTTATATTCCGAAATCTTAAACAAAAACCGAACGCCACCAACCAGATTTGGGGCGACCCCAGACCCCGCGAAAAATCAAGCCCACCAGACATCGGAAAGCCACAGACCCCAGACCCCGGCCAATTAAAGTTTTCTGTAGAAGGTATTGACAAGCTTACCTTTAAGGTGTATCATGGAGATAGAAGCAAAGAAAGGAAGCCAATAACAAAGCCAATGTCACACCCAGACCCAACTCGAACTTACGCCGAAGACATTTTATCGCAATGGTCAGAAGATGAACTGGAAAGATTGTGGGAAATGTATGCCGAGCAATGCAAGCAAGCTCACGTTAAAGCTGATATGAGCCAATTCTTAGTATTCCTAGAGGAACGGCTCTAATGGCGTTTAAGCGCGAATGGGGCCGTTTTATACCCGACGGAGCGATAAATGAATCAATTGCCAGCTGGCAAGCCAAACAGCCTGAGAGACAACAGGAGAATGCCTCGCCATCATCTTTATTAGACTGCCCGCGTGTTGTATGGCTGCGAAAGCATAAAGTCCCGCCGACTAATGTCATCGGCTGGGGCAAAAAGCAACGCTTTATGTTAGGCAGAATTACCGAGGACCTTATCGCCTCACAATTGCGAGATGAGGGGATACTTTTATACCACTGGCCAGATAATTTCGAAGGCCAAAGCCAATCGCTATCAATGGGCGAGGGGATAGATAAACTGACCGGGACCCCAGACCTACTGCTGAAGTTAGGAGACAAGGTGGCTATCTCTGACAGTAAAACTTCAAGAAGTGACAGCTTTAACTACGTCCCAATTAAAGACGAAGAAATTTGGCAAGACCCTTACTGGTACAGGCACAAACTACAACTGACGGCCTATTATATGCTGTGCCATGCTAATAAAAGTTGGTTACTACAACAGGGTTTGGAAGCACCGGATATTTGTCATCTATTCAGTTATGCCCTAGACGATGGGATAGTCCGCCGAGAATTAACTTGGACGCCGACTAGAAGGGACATAATTGAAGTCGGGCTATTAGTTCGACGCTGGAACCAGGCTTACATCTCGAAAGAGATGCCAGCCTGTACTTGCGTCGAGGATGGAACTGTCAAGTTCTGCCCGTATTCGATAAAAACAGAGAAATCAAAAGTTGGCACAGAATGCTGCCACGACTCGTTAAAAAATTAAGTAATCGAACGAAAGGAACATAACTATGAATAACGACAAACAATTAATAAGCCTATATATTCAACATCGGAACCAAACAAAAGTGGCTCAGATACTCGGAGTCAACTACTGGGTAGTAGGTAACCGGATTAGGACTCTCCGCAAGAGCGGTGTACAAATCCCTAAATTCCGCCCTACAAGGCTAACCCCTGGGGAAGTCAACCAGCTAAATCGTATGATAGGCGAGTTAGTAACGAGCCAACCGAACGAGGTCCCGCATGGCGCAAGCTCTAGCTAAGAAACCAAGTGCGGAACAGACCATCACAGTCTCCCCGCCGAACATACAGGCAATTCAAGTGAGACTGGTAGGTACAGCGCCTTACATGCAGGCTCGTTTCTCGCAGAAAGCCATGAAAGCCATGATGGCTAAAATGGACGGCAGTGTTAAGAAAGCCAGCAAAGCCAGAGTGGCTCGTAACTTCGAGCAGGATATGAAAGAAGCTACTCACGTCTCTACTGAGGATTGGCCAGGAATCCCGGCAGCTAGTATTCGAGCAGCCTTGATTTCAGCCTGTCGATTAGTTGACTTTAAAATGACACTCGGAAAGTTAAGCTTGTTCGTGCAAGCCGATGGTTTAGATAGGGTTGACGGTAGCCCGTTAATCAAAATCACTGGCAAGATTGAACGCAACGATATGGCGGTTCGTTTGCCTAACGGTTCGTTCGACATTAGAATCAGACCAATGTGGCGTAAGTGGTACGCTGAACCGCGTATCAGTTTTGACGCTGACCAATTTAGCGCCGAAGACGTCCTTAATCTATTAAGACGTGTAGGAATGCAAGTCGGTTTAGGTGAAGGGCGACCAGATAGCCGTAAGTCAACTGGCTTGGGATTCGGCACCTTCGAGGTCCAATCAATCGAAGACAAACCGCCCAAGGTCAGTTAGCTCTTTAAAACTAGGCAGGCTGGACACGCCACGACAGCTTTCGGAGTTACTCGGTTGACACCGCGGGGCTTCACAGGGCAGGCTAGGTTTGGAGTGAACGTGGCTCGACGCGAACATGGCAGGCAGCGCTGGGCATGATAGGACGGGGTACGACCACGCACGAACAAGGCAGGCCAGGCGCAACGTGGTTGGCTGTGCGCGAGACGTCCCGGCACCACGAGGCAACGCAGGTATGGCGCGACGGGTCCCGGTGGAGCACGGCGGAATAAGGCACGGCAGGCGCGTCCACTTAGGGCTAGGAGTGTCACGACCACATGTGGCGTTGCATGGCAGGCAAGGGGAGCCAATGCGAGATTTGACAACGCATGGCCTGGCTAGGCACGGTAGAATCAATTTAAGTAAGGAGAATTTAAATGGCAGAAGAAATTAAACGCAAGGTCGGAAGACCGAGCAAGGTAGAGATATACAAAAGAGAATTAGAAAAGATTTCGGAGTTAGACCCTAATGGGGTTCTACGCCCAGAGTCTCTGGTTGAGGTGGCTAGAGACCCAGCGCACCCATTCCATAATCGCTTTACTTGGACTGACTCAGAAGCAGCCGCCAAATTTCGAATAATCGAAGCAAGGTTGTTAATCACCCAGCTACGGGTAGTACTTTCACCGCTAAAAATCACAGTCCGAGCGTTGACCAGCCTAGATGTTGACCGAACATCGGGCGGTGGCTATCGATGGATGGATGATGTTATGGCTGATTCCAGGCTAAGAGCGAACCTATTAGCCACTGCTCTGCGAGAATTACGCTCAATGGAAAGCAAGTATGCCCATCTACAAGAACTAGCTAACGTCTGGGATTCTTTAGATGAGGTGGAAAGACAGACACAGATACAAGACAGAGTTCGAGTTTAAAGAAAGGAGACACTAAATGGAAAAACGTAAAATACCGACAGAAATGGTCATCGAAAGCGAGGAAAAAGGTAGGATTTCCGTTCACTCTAAAAAAGAGTACGATAACATCACGGCTATTAGTGCCAATCGACATAAAATCCAGGCCCGAAAAATCCTGGATGATATAAATGGCTCTTTTATCCTATGCGGCATCCAGAGGAAGGGTGATGAAATGGAAATCCATAATCTCGCAGCTATTGCAGGGTCGCCAGACGAAACCCTGGAATTAGTCAAAGCACTATCTGAATTAAACAAAAAAGTCACACTAAACGCTATGGAGAACACAATAGAAAACATCAAAGAGACGCTAGAAGAGGAGACAGAAAAAGATGGGCGGGACTAAAGCTGGAGGGCTTAAAGCTGCCGCCAGCAATAAAGCCCGATATGGTGCAAATTTCTATGTCATAATCGGAGGTATGGGCGGACGTGCCGGGCACACTGGCGGCTTTTACGCTAATCGCGACCTGGCCCGAGTTGCTGGTCGTAAGGGCGGCTTAAAGAGCCGACGCGGCCCCTCTAAGAAAGGACGTCAAAATGAGTAGCGGTGAAAAGACCAAACGGACTATGATAAAAAAATACGGTTCGGAAAAAGCCTACCGCCAGCACATGCGTGAAATACGCCAACTTGTCAAACATATCCCAGGCGGAGCTTTTCGCGATAAGAAGTTCGCCAAAGAACAGAGCAAGCGAGCGCTAGAGATAAGGTGGGGCAAAAATGGGTAGTATGACCATAAAATACGCCAGCCCTCTAGGCGAGTATTCGGAGAAATACGGTCAACGCTATTACGGCCAAGCCCATAGTGTAGACATGGACATCTCCTTCAACTTGATGAATCCCGTAAACTTCGAAGATGGCGATGAAATAGAATTTGAAGAAAAAGCCATCAGGGAAAAAGGTCCACAGAGCAAGAACCCGGGCGAGGAATACCTATTTCTCAGAAAAGTTAAAAAAGTCAGCGGTTCGCTAAGTTTACCCTCCATTAAGCCCGCGATTAAAGAGAGCCCACCCTCCGCCGCTGTTCCTGAATACGAAGCTGGGACTAATGCTAGGTGGGCACTCAAACTGTCAGTAGACGCTTTCAAGAGTATCCTTGGGCGCGTCCCTGAAAGCGAGGAAGACCATGAAATGATTTTGGGTTTCGCTAACTGGCTACTTGAAGCATTTAGGGAGCTTAAGAACGGTGGTTCACAGGTTGGTAGCCGTGACGGTTCAACAGTGATTAAAGAGGCAAAATCCCAGCCCGCCACTAACCAGGAGTCTACTGGCCACGTTAAAGCCAAAGCTACGGCTGAAAGGCTACGGAAAAAAGGAGCGACTCAAGAAGAGATGAGCCCCGAGGCAGCTAACGAATTGCTCAACAGTTTAAAGGAGCAATAAATGACGAAGAGTAAACAACTGGATGACTTTGAAGCCGAAGCTGAGAAGATATTTAAGTTTAAGGCAGGTGAAATGACTGGTTTCTTGATAGCCAATCCCCCAGACCTAGAAGATAGACTCCAAGCAACTACCAAAGAAGCTACTCAAGCCCTCCTAGAAGCTCACCACAAAGCAGTAGCGGCAGAATTGGAGGGATTGATAGACAACTTTTCAGGAACGCCGAAAGGTTGGGAAACTAAGGTTATTGTCCCTCGCTGGGTATTAGACCAACGCCTAGAGCAACTAAAAGGAGGTGAATGATGGGTTGTATTGATTGGGAACGAAAGATAAGAGCAGAAAGTTTTGGTTATGACTAACCCCGCCCCAAAGAGGGATGATATAGAGGAGTTGGCTGAAAAGCTACATAAGTGGTATTTGGAAATTGTGGCTCGGTTAAAACCTGCATCTTATAATCCCGAAGCGCAAAAACCATACAATGAACTTACTAGCCAGCAACAAGAAATAGATAGATACATAGCCAGTAAAGTCCTCGCTTACTTTGAAAGCTTAGTGCCGGAGAAAATACCCGACCCAGACAAAGAATATAGCCAACATTATTGTTGGAATAACGCCATAGACCAATTCCATAAGAATGTAAGGAGGTCTGATGGGTAAGAAGCAGTTGGAACTCTTGAGGGCAGCTATTGAAGCCGACATACAGGCAGCACTTTACCGAGCAATAAAACCAGAAAGTATGGAGTTTTGGATAAGAAAGTCTGAAAAACTCTGGCAAGAGTTACTTAAGCCCCCTAAATCTAACCAACGAATGGAGAAGGAGTGATGAACTTAATAATAAATCCGGGTGTAGTAAAAGCGATGAGTAGAACCGTTCGCTAAATAATTTTAAGGAGATAATATGGAAGACAATAAATATGAGGACGTAAAAATCGCAATGATGGTAATCGGGATAATAGTTCTGGCGCTAATCTTACTAGCTGGCTTGTGGGCTGGCACTAAGTCTATCGCTCGCTGGCAGAAACGAGCCGACGCCCAAAACCAAGTAACCCTGAACGAGATACAGATTAGACAGACTGGGCAGCTTGTAGAGGTACAAAAACAGCAAGCCAAAATACGAATTGAGGAAGCCAAGGGTATCGCCGAAAGCCAACGCCTAATCAATAACACCTTAACACCCCTATACCTGCAACACGAAGCCATACAAGCCCAAGAGAGCCAAAGCAACAAGATAATCTATGTACCTTCCGGCAATCAAGGCATACCGCTAGTGCAAACCGTGAATCCCTAATGACCCAAGAGAAAAGTGAATAATAAAGGAACTTAGGGAATGACCAAGATTGACCTGCGAGCTGCTGGCAAGGGCTGGAACAAGAATGGCTATTTAGGTGACGGGTATTACGCTCGTTACACCCTAAGACATTATTGGGCCAACCGCAACCGTTGTACTTGGTGTGGCAAATCGGTAGAGAAGCCCTTGACAGTCCACGCCCCTTGCGCTGAAATCAAGCGAAAGATGCAGAGATGAATACCATTGAAATATGGGCCCCGAGATTCAAAGACGTCTATGGTGAAAAACGCAGCCCAGTGGTGTTAATAGCTCCCTATAAGGTGCAACCAGGCATGAATCGGATAATCTTCACCAAGACTATGACCGATAAGCAACTATTGATGGACGGCGCTAAGATTAAATCCTACCCCATGGAGAGCAATTCCAAAATTGGCTGCTATGCGGTTCCTCTGAAGGATTTTGAAAAAGAAGACATTGGGCAAGAGAGATTATTGTGAGCTATACTCGGAAGGATGAAGCTTGACAAGGCCGACCAGCTTTTCAGCCTATATATACGAACACGCGATAATTGGACCTGCCAACGTTGTGGTAGGGAATTTACGCCTCCCACCCGAGCCCTACACTGTAGCCATTTTCAGGGCAGAGGCAAAGAAAACACCCGCTTCGACCCGCTCAACGCCTGCGCGCTCTGTTATGGTTGTCACCGTTATCTCACCTCCCATCCTGCCGAGCACTATGAATTTCAAATTAAACGGCTCGGGCAAGAAACAGTCGATAAAATAATCCTGGCTTCCCATCTTTATAAAAAGAAAGACCGGAAACTGGAAGTCCTTTATTGGCGGAGACGCTTGACAGAAGAGTTCGGGGTAAAGTAAACTAATGGTATCTATTTGGACTTCGTGAAAGAGACAAATAGTGTTTTACAAAAGAAAAAGGCGCTAGATGTAGCGCCCTGGACTTCGTGTTACTCTTATAGTAACAAATTGAAATCTTTTGTCAAGCCGTAACTTTACAAATTGATAGAAGGCAGTAGTGAGGGGTGGCGGAACAGGTAGACGCAGGACGTGTCGTGAGAATGAACTACGAGGAGCGTTCGTAGACACAGGTTGTGCGATAACCAGAGACCACACCCACGCAATATTTGCGAGCGGGACACGACAACGGTACACGGTTAGTGGTCGCTCTTATGCCGTGCGAAGCTGACGCAACAGCCAGATGCCGTATTCACTCATTCATGCGAGGTGCAAATCCTCGCCCCCTCTCTCATGCTTTCTATCTCTAATCAACTACTCAAACGCTTAAGGCTGGGTGTCACAAAAACTATCGGTAGTACGGGCAACCGTGCGCTGTGCGGAATCAACCGAGCCCAGCCCTCTAAGTAACTCCCTTAGTGGAGTGCCGTGCTCTGCCTAAGTACCCCAACAGAGTGAGTAGTAGAGAGGGGCTTAGGTTGTATCAGATTTGAGTAATCAAGTGACGTTACAGGGGCTAAGCTCCTCGCTCCTGCTCATAGGCAACACGGCTTTTGGTAAGGGTTCTAGGTGAGTAAGGAAACGCGACTGGAAGCGGTAAGCGCAGGTGAAAAAACAAGCTCTCGGAATCCTGTAACGCCCCCAATCCCTAGACCCTTTACCAAGCTTCATTAAAAGTCCCTGATGTTGATGTAAAGCAATAATGAAACAGCTAAAGCCTCATAGCTCCGACCAAAAGGCTAAGGGGGAGGTATTGACAAGTTTTTACGTCTTTGATAAACTGTTATTAAGCACATTAACGTTAAGGGTCATTGGTCGTTTAATAACGGGGTTGCAGCCGTAGGACTACTAGGAGGCGGTGAAAGCCGTGCAAAGCCGGGAGAAGACAGAAGCTTCAGGCCGAGCGCCGATAAAAGCCAGGCAGAGAGCTTGCTCAATGCTACTAGTAAATGCCCGCCCCATAACAATCAACCTCAGTAAGGTGACTAAACATGGACTACTGCAAGCGGGATTCATGCCGGTGGAACAGCTGAAGAGCTGATTCCGGCCCAATGACTTGTTAATTTGCCCAAGCTTAGAAGAAACCTCAGTTCGCTGGGGTTTTTTCATATTGACAATTATCAGGCGTTAATGGTAGAATAGAGTTGTGATTCCTGAAGGTAAATTCCTAAAAAAAGGTTGGGCTAGCCGCGATGAGCAGCGAGAACGTCGTAAGGCTTATCGACAGCGCATCAAAGCTAAATTACGTAGGTTAGCCAGATTAAGGCTTGACTACAATTAGTAGGGGCTTGGTAAAATGGTCGGGTTGCTTTAAATAAGGATAACAATAAGCTAGATTGCAGAAGCGGCAGGCTCTAGCGACTCATTAGTAAGAAACCTGGAACAATTTGGTACTATGAAGACCTGCCTAAGAAAATCAAATCTAAGGTAAAGAAGCCCTTTGAATTGCCGAACTTCCAAGGGATATCAAGGACTGCCCACAAATTTAGTGCTTTGAGCCGCAAGGTTGGGAAGGGCTTGCGTCCGCCGTCCACCAAGTTATATAATAAGATTTGTTCCGGGCTAGCCACCGGCAAGCGTTTAGCGAGCCGAACGGGTAAGCTAAGACCTAAGCGTTTGAATGCGGACAGTTGGCGACTGCTTCCCCGGACCAGAGCCACCAAAGAGACTTTTAGAAGACTCGTGCGGTGGCTCTCTATTTTTTATAAAAGACTAACCAAGCCCCATCTTCCACTCTTCTACTTGATTTTAACAATTATCGGCTTGTTGGTGTGGTTCAGCGTCCAGGTCGGCGCTGAAAGTATCAGGTTAGACAACCCCACCCCCTATAAAGCCCCTGTAAGCCCTCTGAAGCCCCTAGAATCAACGAAGCTGGTGGAGCAGTCTATCTTAGCTGCAATCATCAAACAGCCCAAATGGGGGTCTTGTGGTACGTCAGGCTACTTAGGAGGGCAGTGCGTCTACGGGATTGCCAAGTGGATTTGCGTACCTCAGAATATGGGTAACGCTAACGAGTGGGACGAGTACGCCAGAAGGAATGGGATTACAGTATCAAGCGTACCCAAGATTGGTTCGGTAGCCCAATCTGACGCTGGTCGGTACGGCCATGTAACTCTGGTGCTAAAAGTTGAAGGCGGTAGTGTTTACACACGGGGTATGAACGAGGCCGGGCCGTGGAGTATTAGGGAGAGCTGGTCACCTGTATCGAGTTTTGAGTATATCTATTTCAATTAGGCATATAATGTATTTATTATGCCCCGCAAAGAGAAGCAGAACGTCTTTGACGCTCTTGAACAGGCCAGGGAGGACTGGTTAGAGGCGGATAACCAACTGGACAAAGAACGCCAGATGATAGCTATAGACGCTTTATTAGATGTAGCTACCAAAGCCGGTTACTTGGCGGTTGAGGGTTCGGGCTTGTCTAAAGGTGTTTCGTAAATTAACTCATATTCTCCCCGGCCTTCGGCTATCGTTTCTATTTCCGCCAAATCCAACCCTCTTGTATCGCCGTATAGCCCGACCCTGGTTTTGGCTATTGCCCGATGAAAAGATAGAGTTACTAATTGACCCCTCCGCCGTCGTTCAGTTAGTTCCAAGCGGGCTATCCGGCGGTTCATCAAATCACTAAAGCCCAGTTTGGCTTCCTGCAGAACCAGAAAACGAGCCGCCGTAGCCGCTCGCTCCCTTTCCCCTTCTATACCCTCTAATAGTTCAGGAGGATACTCGGACATTTAGACTTCGTTTTTAGGGCTAAACCAGATGACAACACCGACTATAAGGGCTTCTATAAAAACCCTTAAACCTTCAGCCGAATCCGGTAAAATCTCAATGTCTGCGAACCGTAATCCTGCCAATACAGCCGCCACCACGAACCCAGCGACAGCCTTTTTAGAGGCCAAGATAAAATTCACTACAGTATTCATTATTTAACCTTTCTTAAGACCCTTGCTAATTTGTCCTTATTTCTCCGCAACCAATAGACTATGCGGCGTTCATCGTTGTGCCTATCTCGATAGACCTTTCCTTTATTGTTACTCATAAGCTCATATTACCACAATCTAAATTTTCCTAAAAAGCGGCTCCGTGACTTGGGCGTAATTTCCGCCAGCGGCAGCTAATTGAGCTTCGTATTTCTGTTGCAACTTGGCTATCGCCCAGTTATTCAACCGGCTCCAGGGTCTAGCCGTATAAAAAGCTATATTCTGGGCTGTCGGGGCGCTGCCGGTAACGACCTGAAAAACGTATTTTACTTCTTGCTCTGTCGGCATGATTTCCTCACTTTCATTATATCCTATTCTATCCCCTACTTTTACATTAACTGAACTCAGATGAAAATGCTCGTACCTATAATCATCATCGCTCACCCATCTAACCAAAGTTCCGCCCGAACCTCCTGATGGCCCGGCTTGGATTACTACGCCTGGTGCGTTGAATATGTTTGACGGCTTGAAATAAGTCTGATTATATCGGGGTTCATAATACCCACCTGCAACCTTGCCTAGTTTATACTTGGCCGAATGGAGGTGGTGGCCGGATGTCGTGCCTGTTACCCCTGTTTTTCCAAGTAAAGTTGAGCCGTTATAAACCGTTTGGGGTATAGGATTCTTGGGCTGATTATTTATCCTTGGCATCCGCCTATCATCGCCTAAGTGATAGAGTCCTAAAGAACCGTTCGGGCCGTAATATGTACCGTCTTGCCCCTTAAAGGGGAAGGTTACTGGATATTCGCTGGCTGTCATTTTAATTGGCTAATAATCAAGTAGGTTAATACCGAACCCAAAATAGCTGAGATGGTAGGAGTAATCCAATTTATAAGGGACTTGCGGTTCTCCAGTTTGATAATACTAGCTTTAACATTTAAAATCGTGGCTTCAACTTCCTTCATTCGTAGTTCAAAGATGTCATTTCTAATATAGGAATGGTCAATCTGAGAAGGTAACGCCTCTAGTTTTAGTTCCATATTTTTCTGGTTTTCAGCCAGAGCATCGAGCTTGGCGCTTAATACTTCATTGGTGATAGCGCTCATCTAAGCTACCGTTTCCCAGTAACCTCTTAATACGATAGTCACGCCCGTAGCATCGGCGTTATCTACTGACCAGTCGAAACTCTGGCTTGCGTCCAGCGGAACGGCTATTGTACCAATTCCTGCCGGAGTACCGGTAACGTGTTGCGCTACAAGGGTGGTAGCTGCTTGTGATTCACCACCGCCAGTTTTACGGACATAAATTTGTCTGCTACTACCGACTACCGAACAATGTAATAATGCTGCCGTAGCCGTAGCGCTGGTGTCAGCAGTCATGTCTACCCCCGTCCAGTTGGTATTGCCAGGGTCGGCATTGACTACTGTGACCGCTGGGTCTTTAACAACGAATCTTGAGGGGGCGGTTGCTAGTTTGGCAGCGGTAACTGCTCCAGCTTGTAAATCAGCCGTTTCAATCGTGTTAGCGGGTAGTAATGGAACAGCAGTGAAAGTTGCAACACCGGTCTGGGTAAGACTACCGGCATTGTTTATTGAAGTAGCAGTGATTGCTGAGTGCGTTCCATCTTGGTCGTGTTCGACCTCTAGCCCTTTGCTTATCATGGCAATATGGGTGGCGGTAGCATAATCGGTGACGGTTGCTCCTGAAGCGTGGCTCTGGTTAGTGCCAGACGTCCAGACGACACTATCTATCTGAGTGCTGGCAGTATTAACGGTGCCTGTGAAGGCCTGTTTTTTGTTGGCGTCATCTGGGTCGATTATCATAGCAACGATATCACCATTAGCATACCCGGCGACTGAGTTTAATCCTACGGTGGTAGCGCCCGAACTGACCGGTCCTGAGGTGGTAGTTGTAAAACCATCTTGCGGGCTGGGGAAGTGCGAGGTTACGGATGTAACTGATGTACTCATGTTTGTTTTCCTTTTTTAAATCATATCATATATTACAAGCGCCATGACCTCGGTTTGCCAGACTGGGTTTCAGTACCCCAAGTCTGAAGAGTCCTCAGGGTATATTTGGCGTCAAGTGATGAGGTGGTGATGCCCCATTGAACGGCGTTAAGCTCTTTCTGGACGGTGAAGTAACGTTTAGTCGAACTCTCGGATGTCACTGTGGCGGTCACCGAAGTGTCGTCCCAGAGAGTCGAATCCCATAGGAAAGTATCCCAACCAACGTTAGCCGAGGTAGTAGCCACTGGGGTGATAGTTTTACTGGCGATTGTGGCAAAACCCTTAGACCGCGAGATGCCTATCAACGTCACCAGGATACTGCCTTGAGGTTGAGCGACTTCGACCTCGCCTTCTTCAACGAATTGGAAGTCAAAACGGTCTTTGGTTATCGGGTAAAGACCAGTGGTTAGGGAAGTGGTGAACGCTACGCCGTAATCCCCTAAAATATTAGCCGAGATTTGGCTTAGGCAGGAGTCACCTGGCTTCAGAGCTAGTAATAGGTGCGAGCCTGAAGTATCAGTATAGCGTAGGAATTTTTTAAAGCCCAGGTTGAAGGCCTTGGGTATCCAGGCCTTTCGCTCGGTATCATAAACCGCCGTGTAGTTATTGGTTGAGGAGGTATAAGGTACCGAGAAATAAATCCTAGCATCGAAGTAAGTAGCAGCGATGCTACTTTCAGCCGACGAGGTAATCTGCTTAACCGTTGGGCGGATGTTGGCGCTCATTTCGTCGGTACTTAACAAGTTAAGGAATTGGGCACGACTACCTAGGTTATAGAAAGCCTGCGAGTTATAGAAAAAGTAATCGTTTAAAACATTGATTACTGAAGCTGGGGCTGGGGTACCGCGCGAGCCGGGTAATTTGTAGGCGCTAGGGATTGTTATTGAGATGTCACCGATAGTCAATGTATCTAAGGAGATTTGCAGAATGCAACCTTCGCCATCAGCGCTGTCGCAGAAGACCGTAGCATAAGGCACGCCTTTACCGTCGCGGTAATCAACAACTTTCTTAGGAATGTACTTGCCTCCGCTCTGGAACTCTATATAACCACCGTCGTAGGCGCTGCTGAAACTACCGAAAGGAGCCATCCCCGAGGAGAACCAGACACGATAAATGTGGTCTTGGTCGCGCACGCCATACATTCTCGAGCCGACATTGGTCAGTTCCTCGACCATCGGCCCAGCGGTGGTATTATCAGTCGGGGCAATGATAGATGGGTTGACTGGTTGCGTGCCGTCATCGCGATAGGTCGTGGTGGTCACATCGACTGAATTCAGGTAATAGTAGTTCAAATCGTCTTCACTGATATATATGTCAAAGCGGGTCTGTGAGGCTCCCACGGTAGCAGGCATAGTCACGGTCACGAAGTTGGACGAGTCCCAGACATCACGGGTTCTATCAACTGTTTGGGTCACCTTAGTCGAAGCTGCCGTGAAGCCAATAGTATTAACAGCTGACACTTTATAATAATAGCTTACCGTAGTTCCGCCCAACCCTGTCTTGGCAGCTGTCGGCGCATCCGGGGTGGTCAGAGCGGTGTAGCTAGTCAACGTCGTAGTGCCGTCGTAGCGGACGATATTATCAACACCGGTAGTCATGTAAAGGAAATTGTTGTACTGGTTCATGTTGACATCCGTCCCCGTGGTGTAGAGGGCACCGCTACAGGCATCCCAAGTAGCAGCGTCATCGGTACTACGATAGAACGTTCCGCCAGCCGCCGCTACCAGATGTGTTGCCGAACCAGTATCGAAGATATCAAATCCATCGATAACTCCAAAATCAGCGGTTGATGGGGAGGCCGAAAAGCTCGCCGATGCCGAACTGCTGGCACTGGCTGAAGGGCTTCTTGATAGCGAGGCACTAGCGCTCGGGCTGAGAGAGGTGCTCGGTGATACCGAGGTGCTTGGAGATAGGGAGGCGCTCGGGGATAATGAAGCTGACGGCGATAGGGTGGGCGATGCTGACGCTGAGGGCGATAGACTGGCTGAGGGTGATAGTGAGGCACTGGGTGAGGTTGAAGCCGATGGTGATGTCGAAGTTGACGGCGACAAGGACAGCGACACCGAGGTTGAGGGACTAAGGGAAGCCGATGGACTGAGGGATAAGCTAGCGGAAGCTGACGGGCTGATAGAAGCGGATGGTGATAGGGACGCCGATGGAGACAGTGAGGCAGAAGGCGACATTGACTGGGAAGCTGACGGGCTGAGCGAAGCGCTCGGCGATAGGGAAGCGCTAGGCGATAGGGAATGTGAAGCCGCTGAAGTCCTTCCTGGGTCAGTACCATACCAATCAACTCCCGGGCGCGGCCCAGGATTACCATCTTCGTATAAGAATATGTTCTCAGCGGTTTCAAGGGCGTCTTTAGGCAAACGGGATTTGTCAATCAGCGTTATAACCCCGCGTTTCCAGTTGCTAAGAGTTAAGAACTGTGGTACGGGGAATTTAGTAGGGGTATCGTTAGGAATGTTCAAGGGCATCTTACGCCCCCCAAACCGAACCGCTTCTATCTTGAAGCTTGAACGGGTTAGCCCAAGTACCGCTATTATTCTGTAACTGCATGGTCTTGAGTACGTCCTCAGCGTCCCGCAGAGCAGAGTTATAATAGGGGTTTCTTGAAGCCCGCAGTCGATTGGCTAGGACACGGTGGACGATAAAGTCGGGTTGTGGTATCTCGGCGATATCCGTACCAGTAGTAAATTCTGTGGGGCTTTTATAGTAGTCATACTGAACCCGTTTGCCATTGATGGTCGAAGTTGGAGCTGGGTTGAGGCGTAGCGTATAGCCGTCAGAAGGGTTCCCGAAGAAGAAGGAGTACGTCGAGTTGGTGTCTCGGAATTGGACATCCTCCGGGTTGATTATCGGATAGGTCGCAAGTGTCGTATCATCGGTGTCTATAACTCGGACTGAACCACCGCCCTCGCGAAAGTCATCGGGGCATTCGTAATCGACCTGGTCAGTAACGATGGTCGTCCCCTCGCCAGAATCAACTAGGGTAGTGAATAGCTCTTTCCAGTAAGTGTTGTCATAACGAGCCCAGCGACGGATAGCTTCATTAGCTAGCTCCATAGCAATCGTATACTCGTCGTCAGTTGAGGCAGGCACTTCTGCTTCAGCTCGGTACAGTCGGTAAAAAGCGTTGAAAACATCGTCAAAGGTCATTGTCGTATCCTTCTAGTATCCTGATTGAGGTATAACGGTAAAGGGTCCTGGGAAGGGTAGTACCGACTAAAAGCCTGAGGATTAGAGAGATTATGACTGACAGTCGGCGAGAACCTACCAGGGAGCATACGAAACCCTTGAGTCCGAGGACTCCAATACGTTGAACCAGGTAGTATCTCATACCTCAAACCATTGGGTCGGTTAGTAAAAAACCTAGGTGGGGTAGGAGTCTTACCGCGGATATTGTCTATCGTCAGTGCGGGTCTCGATGGTGGTGAATAGGTCTCGTAGGAACGTGGTGTGAACAATAATCGTCTCTCAGCATCTGTGACCTGTTTTATACCTGGTAGGCTTCGGATTAACTTAAAGATGTCCATTTTTATTTTCCTATTTTCACCTTTATATTATCATACTCTACTCTTAGTCAGAGTCACCTTAGGTTTACTGATTCTGGTGGCTGCCACTCTCGGGGCGTTAGATTTCTGAAACTTGACTGAGGTTGAAGGGGCTGCCCCGCCAGCGGTGCGAGAAACGGCATATCTATATTTAGAAACGACCTTCTTGCCAGAAGAACTATCGGAGTCGCGTGGTAGGAGATTGCCATATTTATCACGGAACTTATTTTTCTTTATGATTCCGGCTTTGACGAGAGCGTCGCCGTAAGCCAAGATTTGTTCAAAGGTCTTTTTACCGTTAGGGATACTGTCGATGTAGTCGTACATTTCTTGGCGGTTGAGCTTCTCACTGTTATAGAGGTCACGATATTCCTTCTTGAACTTCGTGCCGACTTTTAATTTCTGCAAATCTTGTTCGCGGCTCATCCTCTCAGCCGGGTCGGTAATCTTACCGCTTTTATCGTCATTCTCAAATTTAGCAACTGCTAGGTCGTACTCAGCCGAGTCGTGACTTTCGATATACTTTTCTCTAGTCGAGCTGGTCATACGAGCAAACTTGTCAAGAACCTTAGCGCTCTCAGGATTGAGGTCGGGGGCATATAGCCCCGGTTTAGTCAGCCCTTGGTCAATGGAACGTTCTTTGTCATAGAAGTCACGAGCATCCGGGTCGGTTAGAGCTAGTTGTCGTTTCTGCTCGTCTTTGAGACTATTCCAGGCAATCTCTTTGCCGTCAACCGTGACTTTAGCGCCAGATAAAGCGGCTTTTTTGATATCAGCAATTGAAGTTGGTTCAGCTCCCTCTTTAAATCCTACCGCTGGTTTCTTAGAGGGCGTTAGCCTATTAGCAAGAGTCGGTCCGAGTACTGGTACCGTCTTTAGCGCCTGCTTTTCAGCTGGCTTGGCATTACCTCTAGCTCCCTGATAGGCCGAATTGATAGTGTCTAGCACGGTGCTGACGGTGGGACCAAGACTTTTGGTCACAGCTGCTGGAGCAAATCCGGTTCCCGAATTATAAGTAGCAGCATCTTTAATGTTCTGGGCGATGTCCCCAGGAGTACCTATACCACCGATTGCACGAAAGGTTTTAATGACTTTCTCAGCAGTTGTGTCAGAACTATCATCCTTCAGCCGTATCAAGTCCTTAACGTTGTAAATTCCATAACCAACTGGCAGGGCTGCCAATAAACGCATCAATGGCAAAGGGTTACCTCCAGCTAAGGGCTTAAGGACTTGGTTAGCTACAAAACCTGTTTGCTTATACGAGAACGTCTGAAATTGGACAATCAGTTTACCAACGGGCGTAGAAGCCCACCCGGGCAGAGTGTGTTCGGCGACAACGAACTGCGTGATGTCCGATGTCCCGCGACCAGCTTGGGAGAGTTGTTTAGGGGTCAATCTACTACCAATAGGTCCTTCCACTCCCAGCTGTCGGAGGTCTCTCTCAGCACGGGCGGCTAATGGTCCACCACTATTCACGCGTCTAGCTAGACGTTCAGCGTGAAACTTACCGCCAGTCGCCGAGAAGTAACGATTCCATTTCTCGACTGAGTTAAAGAATGGAGCACCAACCTTTGAGCCTCTAGTCACAATACCGCTGGCCTCTCGTAAGTCGTGGATTAACTTATAAGTGAAGGCACCAGTATCGCGCGCATAGGTACGACCAGCTGGTGTCGCCAAATACCCGAGCCCTTTAAGGCTGTCTATATAACCATTTTTTACAACAGCGTTGATTGTCTGGGCCGAGTTAGTGATAGCCCCAAGGCCCAGCTTAGTAGTGACATTGACCCCTCTAATTACATTAGAGACCTTTGTAGCATTTTCGCCATAGCGTACAAGCCCCATAGCTTGCTCAAAGGTTCTCTTGACCTGTTCGGCATTGCCACCACGCTTGGCTATTGAGGCAATTAAATCGTTAGCCACTGGGAGTGTGCCGCTTTTATCCATGCCAAAAACACGGGCTCCAGCAACGTGGTCCGCTGCACCCTGTAAGTATCTTGAAAGGGCATCAGTCGAAGTATCGTACATCTCTGGGGGTAGGTTGTATTTGCGAGAATAACGGAAGCTACCTAGAACATCGCCAGATAAATTAGCCCGACGAACAAAACCCAATATCCTGACCGCATCACCGGCATTCTTGGCTTGTTTAGTATCAACTAGATGTTTAATCGCGGCGTTGTAACCAGAAGAGTTGGGTTTAAGATATTCTCGTTTAAGCATCCTCGGGAAGAAATTCGGTATATTGCCCAGGTCTTCACCTGAGGCTCGCATAAAGTCCCGTCTGATAGTGGACGAAACTGCTTTCCATTCGGCAACTGCTTGGGCAACTTTGGCATTCCGTGGTTGGGTGATACCCTGAACCGCTAAACCGAAATCTTTCTTGTCGCCACCACGCAACTTGGCGACTACCGGCATTGAGCTATACCATTTTTGGGCGAAGTCCCTTGATACTTCGTAACGCTTATTAACTAATTTATCGAGCGTTTTACCTTCGGGTCCGAAGCGTGACAGATAACCAGAAGTTGAAAGAAACGGCTTAGTTATCCCTGCTCCGCGGTCAGCCATTGCCAGAGGGACTGGCGGGGCTTCAGGTGCGGTAGTTTTCATCGTAACTTTAGGTGGTTTGGGCGGTGGAGTTTTAGCGGTTACTTTCGGTCCGGTATGATAAGCTGCTGCCGCTTTGGCTCTGACCTCTTCAGGTATTTTATCGTAAGGGACACCTGCTTGAGGTCGTCTGCCGCGAGCCCATTGTTTCGCATGGGTTAGCTCCTCAACCATTACACTAGGAATTCGTCCTTTAGGGATAGTATCGCTTAAAACGATAAATGGCTGACCCTTAGAATTAGTGCCAAAACTACCCTGGACCTTACCACCCCGTTTACTATCTTTAGCCATTTCCTTAGCGCTTCTAACTACAACCGGCGTATCGATGACATCCTTGTATTGTTTGTGAATTCTTGGGTCGGTTATATGGTCTCCAGCTGTACCGGCCTGACGAACTTTACCTTGGGGAATAGTCTTAGTCGTAACTTTGGGCCTAGTCTTACCTACTTGTGGGGGTTGGGTATTTGGTTTTGAGCGTATATATTCTGTCGTATCTTTTGTGTAGAACTTGGGGCTATCGGGGTTCCAGCCCTCAGCGTTTTGTTTAGCGACTAGCTGGTCGTAATCCACCGGGGATTCAGGATTAATTTTAGGCGGCTTACTCAGTTTACCCCGTGGTCCGCCACCAGTGAACCCGGCTACGAACGCTGGGTCGGCAATCCGTCGGTTGGCTTCCTCAAGGCTCTGCTTTAATCTAGTGCTGGCATTAGTCCTAGCTACAGGGTTCTGGGATATATTAGCAGCAGCTATCCTTGTCCAGTTAGCAAGGATACTATTACTCGGATTCCTAATAAATGGATTTATAAAAAGACTTTCGGCGAGACTGGGATGTTCTGGTGCAGTATTCCAGTTATCTGTCGGCTGTGGTCCATACCTAGGGACGCCGATATTAGGCAAGCGAGGCGGGGCTGTCGTAATGTTCGGTGCTTGGAAGTTATTACCCCGGACGCTTAAATTAGGTAGGGGCTCGTATTTCTTGAGCTTTAGAGCCATCTTGGGCTCCTAAGCTGTACGTTTTCTAGGTAATGTGAATAATGGTAACTCGGAAGGAAATTGTCCGGTGCCTTGGAACTGTGCTGGGACGCTGGTGTCAAAGCTGAAAGCGTTTTCTGGGGCCGTGCCTAGACCGGCTAATCTGAAGGCCTCGGTGCGGCGAGCTTCGCCTGAAGACGGTTGGACTCCGGCGATACCGGCAGATAATTGAGCATCAAGGTCTTGCAACCTCGCCAAAACTTGCTGACGAACCTTCTCTTTTTCAGCTTCGATATTGATTCTATCAGGCATAGAGGCATTAGCCATGGCAGCATCGAGTTCGGCAAAAGACGTGCGGGCATTAGCTACAATCGAGTTCACGGCTTCAAGTTTATTAGCCGCAAAGTCACGTTTCTTGGAGGCCTCGCTGGTAAACAAGTTTTGCTGACTTTGCTCGTTAGCGTTCTGGGCAATTTCGAACTGGTTACCAACTCTTGAACCTTCTCGGCGGCCAATATCACCATAAGCTCGGGCTATAGCTTCAGCGCCACTGGAGACCCCTGCATTACGATTACCGAGCATCACCCCACCGGAGCGAATCCCGCGTCCGACCATATCAAGTATGCCACGCATGCCAGTAATCTTACCGAGGAAATTCTGAGTACCAGTATTATTAAGACCTTGCTGGGCTAGACGAAGCTGGTCAAGATAGTCAAGTATTGAAGTGTTGTATTTATTATAGGTAGAACCAGAAGCTTCACTGGAGGTATCATAAATACCCTCTTTCTGGGTGTTGAAACCAGAGACTAAAGCGTTATAAGCATCCTGCCCGCCCCATTGGGCATAGGGGTCGTCAGTTGCAGCGTCTAGCGTTGCAGTCGAATCCGACGGGTAGCTCATTACATCTGTTGCTGGCTGAAGATTGTAGTCACCGCCTTGCAAATAAATTGGTGAAGTGCTCAGCGTTGAGCCACCAGTTAGCGGGACACCACCTCCGCCAGATTGAAGGTCGTAAGTCCCGTCTTGTAACATTCTTACCCCCTCTAGGCAGCCACTACTGAGCTATTTGCAGTTAGTGGGTACCACATACAAATGTAATCCAAAACACCGCCACCGACTCCGGCGACAGTCACGGTTTGGATAACATCATCGGTAACTATACTTTGGTCAGCGACGGTAGCAGCTTCGACGGTAGAATCGGGGGTAGCGTCGTGCCAGATAAATTTAGAATCGAGTAAGAAAGCACTCGTTGTCGTAATCAAACCAGTTGGATTTGTCGCCGTACCGACGGCAATCTGCCCAGTGTTACCAGCTGAAGGCGAAGCCGAGGCGGAACTTGACGGGCTGAGAGAAGCACTGGGGGACAATGATGCCGAGGGGCTGAGTGAAGCCGATGGTGAGATTGACGGACTTTCGGAAGCCGATGGTGATAAAGAAGCAGAGGGAGAGATTGAAGCCGAGGGGGAGATACTAGCGGATATTGAAGATGAGGGGCTCAAGCTAGCGCTTGGACTGAGGGAGGCGCTGGGAGATAGCGAAGCGCTAGGCGACCCTGACTGGCTAGCAGACGGGGAGAGTGAAGCACTAGGACTAATAGATGGGCTAGCGCTGGAGCTTACTGAACCGCTAGCTGAGGGTGAGCGAGAAGCGCTCGGGGAGACGGACGTTGATGGGGACACAGAGGTTGACGGGCTGAGAGAAGCTGAAGCCGAGGCACTGGGAGAGAGTGAAGCACTCGGAGAAGTAGACGGGGCTGTCAAGGAATTAGTAACGAGTCCTATAATTCTCATCAACACAGCGCCGGTGACAGTGAATAAAGTAGCCGTCCCCACGGCACCAGCACCGGTGTTCCCAGTAAAGGTCATAGTTTTAAGAGCTTGGATAGACCAGTCCGGTGAAGTAACCGGGGCATTATTCAAATTGTTTTGAAAGGCCATTTGTTTGTTTTATCCTTTTGTCTTTAGGTTATCTCAATCATATCATAATCGTCAAGCAATTTTAGTGCGAACTTTCCAAGTAGCTTGTTTGTAAAGGCGTTCGGTGCCGCCGCCAGACCAGTTGACCTGAATATCAGCTTTATACTTACCAGCACTTGGGAAGTCCGTAGCATCGGCTGTATAAGTTATAATCCCCGAAGCTGCCGTGGTGATAACTGCCGCTTTTCCGGCCTGAGTAATGGTACTGCCCCTGGCGATAATAACCGTGGCTGAGTCGGCAGTTGACAAATCAATCGCGTCACCATCTCGGGTGCAGGTGATAACATACGAAGGTGCGGTGTTGTCTTCGACAATTTTGAAGTTTGTAGCCACTTTTTATTTTCCTTTTAGTTATATGGTAGCAGAATTCTTGGGACTATCAATAGTAGTTGAAGTAGTCGGGTTAATAACAGTTGTTACAATCACACCATTACGCAAGGTCAGAGTAGTAATTGGTTGGATAATAGTTTTAGGTGAGGCATCGGTATCTATCTCGACTCCGATAGCTGGTTGGTCGATAGTGGTAGCGTAGGGTGGTGGTGATGGTGACGGACTAGCGGAGGCACTAGCTGAAGCACTCGGCGAAATACTCGGGGAGGCAGAAGCCGAAGGCGAAATAGATGGACTGGCGGAGGCCGAGGGACTGGCTGAAGCCGACACACTAGCACTGGGAGATAATGAGGGGCTCGGGCTGACGGAAGCTGAAACACTGGCAGAGGGTGAAATAGAAGCGCTGGGAGATAGAGAAGCTGAGGCGGAGGCGCTAGGCGATAAACTGGCTGACGGAGAAATAGATGCCGAAGCACTAGCTGAAGGCGACAGAGAAGCACTTGGGCTTATAGAGGCGCTAATGCTAGCGCTGGGCGATAGTGATGCTGAAGGTGATAACGATAGAGACGCCGAAGCACTAGGGCTTAAGGACGCAGAAGGTGAGATACTGGCTGAGACAGACGCCGATGGGGAAACTGAGGCGCTGGGCGATATAGATGGGCTGACACTAGCGCTAGGAGATAGTGAAGCTGACGGCGATAGGGTGGGCGACGCTGACGCTGAGGGCGATAGACTGGCTGAGGGTGATAGTGAGGCTGATGGAGATATCGAAGCTGAAACCGAAGCTGAAGGAGATACAGAGGCAGACGGGCTGATAGAGGGGCTTACAGAGGCAGATGGGGATAAACTAGCAGAGGGTGAAATACTCGCAGAAATACTAGCTGATGGGCTACGGGAGGCTGAGGGGGAAATGCTGGCACTTGGGCTGATACTCGCCGACGGTGATATGGAAGCCGAAATACTCGCCGAAGGGCTAACACTCGCAGAGGGCGAAATGGAAGCACTCACACTGGCGGAGGGCGATACTGAAGCGCTCGGACTCACGCTACCAGAGGGTGACACCGATGCACTGGCGGAAGCAGATGGGGATACGCTGGCGCTCGGTGAGATTGAAGGGCTAGCAGATGCCGAAGGCGACACGCTTGCTGAGGGTGAAATACTAGCGGAAGGTGATACGCTCGCTGATACAGAAGCACTCGGGCTTACGCTTGCGGACGCGGAAGCGCTGGGGGACACACTTGCAGAGGGAGAGATTGAAGCACTAGGTGAAACCGAGGCACTGGGTGAAAGCGAAGCGGAGGGCGAGACCGAAGAACCACCTCCTGCCGGTTTATGGTCTACTAGGAGCCAGAGAGTTGACATGAGTACCCCGGAAGAACTATCGGCAGACTTACGCCAGCCAATCTGGGTAGTATCTAAATCAGCTTTAGTCCAAGCCGTAGTGGAAGCTCCTGGCAGGTCATACAAGGTTAGAAGGTGGTTTTTAGGGGCAGCATTTGCATTGGTCGCGAAAGCACTGCCAACCGTAGGGGTGAACCCCGAGGATTCTTCAACCGTTCCCCCTGAGGATGCTTTTATACGGAGAACTATTGTGTCGGACGTCCCTGCTCCGCTTTCGGCGAACCTAAATCCTAGTTGAACGCAGTTTATGGTGTCGTCAGAAGCCAGAGCAGCCGGAGTATCAGCAACGCCATAGTCGTCGGTATCGCCAACGTCGTCGGTTAGAGAGGAGACAGTAGTAATCCCGTCATCGGGCGTGACTTCATCAACGGATTGATAGTTGGTAGTTGCTCCTAAACCGCCTAAAGCATTGTTGTCCCCCGTAGCATTCGGACGCAAATGGATGATTTCGCCTTCGCCTGGCAAGTCGTTTTGGAAACTGCCAGTTGAATCGTTGACAGCCACATCATCGAAGTACAAGTCGCAGGTGGTAGCAGTAATAGCACCCAGTAATATTCGGTTAGGATTATTATTACCGAGATTGACAAGGGTCCCCGTAGCGAATGAAGTGCCATCTATATAGCCCGTCACAGTTGGTGTGGTAGCGTGGTATTCGTATTTAAGTTCTATCCGGTACCAGGTATCAACCGATAAGGCCGAACTATCACTACCAATTTGGGTGACATTGCCGCTGTCCCATAGCTCAAGGGTGCGGTCAGAGTTTAGTCTAAAACCGGCAACATTGACGGCGGCAGCCGTGTCTCTGATTCTGAAAATATCATCAAGAGCATTGGTGGAAGAGGCAATTCTAAGGTAAAAACGGAGAAACAGATTGTCAGTACCGCCGCCAGAAGCCAGGAAATCATACGCTAAGTTAGCAGTAGCACCAGCCGGATTTACCCTCATGGCGTAAGTGCCGCTACGCACGGTAGTTGTCTGGATGGTGGGAGAATTGGTTAACACCGTCCACTCCATCCCGGCGGTGACGGAGTTTAACTCAAATCCTGAAGACCAAAGTCTAGCCATTTTGTTTTACCTTTTTATTTAAGGACTAGCTACATTATAGCTTGAGATGCTCCCAACTTGGTATTTTATCGACTGTGCTCTGAGTGAAGTTGACGGCAGCGGCCTTATCCCGAAAATCCTTCAAGCTCCATTTGCTATCAGATAGGTTCTGACCATGACCGCGAATATCAATGTTAGGAGACTCTGAGCGCCAAGAATCCATTAGGATGTCGTCAACATAGATGTCTTTAGGAATCGCTGAATTATCACGTGTAGCCACCGATTCCTCGGTATTATGTGCCCCAGGTTCAAATCCCATGGAATTGTTATAGCCGTACTCTTCAACAATGGCGACCCTTTTACGATAGTGGCCTATGAGCAACTCGCGGTTAGCGCACAGCTGTGAAACCTTATAGGCATCCCAGTGGGTCGCTAGCCCATCCTTAGTGCGGACACACCACCAGTTGAAGTTGTAATAAAATCTGTCGTCTCTTGGTGGGGTAAAGTCAAAATGACTGGGGTGGTAGAGCACGTCATGCTCTGTGAAAAAGACATATTTAGCACGACTAGCTTGGAGTGCGGTCAGGATTTGTTTAAACATCATTAAGTAACTGGGCTCGCCCTTTAAACGGATGTTGTGCCCCATATGCGCCATCGGTTTTAGCGTGGCTGATACTATTGGTAGACCCCTATCTTTAGCGATACTTTTAATCTGCTTTTGGACTGGACGGGCGATACTCAATCGCAGGCGATTATCAGTGTAGTAAATAATACCTCTTTCAGTAGCGGGTGGTGGCATAACATGGTCGAACTGTTTGAGCTTGGTTAAATCTTCGTCCTTCCAGCCGTAGACTGGCCAGAACTTTTCCACCAGCCAGGATAACGGGTATACCTGTTTGTCCCACTTGTTCTCGAAGAATATCTGCCTAGCGCGTTTTTTAGCAAAGTTCACGCTCGATTGCTTCTGTTCATAGGGGAAGCTGAAATCTCCCCCCTGGGTACGAAACATATGAGCATACCAGGTCTTACGGTTGCACAGCACCCTACCGCCCGACAGCCAAGTCTTAACAGCTACTTCTATACCTTGCGAGCCCCATGAACCAAACTGTTCGTCGCAGATGCCTAGCTCCCAATACTTGTCTCTGGTTATCATAAAAAAAGACCCCTGTAAGCTCATGGTTTCAACCAGGTCTCCCTGCTGCCGTTTTTTATATTCATTGAAATATTGGAAGTGCGGTTCAGGGTCGAAGCAGTAGGCGGTGGAATTAGGCGATGGCTTGGCAAACCATAACACGTCCCTTTCGGTGGGCTTCCCGCAATCCTTGCACGGTCCTGAAGGCGACTGGTAGCGCCGGTGCCCGTCCGGGCAGACCCAATCAAAGGCATGGAGATTTTTCATTACCGGCACAACCGTCCAATCATCCTGCATGTTCTCCATTAGTATGCGGTCAAAACCCTTGTCAAAGCTACAGTGAGCATCACATTTGGCGATGTATTTAGCGGTTGATAATCGGGCTAATTGATTAGTCATTGCTCGCTGACCGATTGATTGAGGATAACGGACGATTCTAACTCGCTTATCATCAACTATTCCGGGGTCGCTCCATTCTCCGTCTAGCCCGATTAAGATTTCAGTATCGCCCTCAATATTCTCTAGGAGGTTCTCGACTGTCTTGGCCGTGAACATTTCCCTACGGCTTGGAATAAGGATACTGAGTTGTGGCATTTTTATTTTCCTTATATAGTTTTACTATATCAGATGCCCGCCCCCAAAAAGGTATCTCGGTGGCACGAATATTACCCAATGCCTTGCGGGTGCCCAACCCCTCGAACTGCAAGGCGGTCTGGTGCGAGAATATTATATTGGGTGGGTTAATGTAAAAATATTCGGAAGGGTAAGGAGTCGTACCGAGCTGGTTATCATACTTTCCGGGTTCACCGAATATTTCTTTGCGGATTTTAGAATCATCCGACCATAACCGGAACCTTTCTTCTAAGTGATTTATAAACATCTGGCGGTCACAGATAAGGCCAGCCAAGTTCCTTCGGCCTCCGGGAGCTTTATAGCTGAATACCGGCTCTCCCCAGGTAAAGATACTCCAGGCGTTCATGTTATAACCCCAGTGTCCGTCTTTAGGGCGAAATTTGAAGTGCTCTGGGGAATAAAGAACATCGTCCTCACAACAAGCTATATATTTAGTGTGAGCCAGTTTCGCCCCCTGCAATGCTTGGCGATAGATATTGGCCTGGGAACGTTCTGCTAAAGGGTCTTTCTTGATAATAATTATAGGGATATCGCCAAGTGCCTTCAGCAACTGATTCATTGTAGCCACTGCGAACTTGTGGGGTAACTCGTCAGCCGTGTAATAAACAGCGGTTATATCATTGCTATGTATTTTTGCCATAAGGCGTATTTCTCCCTATAAATCTTAAAGTAGGGATGGCTCTCATCGCCCTCCCAGAAATGTTCATTTAGCTCCATGCCAGGAGCTTCGTTCTTGAGATTGGTGAAAACATTGGAGGCTCGTTCGTGGTGGACTCTAGCATATCCAGTGACCGCTGCCCAGCCGTGTTTATCTATCTCGCGTTTACTCTCCACGCCCGTTAGGATGTCATCAAAACGATGGATACCCAACGCCCAGGGAGCGTGGTACATATAAGGCAGCATCTTCCGCTTGAAAGCCAAATTCATAGAGCACATCGGGTAATAGGCACCTTTAGGAATCGGACCTTTATAAAACTCTACCGGTCTGTGGCTCCCCAGAATAAGCTGAGAAGCAGCGTCCCAGTCAGCCACGCCTCGCCAGACACCATGCGATAGGACGACCTCAGCTTCTTCTCTTATTAGATAGGGGAACCCCCTGGTGTAGTTGTCGACTGCGGTGGATATCCAGCTTACAGGAACCATTTTTCTGAGGGCGGTAATATGGTCAGCAATGGGGTCGCCTATCGGTAGAACGTCGTCGTCTAGGGTGACGATATACTCGACTTCTGGTAGGTACCTAGCTATATAGGCAAAGCCAAGGTTCCGGATTCCAGCGTTGAGATTAGACAAACAGTCAGCGTATTCACCCATGACATCCACGGGGGAATAGGGCAAGGTATTTTCGTCAGTCCCTATAACTGTTGGGTATTTGCCATCTAGCACTTTGATAAATTCGGCTTTATGCTTATCGAACAGCGGTTGCCACGCCTCCATGAACTTGGCGAAAATGTCAGCTCGCTCAGGAATAGTGGGTACGGCTACGGCAATTCTGCTCATCGGTGGTGGCTTACCAAACTCATGTACCCTGTTTTATAAAGCGGTTCATCGAATGTCTTAACCTTAAGTCCCCAATTATCGCATAGCCAAGGCAAGGGAATCTGGTCGCAAGTAAAATATCGGCTCTGGTAGTACCACCAGTCCTTCATAAAAGCCTGGACTCTCGGATTATTGCGGTAAGCGAATACTGTGGTAGCGTATAATTTATCGTCCGAATAATGCTTGTCTTTCTGGATTATTCGTAACTGCTCTTTATGAAGACCGTTCTCGTATCTTGAGATGATGTAGTCCTGCCCTCTCTTGGTCCCTACCCGCCGGTGAAGATAGTCGTCTACGTGCCGAACCTCGGCTTCGATGGAATTACGGTGCGGATGTTCGAAAAAGCCGATATCATAACCATCTATTTGTGATAAATACCACGTCGCACAATCTCGTCTTAACAGAGATATACCTCCATCCAACCAAATATAAAAATCATATCCAGGCAACATCTGCCAACCGAAGTATTTAGGGATTCTGTACTGTAACCTTGGGGTCAAACCAGCGATTAACGGAAAATTCTCATCAGTCCAGCGATGAAAAGTAGCGGGGATGTCCTGCTCGACGGGGTCTTTGGGGGTGTCGAAGCCACCCAAGACGCAACTTAAGATGGCTACCTTTTCCATAGCATCCAACTTCTCGGGCGGTCTCTGACTAGCCCTTCGTCTATGGCTTCATTCCCCAGGATGAACAGCTCTATCCCATTTTCATTCGTGAAACGGTGAATGGCGTTCTTGACATCGTGATACAGGGGTGTCCCATCCCGATGGGCACTTCGTACATAGTCGTGTCCAGAGAGGATACCCCTAGGTCGGAGTTTTCGATACCACTCGTTAATATCTTGGGAGACATACGGTTCCTGGTGGTTGGCATCTATGTATACAAAATCCAAGGAACCGTCCGAGAACTGCTGAACAGCGTCCATACTGAAGGCCTTGATGAACTCATAGTTGTCATATCCCTTTAACAGACGGCGGGCTTTTATTTCCAGAGTATCTAGGGTGGATTTTCGGGCATAGTCTCTATACCCGCCGTAGGGTGTCCAGGGGTCTACCCCATAAAGTTCCATTTTAGGATTAGCGTCTAGGATGACCTTAGAAAACCCTCCGGCAGCTACTCCTACTTCCACGCCAACCGTAAATCCCAGCAAGGCCGTGAGCGAGGCCAACTGATTTCTGCCGAAATCTGGTATAACCGTCATCGTCGAAAGTACCAACAAGGTTGACGATTATCGACACTCTGGGTCTTATCCCAAGGGATTATATGCAATGCATAGCCGTGCTCGGCGATATATTCGTTGACGGCTGGAATGACGCCGCCTCTACCAGAAGGGAATTCATAGTAATCGTGGCCCGAAACAATACCACCTTTTCTGACCTTGGGGGTCCAGGCCTCAAGGTCCTCTTTGACATCTTTATAAGTATGCCCAGCGTCGATAAAGACAAAATCTAAAGCTTCAGATTGAAATTGCTGGGCAGCTTCCAAGCTAGTCATCTCCATGACTTCGGCATTATATTCGTTGGTTCGGTCTAGCGCCTCAGCCATGTTACTCCGACGTCGCTCAGAAGCCCAGTTATCTACTAAGTATAGTTTTAACCCTGGGTTGTTCTCGAACATCGTCTGGGCATAAAGTCCCCGATTGACACCAATTTCTGCTCCGACCTTAAAACCCAGCTCGGCGAAATACTTAGCTAGTTCGATACGGTTTAACAAAGCGCTCATAAACCTCCTTCACTTTTAAACGTTCACCTGGGCAATTCATCTCGCAGGGCCAACTCGGTATCAGATTTATCCAATGCAGAAATTCGTCTTTACTGATAATATACCTATATTCATTTCTTATCTCCGCCTTGGGGTGGGCGCGGAGATAATTGATTAGAGTATGGGGATTATTTCCCCAAGCAATATTGCCCAACCTCATAATAGTGTAAGTCGGGAAATTCTCTTTGACTAAAGTCTCCATGTAGCGTTTGTGGCGAGTATAAAGAGTATTATCATAAAAAATACTCAAGCTACTGAAGTAAACGATATGCTCGTCCCTCGGTTGAGACATTAACAAATCCTCTTCGCGGGCATAAGCGTGGCGATGAATTTCCTGAGAGTTCGATACACCCGAAGCGAAAAATAGTAGATTCTTTCTTTGGGGCAGTACTTTTGCAATATCACCATGACCTATGACCACGTTGGTTCTCCTAACTTCGACCAATCCTTTTCCTGGTCGATTCTAATTTGCTCCTGCCAGTTGTCGGGCCACCCTGGTACCGGCCAGAATTTATCCATCAACCATTGGAAGCTGTGTATCCGCGCGGGGCTGTCCCATTTATCGTTGACCCAATAATCTATGGCGAATAAACGACCTTTCTCCATGTCGGCCATGTGTCTAGCATATTGGGCCCGAGAGAAACCATAGCCCTTGCCTTTTTTACCTTTATGATAATGAGCGTACCAGGTCTTTTTATTAACCACCAGGCGTCCACCCGACAGCCAGACCTTCATGCCGATTTCCTGGGACTCGTGAGTAAAAGTGCCGTATTTTGAGGTCTCTAGGGGAAAAAGTAGTTTATCCCAATAGGCCTTGGTGGTGAACCAACATGACCCCTGCCAGCTCATAGTATCGTCTATCAAAATATGCTTGCGGTCATAGTGGCGCCAGCGCCATTCTCCGCCATGCAGCCCACAAGTACGGTCATAGGGGCGTTGGTAGGGGTAGTCTATCTGCATATAATCAATGGGCGGGCGACCATCTTCTAGCAGGGTCCAGCTGTCGGGCTCTAATCGAAATCGGCGGGGTATTACCACCCAGTTGTCTTGGCAATCGGCGGCCAATTTCAGGTCATATCCTTGGTCGACCATGCAGTGTTCATCAATCTTCATAATGTACTTACCCCGGGCAATACTTACCCCGGCATTTATGGCTTCGCGCATACCCAGGTTATCGTGAATCGTCCCTTGATGGATGATAACAACCCTAGGGTCCTCCTTCAGGGGCGGATTAGGCCAATAACCATCAAGCACTACAATGACCTCAATCTCGCCGTCAGCTTTTTCTAATAAATCGTCAACCGTTTTTTGTAGGTATTGGTCGACTCTACTGGCGATAATAACACTCAAGCCCAGCGCAACCACTTACGGAACTCCTCGGCATCAAATACCAGATTTATTTCATCGTGTTTACTATTGCTCTCTAGATGGAGCAAGAACTTATTCTCACCAGGGATGTTCCAGTCCATCGTGACCGACTCGCCCTGGTTATAGTCCCGTAGCCGAGCATAACCTTGGTCGCGGACACTCATTAGGGCGAAACCTTTAGTGCGTTTAGTACGACGGTCAGCTTCCAAAATTTCCTTTTTTTCCTGTTGGCTTTTGGGAGCTTTACGCATATTAAATTAATTTTAACACAAAAAGGTTCCAGAATTACAACAAAGTTTCAGCCGGTTATAAACCGACACCAAGCATAGTCCGCCACTGAGGCGTCTGCCCGGCGGCGCTAGGGGAAGCCGAGGATGATGGGGACAGACTAGCGCTGAGGCTACTTGATGGGCTTAAACTACTACTAGGTGAAATTGATGGGGAGATACTACTTGATGGGCTAACACTTGCCGAGGGCGAGATGCTAGGGCTGGTCGAGGCGCTGGGACTTGTGGATGCTGAGACCGAAGCCGAAGGGGACAGGGATGGACTAGTGGAACTTGACGGAGATAAGCTTGCCGAAGGGGAGATACTAGCAGAGATGGAAGCTGACGGTGACAAGGAAGCTGAGGGTGAAATTGAGGGCGATGAAGATGCCGATGGCGAGACAGAAGCCGAGGGCGAGATGGAGCTACCTTCTGACGGCGAAGCACTTGCACTAGGGGAAACGCTAACACTAGTTGAGGCGCTAGGCGATACAGATGCGGAGGGGCTGATTGATGGAGATTCTGAACTACTCGGTGAAACTGAAGCGCTGGGAGAGATGCTCGGACTCTCGGATGACGAAGGGCTTAAAGAACTGCTAGGGGAGAGGGAAGGGCTGCTTGACGAACTCGGGCTGGTTGAGGCTGAAGGAGAGACGGACGAGGAGGGCGATATACTAGCTGAAATACTGCTACTGGGACTAACGCTGGCGCTAGGCGAGATTGATGGAGACCCGCTGGCGCTCGGACTGGTAGAAGCCGAGGGTGAAATACTTGGCGACTCGCTAGCACTTGGTGAAATCGAAGCTGAAGGAGAAATACTGGGTGAAACGCTGGCGCTGGGGCTTTCACTAGCAGATGGAGATACGCTGGCAGAGGGTGAGATGGATGGACTTACTGAGGCCGACGGACTCTCTGAGGCGGAAGGCGATATACTGGGGGACTCAGATGAGCTAGGGCTAACCGAGGGACTAGGAGCTACGACTAAAGCATAAATAGCATACATCCCATCAGCGTCTCCTACCGCACCCCCGCCGTAGGGGTCGTTTAGAGCGGTTTGAGATGCCAGTATATCTCTCCCCGCACCCCCAGAATCTGCACGGTCAACTCCACTGTTGCCACTGTGAGCGTCCATTTGTAAGCCGAGCCAATAAGCCGTACTGGCAGAAATTGCCCAGTCAACTGTTACACGTACCCATCCACCCGCAGTGTCTGAGTTGGTGTCATCAACAAAAAGCCTAACATCTGCTACGCCAGCAGTATCAGAATATAAAGCTACTTCAAAATTAGCACTATTAGTTCCAGCAGCACGATACCAACCTATCTCGGTTATACTTGTAGCCCCAGCAGGGCTGGTATCTTTTGTAACTACAGACGAGCCATCAAAAGTAGTGCTTGTTCCAGCAGGGTCTTCTGTAGGTGCAACGGTTACAAAGCCCGAGTTGGTTCCAAGAGTTAAAGCCACGCTGTACTACCTAGCTTATAAAATAGCTTAGGTGTCCCTTGGCTGCTCCCCCAGTAGTGACGATAGACAAGTTATTACCGCGAGGTAACACGAAAACGGGCGATTCTGGTCTACCAGCTACGACGACTCCACCCTTAGCATCCACGGGTACGTCACCGGTTAGGTTTGAAAGACCCGCAAACTGATAGGTCCCAGTAGCACTTAGAACCAAAAAATAGCTAACTACCGTCACCGCTTCGCTGGCACTGACCGTGACAAGCGTAGTCGTTCCTGCGGAATCTTGATTTACGGCAACACTTTGGATAGTCATATTTATTTTTACCCTTAACATTTATCATAATACAACTAAGTCCCTGAATAATAAAGGAACTTAGTTGCGAGCGGTCAGTCACCGTAAAGCGGTCAGTCACCGCAAAGCGGTCAGTCACCGCAGACGAGAGCTATTCTGCTTTTAAGAGCTCTTGGAGCTCATCATAGGTCAGGTTAGCGTGTTCCGGATTATGTATATCCAAATCCTTGGGCGGAATCGCGGGTGATTCGACAACCGGCAGGTTAGGCAAAATTACATTTTTCCGGTTACGAGGGTCGTTAGGGTCGCGGTCAAGGTGGTGAACCACCCCTTCGGCGACTTCAATATGTCTTTCTTTAGCCATAATGTCTCCTATACGTTAGCCCCGCCGGATACTTTAGCTACCTGTGCTGCTGCGGGGGCAATCGTGGTAGCCGCGCCAGTAGTGGTGACGGCTTTCTCGGCGTAGATTACTGCTTGTTCGAGTTTGGAATCATTCGGGTAATCAGCGACAACAACGTTGACGGCGCTTGCCCGAAGTTCCAGTTCTGCTCTACTTGCCATGGTGGCCTCCTTAATTTATTAGAATCTTCGATTTATTGGTGGGGCGGTTTGACCGCCGCCCCTAACGGTCAGCTCAGATTAGACGCTAGGCGTCATTAAGGAGCTGTAGTACGGGTCAGTTCGATAACCGAAGCTGCGCGTTCGACGCCTACTCCGTAGACGCATTGAACAGCGATTTTCCACGCTAACGAATCGACACTGTACTCGGCTTCGAATGTCGGCTTGAGCTGTTTAATCAGCACAATCGCACTCTTGTGGAAGAACAGATTGCGACCCGTTGTTGAGGTCGGAACATTACCCGAGTGGTAAATGTCCATCCCATATATCGAGCCGACTAGACCATCAGAACCGTCAACGGCTTTGCCTTTCATACCGGTTTGGTCGTAAGCAACGTATTTGTTGACACCAAGTAGGTCGGACTTGGTATTGTGGCCGATAACACCTCGGCGTTGGCCTTGTGGCGTATCTGCGTCATCGAAAGTACTAACGACGGATAGAATATCAGCGTCGTCAATGTTTGCGCCTCCAGTTACAGTCGAACCAGCGGAAGCATAGAGCGCGTGCAAATCGGTGTCGATTTGACGGGCTAGTGATTCAGCCATTCGTTCCTGGAAAGCACTTCTTAGATTGAAATTTGATTGGACTTTAGCGATATCCTCGATTTTGACCGCACTGTAGTAGTGCTTGTCAATAGAGTGCGCGATAGCCGTTCCATCGGGTGAATCGTAGGTTAGGTCCGTGCTGGCGCTTTTGGCGCGAGCGTTAACCCCTGCTACGAATGGTACACGGACTGTGTCTCCACCGCCTGCGGCAATACCGGAGCGGTCTAAGACTAGCTTTGCCATCTGAAGTTTAGCATCAAACGGCTGCTCGATTTCGCGCGTCCAGAGCTCTTTAACGTACTGAGCTGTCTGGGCAATCGCTAAGGTCACATTAGTATTCAGCGTTGGAGCTGCCATAATATGAATCCTTGTTTAAGTTTCTATTTTGTGAGCGGAACAACAATTTTCAAGGCGGCATTAAGTTCTTCGTTGGACATATCTTTAGGCGCCTTGGACAAATCTAGGCCCTTCGCCGAGCTGCCATCTGGTCGTAGACCAGTTTCGGCCGCCTGCTTGGCGATATTTCTAGTCGAGCGGACACTACGTTCCGCCATTAGAGCTTCTGCAAATTCCATTTGGGCTTCCACGAAATCGTAATAGCGAACATTGGGGTTCACCACCGATTCTGGGGCACCACGGTCAGGATTGCCAGGAGAGTAACCGACAGTGTTTAGATAGAGCATATTCATAGCGTTGGCCCTCACCGGGTCAAAATCTGAACTGTTCTTATCTAAAAAGCTGTACTTTTGTTCTACTCTTGGCGCATCAACCTCTAGACGGGTGTGGAATTGGATGTTCTTAGCCATCTCCAATCCAGCGTTCCGTTCTCTATCACCATACTGTTTTCGGTCTGCTTCGAGGGTCTTTACGACTTCCTCGTCAGCGTCCAACTCAGTACTGTAATCGATTTCGGGTTTTTGGGAAGGTTCATCGGCTTGTTTAGGCCGAGTCATATTCGTGATGAGTCGCTCGATTTTCAGGGGGTCCATCCCCCGTTCTTTAGCTTCTTTGACACGCTCCTGCTGGCGCGGCGTCAGCTCGGGTTCCTCGCTCTCTAGCTCTGGCTCCGGCGGTTCCGGCTCCTCGGCTTGTGGTTCTGCTGCGGGTTCCTCTACCGGAGGTTCAGCTTTTGGCTCTTCCTTCGGTTCTTCGGCGACAGGCGCCTCTGGTGTTACTTCTGCGGGAGCCTCAGGCTCCTCTTTCTTGGGCTTGTCGGCCATATTGTTTGTCCTTTTTTTACGCCCCTGATTCACGCAACGGGCGGCTTGCTTATTGGAACCTGTTTTGGTTCCTTATTTGTTTAACGTTCGTTCGTCGAACGGCGCGATACTTATAATATATAGCTAAAGTCTGACTTTCGTCAATACTGGTCGATTATTTTTAACACCAGTCAGCATCGTGTCAGTTGGTAGAAAATTAACCACATCACCTAATTGAGTTTCAGCGATTAACTTATTGCCTTCCTGACGCCAGCTCTTGACCTCGGCTTTTTCCATATTCTTAGCGATGTCCTCATCCTTAATGTGGACGTCGCGGGTCGGGAGCGGCACTCCCCACTCTTTAAACTGGTCGATTTCCTCGGGTGACATCTTTGACCGCTTCCTCGGCATTAGCGTAAAAGTTCAGAACAGCTTGGAACTCACCAATAACCAGATTAGCGACTACCCAGTTATGGTAGAGAACTTCAGGCGATTGGGTAGCTGCTGGGTCTCCGTTGGGCAGATGCCCTTGGAAGAATTTAATCCTACCCTCTAGATATTCTTTGAGCTGTCGGAATTCCTTAGTCTTGGAATAACGAGCGGCATTTTTTTCTTCGGCTAATTGCGTTTCATCAATTTTTGTTTGTGGTATGTCAGTACCGAATGTTTCGCCGATGATGGCGTTGGCTGGTTCGGCCATTTTTCCTCCTTAATTTAACTTTCGGCTTGTTGGTAAATCCATTGGTAGCATGATACATCTTCACCTGGGCGGCTGTCCAGTGTCTTCCCGAAGGTGAGACGTAATCATCTGGCCCGACTCTTCGGAACGGCATTTTTGCCTTTCATATCAGAGTTCTTCATCATTGAGCCATCAGGCATACGGTGCATCCCCTCGACAGCGGTAGCTACTTTGGCTATGTGCGGGTCGTTAAAGCTTATACCGCCTTTGGAAATCATTGGTTCGATTGCAGGCGGAGAATTAACTCCCATCTTAGAGATACTGGAAGCAATTTCAGCTATATGCGGGTCCATGAAAGAGTGACCGGTTTCGGCAACAGTCGGCGACTGCTCGGGTTCTTGGGGGGGTTGTAAGTCATCAGCCGGTAACCCAGCTTGATTAAGCATCCCGGCTGCGGCTTTAAGGGCCCCGGCTTGGACGGCATCTTTAAAGGTGATTGTCTCCGATGGAGGGCGCGGCGGAGTTTGTGGCGGTGGTTGTGGCTTGGCGTCTGGGGTGATGGTGATAAATTTGGAAGCTCCCGAGATGTCGGAGACGTTCTCGTAAGCCTGCATTATCAGCCCCCACTCAACCTTGATGGTCGGGTCATCCTTCAGCACATTCTGATATTTCCCTAGTAGACCGATATAATTTTCTAAAGCCTGGCGTTGGGCGTCTTTGTTTATTTTCGCCATCGAATCAGTGGTGATAGAGAAACGATATTCTATATCCTTCAATTTAGCGGGGTCGATTTGCAACGTCCCAGCATTAGCTTCGGCGTTGGGGATGAATAGTTCCATCAAGTCTTCCTGTCCGGATTCGATAATCGCCTTAATGTCCTCGGCGAATAAGGTAATAGGAATCTTCTCAGTACCGATATTAGCAATCAGCGAGAAGAAGGCGTCGGTTAATTGCTCGAGAGCGGCTTCCAGGTGACGACGCTCGGCACCGTCGCGGGTGGCTTCCTTGTCAGCGTACAAAGAGATGGCTGCCGGAGTACGCCCTTGCGAAGGGTTAAGCGCGTCAGCCCCCGGAATTGAAGCATTCTGCGAACCATATAGTGCTAGTAAAGAACCAGTCAGGGCTTGCTTAGCGGCTTGGTAGGTGTTTAACCCCGCCGGAGAACTTTCCAACCTACGAATTGAATTAGGAATAGTTTCCAGCATTACCTGACCTTCACGGTAATCTAGGGTATGTTTTACAACACCATTAGCATTAGCCACAATCGGTGGTATCAGGTTTATCTTTATGCCCTTGAAGTAGAAGTTATCGAGAGCATCACGGGCGAACTGTAAAGATTGAGCCCGCTGAAAATCTCCTAGACCATAGAATGAATCAAACAACGGTTGAGAGTACTTTATAATAAACGGGATTTTGCCATTTTTGTGCGGGTTCTTAATCCGCCGGACTTCTATGTGAGAATGGTCTGGGGCGAAAGTGCACCATTTACCATCCTCTCCTGATTCGTAGCGAGTAGCTAGACAAACGCCCCTTTTGGTTGGTCGAGCAATCCGGGTTTTTTCAGTTTGGGTATCTTGGTCGGAATCAGACGAAGTTTCCTGGTCGGCCTTTTCGATTAACAATCGAAGAGCGTCGCGGTCCCAGCCGTCAGCATCACTTTCATTGTCGAGTTTATCTTGGAGGAATTTTTTACTGACCCAGGTCAAAGCCGTGACGTATTCCATATCCGCCAAAGACACTCGACCCTGCTGCGGCACAAGATGGCGCGGGTTCCACAGCCAGCAGTCAGGCCCGACGTATCCTGTCTCGGAAACGTTCCAATCGTAAAACATCGGCATATAACCGTAAACCGAAGAATAAAGTTGCCACATATTGAGCTTTTCCAAAAATGGATGCTGAGCATTAGCGTTGGGGTAAACCCACTTCTGACGAAGGATATCCATAAAGGAGGCTTTACCGACATCGGCTTTCCCGGCAGGCGTAGTTTGGCCGTCGGGTAGTTTGGCGATTACCCGGTCAGCCCGTTCTTTGGCTAGGGTAGTATTATAAGAGTCGGTGATTTTAGCTCCATCGATGCTACGCGAAACCGAGTCGTAGACCTGGGACAGAAGCATCGCCTCATAAGCGTCAAAAGTCTGGATATAATAGCGGTGAACGTCCCAGTCGTCCTGATAGTCCTTTTTATACTCGAACTCGTAAGGATTTTCTTTTGAGGAAGTTTTTTCTGAACCGTAGTCAGCCATTGTTTATTTTCCTGTTTAAGCGAAGTATATCACATCAACCCATACTCATTAAGAGCTTTTATGGTGGTGTTTTCCGGCATTTTGTCCTCAGTCAGACGACCAAACTTCATTTGAATAGCTACATAGCGCAGAGCGTCAGGACCGTGGTCGTTGTCTTTCATCGGCAAATCAGTCGGGTTCCTGTCGGGCTTGTCTTCGGGGTACTTATAGGCCTCGACTTCCTGGATGAGGTTCTTACAGGCAGAGGAAAAGAAGATTGATGGCTTGGGTTCGCCGACTAGCTGGGTGCGAGGCTTAAGTTTTGCCCGAATCAGGTCAATACCGTCAATAATCGACCCCTGATGTTTGACTACCGGGGTAACCGGGAAGCCCTTGGAAGCCATCATTTCAATAGCATCCTTATTCTGCGAGTCGCCGACTATTAAAATCAACCGTTTGTCGCCTAATTTGGTCCAAATCCGGGGCATAACATCCTCCAGGGTCTCCTCTCGACCATAAACTTCGTCAAAAATCCACCAATTCTGCTCTTTATCTATTCCGATGAAAATTACGGCGGTGGTATGGAAGCCGAAATCTATCCCGGCGTAGATATCAAGCTCTTCAAGGTCAGGAAACTCGGCAGGCTTCTTGATGTGGATGTCTCTGTCAAAGTCTGGATAGACCGCACCCTGAATAGCCCGAAATTCTAGTTCCACTTCTTGTAAAAAAGTCGACAATTTGCCGGTTTTTTCAGCTTCTTTGCGTTCATCGATAATAAATTTCTCGGAAACATAGGGCGAATCGCGCCAAGTAGCTTCCTGGTAGAACCAGCGCGGATTTTCCTTGGCATATTCCACAAGGTCATAAAAATGATTGTATCCACGTGGGGTCCCCATGAATATTGCCCAGCCATCGGTTGTTGTGAAAAAGTGCTTGTAGACTGCTTCCCAGTTGTCGGGATTCTGGTCGGCATACTCATCAAAAATAATTCCATGGGCTTTGAAACCACGGTGTGAGTCGGCTTGGTCAGAACCCAAGAGCTGGATAACACTCCGTGGCTGAGAGTGGTCATGGTCAACCTGAATTGTCTGGCCGTCAGGGAGTTTTACCGGACCGTGGACATAATCAAGTTCGACTATCAAATCCAGTTCGTTTTTTTTGTTTATCAATTCCTCCGGGATTAGTGGGATATACTGTCGCCAGACAACTTCGTGGGCTTGTTTATAGGTCTGGAATACCACAAAATAGCGCCCCTGGCGAATAACAGCATTTAACCAAGCGTGCTGGGTAGCAAAATAAGTTTTCCCGGATTGACGCCCCATGAGTAGGACGCCACGTTTAAAACCACCAGTCAGAAAAGCTACATGGGCTATGGCCTGTTTTTTGGTTGGCTGGTAGCCCACAGACAACTCTACGGCTAGCCGTTCTTGAAGGTGCCGATTTTATCGAAAGGTATAGATTCTTTACTTTCGGAAGTGATTTCGTAGAGCTCAACCAGCTGATTATCAATGACTACCTGGCGTTTATTCTGATTTATCGGGGTCGGGGGCGGAAAGAAGGTTTCAATCAACCAGTCGCGCATCCTTATAAAGCGCATTTCGTTGAGAAAATTGAGTTCGTTTTTCTCATCTACCGGTAGACCCTGTTCGCGGGCAATCACCACCGCCGCTTCGGGGTCTTCGTGCATAATCAGCTGGCGAGCAACATACCTCCGATTGGTCTTCTCGTAAGTTTTGTCATCAAAGATGATTTTGATTAACTTCAGGGTGAATCGAGGTTCAGTCTGCCAAATCCCATCGACTGTTTGATAGCGAGTCGGCGAAATTGCCCAGTCAAGTTCCCAATTTTCTGAGAAAGCTAATCGCTTGAACTGTTCTTGTTCGGCCAGCCGTTCGCGCGGGTCCGGGTATAAGTCTGGGTCAAGGCGGTATTTTTCGCGCGTTCCGATAACCCCACGGTCAGTCACCTGAGGGCCAGAATGCAGAAGAGCGGCTTTTAATAACTCCTGATTATCCTTCAGTTCTTTAATTTGCTTGATTAGGTCGGACTCATCCTGGTCGGATGGGATTGAAGGTGCAGCTAGAATTTGTTTGGCGCGTCTAGCTTCACGCATCTGGACTCCCCAAGCCTTAGCTTCGGGACTTCCCCTTTTAGGTCGAGGCATTTTTATCTCCTGTTAAGTTATTTTTTAAGAGATGTTTATTTGTCTTTTTAATAACACGACGAGCTAGTGCTTGTCAATTTTTTCCAGCTCATAGCTCAGATTTTGCTAGCTCTCTTAGCGGCTCTTAAAACACCCTCACGTATGTCTCTTATAATCCCGTGCCCCTCGTATTCTTTTTCTAGCTCTTCCTTGAATCTTGCTAACCATTCGGAGCCGGTCAAAAGAAGTTCTGGCCTGTCATTATCAAAAGTAAGGTTGACTTCGTTTTTAACCTCTGCCTTATGCCACCCCTCATCATCAAAGGCTTGTTTGATTTGGGCTATTACGAGGTTCTCTGAATCTTTGGCAGTTTCACCTCGTTCCTTCAATTCCCTGTAACCCTTTTTAGTAATCAGGTAACGAATATGGGGTCTGATTATCTCTTTAAGTTTGTCGTCTATCATTTCTTCCCTTTAAAATAAGTTTTGTGCCCAATTAAAGGCTCTACCGCTTTACGGGCGTCTTTGGGGGTTTTGATGGGTTGAAATGCTCCATTAGTATAAGGGTTCAAATCCAGATTGATATTCAACGCATTATGGATAAATTCAGACTTCTTTTTAATCGTAGCCCACTTTGGGTAATCTTCGTCGCGTATATAAACATTAACTTGGGGCATACACTCAGTGTATCACTCAGCCATATATATGTCAATCTACCACCTATGCATGTCGCCGAGGTCACTCTCGCTCTCGGCGATATAACAGATGGAGATGTAACTCAGCAGCCCAGAGGTGGCAGGGGGGTAGGGTAAGCAGGTAAAAGGGGTTGTATGTTTTTATTTTCTCTAACTCAATCACTCACTCAGGTATCTATATCTTGAGCTAAGCTTGAGCCAGTAGTTAAGTCTATGTTGATAGTCACGCCGGTGGTCTGTACCTCTGTTCTCTGAGTCGCTTTACCTAAAGCTCGGTCTAGAACTGCCTCGCTAGCTTGTAGGGCTATTCCTTCTTTTTTGCTTTCTACTAACTGTACTACCTTATTCCTTGCCTTCGTTATATGTTTTTCTAAGTAGATTTGTGCCTCCGGTTTTTGGAGTAACCGGTAAGAGTTTACCGCTGCCGTTATGTCGCTAGCGTTTGGGTGAACCTCTTTATAGGCGGCTGTGGCGTTCTGCTTTTTCTGACCGGCGATGATATCTAGGGTTCGTTTGGAGTTTTCTTTTAACATGGATATATTTTATCACCTTTCAGTGATATTGAGTGATATTGTACGACACCCGTTTTTAAGCTTATAACGATATTCTATGCCTCTTTTACCATTGACCCTATGTCGCACAATGTCTTTCTGACCTCTGTTACGGAATACCTAAAACTACAACGCTTTACCATTGACACCTATACCATTAAGGTGATAAGATTAGAGTGTACCATTAACATAA
>Ga0209640_10000187_pt1 | contig 44626 bp, 38 predicted proteins | sample RifCSP10_1_FD_184018 | JGI IMG/M metagenome (GOLD analysis project Ga0209640, IMG submission 184018) | Soil microbial communities from Rifle, Colorado - Rifle CSP2_sed 10_1 (SPAdes) (version 2) | ecosystem: Environmental > Terrestrial > Deep subsurface > Rock core/Sediment | place: Rifle...
CCATTGGGACGGAGCACGGCGCCATGCACCGCGTCGAGTGGCACACTCGGTCTGAGCTGGGCGCTCCGCCGGGGCCGACGGGCACGTTGGTGATCGACGGGTACGGATTCCCATCAGAAGGGAAGGACAGCATCGCCCAGTACCTGGTCCGGGCTCATCAGGCGGGCTGGAAGTCGTTCATCGTCTTCGCCGCACGCGGGCAGCGCTTCATCGGCTGTGGATTCGGCCCGCTCGCACAGCCTGTGCGCGTGGAGGTCTATGGGAGCTCCGGCGACTACCTGGCATCGGGGCTCGACGGCGCCGAGATGGTGGTGCATAACGACGCGCAGGACCAGGTCGGCCAAATTCTCAAGTCGGGCACGGTGGTCATCCACGGCAGCGTCGGCCAGACGCTCCTGTACGGCGCCAAAGGCGGCGAGATCTACATCCTCGGCAACGCCGCGGGCCGGCCGCTGATCAACGCGGTCGGGCGGCCGCGGGTCGTGATCAACGGCACCGCCCTGGACTATCTGGCCGAGTCGTTCATGGCCGGCGATCCCCTCGACGGCGGCGGGTTCTGCATCCTCAACGGCATCGGATTCGACGTCGATGGGAATGTCGTCGATCTCGACACACCGTACCCGGGAGGCAACCTGTTCTCGCTGGCCAGCGGCGGTGCGATTTACGTCCGCGATCCGTACCGGCGGCTGGACGACGAGCAGCTCAACGGCGGCCGCTACACGGATCTCGGCGCAGACGACTGGAACACCATCCTGCCGGTCCTGCTGGAGAATGAGCGCCTCTTCGGCATCCCGGTCGACCGCCTCCTGTCCATCGACGGCCACCGGCGGGATCCGATGGACGTGTACATCAAAGTCGAGCCGGTCGAACTGGGTGTTTTAAAGTAGCTCCGTGTTCGCTTTTGCCGTTTCTCCGCTTTCGGTACAATAGTGTATTAGTCTCATGGCATTGACCGGTCTGCTCCCCTTCCTGCGGGAGTTGTCCCCCTACAATCAGGCGCTCGCGGCCGTCCGGGCAGGCCGCCATCCGTGGATCATGGGCCCAAATGCGGCCGAGAAAGCCTTCGTCCTGGCCGCCATGGCCCGGGACCTCCATCTGCCAGTGGAAGGCCCCATTCTGGTGGCCACGACCTCCCGGGAGAATGCCGACCGGCTGCACGACGACCTCCTGGCCTTCCTCCCCGACCTGGAACCCCATCTGCTGAGCCTGCCCTACTGGGAGACCCTGCCCGCCGACGGCAGCCGGCCGTCGGCCGAGTTCATCGGGGCGCGCCTGCTGGCACTGCTGCGGATGGCCAGGGGACCGCATCCCCTCATCCTTGCTCCCGTAGGGGCATTGATCCACACCGTCCCGGCCCCGGAGATCCTCGCGGCTGTTCAATACGAAATCCACACGGCGCAGACCGTCAACCCGGGTCACGTGGTGGGGTGGCTGGCAGACCACGGATACTCCCGCGGCGACCTGGTTGAACGCAAGGGAGAGTTCGCCGTCCGGGGTGGACTCATCGACATCTACCCAGCGCAGGCCGAAGTCCCGATCCGCGTGGAATGGTTCGGCGACGAGGTCGACTCGATCCGCGGATTCGATCCCGCGACCCAGCGCAGCACGCACCGCCTGGAGTCCGCGATCTTCCTCCCGGCCGCCGACCTGCCGGGCACGGTGTCGCCGGTGGAGTACCTGTCCAGTACCTCGCTGCTCGTCTTCGATGAACCGTACGAACTGAAACGCCAGGCCGACGCCGCCTACGAGCACGCCCCGGACACCAGTCTCACCTGGGATGAGGTCCTCGCCCGCGCGGGGACCATTCCGCAATTCGCGATCTCATCGCTCCACGGCCCCGAGGATCCCGACCGTGAGGTCGTGCTGCGCTTCGGCGGCGTGGAAGCGTTCGGGGGCCAGATGAAACTGCTCGCGCGGGCGGTCGAAGCGTGGCAGGAGCAGGGCCGGCGCGTGGTGCTCGCGACGACGCAGCCCCAGCGGATGACCGAGATCTTCGAAGACCACGGCGTCCGGGTGGTCCTGGCCGGCACACTGGAGCCGCCGCCTGAGCCGGGCGAGGTCATCGCCGTTCCCGCCGCGTTGTCGAGCGGATTTCAAATTGAGGCCGCATCCCTCGTGGTGGTCAGCGACAGTGAGATTGTCGGCTGGCGCCGGCGGCGGCGGCGCTTCCGGTTCCGCGACGGAGCCCGGCTGTACTCGTGGACGGATCTGGAACCCAATGATCTGGTCGTCCACATCCACCATGGCATCGGCGTCTACCGCGGCATCCGCCGGCTGCTGCTCGGGGGAGCGGAGCGCGACTACCTGGAACTCGAATACGCCCAGGGCGACAGGTTGTACGTTCCGACCGATCAGGTCAACCTGGTCAGCCGGTACATCGGCGTCGAAGGCCAGGCCCCCAAGATCCACCGGCTCGGCGGAGCGGAATGGGACCGGGAGAAGAAACGCGTCAAGGAAGCGGCCCAGCAGCTGGCGCGCGAACTCCTCGACCTCTACGCCGCCCGCGAAACCGCCCCCGGCCACAAGTACAGCCCGGACACGCTGTGGCAGCACGAACTGGAGGCGTCGTTCGAGTACGAGGAAACCCCCGACCAGTGGCTGGCCATCCAGGACGTCAAGCGCGACATGGAAACCGGCAAGCCCATGGACCGGCTGATCGCCGGCGACGTGGGATACGGGAAGACGGAAGTGGCGCTGCGCGCGGCCTTCAAAGCGGTGATGGACGGCAAACAGGTGGCCGTCCTGGTGCCCACGACCATCCTCGCGCAGCAGCACTACAACGTGTTCCTCAGCCGGCTGGCGCCATACCCGATCAAGGTCGAGATGCTCAGCCGGTTCCGTTCCACAGTCGACGCGCGGCGGATCCGTGAGGAACTCGCCGCGGGCACCGTGGACATCATCATCGGCACGCACCGGCTGCTGCAGAAAGACGTCACGTTCAAGAACCTGGGGCTCGTCATCGTCGACGAGGAACAGCGCTTCGGCGTCGTGCACAAAGAGCGGTTGAAACAGCTGCGCACGACCGTCGACGTGCTCACGCTGACGGCGACGCCGATTCCGCGCACGCTGCACATGGCCTTAGTCGGGCTGCGCGACATGTCCGTCATGGAAACGCCGCCGGAGGCGCGGCTGCCGATCCACACCGAGATCCGCCCCTACGACGACGAATTGGTGCGCGCGGCCATCCTCCGCGAACGGGAGCGCGGCGGCCAGATCTACGTGGTCCACAACCGGGTCGAGACCATCGAGCGGTCCGCGCGCCGCATCCGTGCCCTGGTGCCCGACGCGCAGGTCGCCGTGGCCCACGGCCAGATGCCCGAATCCAAACTCGAACAGGTCATGATGGACTTCCTCGGCGGCCGGTTCCAGGTGCTGGTGTGCACGACCATTGTGGAGATCGGGCTCGACATCCCGCAGGTCAACACCATCATCATTGACGACGCGCACACGATGGGGCTGTCCCAGCTCTACCAGCTGCGTGGGCGCGTCGGGCGGGCGGACCGGCAGGCGTTCTGCTATCTGCTGTACCCGCGGGGGGCAAAACTCACCGAGGAAGCCCAGCAGCGCCTGGAGGCCATGCAGGAGTTCGTCGAGCTGGGCTCGGGGTTCAAACTGGCGATGCGCGACCTCGAGATCCGCGGCGCGGGCAACCTGCTGGGGCCGGAACAGCACGGCCAGCTGGCCGCGGTCGGCTTCGAGCTGTTCACGCGGCTGCTGGACGAAGCGGTGCGCGAGCTGCGGGGGCAGATGATCGAAGAGATGCCCGACGCCGCCATCGATCTGGGCGTGGATGCGTACCTGCCCGAGGTCTACATCGAGGATGAGGGGCAGCGCATGGCGGCGTACCGCAAGCTTGCCGCGGCGCGCACGACGGACGAAGTCCGCTCGGCCTCCGACGAACTGACCGACCGCTTCGGGACGCTGCCCGAAGCCGCGGAGACGCTGCTCGAGATCGTGCGCCTGCGCGTCCTGGCCAAGGACGCCGGCGTGACCTCGATCACGCGGGACAAGGGCGTGGTGGCGATCAAGACCGCACGGGGCTTCCAGCTGCCGGACGCGGACCGCGCCGCGCTGATCAGTCGGCTGCGCGGCCGGGCGACGGTGTCCGCCGGGGTGCTGCAGCTGCAGGCCGACCGACAGCGGTTCGCCGATGACGTGCAGTGGATCAGCGAAGCACTCGCCGCGCTGACCGACCTGGCGCGGCGCCGTGAACCCATCCCCATCGGAACTCCGGTATAATACGACCGTTGCCCTCAACAGATCGGAGACGAAATGAACAAACGGATGAAGTTAGTCGCACTGACGGTGGTGGTGATTCTGGTCGGCGCCGCCGCCGCCGTCGCCATCACCGTGGGCATGAAGCGCGGCACGGCCATTGCCGCCACGGTCAACGGGGAGACGATCTACGCGGACGATCTCAACAAGGAGATCGAGGCCGTGGCCAAGCAGTACGGCATCAACCTCGAGGGCGCCGATGGCGCCAAGCAGCGGGCGGAGATTTCGAAGATCCTGCTCGACCAGCTCATCGACCAGCGGTTGATCATGCAGGAAGCGCGCCGACAGAACGTGGTGGCGACCGACGTCCAGATCACGGCGCAGATTGGCGAGATCAAGAAGAACTTCCCGACGGAGGCGGAGTTCGAGGCCGCCCTGTCCCAGCGCGGCCTGACGATGGCCGCGCTGCGGGATCGCCTGCGCACGACGATCACCGTCCAGAACCTCGTCGCCAAGCTGCCCGTGCCCGCCCCCAGCGACGCGGCCATCGAGAAGTACTTCCGCGACAACCGCAAGGAGTTCGATCAGCCCGACCAGATCCGGGTCCGCCACATCCTCGTCGACAGCGAACCGAAGGCACGGCTGGTCCTGGTGCGCCTGGAACGCGGAGAGAAGTTCGAGGATCTGGCCGCTCAGATGTCCAGCGATCCTGGAAGCAAGGATGCCGGCGGCGACCTCGGATTCGTCAGCCGCGGGTCGCTGGTCCCGGAGTTCGAGAAGGTGGCCTTCGCGCTGAAGCCGGGCCAGCGGTCCGGGATCGTGAAGACCCAGTACGGCTTCCACATCATTCAGGTGCTGGAGGCCAAACCCGGAAAAGCCGCCGCGCTCACACCGGACGTGCGCGCGCAGATCCGCAACAAACTGCTCGGCGCCGAGCGGGAGAAAGCGTTCGGCGAGTGGCTCAAGAAGGTCAAGGCCCAGGCGACGATCAAGCAGTTCAACCTGACAACGCAGTAGTCAGCTCGTGCGCTTAGACAAGTTCCTTCAAGTCAGCCGCCTCGTCAAACGGCGGGCTGTGGCGGCCGGGCTGTGTGCGCGAGGCCGCGTGCGCCTCAACGGCACGCCTGCGAAAGCGGCCGCGACAGTGCGCGCGGAGGATGTGATCACGATCGCCTTCGGCGAGCACCGTCTCGTCGCCAAGGTGCTGACCGTGCCCGAGCGGGCCACGCCCTCGACGCAGTACGTTGAAATCCTCGCCCGCGTCGATGTCGGAGATTTCGTCACTGAGGGGACTGGGGGCCGTGGGGACTAGGACACCCGGCGGAGCCCGCATCGCCTCCGTCCACGCCAGAGAAATCCTCGACTCCCGCGGGAACCCGACGGTCGAAGCCGATGTGGCGCTCTCCGACGGGATGCGCGGACGGGCCGCCGTCCCGTCCGGCGCCTCGACCGGTACGCACGAAGCGCTGGAACTGCGCGACGGGGACCGGGCGCGATACCTGGGCAAGGGCGTGCAAACCGCGGTCGGCAACGTCAACGGACCAATCGCCGCTGCCCTCGCCGGCCGCGATCCGTTCGACCAACCCGGCATCGACCGCCTGCTGATCGAACTCGACGGAACACCCGCGAAATCGCGGCTCGGGGCCAACGCGGTGCTCGCGGTCTCCCTCGCGGTGGCCAAAGCCGCCGCGGCCTCGGTCGGCGTTCCCCTGTACAGGGCGCTGGGCGGCCCAGATGCACGGCTGCTGCCGGTACCGCTGATGAACGTGCTCAACGGCGGGGCGCACGCCGACAATCCCCTGGACGTACAGGAGTTCATGCTGGTGCCCGCGGGAGCCTCTACGTTCGCCGACGCCCTGCGGATGGGCGTGGAGACATACCACCAACTGCGTCTGCTCATGCGGAAGCGGGGGCTGGACACCAATGTGGGTGACGAAGGCGGCTTCGCGCCGCACATCGGCTCCACCACCAAGGCTCTGGACCTGCTGACGGAAGCCATCGACACGGCCGGATACCGTCCCGGCGACGATATCGCGGTCGCCCTGGATCCCGCGGCCTCCGAGCTGTACCGGCAGCACGAGTATCACTTCCCGGGAGAAGGCGCCACGCGTTCCGCGGAGGCACTGGTGGCGTTCTATGAGAACCTCTGCGCCGCATATCCCATCGTTTCGATCGAGGACGGCATGGCCGAGGACGACTGGACCGGGTGGCGCATGGTCACCGATGCGCTGGGGACGAAGGTGCAGCTGGTCGGCGACGACCTGTTTGTGACCAACGCGGCCAGGCTGCGGCAAGGCATCGCGGCGGGGATTGCCAACGCCATCCTCATCAAAACCAACCAGATCGGGACGCTGACCGAGACGCTGGATGCCGTGCGCCTGGCGCAGGACGCCGGGTTTGGGGTCGTGGTCTCACACCGCTCAGGTGAGACTGAGGACGCCACCATCGCCGACCTTGCCGTCGCGACCGGAGCGGGCCAGATCAAGGCCGGCGCACCCGCACGGTCGGAGCGGCTGGCGAAATACAACCAGCTGCTGCGCATCGAAGAGCACCTGGGCGCCCAGGCCACATACGCCGGCTGGACCCCATACGCGAAGTTTCGGGATCAGGGGATCAGGGGAAGATCCCCTTGATCCCGGAGTCAGAAGGAGTACCTCCCCTGACCGGGTAACATCCTTCGTGGTCGCAGCATCAATCGCACCTGACGTCGCAGCATTCGATGGAGCGCATGGAGTGAGCAGTCTTACCGCCCGGCCACGTGGCGTCCTCCGCCGCCCTGCACCATCCGGCGCACGGCGGCGCACCCGCACAGGTCCCCCACGGTGGGTCTGGACGCTCGCCATCGCCGCCGTCGTCATCGTGTCCGCGGTGGCCTTCACCACCACTTTCCTCGAACTCTTCCGCCTGCAGCGCGAGGCGGACCGATTGGTCCGGATGCGGACCGCGCTGCAGCAGGAAAGCGCCGCCCTGCGGGAGGAGATCCGGGCGCTCCACACGCCCGAGTACATCGAGAAGATTGCCCGCGAACAGCTCGGCCTGGTCAAACCAGGAGAGATCGTCCTGCTGATCGTCCAGCCGCCACCCCCCGTCCCCGCCCATCCGGCTCCGGTGCCTGAAGAACCGTCCTGGCTCGGGCAGGTCATGCGCGCCCTCGCCCGTCTCATCGGAAGGTAGCGCCGGCTAATTGACACCGCTCGTAGAGCCGCCTTAGAATTGGCCTGCATATCCCAGGGAGGTGCCATCGGGCTGTACGCATGAGTGTCGATATCGGTACGATCGTCGAAGGTAAGGTCGTCAAGATCACCAACTACGGCGCGTTCGTCGAGCTTGCCGATGGCAAGAGCGGCCTCGTCCACATCTCCGAGATCGCCGACATCTACGTCAAGGACGTTCGCGACTACCTGAAAGAGCAGGAAACCGTCAAGGTCAAAGTCCTCGGCCTCAATGACAGGGGGAAGCTCGACCTGTCCGTCAAGCAAGCCCTCTCTCCCGAAGAGCGGGTCGCCCGCGCCCGCGAGAAGAAGACGTTCGAAGAGAAGTTGAAGACCTTTATGAAGGAAAGCGAAGAACGCCTGCTCGACCTCAAACGGAACACCGAAGCCAAACGCGGGGGCGGAAAAAAGCGAAGATAGGGGGACGAGGAGGGCGGGAGCCTTTTCCCCGAGACCACTTCACGGGGACCCCTTTGGCTCCCGCCCTCCTCGTCCCCTATCCCTCGCCGAGAAGTTCCACCACGTCCTCGAACGTCCGCCACACGATGTCGTCGCTCTCCAGCATCCGCGACGTTTCCGCGATGCCTTCTTTCGACGACAGTTCGTCCAGGTGTTCTTCCATCCGCTGCATCCGCAGCCTGAGCTGGTGGAGCACCGCCCCGGCCGGCAGCGCGGGCAGCAGCGCTTTCATCCGGTCCAGCGCGTCCCGCTCGACGGCCCGGGCCAGGCGATCCATCTCGATCGCCTCCATCTTCGAATAGGACACCAGCCCGCGGCGCCTCTCGACCGCATCACCGACAATCTTGCGGATGTCGCTGACGAGCCTGGTTTCGTCCACCGCTCAGCCCCGAATCTCGCTCATCCCGGGATGCGCACCTCCTGGTCCCGGTACTGCAGCTGGTACAGCTTGGCGTAGATGCCGCCTTTGGCCAGCAGGTCGCGGTGCGTCCCCTCTTCCACGAGATGCCCCTTGTGGAGCACGACGATCCGGTCGACGTTCTGAATCGTCGACAGGCGGTGCGCGATGATGATCGAGGTCCGGCCGTGCATCACCCGGCTGAGGGCGTCCTGGATCAGGATCTCGGTCTCGGTGTCCACGCTGCTGGTCGCCTCATCCAGGACGAGGAGGATCTCCGGATTGTGGGAGAGGGCCCGGGCAAACGCAATCAGCTGCCGCTGCCCGGCCGAGAGGGTCGTCCCCCGTTCCACCACGTCGCTGGCGTAGCCTTTGGGCATGCGGTCGATGAAGCGGTGCGCGTTGACGAACTCCGCCGCGCGGCGGATCTCCTCGTCACTGATATCCTCGTTGCCCAGCCGGATGTTCGAGGCAATCGTGCCCGAAAACAGGAAGACGTCCTGGAGGACGAGTCCGACGTGGCGGCGCAGATCGCGCTGCGCGTACGCGCGTACGTCCACCCCGTCCACGAGCACCCGGCCGCGCTGCGGATCATAGAACCGCAGCAGCAGGTTGATGATCGACGTCTTGCCGGCGCCGGTGTGGCCGACGAACGCGACGCTCTCGCCCGCGGCGATGCGGAAGGACACGCCCTTGAGCACCCATTCATCGGTCCCCCGGGGCAGCGGAGGCTCCCCGTCGCGCGGCGCGGCCGCCGGGCCGCCGGCCGCCGGCGGGCCCCCGGTCGATGACGGGTACGCGAACCAGACGTCTTTGAACTCGATCTCGCCCCGCACGTGCGGCAGCGGCACCGGACCGGCCGGATCTTCAACGGTGACCGGCTCGTCGAGGATGCGGAAAATCCGCTCCGAACTGGCCATGGCCGCCTGCAGGATGTTGTACTTCTCGGCGAGGTCTTGAATCGGCCGCCAGAACCGTTCCGTGTACTGGATGGCCGCGACCAATACCCCGATGGTCACCACCCCCCGCACGACCTGCCCGCCGGCGTACCAGATCAGCAGCGCGATGGCCACCGCCGAGATGAACCCGACGGAGGGGAAGAACAGCGCGAAGTACCGGATCGCCTGCTGGTTGCTGTCCAGGTGGTCCCGGTTCAGGGCGTCGAATTTCCCGAAATTGCGCCGGCGGCGGTTGAACAGCTGGGCGACGCCCATGCCCATGATGTTCTCGTTCAGGTAGGCGTTGATGCGCGCGATGCGGACGCGCACGGCCCGGTATGATTCGCGGGACCGCGCCGCGAACCAGGCGGTCATCGCGACCAGGGCGGGCAGCACCGCGAAGGCAACCAGGGTGAGCCGCCAGTCCAGCAGCAGCATCGCGATGATGATGCCGACGAGCATGAACACGTCGCCGAATACGGTCACCACGCCCGACGTCACCATCTCGTACAGCGTGTCGACGTCGTTCGTAATGCGGGTCATCAGCCGGCCGACCGGATTGCCGGCGAAGAAGGCCACCGACAGCCGCTGCAGGTGGCCGAACATCTGCATCCGCAGATCGTACATCACGCTCTGGCCGACGATCTGCGTGATGTAGTTCTGCCCGTAGCGGATCGCCGCCGCGGCCACCAGCGTGAGCAGGTACCAGGCGGCAATGCGCGCGAGGCCGGCCATGTCCCCGACCCCGATGTACCGGTCGATCGCGACCTTGACGAAGTACGGACCGGCCAGTTCGGCGCCGGCCGCGAGCAGCAGCAGCACCACCGAGAGGATGACCGGCCGACGGTACGGCCGCAGGTACCCCAGCAGCCGCCGCATCAGGCGGGCGTCGTAGGCTTTCCCGAGGATTTCGTCTTCCTGAAAGTGCGTGCTCATGCTTCTTCGAGCTCTTCTTCCAGCAGCTGCTTCCGGTAGAGGTCCGCGTACACGCCGCCGGTCGCGAGCAGTTCGTCGTGCGTGCCCCGTTCCACGATCCGGCCGTCGGCCAGCACGACGATCTGGTCCGCATGGCGGACCGTGCTGACCCGGTGGCTGATCAGGATCGCGGTCCGGCTCGCCATCACCCCGCGGAGCCCGCTGAGGATCGCCTCCTCCGTGTTCGTGTCCACGCTGCTGAGCGCGTCGTCGAGGATCAGAATCCGCGGGTCCCGGGCGACGGCCCGGGCGATCGCCGTGCGCTGCTTCTGGCCGCCCGACAGCGTCACGCCGCGCTCTCCCACCACCGTCTCGTACCCGTGCGGAAAGTCCGCGATGTCACCGGCGATGCGGGCGATCCCGGCGGCCTCCTGCACGCGGGCCGCCTCGGCGACCTCGAGGCCGTAGCCGATGTTCTCTTGCAGGGTCTCCGAGAACAGGAACGTCTCCTGCGGCACGAAGCCGATGTGCCGGCGGAGATCGTCCAGCCGCAGCCGGCGCACGTCGATTCCGTCGATGAGAACCTGCCCGTCGGTGACGTCGAACAGCCGGGGGATCAGGTTCACCAGGGTGCTCTTCCCCGACCCCAGCGGCCCTACGATCGCCACCGTCGACCCGGCCGGGACGCGCAGTTCGATGTGTTCGAGGACCGGCGTCCCGTTGTACGCGAAGCTCACGTCGCGGAACTCGATGTCGCCGCGGATCTCCGGCACCGCGCGGGCATCCGGGGTATCGGCAATACGCGACCTGGCCCCGAACACCTCGTCGAGCCGCTTCATCGACGCGCGGCCCCGCTGCATGAGGTTGATGACCCACCCCAGGGCGATCATCGGCCACGACAGCAGGGCCAGATACCCGCTGAACTGCACGAACTGCCCCAACGTGATCCGCCCCGCGATAACAGCATCCCCACCCTGCCACAGCAGCACGACCGCCGCCAGGCCGAGGAAGAACATCATCAGCGGCCACAGCGCGCCGTCGGTGCGGATCACGGCCAGGTTGCGGCGGATGTACTCGCGGTTCAGGACCGCGAACTGCTCGACCTCATAGGGCTCCTGGGCGAACGCCTTGACCACCCGGATCCCCGAGAAGTTCTCCTGCGCCTTGGCCGACACGGTGCTGAACTGCTCCTGCACGGACTCGTAGCGCCGGTGGATCATTGGCCCCAGGACGATGAAGGTGAGGCTCACCATCGGCAGGATGACGATCAGGTACAGCGTCAGGGCCGCGTTGATCGACAGCATGAACCCGACCGCGATCGTGGCGGTGATCAGCGTGCTGAAGAAGTGCATGATGCCGGGCCCAACGAAGCGCTGCACGGTGTTGAGGTCCGACACCGCGCGGGTCATCAGGTCGCCGGTCCGCGTGTGCTGAAAGTACGCCTGGTGCATCTGCTGCAGGTGGGCGAAGAAGTCGTTGCGGATCTCATACTCGATCGACCGCGCGGCGCCGAGGATGTGTAGCCGCCAGAAGTACCGCAGCACCCACACGCCGAGGTTCAGCCCCACGAGCATCAGGGCGTAGATCGCCAGCGTCCGCGGCTGCGCGCCGGCGGTGATGGCGTCGACCGCCCGGCGGAGCACCAGCGGGTCGAGCATCAGGAGCACGGACGCGGCGATGCTGAGGGAGAAGCCGAGCAGGTAGGCCCGGCGGTGCCTGACGAGGTAGGACCACAAACGCGGACTCACCCGTGCACCCTGTCGATGGAATCGCCGGATTTCAAGATGTAGGCCACTCCTCGCGCCGATGGGGAACCAGCAGATTATACATGCATTCGCGGCCCACTGCCTACGGCTTTCCGCCTACGCTGACGTGCCGGAGGAGACACCGAAGACGGAGAGGACCGACAGCGCATCGAGCGAGACCTCCACGTCGTGGTCGGAGCCCCGCGCGCTCGACCAGCCGCCCGCCGGTCCCTGCAGGTCAAGCAGCCGCCGCACCGCCCAGGCCGCCATCGGGTCATCGGCGGAGAATCCGGCCGTGTGGAACGCGGCAAGCGCGTCGGCGAGCCGGTCGGCAGTCCACATTTCCGCGGGCACACGGCTGAGCGCTTCCGCGCCGTCGGCGGCCGCCGCCGACTCGCGCCCATCGGCGATCATCAGCAGGGACGTCACGAGCGCCGCGGTATCGGCAAGCTCCTCGATCCCGACGGTCCCGTCGCGATGCGCGCGCAGATACTCGGCCGCATACCGGACCGTGTCGGCGGCACGGCCCAGGACGCGGGCGAGTGCGAGCGCGGCCACGCCGGTGCAGTAGCGGCGGGCGAACGCGGTCCCGGGCCGGACGGCGGGCGGCGGGTCGAACTTGACGACCGCCGGCGACTCATCCCACGCGCCATCCGGCCGCTGCACCATCAGCAGGAACGTCGCCGCCCGATGCCCGTGTGCAGATGACCGGATGCGGAGGTCTTCAATCCATCGCAGCGCCCGCGCGGTCGCGGTGACCGAGGACGGTCTTCCCGGGATCATGCCGTAGGGAAATCCGCCATCGTCCCGCTGCCGTGACGTCAGTGACCGCAGTGGCCGCGGCTCGGGCGGGAACCGGCCCAGCAGGCCGGCCAGACGTGCGCGCTCGACGTCGTCGCCGTTTTCTTCGATGAAGCTGATGCCGCGAGACAGGTACGAAGGCATCAGGAGGGCCTGGCCAAACCGGGGTCCGGGGTCCGGGGTCCGGGGTCCGACATAACTTCGGGGAGCGCCACGATTGACACGTCAGCTTCCCGCAACGCTGTGCGCACCGCCTGCGCGATTGCGACGGCGCCGGGGGTGTCGCTGTGGATGCACAGCGTGTCGGGCCGGAGGTTCAGCTCCGTGCCATCGACCGCGGTGGTCGTGCCGTCGCGGACCATGCGCACGGCGCGCACGGCGGCGTAGTGCGCGTCGGTGATCACCGCGCCAGGCAGGTCGCGCGAGACGAGTGTTCCGGCCGCGGTGTACGCCCGATCGATGAACGCCTCGCGCGCGACGCGGAGGCCCATGTCCTCGAGGACTCGCGCGTGAGGAGATCCCGCAAGGACGACGACGATCAACGAGGAATCCACATCGACGACCGCAGCGCCGATCGCTTCGGTCAAGGCACGATCCGACATCGCCTGATTGTAGAGGGCGCCGTGCGGCTTGACGTGGCGCAGCGCAGCGCCGGCCTCCGACGCGAGGGTTGCAAGCGCCTGGATCTGCACGGCCAGGTCGGCCCGTACCTGGTCCGGCGCCGCGCGGACGGCCCGCCTGCCGAACCCTTCGCGGTCCGGGTAGGACGGATGGGCGCCGAGGCTCACGCCGTGAGTCAGGGCCAGCCGGATGCTCTCGCGCATCGTCTGCTCATCGCCGGCATGGCCGCCGCAGGCAATGCTGGCAGACGTCATCAGCGGCATGAGTTGAGCGTCCACCGCGGATCCCTCACCCATGTCGCAGTTGAGATCGATGACCGCCATCATCAGCGACGAGTCAGACGGTCCTGAGGGAATGTTTCGAGATAGCGTTTAGCCGCCTCCAGCCGCTTGAACAGGCGGGTCTCCCATTCGGGTGACACGAGGTCTGCTTCCGGCATGAACAGCAGCGCGCGGGCGCTGCCGAGCCGCAGCCCGTACTCCACGCCGGCAAACGGTTCGGCCATGTACCGGACGGAAGGTTTGTCCAGCACCAGGCGTGCGTCGACGCGGCGGAGGACCTGCTCCAGTTTCCGGATGGCGTCGGCTTCGGAAATCACAAAGACAATGTTACTACGGTACACTGGAAGTCGCATGATTCCGGAGTCCGGAGGCTGGGGTGGACTGGCGAGAATACTACGAGCAGGGTCTTCCCTACACAGAGTTTCTCGCGCGCTACGGCACCGACGAGCACCGGCGGCGGTGGCAGCGCATGTACGAACAGGTGACGCTCACCGCGGCGCCGCGCGAGATGCTGGCCGGGTTTCCCCGGCAGATGCATCTGCTGTGCCTGGCCGGCACGTGGTGCGGAGACTGCGTGCGCGACTGCCCAATCCTGCAGCATATCGCGGAGGCCTCGCCGGTGATCAACCTGCGCTTTCTGGACCGGGATGACAACCCGGATCTGCGCGACGCATTACGCATCAACCAGGGCCACCGGATTCCCGTCGTCGTGTTCCTCAGTGAGGACTTCGCGGAGTGCGCCCGCTACGGCGAACGCACGCTGGCGACGTACCGGAAGATGGCGGCCGAACGCCTCGGTCCGGCGTGCCCTACCGGGATCATCCCGCCGGGCGAGGACTACATCGACGAGATGGTCGCGGACTGGCTGCGCGAGGTGGAGCGGGTGCAGTTGATGCTGCGGCTGTCGCCGCGGCTGAGGGAACGGCACGGAGACTAATGGTAGCCCAAGCGAGACGATGTTCGAACTATTTAAGAAGCTTCGGGCCGTCTTCCGAGAGGGATACTACCATTCTCCGGCGGCTTAGCTAAGAACGGTCCGCAGTCTAGGATTTGCGGCTGAGGGATTCCAGCTTCAAGCCCACTATGCGCTCGTAGTGCTTGCGGTTCTCAGAAAGTAGGGTCAAGCCGTGGCGTAGCGCCGTCGAGGCAATAGCAAGATCGAATGGGTCCAAGGGTTGGCCAGAAGTTAGGAGCCGCGCGTTCTCTTGGCCAAACCGTTCCGACACTTCTTCAGTGAATGGAAGAGTTGTGACCCCTCGAAGGAATCGCCGGAGTCCTTCCGCTGCCTGTTCCGGGTTCTTTGACCGATGAACTCCCGTAAAGAGCTCAGCCAGCGTGATCGTGCTGATTGCGAGACCTTCACCGCGTAAGGCCCTGATGCGTTCTGCAACGTCTCTACGGCCCCGCAGCGAGAAAACCGCCCAGTCTGTATCCAGCAGATACCGCATTAAAGCTCGACGGCCGGCCGGGTGCTCCGTTTGCGCAATTCGTAGATCTCGTCAACAAAGTCTTCTGACACGAGATCCTTCCAACTACCAATGGAGGAAAGAAATGCGGCATCGTCCTTCTCGCTGGTCTTCTCGGGCATGGGAATATCGACCACCTCGTCCTCAGGGAGATCCACCGGCTCGAGTGGCTCAAAGACACCCTTCTTGTACTTGGCTCTGATGACTTTGCCCAACATCGTCACCTCGGTCTCACCATACGGTACGTGTCCGTGAAGGTCAATGGAACCTCTCAAGAGCCCGGAATTTCATAGTCTTTTGCCCTCTCCACTGCATATCCGACAAACTGCAACGTTTGTTGATAAATCGCGTGATCAGCCGGCTGATGCGTAGAAATCGAGGTGTCCTGGCGCTCTTTCCAGCAATAATCTATCAACGGTATCCATTGCGGGTCGAGATTGGATTTGGCCCATTTGAGGCCCGCCAGCTTCGAGCTCACTTTTCCTTCCGACAAGTCATGCAGCATGCGGCAGAAATTCAGCACCAGGTATGATTGATAAAACCTGTTCTTGTACCGCCCCGGATCTTGCAGCAACTCCTGTCCCCAGCCGACCAGCGTATTCCCTATTTCTTTGCGTAACTCATCGGCGGGTACAGGGTCAATGAGAGTAGCCGGGTTTGGCCCCAGTACCGTAACGCCCATCTCTCTCACGGTCCAGCGGACCACCAGCGTATTGTCGTGGTCTGACCGTTGAATGGTGGGGCTGCCGTTATCAAAGTACCAGAGCTCTTCGCTTTGTGCCGGAACCCCGGCGTCCGTGTACGGTGACGACGGTTGCTGGAGCACGGGCGTGGGAAAGAAGGAATACTCGAGCCGCTTGACCCAGAGATTATCCTGATCGTACATGCGGCGATGCGTGGCCTGCACCTCCACGACTTCGCGTTCAGACAGGTCTTCTCTCGTGACAACAATGAAGTCGACATCGCTGGTGAGATCGAAATCGCCGATTGCCAAAGATCCTTGCAGATATTCGCCCACAAATTCAGTGCCGAGTACCCTCTGCATACTTTTCGCGTGTTCTTCCAGTACAGCATCCAGTTTCGAGTATGGTGTGAGTGATCCATTGCTCATGGGTTTTCTAGGTTTCGCGGCTTCCTTCACGCCTTGATCATGATAACAAAAGGGCTTGCCACCGTTCATGCACGGGCCCACACCCGTTCGTTGATTGGAACGCTCGGACAAGATGGTTAGTCTCGGAGAGATAGTGGTCGGAAAGAATACAGAATGTGGAATATTGACTGAGAAAAGTTCGAAGGAGCAAAGAAAGGTCGGGCAAGTGGGACGATGTTCGAACGCTGGTAGCCCCAGCGGGATTCGAACCCGCGTCTTGGCCTTGAGAGGGCCATGTCCTAGACCGGGCTAGACGATGGGGCCGCGGCCAACTCATTATACTGACCTCATCGCTGCCACGCAAAGTCTGGAACCTACGGCGCTCAGGACGAACAGAAACTACTGCTTTGTGGCTTCCCGGATGTGCTCGCGCTCGACTGCCTTGCTGAGTTTCCGAAAGGCCTCGTTCAGCGTCTGGCGCGCCTGCTCGCGGTCTTTGAGGCTCTCCACTGGGATGAATGCCTCGTGATGAAGAGTGCCGCGGACGAACTGAACCCGCAACTGGCCAGGCTCCGCCTCAGAAAGCTCGCCGATCGCAATGTCATCCCGGCCCAGTCCACTCAGGTGCTCGGTGAGCAGCCTCCGGTAGTTCTGCAGATCCGCATCCTTCACGGCGATCCCCCCTTTCCCGCCGTCGTTTTTCCCCACAACAGGAAGTCGACTCCGAAATCTTGAAACGGTTAGGAACGCTTGTTCGTGCCCACACCGGGACCCCTCGGATGGTCGGAGGATACACTGCTGACCTGGCGTACGTCCTCACCGCGATCTGGGAATCCTTCCCTCCGCGGTGGGCGATCCGCTGGTGGATGCTGCTCCGGTACCGCGGCCTGGCCTCACGGTACGACCGCCAGGTCATTGCGCAGGACGAGGATTACGGCATGCCGCTGCAGGCGGCGCTCGGACAGATCACCGCGGCCCCACGGAGAATCCTTGATGTCGGAACCGGCACCGGGTTTGCGGCCCACGCGGTCTCAGAAGTATTTCCGCACGCCACGGTCATCGGATGTGACCTGTCGCCGGAAATGCTGCAGCAGGCCCGCGAGCGCGGCGGCGGCGTGATGTTTGTGCGGTGCGACAGCACGCACTTGCCCTTTCCGGCATCGGCCTTCGATCTGACGGTCGTGAGCAACTCGCCGCCTCCGGTGCGTGAACTTGCCAGGATCACCGGCCCGGGAGGCGCCATCGTCATCGGCTTCAGCAGCGGCGCCCGGCTGCCCACCTGGACGCTGCACCGCCTGGCCGGCAAGTTGCGCGCGTTGGGCTGCGCCGACGTCGCCTGGGAACCGGCGGGTGAGGGCCTGTTCATCGTCGCCCGGAAGCGGGCGGAGACAGCCGCGTGAAAGTGTCGATCATTATCCCCGCGCTGGACGAAGCGCGCACGGTCGGCGAGGTGGTCGCCGTGGCGAAACGAGCCGCCTCGGTCAGCGAAGTCATCGTCGTCTCCGACGGCTCGTCCGACGGCACCGCCGCGATCGCGCGTCAGGCGGGAGCCGACCTCGTCGTCGAGCTGTCAAAGACCGTGGGCAAGGGCGGCGCGGTCATGGCCGGCGTCGATCTCGCCCAGGGAGAAGTGCTCGTGTTCCTCGACGCCGATCTCATCGGCCTGCAGCCGTCGCACATCGAGCAGCTGGTCCAGCCCATCCTCCGCAAGGACGCCGACATGATCGTCGGCATGCTGGGGGAAGATCTGCTGCAGGTCGTGGCGCCGTACCTGGTGGGGCAGCGGGCGCTGACCCGGGGGCTGCTGCTGCGTGCGCCCGATCTGCGCTCCCGAGGGTACGCGCTGGACTATACGCTCTCGCGGGCGGCCAGACGGCAGAAGTGGCGAGTCCGGTCCGTCGACCTGGACGCCGTCAAACACCGCTCCAAACAGAAGAAGTACGGGCTGGTGCGCGGCTACCGGTTCAAACTGCAGGCCACCCGGGATCACTTCATCAGCCGGACCTCACGCCGGAACCGGCTCTTCGGGTGGCGCGGCGGCGCGGCGGGACTGACCGTCGTCCTCATGGCGTACGGACTCGCCGGACTCTTCATTCCGAATACGTTCGCCGGACGCCTGAACGTGATGCCGCAGCCCACTGCCGCCGACCGGATCCTGCTCGTGGTCGCCCACAACGACGACGAGTTGATCGCCGCCGGCGGCTACCTGGCCGCCGCGCTGGCCGCGGGGAGTCAGATCACCGTGGTCGTCGTCACCAACGGCGACGGCAACAAATTCTCCGCCGCCGTCCTGAGCCGGCGCGTGCGGCCCGGCCCGAAAGAGTACATCCGGGAAGGCGAGGTCCGGCAGCAGGAATCGCTCGCGGCGCTGCACCGGCTGGGCCTCCCGGGTGAGCAGGTGCTGTTCCTGGGGTTCCCCGACCGCGGCCTGGAGGATCTGCTCGGCACGCACTGGCCGAAGAATGCACCGTACATCTCCCCCTTCACGCGCACGGCGTCCCCGCCCTACGGCGGGGCCTACCAGCCGTCTGCGACCTACACGGGGGACGATCTCTACGCGCTGCTGGCGGGGATCGCGGAGCGGCTGAAGCCGACCATCGCCATCTTCCACTCTGATCTTGATGAGCATCCCGACCACCAGGCCCTCCATGCGTTCGTCACCATGGTGCTCGATGACCTGGCCCAGCGGTTCCCGGGGCAGCGCACCGCGCGGTTCACGTTTGTGATTCACGCCGACGACTATCCCCGGCCGCTGCGCTACTCGCCGAAATCGGCGCTCGCACCGCCGCCGCGGGTGCAGGCGGAAGGGCGGTGGCTGAAGTACGACCTGACGCCGGCGCAGGTCACCCTGAAGACGCAGGCGATGCATGCGTACCGCAGCCAGTACCAGAGTCCCTACCTGCGCCTGCTCCTCAACAGTTTCATCCGCCGGAACGAGCTCTTCATCGACGAGAGCGACCCCGTCGTCCGGTAGCCGCGTCTCATTGCGTCTATTGCGTCTACTGCGTCCCCGACGCCATCGACAATGACCCTCGATCGTGCACACCGGCGTGGGCTCCTATTGATCGTGGGGGCGGCCGCGTTGTGGGGAAGTCTGGGCGTCGCCGGGCGGGTCGCGTTCGGGGCCGGGTTGACGCCGCTGGCGGTGGCGTTCTACCGTGCCGCGCTGGCGTTCCTGGTCGTGGCGGCGGTCACAGGACTGCTGACCCCACGCGGCCTCCGCATCCGCCGCGCCGATGTGTGGCTGTTTGCGCTGTTCGGCCTCGTCGGCATCGCCGTGTTCTTCTTTGTCTACCTGTTTGCCATCAGCAAGACCACGGTGGCGACGGCGGCCATCCTGCTCTACACGGCCCCGGCCTGGGTCCTCGTCCTGTCGCGGATTGCCTTCGCCGAGCCGCTCACGCGTGCCAAACTCTGGGCGCTGGGGCTGGCCTTTGTCGGATGCCTGCTGGTCGTCCGCGCGGATGACGTGGCGGCGCTCCGGCTGACGCTGCCGGGCGTGGCGGCGGGCCTGGCGTCGGGACTGACCTACGCGCTGTACAGTGTCTTCGGGAAAACCGCGCTGCGCCGCTATCCGCCGCAGATCACGCTGACGTATGCCCTGGGCTTCGGGAGTCTGTTCCTCGGGATCGCCGCTGCCGCGACCGGGCAGCTCGACGCGGGATCGCTGCGCACCGGATGGCCTATGCTGGCCTATCTCGGGCTGGTCACGACGCTGCTGGCGCAGTTCCTGTACCTCAGCGGCCTGCGCGAGGTGGAAGCAGGACGGGCCAGTCTGATCGCCACGCTGGAACCGGTGGTGGCCGCGGGGCTCGGCTATCTCCTGCTGCGGGAGCGGTTGGAGTTGCCGCAGTTGCTCGGAGGGGCGGCCGTCCTCAGCGGTGTCCTTCTCGTACGGCGATCACCTGTGCCACCCGCCGAATTGCCACCAGCAGGATAGTCGTACCGAGGGTGAGCACGATCGCCGTCGCGACAAACGGAGCCCGCACGCCGACGGTGTCCCACAGCACGCCGCCCAGCAGCGGCCCCAGCACCAACCCGATGCCCTCCGCGGTCTGCGCGGCGCCCATCGCGAGCCCCACGCGGCCCGGCGGCGCGAGTTCGCTGACGAGCGCGTGCCACGCCGGTGACGAGATCGTGTACCCGAGCCCCATCAAGGCCGCCGCGACGACCAGCCAGGCCGGCTGGGCGGTCACCGGCAGTACCCACATCCCCGCCGTCGCTGCGATCATCCCCCACACGACCGCCGGAACCTTCCCATAGCGGTCGGCCAACCGCCCGGCGGGCACCGAGGCCGCGGCCACGGCCAGGACCGCCGCCAGGAACAGGGTCCCGATCAGGTGCTCCGACAGTCCGAGGACGCGCTTCGCATAAATCACCAGGATCGGAGCGAGCAGGCCGACGCCGAACATCTGCACGAACGCAACCACCAGCATCGCCAGCAGTGTGGGCGACATGCGGGCGCTCGCCACCACGTCCCGGAGGTTTGGGTTGACCACCACTTCGTCAGGATTCGCACGGTGGGGCTTGTCGTCGATGCCCCGCAGCAGCAGCGCGGCGAGGAGCGCCGTCGCCGCCAGAATCGCGCTGGCGGTGTAGAACCCGACACGGTACGATCCCGTGAATCCGACGACCAGCAGTCCCAGCGCGGGCCCCAGCGCCAGACCGGCGAGGAAGAAGGAGTTGAGGGTGCCCATGGCCGTGGCGCGCTGTTCGACCGGCGACGTATCGGCGATCGCCGCGGCCGAAGCCGGCCACAATGCCGACGAGCCCGTCCCGTCCACCAGGCGCAGCGGGACGAACAGCACCGGCAGCCGCAGCACCGACATCAGCATCGGCGCCACGCTGCTGAGCAGGAGGCCGGCGATGATGAGCGGGCGCCGCCCGACGCGATCGGCAATCGCCCCCCACACGGTCTTCGCCAGCGTTTCGACCAGGGCAAAGGAGGCGACCACGACGCCGACGAGCCGGACACTCGCGCCGAGGCGTTCGGTCAGATGGAGGGGCAGCAGTGGGATGATCGTGGCAAACCCCAGTTCCGCCAGGCCGAGGACCAGCGAGATCCGCAAGACCATCCCGCGAGTGGTCACCGGCGCATCGCCCCGTCCCAAGTCGCCAGCCGCTTCATCGCTCTCGCGGCACGTACCAAGGCGACTTGGAACGGGGCATCGCGCGGGCGACGGCGGCATCGTGGGCGATGGATTCGGCCGCGTCCGGCAGCGGGGACAGCACCACCTCCGGGTAGCGTGCGCGCAGGGCTGTCGCGACGAGGTGATCGGCAAGGTGGGGATTCTTGGGCAGCAGCGGTCCGTGCAGATACGTGCCGAACACGGAGCCCGACACGGCGCCTTCGGTGCGATCCTCGCCGTTGTTGCCGTAGCCGGCCACGACCTGCCCGAGCGGCCGGACGCCGGAGCCCAGCCGTGTTCTGCCGCCGTGATTCTCGAACCCCACCAGCGTGGCCCCACCGAGCAGCGGCGCGCGGATGACGATGTTCCCGATCAGACGCCGGGCAGCGGGACCGGGATGCTCGGTGGTCAGATCCAGCAGGCCGAGTCCAACCAGGTCGGCGCCGTCGGCCGGCCGGTAGTACCGTCCCAGCAGCTGGTATCCGCCGCAGACCGCCAGCACCACAGCGCCCCGGGCCGCGGCATCGACGAGGGCGTCCCCTTTAGCCGCGCGCAGATCGTCCGCCGCCAACCGCTGCTGCCGGTCTTCACCACCGCCGAGAAAGTAGAGGTCATGCGCGCCCGCGGGCAGGCGGTCGCCCACCCCATATTCTTCGATCTCGACGCCGATCTGCCGCCACCGGACCCGCGCGGCCAGCGCCATCAGGTTGCCGCGGTCGCCGTAGAGGTTGAGGAGATCAGGGTACAGGTGGCAGATGCGAAGGATCATTGCTCCCAAAACCTCCTCACGAGCCCCCGCTGTTGAAGAATGCGCCGGAGTTCGAGCATCGCCGTGTACGTCGGAAGCATGAAGATGCGCTCACCCGCTCCCGCCCGGGCCCGCGCCGCGTCGACTGCCGCGTCGAGCGCGTTGAGCCTCAGGACGCGCCCGTCGTCGACGCCGGCGTAGCGGAGGCGCAGGGCCATGTCCTCCGCCCGAAGGCCGCTGACGATGATCGGCGCGGACCCGGACGCCAGCATCTCAAAATCCACATCCCACAACCAGGAGATGTCGCGCCCATCGGCGGTCAGGTCGTTGATGGCAATCAGAACCACGCTGTCCTTCGACTCCTTCAGCACGGTCCGCAGCACCTCATTGAATCCGGCGGGATTCTTGGCCAGCAGCACCACGGCCTCGCGGTCATCCAGCCGGATCGACTCGGCGCGGCCGAATGCTGGCGCAAACGTCTCAATCCGGGCGGCGATGGTGTCCAAAGAAATCCCCAGCTGCAGACAGGCCGCCGCCGCCGCGAGGACATTGTGGACATTGTAGACGCCCGGCAGCGGAATGCGCACGCGCCGGCTTCCGGCGGATGATGCCACGGTGAACTCGGTCCCGGCGATCCCCAGCATGCGGACATCGGTCGCGACGACGTCCGGAACCGGCCGCCGCCAGCCGCAGCCCTCGCAGTGGTACAGGCCCATGTGCCCGAAGTACACGGCCTCGTAGTGGTAGCGGCTGCCGCAGCGGTAGCAGTACCGCGCGTCGGCCGCGTGTTCCATGGTGCCGACACCGCACGAGGCGTCGGCGATGCCAAACGCGAGCCGCGGGCCCGGATACCCGGTGCCGACGTCGGCGACCAGCGGATCGTCCGCGTTGAAGATCACCGCCGTGTGCGCGGGCACCAGGCTCAAGGCGCGCTGCCAGCGGCCGGCGACGAGATCGATCTCCCCGTAGCGGTCGAGTTGATCGCGAAACAGGTTCGTGAGCACGATGCTGCGCGGCACGAGCGTGCCCGTGATCACCGGAAGCGTGGCCTCGTCGACCTCAAAGACGCCCAGGTCCCCGCGTAGCATGCCCAATGCGGACGCGTGATGGACCAGCGCGGCGGCGATCCCGGAGGCCAGGTTGGCGCCGGCCCGGTTGTGGACGGGGCTCAAACCGGCGGCATGCGCGATGTGGCTGATCAGCCGCGAGGTGGTGGTCTTGCCGTTGGTCCCGGTGACGATCACCGCGCCCGCGGTTAACCGGGCGGCCAGGCGGCGGATCACGTCGGGGGCGACGGCCTGGGCGACGCGCCCGGGCATCGTGGTGCCGCCACCCACGCCGAGCGCACGACTAAGGGTCGCCGTCGCCTTACCGAGGACTATGGCGGAACTCAAACGGACGTCCACTCACTCAACGCTACACAACTCACACAACCGACACAACTACCTGCCCCACCGACGCTGTGACCTCTCCTGCTGTCATTGCGAGGACCGCGAGCCCGCGGAGCGGGCGCGGCGGGCCGAAGCAATCTCAGTCCTGGGATTGCTTCGGCCTCTTCGGGGCCTCGCAATGACGAAACGGAACGGTTGTTAGAAGCGGCGGGCGCCGAGGTAGCGGGCCTTGTAGTACCGGTAATCCAGCGAGGTGAGGCTGACCCGGCCGATGCCGGAGCCCGAGTGCATGAACAGGTTGTTGCCGACGTAGATGCCGGCGTGGCTGGGGCCGGGGCTGACCGTCTGGAAGAACACAACGTCTCCCACCTGGAGGTCGGCCCTGGCCACCGGGCGCCCACTAGCGAACATCGCATACGTGGTGCGTGGCAGGCGGACCCCCACGCTGTTCATCACATAGTAGATGAACCCGGAGCAGTCGAAGCCGCGGGGCGACACGCCGCCCCAGCGGTATCGGATCCCCAACAGCCGGACGCCGGCCCGCTGGACGGCCGTGGCCCACTTCTCACCGCGTGACGGAATCGCGCTCCGGGGGAGCATCCGCACCGGTGCCACGGACGTGCTGGGCAAGACCCGCAGCGCCGGCGCGGGACTCAGTCTCGCCGGGGCCGGCTCCGCGGACTCGGCATTCGCCGGTATCTGAACCGCGGCAGGCGACGGAGCTGCAGGTTTCGAGGCCGCTGGTTTCGAGGCTGCGGGTTTCAACGCCGTCGGGGCCGGCGCAGGGATCTGCGCCGCGACCGGAACTTTCAACCGCTGACCCAATCGCAGCGCGTCGGGGTTGCGAAGGTCATTCAACGCAATCAACACGTTCACGGTGGTGCGGTAGCGTGCCGCCAGCGTCCAGAGCGTGTCGCCGGCGGCGACCGCATGCCAGCCAACGTTCTGCGGCATACGGGTCTGCGCTTCCGCCCGCGCGGCGGGCTGCGGCGCCGTGCGCCCGGGGACGACCAGCCGCTGGCCGAGCTTCAGCGCGTTCGGATTCGGCAGCCGGTTGGTCTCCACGATGGCATCCACCGACGTCTTGTAGCGCGACGCAATCGACCACAGGGTATCCCCGTTCTGCACCACGTGGATCAGCGGTGAGGATGACGCAGCCGCGGGGGAGGACGTGGTCGCGGCGGTTCCCTGCGCGGGGATGACCAGCCGCTGGCCGAGCTGCAGGGCGTCGGGATTCGTCAACTGGTTGGCGGAGACCAGCGCGGTAACGGTGACGCCGAACCGCGATGCGATGGTCCAGAGGGTATCGCCGGGCTGAACGATGTACGTCTGAGCGGCCGCCGCGGCTGCGGTGGGCATCAACAGCACCAAGGTGAGGCACAGGACCACCACCGGCGCCGCGCGGCTCGCCTTGTGCGTCATCCGTGCACCCGTCTCGCCTCCATCATCAAACCGAACCGTAATTCGGGACACCGGGGAAAATTCCCTTTGCGTTGCGTGGTGAAAGGGTTTTGCTATAATGGGGCAACGATAGAGGAGGACGCGCCGTGATACACATGAAAGTGCGGGGCGTGGCGCTCGACCAGCAGATGAACCCGGTCGTCCTGCTGGTCGATCAAGCCGAAGCGATGGCCCTGCCGATCTGGATCGGACAGGCGGAAGCCACGGCCATCGCGATGGAACTGCAGGGAGTCAAACCGCCCCGGCCGATGACCCACGATCTGCTCCGGTCCGTCCTCAACGAACTCGCCGTGAACGTGGTCCGCGTCATCGTCACCGAAGTCAAAGACAGCACGTACTACGCGGAAGTCCACCTGGCCAACGACGGCCACAACCTGGTCGTCGATTCCCGGCCCAGCGATGCGATCGCGCTCGCCCTGCGGGCCGAAGCCCCGATCTTCGTCAGCGACAAGGTCGCCGAACAGGCGATCGTGCTGAAGAAACCGCTCGACGAAGAGATGGAAGAATTCCGCAAGTTCCTCGAGAAGGTCAAGCCCTCAGATTTCAAAGGTACCGTCCACTAACCCCGCGTGGAGTTCATAGGCAAGGTTGTCCTCGTCACCGGCGGCAGCCGCGGGATCGGGCGGGCCATCGCCCGCGCCTTCGCGCAGGACGGCGCCGCGGTCGCGGTGGGGTACGCGCACGAGGCCGCCGCCGCCGAGCAGGTTGCCGACGCGCTGCGCCGCGGTGGACGGCGGGCGCTGACCGTGCGCGCCGACGTGGCGAAGTCCGGTGACGTCGACGCGATGATCCAGCGCGTCCTCGACGAGTGGGACCGCCTGGATGTCCTGGTCAACAACGCGGGGATCCTGCGGCGCACACCGCTGGACAAGGTGACCCTGAGCGAGTGGGACGAGGTGCTGGCGACCAACCTCACCGGCGCGTTCCTCTGCTGCCAGCGCGCGGTGCCGGCGCTGCGGAGTACGAAGGGCGCCATCGTCAACGTCGCCAGCATCCGCGGCCTGATCGGGGGGACGTCCAGCGCGTACGCGGCCAGCAAGGGGGGCCTGGTCACGCTGACCAAGACCCTGGCCCGCAACCTCGCGCCCGACGTCCGCGTCAACGCGCTCGCGCCCGGCTTTGTGAACACCGCGATGAACGAACACCTGACCATCGAACAGCGCACCAGGATCGCCGGCGAGATCCCCCTGGGGCGCTTTGCCGAGCCGGACGAGGTCGCCAAGGCGGCGGTCTTCCTGGCCTCGGCGAGGGCGAGCTACATGACGGGCCAGGTGCTGGTCATCGACGGGGGACTGACTATGTGGTAGACAGTCCCTTCCGGTCGTAGGTGTAGACTTTCCCGTTCCCGCGCAGCCGCACCGGATTGCGCCAGATGGCGTGCACGGACTTGAGGAACGGCCCGACGCGCTTAGGGTCGAGTCTGCGGTCCTCGTCGCGGTGCACGAGCAGCAGTTCGCGGGGCGTGGCCCCGGTTTCGATTTCGATGTGCGGCTCGCCCTTGTACAGTTTCTGCGTGATCAGCATCTCCTTGACGGCCTGCAGGTCGTAGTTCTTCTGCTTTTCCTTGGGATCGTAGACGAAGATGTCCAAGGCGCGGACGAGCTCGGGGGTCAGCAGCTCATCGACGAGCCGGATGTCTTCGTAGAACCGCCGGATCTGCAGCGTGTCGGCGAACCCGCGCTCATCACGGACCCGTTTGAACAGCGCGTAGCCGATGGTGTAGGGGGCCGGCCGGTTGCTCAGCTGGACGCTGAGGCCGGACCACTGCTCCGTGTCCAGCACGTCCTTCAGCAGTTCCGCCTCGACGAACGTCGCCCAGCCTTCGTTGATGATGTGGGTGCGCTGGATGAGGTCGAAGTACTCGGCTTCCTCCCGCACCAGCTGCAGCAGGTGCCGCTCCCACTCCTCCAGCGGGGCCCGGTCCTCCAGGAAGTAGATCAACCGGCGCCGGCGCTCGGCCTCGCTGCGCTCGAACGCGTTCACGGTCGTCGCCACGGTGAGCAGCGAGTCCAGCAGCCGTTCCACACGTTGGTGGCCGAACTCCGCCTCGTACTGCCGGATCGTCCGGGCGTGCCGCTCCGCTTCGTTGAGCATGTTCTTGTTGGACTTGCAGTACCAGTGGTTGTTCTTGAAGAAATCCACGTGCCCGTAGACGTGGGCGATGACCAGGACGTTCTGCAGATACGTGTTGCTGCGGCGGAGGAAGGCGTGCGACGGCGAGGTGTTCAGCACCAGTTCGAGGATGCTGAAGATCTCCTTGGTCTGCTGGGTCGCGAGTTCTTTGTACGCGCCGCCCCAGTACCAGTGGATGAACCGGTTGGGCAGGCCCATGCTCGCGACTTCCGCGATCTCATCGCTGTCGGTCAGGCGGAAGTACACCGGGTCAAACGACAACCCGCGGGTGTCCGCTAGCGCCTCGATGCGCTCGATGATCTCGCGGTACTTTTCCACGGCTGATTTCCCTCGCGTCCCTCGCGGAACACCGTGAGGAACTGCCGGACGGCGGCGCGGATGGCCTCGGCGTCGACGAGATTGGCGAACGTGGCCCGCCGGTGCCGGCGCGCGGTGTCCGCGACGTGCTCGGACAACCCGCCCACCCCGCGGCCGCCGGGGTTGACGTGCCCGTAGCACACCAGGTCGAACCGCTCCAGCGCCTCGTCGTAGCGCTTCTTGGCCAGGTCGAAGTCCCCCGATGAGGTCTCGCCGTCGGTGAACAGGAACAGGAACTTGTCGTACTCCGTCACCCCGTCGAGCAGGTCCAGCGCCTTCTCGAACCCGGCTGAAATGTGGGTGCCCCCGGAGGACTCGACGCAGAAGAACTCGTCGCGCGTCTTCTCCTCGGCGGTGTCCTGAAAGACGACGTACCGGCGCAGGTTCGTCGGGTAGCGGCGTTCGAGATAGTACCACAGGACGAAGATGGTCTTCCGCACCAGCGCCAGGTACTCACCTCGCATCGAGCCGGAAATGTCCAGGACGTACACCTCGACCGAGCGGTGGTTCCGGTACAGCAGCGGATCCTCGACGAAGTACCAGCCGTCGGCCGCGAGATCGACCTCGTAGTCGGCCCGCCCGTGCTCCCGCACGTTGCGCATCAGCGCATGGAGCATCGTCTCTTCGAGGTTGAGGTCCGGACGCAGCCCGATGCGGTCGAGGTCATCCAATTCGGGGAGGACGTCGGCGTCGACTTCCCCCGCCGCCGGCGGGACCGACAGCACCGGGAGGTTGATTTCCTCCAGCAACACCTCCTGGGCCAGCCGGACGAACTCGTCGAAATCCAGCTCGACCCGCAGTTCCCGCCCGTGGTGGTCGCCGCCCAGCAGCCCGCCCAGGACCTGGACGTCCTCGCCCTTCCCGGTTCCCCCTCCGCCGCGGCCGGCCGCCCCGCCGCTGCCGCGGGCGAGGACGGGCGCATCCTCCCCGAACTTCAGCGTGGGTAGGTCCAATGTGGCGATCTGCGTCTTGACCTTGCCGTCGATAATCAGTTCCTTCTGCTGGATCAGCTCGTGGAGATTCTGCTTGAGGTACTCCCGCAGCAGCTGATCGTGCTTCGCCTGCGCGAGCCGGGCGCGGTGGATCCACACTAGAAGCTCCGGCCGATGACTTTGAACAGCGAGCGCGCGCAGACATCGCAGTAGCCGTACTCCTGGCGGGCGCTGCGGTACAGCACGTCGAGGAGTTCCTGGCTCTTGCTGTCGACGTCCTCACTCTTCTCGTACAGACGCAGCAGGTTCTTGATCTTGTTGAACACGATCTCGTTGATCGCCGGCCGCAGGTGCTCGTGCTCGCTGTAGCTCATCTTCGCGAGCTCGTCGCGCCGCTCCAGCAGCACGTTCTCGAACGCCACCCGGCCCTGCCGGCTGATCTGGCGCTTCTGCACCATGATGCCCTCGACTTCGTCGACCAGTTCCTTCTCGCCGGTGCCCAGGGCATCGCCGGCCACGTTCTTCGCGGCCGCCTCGAGGTAGTTGAGGTAGAGGTTCTGGCCGTAGTCGTAGAAATGCCCGGGGACCACGTCTTCGACGATCTGCTCGACCTTCTGGCTGATGAACTCGACCTTGGTCTCCTCGAACTGCTTGAGGAGCTCTTTGAGGTTGAGGTCTTTGATCGACTGGTGCTCGAAGGTCCGCTCCACGGCCGCGGCGATCGTCTTCATGTCGATGCAGCGGTCGGCCAGTGTGTACGCGTACGAGAACGCGTCCTCAAAGAACCTCGGGGACAGCCCCCGGGCCCCCTGGGACTCGGCGCGCGTCTTCAGCGCGTAGCGCGCGGCCAGTTCGTACGCGTCGTCGGGGACGTGCTTCTGTTCTGCGCGGATGAGGTTGGCGCGTTCGATGAGCGCCACGTAGATCTTCTTCTCCCCGGCGAGGTCGGTATTGTACGGGAAGTCAATCTTGTGGATGCGGCCCCGCAGCGGCTCCATGATGTCCTCGGAGAGGAACACCGCGTATTCGGGGTAGTTACTGTGGCCGATCACCACCTCGTCGACGTGCACGGTCGGAAAGTTGGCCAGGTCGATGCGCTTGGACTGGATGAGTTCCAGCAGCAGCGACAGCAGCTGGCGCCGGCTCTTGAACACCTCGGTCCAGTCCAGGATCCCGCGGTTGGCCCAGATGATCTTCCCCTCGAAGTCGTAGGCGTCGGGGTCGTAGGTGGAACCGCGCTCCTTGAGCATGGTGAAGTTGATGTTGCCGACGAAGTTGGTGATGTCTTCACGGCGCAGGTCCGTCGGCGTGTGCTTGGCCACCCCGACTTTGTCGCGCGCGGAGACATAGATCCGCGCGACCGGAACGCGGCGCCAGCCGCCCAACGCCGCGATCAGCCGGTCGCAGACCGGGCAGGGCACCGCTTCCTCGTGCCAGTAGATGCCGTGGTCCTCGCGCACGTCGGCCGGGACCAGGTCAAACGGGTGCTGGTGGAACGGGCAGCCTTCGACCGCGTAGAGCGCCCCGTCGGCGGTGTGCGAGTAGTCTTCGAGCTTGCGCTTCAACCGGTCCACGGTCATCGACTTGCCCGACCCCTGCGGGCCGACGAGCAGCAGCAGCCGCCGCTCCATCGACATCGAGTGGCCGCGAAAGTAGGCGACGATGTCGGCGAGCGGCTTCTCCATCCCGTAGACGCCTTCGAAGACCCGCTCCGGCCCGAAGTGCTCGATCATGTCCGAGATGTAGTGGTGGGTCGTCCGCCGCAGCCGGCGGTCCTGGTGCGCTTCGTCGAGATACTGGGGAATATCCATCATGAGTTGATTACCCCGAAAAGCACAAGAGCCCGTTGAGGAGATGTTCCTCAGCGAGCCCTTGCGCACTGACTACTCAGCCGTCATCGGGCGGACACCTGTCCAACCCCGTTCCAACCGACCAGTTACATCGTTCGCAATCCAATACGGTACCATGGTCGGTTGAAACGGGGTCCAACCTTTCTGCCGAGTATAGTGAGGGATTGCACCGCTGTCAAATGACGAAACCGGGCGGTTACTTCTCCATTGTCACGAAAATCGCTTTCGCGTGGTCTGACGACAGCGTGTGATCGGTCCCGGCGGTGCGGATCCGCAGGCCGCCGCGGGACGTGCTGGAGACGACCTCGAACTCGGCGCCGGGAAGCATGCCGGAGCCGGCGAGATCGCGCAGGATCGCGGGGTCGCTGTCACTGACGCGGACGATCGTGCCCTTCGCCCCCGGCGCCAGGCCGGCGAGAACCGGATGCTGGAGAGATTCGACGGTACCGTCGCGGGCCGGAATGGGATCCCCATGGGGGTCGGTGGTCGGCTCGCCCAGCGACTGTGCGATCCGTTCTTCGACGTCCTCCGACAGCACGTGCTCGAGCCGTTCCGCCTCCGCGTCGACCCGGTCCAGACTCACCCCCAGCATCCGCGACAGGTACAGTTCCAACAGCCGGTGGTGGCGGATCACTTCGAGGGCGACTTTCTTTCCGCCCGGCGTGAGCTGAATCTGACGGTACGGCGTATGCTCGACGAGCCGCAGCCGCGCGAGTTTCTTGACCATGTTGGACACCGAGGCCTGCGCGACGCCCAGGCGCTCGGCGATCGCGCCGGTCGTCACCGTTTCGCCCGACTGCTCGAGCTTGTAGATCACTTTGAGGTAGTCTTCGATCGCCTGGGTCAGCATGTCAGGCCGCCACGAACAGCCCGGTGACGTACATCACGAGCAGCCCGGCCGCAAAACCGGCGAACTGATAGATCATCGCCTTCGCTTCTTCTTCTGCCACCATGAGTTTGACGAGTTCGTACACCACCTGGAAAATCGCCCCGGCGCCGACGGCCAGGAATAGCGTGGCCAGAACCGGAGAGTAGCTGAGGCCGCCGATCCACGCCCCCACGATGGTGGGCGCACCGGCGAGGACGCCCAGGAAGACCAGCGTCTGCAGCGTCGGCCGCTCGCGCGCGATGGGGGAGATGATCCCCAATCCCTCCGTCGTGTTGTGAATGGCGAATCCGACGACCAGAAATGTGCCCAGCGCAATCTCGCCCAGGCTGTAGGCCGCCCCAATCGCGAGTCCCTCCCCGAGGTTGTGGAGGCCGATCCCCAACGCGATGAGGGTCGCGAGGGCGAACCGCTGGCGGACCGGATCTGCGCCCCGCGCCAGCAGGCGGCCGGCCCCGGCGAGCAGCAAAAACGCGATGACCGATCCGACGAGAATGAGCGCCGTGCCCTGGTACGCGGGCGGGAGCCCTCCCGCCACGTCCAGCGCTTCCACCACGGCGTCGACCCCCAGGAACACGAGCAGACCGGCGGTGAGCGCCAGGAAGAAGGCGACCCAGCGGCGGCTGAGGCGGCGCATGAACGGGAGCCAGAGCAGACCCAGGAAAACAGGGATCACCCCGACATAGATGCCCAGCAGGGTGAACGTCCCGAGGTAGCGCGCGTCGACCTGCGGCGATTCGGTGGCGACGGCGATGGTGTGTTCAAACGTCAGTCCCGTCGGCGTCATGAGTTTGACGACATGGGCCTCGCCCTCGACCCACGGGTACTGCAGGGTGATCCGCGCGCTGCCCAAGCGCCGAATGGTCGCGCCGGGCTCGATGCTGAACTGCCAGTACGCGTCATCGACGAGCACCTGCGAGACCGTCACCGGTTCCGGACCGCCGTTGGTCACATAGACGACCAGCTGCCCGGGGGTGAGCGCGACGCGATCGATCGTCAGGTCCTCCACCGGCGGAAACGCCGCCTGAAAGACGCCGATCAAGCCGACGCGGAAGAACACCACCACCAGGACCGCGAGCAGCGCCAGCGGCAGCAGTCCCCACAGCCAGAGCTTCGCCCCGGCTGGCCGACTCCGGCGCGATGCGGCCGCCGCACCCGGTGCTTCGCTCGGCGTCGATCGGTCGTCAGACGGCATGGTCGGTCACCTCGAAGAACCCCATCCAGCCCAGCTCGCTGAACTCGGTCTGGTGCGCGTGGAACATGAACCGCCCGGCAAACGGGAACCGCAGCTCCAGCACGGCCCGTTCGGCCTGGGCGAGCATGATCATGTCGGTGAACTCGTTGGTCACCAGCGACGTCCCGGTCCGGTACACGTGGAAGAAGTTCCCGTGGATGTGGACGGAGTTGACCGGGTCGAACTCCGTGATGTTCACGAGGTAGATGCGGACGAGTTCTCCCCGCCGCACCGGGATCGGATGCTTCGCGTAGTGGAACGCGACGGTGTTGACGGCATAGACTTCGTTCTCGTTGTCGAAGTTCGTGTCGAACCCGTTCATCATCATGACGAGCTCCCGCGCCGGCCGCCGGCCCCGCTTCGGGTCGATGATGAAGGTGCCGTAGAGTCCTTTGTGGATGTGCTTGCGCAGCGGCAACGTGTGACAGTGGTAGAGGTGGAGCCCGAACGGCGACGCGTTGAATTCGTAGGTCACGCTTTTGCCCGGGGCGATCTCGCCGGGACCCACGCCCGGGACGCCGTCCATCTCCGCTTTGTGGAATCCGTGGAAGTGAATCGTGTGCGGATGCGCCCCGGCGTTGATGAACTTCACCCGCACGAAGTCCCCTTCCGTCGCCCGCAGGGTGGGACCGGGCACGGTGCCGTTGAACGTCCAGGCCGGGAAGAACACGCCCGGGGCGATCTCGATCTCCCGGTCGACGGCCACGACCTGGAACTCGCGCAGCGTCCGGCCATTGGGAAGCCGTGAGGTCTTGCCGCGGTCGAAGGTGGTGATGAACTTGGATGGGTCGAAGCCCATCCGCGCCGTATCGACCTCGCCCACGGTCATGTTCCCGATATGTCCGGACATGGGCGGAGCCGAGGCGGCGGGGACGTGACCGCCGGAGGACGCCAGTGCGGTGCCGCCCTGCACCGTACGGTGCAGGGCACTGCCGACGATCCCGGCGGCGCCAATTCCGGTGGCCTTGAGAAAATCACGGCGAGAAAGTCCCTTGCGCAACCGTTCAAACATCGTGGGTGCTCCTAGTCAGGGAGAATTAGTTAGGGCTAAATTAGCCATGACTAAATTCTATCCCTGCCGGCTGCTCAGGTCAAGCGGATGCCCTGCAGAATCATGTCAAGGGGTCAGACCCCGCAGTTTGTGATGTCAAGGGGTCAGACCCCGCAGTTTGGGGTCGCTAGCGGGCGGCTGCCTCGATGGCGGCGCAGCGGGGGCACGACGGGCCGCACGGTTCGACGTGGATGGTGATGTCCGTGCCGGGGAGTTCCGCCTTGATGTGGTCTTCGAGGTGATCGGTGAACGCGTGGGACTGCCCGACCGTCATGGTCCGGTGGAGCACCAGGTGCAGATCGATGAAGCGGCGCGCTCCCGCTTTGCGCGCGCGCAAGGCATGGTACTCGACGATCTCGTCCTTGTGGGCGTCGAGGATGCCTTTGATCGCGGCCTCCTCTGCCGGCGGCAGGCTCGTGTCCATCAGCCCGCCGAGTGCGCGGCGGTAGACACCGGCCCCGAGGCTGAGGATATGCAGCCCGACGAGGATGCCCACCACCGGATCCAGCCACAGCACGCCGGTGAGCCGGACCAGACCCAGCCCGACAAACACGGCCACCGACGTGAGCACATCTGCCAGCAGGTGTTTGGCGTCTGCCTCCAGTGCCATCGAATCCGCTTCAAAGGACACGCGGAGGAGGAACCGCGCGGTCAGGTAGTTCGCCGCCGTGGCGACGGCCAGCACCACGAGCCCGGCATCCAGGTTCTGCAGGGGCACGGGGTCCACAAAGCGCCGGACGGCCGCATAGAGGACGTAGAAGCCGGCCAGAATGACCAGACCGCCCTCGGTGAATCCGCTGATGTATTCAGCCTTGCCGTGGCCGTAGGGGTGGGTGGCGTCGGGCGGGCTCACGGCGACCACCAGGCTGATCAACGCGACGTTTGCGGCAATGACGTTGACGACCGACTCCGCGGCGTCGGAGAGGATGCCGACGGACCCGGTGAGCACGTACGCGGTGAATTTGAAGACCAGGATGCCGATCCCCGCCACCACGGAGACCACGGCGGCGCGGACCTGGGGCGCGCGCAATGCCCGAACGAACGACGATTCCTGCATGTCAGAGTCGAGTCTAGCACAGGACCTAGATTTCGAATTGCGAATTGTGCATTGTCAATCCGCACTGCGGCGTCGGTGGGAGGATGGTGATTCCAACGAGACGGCTCCTGCGTGTCCTGCTGATCGTCATCGTCGTCATCGCGATCACCGCCGCCGGGGCCGGCGCCTACCTGATCCGCCGTGCCTTTCCGGTCACCAGCGGCCGCCTCGCGGTCGCCGGACTGCAGGAGCCGGTCGAGGTGATCCGCGACCGGTGGGGCATCCCGCACGTCTTCGCGCGCAACACGCACGACCTGCTCTTCGCGCAGGGATACGTCCACGCGCAAGACCGGCTGTGGCAGATGGAACTCAACCGCCGCGCCGCATCCGGACGGCTGTCTGAGATCTCCGGACGGGCGACCCTCGAGACCGACCGCTTCCTCCGCACGATCGGCCTGCGCCGTGCCGCGGAGGCGGAAGCCCAGCGGCTCTCCGGAGCGATCAAGGAGGCGCTGGAAGCGTATGCCGGGGGCGTCAACGCCTTCATCGAGACGCACCGCGGGCGGCTTCCCATCGAGTTCACGTTCGTCGGTCTCACGCCGGAACCGTGGACCCCGACCGATTCCCTGGCGTTTGCGAAGTTGATGGCGTGGATCCTCAGCGGGAACTGGCGCGATGAACTCCTGCGCGCCCACATCCTCAGCCGCTTCGGCCCCGAGGGCGTTCTCGCGCTCATCCCTCCGTACCCGGCCGATGCGCCCGTGATCGCGCCTCCGGAAGCCGGCGGCTACACCTGGAATCTCAGCGCACTGAGGAACCTTCCCGATCTGGCCGGGACGATCCCGGGGGTGGGGAGCAACAACTGGGTGATCGCGGGTACCCGCACGGCCACCGGCGCTCCCCTGCTGGCCAACGATCCCCACCTCGAGGCCGCGATGCCGTCGGTCTGGTACGAGATGCACCTGACTGATGGCGACTACAACGCGATCGGCAGCACCTTCCCCGGAACCGCGGGCGTCGTCATCGGCCACAACGAGCACATCGCCTGGGGCGTCACCAATGCCGGACCGGACGTGCAGGACCTCTACATCGAGCGGTTCGACCCGGCCGATCCCACCCGCTACCTCTATCAAGGGCAGTGGCTGCGGGCCCAGGTCATCCGGGAGAAGATCCTCGTCAAGGGCGCCGAACCGGTGATCGAGACAGTCCGCATCACCCGCCACGGCCCGATCCTCAACAACGTGGTGGAGGGCCTCGATGCGTTTGTCGCCCTGCGCTGGACCGCCCTCGATCCGGGCACGCTCCCCGAGAGTGTCCTGCGGGTCGGCCGGGCGAAGAACTGGAACGAATTCCGCGCGGCGCTGCGGCTGTGGACCGTGCCGGCGCAGAACTTCGTATTCGCCGACAGAGACGGCAACGTCGGCTACCAGCTGCCCGGCCGGATTCCCGTCCGCGCGAAAGGCGATGGACTCTTCCCGGTCCCGGGATGGACCGGCGAGTACGAGTGGACCGGTGAGGTTCCGTTCGATGCGCTGCCCTCGGTCTTCAATCCGCCCCAAGGGTTCATCGTCACCGCGAACAACCAGATCGTTCCCGACAGCTTCCCCTACCTGATCTCCCGCGACTGGGATCCCGGCTACCGGGCCCGGCGCATCACCGACCTGGTGTCCCAGATGCCGAAGGCCTCGATCGAGGACCTGCAGCGGATCCACAGAGACGTTACCTCGCTGCCCGCGCAGGCGGTTGTGAGGGCCCTGCAGGACGTGCGCATCACCGAAGAACCCGCGGCCTCGCTGCTGGCGGAGTTGACGGCGTGGGACGGGGTGCTGGCCGCAGACAGCCGCGCCGCCGCCGTCTACGAAACGTTCCGCCTCGCGCTGCTGCCCCTGGTGTTCACGGACGTCCTGGGGCCGGACTTGTCGGAAGAGTACTTCGGACGGTCCGACGCCTGGCAGGCGGTCGTCACCCGCTTCCTGGCCGATCCCCAATCGGCATGGTGGGGCCCGGACGGCCGCGACGCGGTGGTCACGCAGGCGTTGGTGGACGCTGAGAAGACGCTGACCGCGCGGCTGGGGTCCGACCGCAGCCGCTGGACGTGGGGCCGGCTGCACGTGATGGAGTTCGTCCATCCGATCGGCCGGATTTCCGCGCTGGCCTGGATCTTCAACGCGACCGCGCCGCCCACCGGCGGCGACCTCTTCACGGTGAACAACGCGGGGTTCGACCGGAAGACGTACCGCCAGCGCGTGGTCGCCTCGTACCGGCAGATCATCGACCTGCAGGAATGGGACCGGTCCGTGTCCATACACACCACCGGCCAGAGCGGCCTGCCGTTTCACCGGCACTACCGCGATTTCGTCCCGATGTGGGCGACCGGTCAGTACCATCCGATGCTGTTCAACCGCGAGCGGATTCAACAGGAGGCCGAAGGGACGCTGACGCTGGCCCCGCCGTAGGCTTCAGCCATCCTCTCAACATCCCAGCAGTCACTTAGCACACGACAGCTACCACACGGGCCAGATTTCCTCGCTGCGCGCCCTGATGGGACTGAAACCGATCGAATAAGCGGGCAGACTTAACCCCCGGCAGGGATACCATCGCATCTAACGAACGTTTGGTAGGGATGCGCACATTGTCCCGTCCGAAACATGAGGAGCTGATGGTTGCTGCGGTCAGACTGTTCCGCGCACGCGGGTATCACGCCACCTCGATGCAGGACCTTGCCGAAGCCGTGGGCATTCAGCGCGGCAGCTTGTACCACTACATTACGGCAAAGGAGGACCTGCTCTGGGCGATCATGGATCGGACGATCGCCCGGCTGGGCGGTGCGGTTGAGCCCGTGGTCAAGGCGCGTGGCACCGCCGTGGAGCGACTGCGCTGGGCGGTGGCCGCGCATCTGGAAGTCGCCGCGGCGCTTCCGGATGAGATGACCATCCTCCACGTCGAGCTGAAGTCCCTCAGCAACCCCCGGCGCCGTCAGATGGTGGCCCTCCGTGACCGGTATGAGGAATTGTTCCGCACCGTGATTCGCGACGGTATCGGCACCGGCGAGTTTCGCAAGATCGAACCCAAAGGCACCGTGTTCGCCATCCTGGGGGCCTGCAACTGGTTCACGCAATGGTATCGGCCGGACGGCGCGCAACACCATTCCGTATTCGCGCGGATTTTCGCCGACCTGTTCATTGACGGCGTACAAGCGACGCCGATGTCGGAGAAACGATCGTGACGCCACGGATCCGTAAGGCGGCCGTCCTCGGCGCAGGGGTCATGGGCAGCGCGATTGCAGCGCACCTGGCCAACGCCGGCATCCCCGTCCTCCTGCTGGACATCGTCCCCACAGAGCTCACCGATGAGGAACGCCGCCGCGGGCAGACGCTGCAGAACCCCAACGTCCGCAACCGATTCGCTGCCGCCGGAATGAAACGCGCCCTGGCGGCGCAGCCGCCCGCGTTCTTCACGCCTTCGCGCGCCCAATTGATCTCGGTGGGCAACTTCGACGACGACCTGCCCAAGCTCCGCGACGCCGACTGGATCATCGAAGCCGTCGTCGAGAACCTGGAGATCAAACGCGCGCTGCTGGACCGGGTCGACGCGTACCGGCGCGAGGACGCGGTGCTCAGCACGAATACGTCGGGCCTGCCGGTGCACGCGATCGCCGACGGCCGGTCCGACGCGTTCCGCCGGCACTTCCTGGGCACACACTTCTTCAATCCGCCGCGGTACCTGAAGCTGCTGGAACTCATCGCGCTGCCGGACACCGACCAGGCGGTCGCGGCGGCCGCCGCGGCATGGGGCGATCGTGTGCTGGGCAAAGGGATCGTCCACGCCCACGACCGGCCCAACTTCATCGCCAACCGGATCGGCTCATACGGCTTCCGGAAAGCGGTGTCGTTGATGGTGGATCTCGACCTGTCCATCGAAGACGTCGACGAACTCACCGGTCCGCTCATCGGCCGGCCGCGCAGCGCGACATTCCGTACCACCGACCTGGTCGGCCTGGACACGGCGATCAATGTCTCGGAGAACTCCTACCGCAACCTGCCCGATGACGAGGAGCGCGAGGTCTTCTCAGTCCCGCCGCTGTTCCGGGAGATGGCGGCCCGGGGCTGGCTGGGTGAGAAGACCGGAAGCGGGTTCTACCGGCGCGTGAACGGAGAGATCCAGGCCCTCGACTATGCGACGATGGAGTACCGGCCCCGGCGGAAGGTCACGCTGCCTTCGGTGGAAGCCGCCCGGCCGATCGAGGACCCGGCCAAGCGTCTGCGGCAGCTGATCGGCGCAGGCGACAAGGGCGGGGAATTCCTCTGGCGACTCACCAGCAGCCTTCTGGTGTATGCGGCCGCACGCATTCCCGAGATCGCCGATGACGTCGTCAACGTCGACCGGGCGATGCGGTGGGGCTACGCGTGGGATCACGGACCGTTTGAAACTTGGGACCTGCTGGGCGTGGGCGACGTCGCGAATCGGCTCGGGCGTGAGGATCGCACCGTGCCGCCGCTGGTGCAGGCCGTCCTCGACCGCGGGGACGGAGTGTTCTACCGTCCCCGGGCCGGCGGGCGCGAATACTTCGACCTCACGCTGGCCGGCTATCGCGCGGAACCGGACCGTCCGGGCGTCATCATCCTGAACGACCTGAAGTCCGCCGGAGGCGTCGTCGCCGAGAACGCCGGCGCCAGTCTCGTCGACCTGGGCGACGGCATCGCCTGCCTGGAGTTTCACTCCAAGGTCAACACGATCGGCGAGGACACCATCCGCATGATGCACCGCGCGATGGACGTCGTGCGGGCGCAGTTCGACGGCCTGGTCATCGCCAATCAAGGCAAGGATTTCTCCGGCGGCGCCAACCTGATGCTGCTGCTGCTGCTCGCGCAGGAGGAGAACTGGGAAGACGTGGAGCTCGCGCTGCGCGAGTTCCAGCGTCTGAATCTCGCCCTGCGCTACTTCGAGAAACCGGTCGTCACCGCCCCGTTCGGCCGCACGTTGGCCGGCGGCTGCGAGGTCGTGCTCCCTGCGGCGCGGGTCCAGGCCGCCGCGGAAACGTACATCGGACTGGTCGAGACCGGCGTCGGCTTGATTCCGGCAGGCGGCGGGACGACCGAAATGGTCCGCCGGGCGGCGGCGCGGATCCCACCCGGCACCGAGGCCGATCCCAGTCCGTTCGTGCGCTGGATCTTCGAGAACATCGCCCTGGCCAAGGTGTCCGCGTCGGCCGAGGACGCGCGGTCGCTGGGATATCTGCGCGAGTCAGACGGTATCTCCATGAACGGGGACCGGCTGATCCACGATGCCAAGGAGGCCGCGCTGAGCCTGGTGCGCCTGGGATACCGGCCGCCCCTCCGTGAGGTGATTCCCGTCGTCGGCGAGCGCGGGCTGGGCGCCCTGGAGACGTACCTGCACCTGATGCGCACCGCCGGGTACATCTCGGAGTACGATGAGACTATCGGACGGAGGCTCGCCCACGTGGTTTGCGGCGGGCGGGTGCCCTACCGGACGCGCGTCTCGGAGGAGTACCTGCACGACTTGGAACGGGAAGCGTTCCTGAACCTGATCGGGCAGCGCAAGACGCAGGACCGGATGCGGCATCTGCTGCAAACGGGGAGGCCATTGAGAAATTGAGACCGACTGGCCGGAGGTTCGACCGATGAAAGAAGCCGTCATCGTCAGCGCCGTCCGCACCGCCGTCGGCAAGGCGCCGCGCGGCACCCTGAAGGACACACGGCCGGACGAAATGGCGGCGGCGGTGATCAAGGAAGCGGTCGCGCGGGTGGGCGGGCTCGAGCCGGCCGACATCGAGGACGTCGTGATGGGCTGCGCCCTGCCGGAAGCGGAACAAGGCCTGAATGTCGCCCGGATCGCGGCCCTGCGGGCGGGACTACCCGACACCGTCGCCGGGCAGACCGTCAACCGCTTCTGCTCGTCCGGCCTGCAGGCGATCGCCACGGCCAGCGAGCACATCATGACCGGGTTCTCGGAGGTCGCCGTCGCGGGCGGGACAGAGAGCATGAGCCTCATGCCGGGCCAGGCCGGCCACGACTTCGCGCCCAATCCATACCTCGTCGATCACTGGCCCGACGTGTACCTGTCGATGGGCCTGACCGCCGAAAACGTCGCGCGGAAGTTCAGCGTGTCGCGCGAGGATCAGGACGACTACGCCTACCACAGCCACCGGCGCGCCGCGGACGCCATCCGCAGCGGGAAGTTCACCGAGGAGATCCTCCCCCTCACGGTGACGCGGTGGGAATCGAATGGCGACGGCCGCCCCACGGCCACCCCCGTGACGTTTGCGACCGACGAAGGCGTGCGCCACGATACCTCGCCCGAGGCGCTGGCGAAACTGAAGCCCGTGTTCGCGAAAGACGGCGTGGTCACCGCCGGGAACTCCTCGCAGACCAGCGACGGCGCGGCCGCGGTGGTCGTGATGTCGGCGGACCGCGCGCGGAGCCTGGGGCTCCACCCTCTGGGCGTCTTCCGGGCGTTCGCGGTCGCCGGCGTCGCGCCCGAGATCATGGGCATCGGCCCGGTCGAAGCCGTCCCCAAAGCGATCCGGCTGGCGGGACTCCGGCTGGACGACATCGACCTGATCGAGTTGAATGAAGCATTCGCCTCGCAGACGCTGGCCGTGATCCGCGAACTGGGGCTTGACCCCGACCGCGTCAACGTCAACGGCGGGGCGATCGCGCTGGGGCACCCGCTGGGCTGCACCGGCGCCAAACTCACAGCCACGCTGCTGTACGAACTGCGGCGCCGCAACGCCCGGTACGGGCTGGTCACGATGTGCATCGGCGGCGGGATGGGCGCGGCCGGCGTGTTCGAACGTGTCTAAGGAGGCCTGACATGGACGTGAAAGAAGTCGTTGCACCGGTGGCCGGAGGCTCGTTTCTGATCAGCGAAACGCGGCCGGCCGAGACGTTCACGCCGGAGGATCTGAACGAGGAACAGCGGCTGGTCGGCCAGACCGTCCGCGACTTCGTCGAACGCGATCTCGTCCCCAAACTCGACCGCATCGAGCAGAAAGACTGGTCGCTGACCCGTGACCTGATCCGCAAGCTCGGGGAACTCGGATTCCTCGGCATCGAGGTGCCCGCGGCCTACGGCGGCGCCGAACTGGACAAGATCAGCTCGCTCGTCGTCGCGGAGGACCTGTCGGCGGGGTCCTTCGCCGTGTCGTACGGCGCCCACGTGGGCATCGGCATGGAGCCCCTCGTGTTCTTCGGCACGGATGCCCAGCGGCAGCAGTACCTGCCGAAGATGATCCGGGGGGAGCTGATCGGCGCGTACGCCCTCACCGAACCCACCGCCGGGTCCGATGCGATGTCCATCCGGACCAGGGCCGTGCTGTCCGCCGACGGCGCCCACTACCTCCTCAACGGCGCCAAGCAGTTCATCACCAACGCCGCCTTCGCCGACGTCTTCACCGTCTTCGCGAAAGTGGACGGCGAGAAGCATACCTGCTTCATCGTCGAGCGGGGCACCGAGGGGGTCAGCGTCGGAGAGGAAGAGCACAAGATGGGGATCCGCGGGTCGTCCACGGCCTCGCTGTTCCTCGAGAATGCGAAAGTCCCCGTCGAGAACGTCCTGGGCGACATCGGGGCCGGATTCAAGGTGGCGGTGAACATCCTGAACATGGGCCGCTTCAAGCTGGCCGCCGGGTGCGTCGGCGCCAGCAAGGCGGTCCTGCGGCAGGCGATTGCCTACGCGCAGGAGCGCCAGCAGTTCGGGCGGCGGCTTTCTCAGTTCGGTCTGATCAAACACAAACTCGCCGAGATGGCCATCCGCACGTTCGTGGCCGAGAGCATGGCGTATCGCACGGGCGGCCTGGTCGAGGGCGCGCTGGGCGGCGTCCACGGCGACCCGCAGGCGGCGATGCGCGCGCTGGAAGAGTACGCCGCGGAATGCGCGATCAACAAGGTCTTCGCGTCGGAGACCCTCGACTACGTCGTCGACGAGGCGGTCCAGGTCTACGGCGGATACGGCTTCATCGAAGAGTACCCCGCGGCGCGGGCGTACCGCGACGCGCGGATTAACCGCCTGTTCGAAGGGACCAACGAGATCAACCGACTGCTGACCGCCGGCATGCTGCTGCGCCGGGCGCAGCGGGGACGGCTGGCGCTGATCCCGGCCGCGATGGCCGTGGCGAAAGAGTTGACCGAGCCGTCGGTGCCCGACGGCGGCGACGGCGGGCCCCTGGCCGAAGAACGGCGGCTGGTGACCGGCGCCAAGAAAGCCGCGCTCCTGGTGGCCGGGGTAGCCGTGCAGAAGTACATGGACACGATCGAAAACGAGCAGGAGGTCCTAGCCGGCCTCGCCGACCTCGTGATCGAGATCTTTGCCATGGAGAGCGCGCTGCTGCGGGCCCTCAAGGCGGTCAAGCGGGACGGCGCCGCCGCGGCGGCCCTCAAGATCGCCATGGTCCGGTCCTACGTGCACGATGCGATCGCGCGCGTGGACGCCACGGCCAAGATGGTGCTGGCGGCAGCGGAAGAAGGCGACACGCTCCGCACCGAACTGGCCGGCCTGCGGCGGTTCCTGCGCTACACGCCGGTCAATACCGTCGCGTTGCGCCGGCAGATTGCGGACCGGCTGGTGGAACAGGGACGGTACACGAACTGACGGGCTTCGCGCGTTGTCAGACCCGGGTATCCGGATGAGTGAACAACGGCCGTGGTTGAAGTTCTATGAACCGGGCGTGCCGCAGACGCTCGAGTATCCGGAGATTGCCGTCTCGGAGTTCCTGGACCAGTCGGCGGCGCGGTTTCCACAGCACACGGCGACCGTCTTCTTCGGGGCCCGGCTCACATACCGGCGGCTGCAAGACCTGGCAGACCGGTTCGCGGCGGCCCTGATCCGTCTGGGGGTCCGCGCCGGCGACCGGGTGTCGCTGCACCTGCCGAACTGCCCGCAGTTTCTCATCGCGTACTACGGCGCGCTGAAGGCCGGCGCCGTCGTCGTGCCGTTCAACCCGCTGTACGTCGAACGGGAGATCGAACACCAGCTCAACGACAGCGGGACCGCGGTCGCCGTGACGCTGGATCTCGTCTTCCCCAAGCTCGCCGCGGTCCGCCCGCGTACGCCGCTGCGGACGATCATCGTGACGTCGATCAACGAGTTCTTCCCACCGCTGCTGCGGCTGCTGTACCCGTTGAAGGCCCGGCGGGAGGGTCACCTCGTCGAGGTGCCGTGGGCCCACGACGTGAGACGCTTCGGTGAGCTGGTCGCGGCGCCCCTGAACCACTCGCTCCGCTCGGGTTCAGGGCAAGCTCCCGCCCAGAACGACCTGGGTTCGCCGGCCGTCCTGCTCTATACCGGCGGGACCACCGGCGTGCCCAAGGGCGCCGCGCTCAGCCACCGGAACCTGGTCTGCAACACGCTGCAGGCGCGGGCCTGGTTCACGCAGCTGCGCCCCGGCGAGGGGACGGCGCTGGCCGTCATTCCCTTCTTCCATTCCTATGGGATGACGTCGGCGATGAACCTCTGCGTCTCAAACGGATCGCGGTTGATTCTGCTCCCGCGCTTCCAGATCGAGCAGGTCTTCGGTGCGATCTCGCGCTACCGGCCGACCATGTTCCCGGGCGTCCCGACCATGTACACGGCCATCATCCACCACCCGCAGGCGCAGCAGGTCGCCATGCGGTCGATTCAAGCGTGCATCTCCGGCGCGGCGCCGCTGCCGGGAGAGGTGCAGACCCGGTTTGAGGCGCTGACCGGCGGCCGGCTGGTCGAAGGGTACGGGCTCACGGAAACCTCACCGGTCACGCACGTCAACCCCATCCAGGGGACGCGCAAACTCGGCAGCATCGGGGTGCCGATCCCCGATACCGAGGCGCGGATCGTGGATGCCGAACATTCCGACCGGTTTCTGGGCATCGGAGAGGTCGGCGAGCTGGCGATCCGCGGGCCACAGGTCATGGCCGGGTACTGGAACCATCCGCAGGAGACGTCGCAGGTCGTGCGCGACGGCTGGCTGCTCACCGGCGACATCGCGCGGATGGACGCCGACGGCTTCTTCTACATCGTGGACCGCAAGAAGGACCTCATCATCAGCGGCGGGCTCAACATCTTCCCGCGGGAGGTGGAGGAGGTCCTGTACGCCCATCCCGCGGTGCTCGAGGCGGCGGCGATCGGCGTGCGAGACGAATACCGCGGGGAAGCCGTGAAGGTCTTCGTCGTGCTCAAACCGGGCGCGGCGGCGACCGCCGAGGAGATCATCGAGTACTGCCGGCAGCACCTCGCTCGGTTCAAGGTGCCGCAGGCCGTCGAGTTCCGCGAGCAACTCCCGAA
>Ga0209640_10000188_pt1 | contig 44528 bp, 38 predicted proteins | sample RifCSP10_1_FD_184018 | JGI IMG/M metagenome (GOLD analysis project Ga0209640, IMG submission 184018) | Soil microbial communities from Rifle, Colorado - Rifle CSP2_sed 10_1 (SPAdes) (version 2) | ecosystem: Environmental > Terrestrial > Deep subsurface > Rock core/Sediment | place: Rifle...
CGGGAATTTCTCGAAAGTGAACCGCGGGGCTTTCACCACCACATAATCGATGGTCGGCTCAAAAGAGGCGGGCGTTTCTTTGGTAATGTCGTTTCGTATTTCATCCAGTGAGTAACCGACAGCTAACTTTGCCGCGAATTTGGCGATAGGGAAACCCGTTGCTTTAGAAGCCAACGCGGAGGAGCGCGATACCCGCGGGTTCATCTCGATCACGACCATACGCCCGTCTTTAGGATGAATGGCGAATTGGATATTGGAACCGCCGGTTTCAACGCCGATCTCGCGGATAATATCAATGGAGGCATCCCGCATTTTCTGGTATTCGCGGTCGGTGAGCGTTTGTGCCGGGGCAACCGTAATGCTATCGCCCGTATGCACCCCCATGGGATCCAAATTCTCAATGGAACAGACAATAACAACGTTATCTTTACAATCACGCATCACCTCAAGCTCAAACTCTTTCCAGCCCGTGATCGATTCTTCAACGATGATCTCATGGATCATGCTGCTTTCCATGCCTAAGGAGGCCACGCGCTCAAATTCTTCCATGTTATTGGCAAACCCGCCGCCGGTGCCACCGAGCGTATAACTGGGGCGGATAATGACCGGGAATCCTATTTTCTTGGCCGCCTTTACGGCTTCATCCATGTTGCGAGCAAAACCGCTGCGGGGGACATCATGGCCGGCTTTTAAGACAGCTTTCTTAAAGCACTCGCGGTCTTCGGCCTTTTTGATGACTTCGTAACCGGCACCAATCATCTTCACTTTATATTTCTCAAGCGTCCCGTTCTCATAAAGCTTCATCGCCAGATTCAAAGCCGTCTGGCCGCCTAAAGTCGGCAAAATAGCGTCGGGCCGTTCTTTTTCGATAATGTAGCGGATAAATTGCGGGGTCAGCGGCTCAACGTAGGTGTGGTCAGCAAATTCGGGGTCCGTCATGATGGTCGCCGGATTGGAATTGGCCAGCACGATCTCGTAGCCCTCTTCTTTCAAGGCCTTGCAGGCTTGGGTTCCCGAATAATCGAACTCGCAAGCCTGGCCGATAATGATTGGCCCGGAGCCTAATAATAGGATTTTTTTAATGTCGTTTCGTCGTGGCATTTCGCGTCTTAAATATTACTTCGGGTTACCAGTTGCCCGTTTCCCGTTACCGGAAACTGGTTACTGGTAACAGGTAACCACATTCATTTTTTCTTACTATTTTTTTCCATCATCTTTATAAAATATCCGAACAGATACTGCGCATCATGCGGGCCTGGTGCTGCTTCCGGATGATGCTGGAACGATAAAATCGGCATCTGTTTATGGCGTATGCCTTCAAGTGTTTGGTCGTTCAAATTGATGTCGATCATCTCGACCTCTTTGGGTTTAAGCGTCTTTATGTCCACGCAAAACCCGTGATTCTGTGAGGTAATGCCGATGCGGTTATCCAATAGGTCTTTGACCGGGTGGTTCGCCCCGTGATGGCCGAATTTTAATTTATACGTCTGCCCTCCCAAAGCAAGCCCCACGATCTGATGCCCCAAGCAGATCCCGAAGACGGGCAATTTTCCGAACAATTTTCTGACCGTTTCAATGGTGTAGGTGATCGCGGCGGGGTCGCCGGGGCCGTTGGAGATAAAAAGCCCGTCGGGTTTGATGGCCATTATTTCTTTGGGCGTCGCATCGGCCGGGAACACGTGAACTTCGCAGCCCAGCCGCGTTAAAATGCGCAAAATGTTGAATTTGATCCCGCAATCGATGGCCGCCACCTTAAACCGCGGTTTGGGCGCGTCCTTTTCCTGCCAAATATATTTCTTTTTGGTCGTGACCTTTTTGACCCAATCGCTTCCTTCCATGGAAGGGATTTTAGCGATCTTTTTCTTGAGGCTTGCTAAGTCAAAATCGGTCGTGGAAATGAGCGCTTTCATGGCGCCGGCCATACGAAGGTGGCGCGTGAGCGCGCGGGTGTCAATGCCTTCAATGGCGATGATCTTATTCTTATCCAAATAATCGATCAGGCTTTGGGTGGCCCGGTAATTGGAATGGACGCGGCAGAATTCCTTAACGACAAAACCTTTGAGATGAATTTTTTTGGATTCGCCGTCTTCATCGTTGATGCCGTAGTTGCCGATGAGTGGGTACGTCATGCAAACGATCTGGCCGGCGTAGGATGGGTCTGTCAAAACCTCTTGATAGCCCGTCATCGCCGTATTAAAGACGATTTCGCCCGCAGTTTCTCCCTGTGCGGATAGCGACTCGCCAATAAAATGCGTGCCGTCTTCCAGAAAAAGTATGGCTTTACTCATGTAGTCTTATAATATTTGTATAAGTAGGATATCAAGGTAGGACTATCAACTTCAATAGCCTGGAACAATATATCATTTCGGCCACTTTTGTCAACTTGAATTTTGGGCTAACATAACGGCTTAATGGCCTATTTTATTGCTTTGATAACCGGGATTTGGAGCTGCTGACCTCTATACGGTAGATGAGCTTTACTTCCTTGTCTTTGGGAACAGGTACCGTAAACTGGACGGTGAAAGCGTCTTTTTTCTCATAAGGATGCGTTGCCGTTAATATCTGCCAGTTGGCATACGCCATGGGCTCGATAATGCCTACCACCACGTCTTCTTCTTTGTGGTTTCGTAACGTGATCTCCCACTCCGATTCATAGACATAATCACCACCTAGATATTCACTTTGAAAGGCGGATTGCTTGCGCTCTTCAACCACATCAAAGGCCTTGCCGATCTTTAATTCAACCTCTTCATCTTTGGGCGTATGCTCGATGCGGTCCTCCCCGATGAACTGAAGGCTGTCTTCCTGGTCTTTCTTATAAAGCCGCATGGTACCGGCCGGAAGTGGCATGCCCAGATTATTCTCCTTCTCATTCTTAAATTTAACAAAAACTTCAACCGGGTCTTTGAGCTCTTGGCCGGCATACTGGCCAATAAAATAATAATTCTGCCCATGGACCAAAAGCTCTTTTTCAGTTTTAATGTCTGCGGCTTCCAATAAATTGATCTGCTTGGTTTGATTGTTTTTTATCGTTGTACGCCGCTGGAGATCATAAATATGGTACTCGAAAAATCCCTGCTCAACGAATTGGGGCGCGGATTCCATAGCCATAGCTGATTTAGCGACCATATCGCTTCTTAAACCGCCCACGGCATCATAAACACGATTAATCTCGCCGGCGACAAGTTTTAATTTGGCATTGTTATACATTGTCCCGCTTCGATTATCCAGGCTCACCCATCCCGACAGATCGGCCTTGGTGTCGTCTTGGTTCAGGACGACGATATAATCGGCTTTCCAGTTAATGTAATTGGTCAAATAAGAAACCTCCACTTCGTGTTCCTTCGCGCCTGAATTGTCGTACTGCCAAGAAAGTGTTGGCTTAGCGATCAAATTTTCCGGGATTTTTGGCAGGATTTTAAACCCGGGATGGCCCAAGTGGATTTCGTTGCCGATCTTAAAGATCTGCCCGTTATTGTTGCTTAGCAACTCCGCCTCGATCTCTTCTTTTTTATCCTGATATTCATTGTACGTCAACAGCTTGACCTTTTGCCCGACGTATTTATCCAGCAATTTATTGGCATCCATGAGATCGTATTCGTAATTTTGCTCCAGCACCATGAATGATTTTGGATTATTGAGCGACTTGATATGGACCGTTACGGGATTGATATACGCTGCCACGTCCATGAACCGCAACTCTCCTTCTCCCTGCCTCAGATTGATCCGCCGGGTATCTTTGACCAGGCCGATGTCGCTGTTATAAACCGTTACCTCGACATTTTTCTGATCATCGATGGTGCTCTTTTGGACTTCCTGCGCCAAACAAAGCTGTGCGGTGAGAACAAACATTAAACATAATTTCGGGATGGCGAATTTCATGACGAACTCCTTTGTTTAAGAATGTGCTTTTATCAAAAATTCATTAACAGCGTCTTTGCATGGCTTGGTGTCAATGTCCTCGTAAATCAAGCCCAGCCGTCGAGACAAAATATCATCCTCCGTCTGCGCCATTTCCGTTTCAATGGCGTAAACGATCTGGGCTTTGATAAACTTCGAGTGCGAGGCAACCGGCTCTTTCAGATCTGGATCTTCTTCAACAAGCTTTAAGACGTCCTGATAACGGATGCCGTACATATTAAACAAATTTTCAATTACCCCTTCGTCAAGGCCGGCCTGCTGGGCGACATCGGAAGCTGTTTGGGATATTTCGCCGCTTCCATAAAGAGGAAAATGTTGGCTTGTATCAACAAGGTCTTTTTTAGTAACGTGCTTTAAGACATCTTCCGCGATCTTTCGATAGGTCGTGTATTTCCCGCCGTAAACATACACAACGCCTGAATACGATTCTTCGATTTGATGCCTTCTGGATATGGACGATGGCGCGCCTTCCCTGAAAGCCAGCGGCCGAAGGCCGGCGAAGGTCGTTATGATATCCTCCTTCTTGAAATCAACATCGGGAAATACGCGGGAGGCTTCTTTGAACAAATACGCGATATCGTCGTCTTCGGCAGTGACCTGATCCGGGTTGCCGCCGAAATCGGTGTCTGTTGTCCCGATCAATGAGTTTCCGTGCCAGGGAATGACAAAGAAAACCCTTCGCTCCGATGCTGTCGGCACCAAAAGCGCGTGGTCACAGACCTGCCCGCGATAGACGATATGGGCGCCTTTGGTGGCGCGCACCTTTTGAGGCATCTGGGCATGCTCCTTATCCAAGAACAGATCCGTCCATGCGCCAACAGCACAAACAATTTTTTTAGCCCTGACCTGAAAGGGCCTTTGATGGATCTTGTCATAGGCCTCGACCCCCACCGTTTTCCCCAGCTGTTTGAGCAAAGACTTGACCTCAACATAATTAGCGACACGCGCCCCCTTCTCATCGGCGCTTAGGACATTTTCCAAAACCAAGCGCGCATCGTCCATTTGCCCGTCGTAATAAAGTATGCCGCCGACCAATCCTTCCTTTTTTATCCCCGGCACCAAATGCTCTATCTCGGCAGATGTGAGGCTTCGCCTTTTGTGGATCAAATATTTCCCGCTTAAAAGATCATACAACAAGACGCCCAACTTCATCAGCCATAACGGCCGGCTGTCTGTTTTATAGACGGGAATGATAAAACCCAATGGTTTTACAAGGTGGGAGGCGTTCTTTATCTGGACCGTGCGTTCGCGGAGGGCTTCGCGCACAAGGCCGAACTCAAAATTCTCCAGGTACCGTAACCCGCCGTGAACGATCTTTGTCGATTTGCTGGAGGTTCCGCCGGCAAAATCATCCTTTTCTAAAAGGCACGTTTTAAGGCCATTCAACGCCGCCATGTGAGCGATGGCAGCGCCGTTGATCCCGCCGCCAATGACCAAAAGATCAAAAATGCCCTCAGTGCATTTCTTGATATCACGCTTCATGTCGTTCTTGCCTGGGTAACGGCTCTTTGCCAGCCCGCATACAACTCTTCACGCTTACGGACTTTCATTCGCGGGATGAAAACGCGATCTTTCTTTTGGAGGGCTTTTAAATCTTTTTTGCCTCGCCACAACCCTACCGTCACCCCGGCCAAATGCGCCGCCCCTTGCGCCGTCGACTCAATGACCCTGGGCCGCACGATGCGGCAATTGAGAAGGTCGGCCTGAAACTGCATTAAAAAGTCGCTGCGGCAAGCGCCGCCATCAACTTTTAATTCGGGGATAGCCCGACCGGATTCTTTCTTCATGATGTCAAAAACATCTTTGACCTGATACGCGATCGCCTCCAATGCCGCCCGGATAATGTGCTGTCGGTTCGCGCCTCGCGTCAAACCGGTAATAAGCCCCCGGGCATGTGCGTCCCAATAAGGCGCGCCAAGGCCCGTAAATGCCGGCACAAAATAAACTCCGTTAGTGTCCTTAAGGCCCTTGATGGCTTTATCGGATTCGGCAGATGTTTTAATCGTTTTCAATTCATCGCGCAGCCATTGGACCGCCGCGCCGGCGATAAAAATGGCGCCCTCCAAGGCGTAAACGGGCCTCCCTTGATCGTCGCTGGCGAGCGTTGTCAACAAGCCCTTCTTTGAATAGATCAATTTTCTTCCCGTATTGAGCATGATAAAACATCCCGTGCCATAAGTATTCTTAACGCTTCCTGGCGCATAACAGCCTTGTCCGTATAATGCCGCTTGTTGGTCGCCTAACACGGCGGCAATTGGAATACCAGACGGTAGGGGCGCAGCATGCTGCGCCCCTACGGCAGTATATCCAAAAATTGACCCAGAATTTTGAGCCTTAGGCAAAATTGATTTTGGTATACTCAAAATCCTTAATAATTCATCGTCCCATTTTAAATTCCGTATATTGAAGATCAACGTGCGGGAAGCATTGGTGACATCCGTTGCGTGAGACTTACCGCCGGTTAATTTCCAAATAAGCCAACTGTCAATGGTGCCAAAACAGACCTTCCCTTCTCGCGCCCTTGAACGCAGGCCCTTCACGTTATCCAAGAGCCATTTGATCTTTGTCCCGCTGAAATACGGGTCCAGCACAAGGCCCGTTTTTCGTTTGAATGTAGGGGCATAGCGCGCTATGCCCCTACAAATATCGGCAGTGCGCCGGCATTGCCAAACGATGGCCCTGGCGAGAGGCCTTGATGTCGCGCGATCCCATAAAACGGTTGTTTCCCGCTGATTGGTAATACCGACGGCAGCGATCTGTTTCTTGTCGATCCCCGCCTTACTGATCGCGCCTTTGATGACCTCGCAGCACGAAGCCCAGATCTCATCCGCGTCATGCTCGACCCAGCCGGGCTTGGGATAATACTGTTTAAATTCCCTGTAATGGCTGGTAACGATACGCCCCATTCCATCGAAAATAAAAGCCCTCGATCCCGTTGTGCCCTGGTCCAACGCTAAGATGTATTTTTTTACCATACGAGTTTTTCTTCCGGTCAAAAGCCCAATCTTTTTTTATTATCCCAAAAAGCTTTATCGTCCTTAAGGATCTGGCGCGCCAAAGCGTCTTTGTCCTGCCCGTTATTGAAATCGTATTCAATGATGGCGACCACTTTCAAAATGTCTTCAAAGGGTTGATCAAGAAGCGACGGGTTTTGGAACGCCATCGAATCAATGAGCTGGACATAATGGGTAGGAGGTTTTTGAATGGAGATCCCCTCGGTCCGCAATTTATCGATTGTATGCTGCACCGTTATGATCTTCGGCTCCATATCGATCATCAGCGGCCAGGCATGGCTGTTCGCTTCCATCTGTTGCCAGACATCCGTGATATTGACGACCTCCGCCACGGGAGGCTCATAAAATAGATCGCCGTAAGCGGCCCCTTGTACGGCTGGAATGGAAATTTGTGAAGGGTTGCTTTGCTGGAATTGCTGGCTCATCAGAACGCCGGCCTGCTGCATGGCTTGGTTATAAGCCTGTTGCTGCGCCCGCAGCTGTTCCGCCACGCGTTGCTGCACGCTTTGCATATTGGTTTGCCGCTGCTGATAAACCTCTTGCACCTTTTCCTGCACGGCTTGGTTGTACGCCCGCTGTTGGGCCACGGCCCGCTGTTGGAGGGCTTGTTGCATCGTTTGTTGCTGTATCTGTCGTTGAACCACCGCCTGCTGGTAGGCCGCTTGTTGCTGTTGGATGATCTGTTGTTGCTGCCGACGGATGGCTTCCTGCTGCTGGTGTTGCATGGCGCGCTGACGCTGCTCAATGGCAGCCCCGGCTTGCGCCATAGGCGTAGGGAGGGTCAAAAGGCAAACGAAATAAATAAGGAGGGTGAGATGGGCTATCAATTGTCCAATGGGATAATTGATGTTGATAAACGGGGCAATTATTGTCCCGAAATTTCTCCGATGGCTTCTCCCTCTTCCAGGCTCTTCAATAACCCCAAAGCCAGCTTCAGCTTCTCTTCATTTCTTTCCTGAATGAAAATTTCAACGCTTCGCTTCGCGGCTCCAACGGCTTCCTGCCGATCAAAATCCTCTTGCGCATTTCCCGGCGTGTGTTGCCTGATGGCATGCGCCGCGCCTAAAAAGTAATAAATTTCCCCGTTATTAGGGTCAACCCTTGTGCCCGCATTAAGCGTGTCAACGGCCTTGTCATAGTTTCTAAGCCGCAAATACACTTGGCCTAATACCAGAAAATTTTCCGGATTTTGGGGTTCGGTTTTAATGGCATTATCAAAACTTTGAATGGCGCCGACAATGTCCTGGTTACGAAGGTCTTCCATACCCTTTTCAATAAATGCCTGCGCCTGTGCGCGCGCATCGGGTCTTTGAAGGGCCGATTGTTTCTCTTGCGTCCTCGGCTCGCCGCAAGCCAACACAAAAACGGCCAATAATACTAAATAACTGCTCCATTTCATAATGCACATCCTTTCATTTAAACTCTTTGTGCCGTAAGATAATTTTGCACGCCCTTGGCCGCCTCCCGGCCTTCATGAATGGCCCAAACAACCAGGGATTGCCCCCGCCTCATGTCGCCAGCGGCAAAAACGCCGGGAATGCTTGTCATTTTATTTTCATTCGTTTTTACGTTGCTGCGTTCGTCTAATTCTACACCCAATTCCTCCAACATGCCACGTTTTACAGGGCCCAAGAAACCCATCGCTAAAAGGAGCAAGTCTACCTCTTCCTCGAATTCCGACCCTGCAACCTCCTCCATCTGCTGGCGCCCTGTTTTCGGGTCTTTCGCCCCGAATTTCAGGCGGATCCCGTGAAGCTTCTTTAATTTACCGTTTTCCCCGCTTAATCGTTTGGTCATGATCGCGTAATCACGGACCACCCCTTCATCATGCGATGTGGAGGAGCGCTCAATAAAGGCCCATTGCGGCCAAGGGTTATTGAGGCTGCGTTCTTTGGGCGGCCGCGGCAGGAGTTCGAAATTTTTAACGACACTGGCCCCCTGGCGATTCGCCGTCCCGATACAATCGCTGCCCGTATCGCCGCCGCCTAGAACGATCACCCGTTTGCCCTCGGCGGAGATCCGGTCCTTAAGATTGATCTTTTGGCCCAAACAAATGCGGTTCTGCTGCGTTAAATATTCCATCGCATAATAAACGCCCTGTAGATCACGGCCTTCGACATTTAGATCACGCGGCTGCTCGGCCCCGCCGGCTAGAACAACAGCATCGTGACTTTGGACCAATTCTTTGGCCGACACATCGACGCCGACATGGGCCTTGGTCTTGAATTTCACGCCTTCTTTTTCCATCCGTTTAAGACGACGCTCCACTACCCATTTTTCCATTTTAAATTCTGGGATACCCAGCGTCAAAAGGCCGCCCAAGACCTCATTTTTTTCATAAACCGTGACCGTGTGGCCTTCTTTGTTCAATTGATCGGCACAGGCCAAGCCCGCCGGCCCGGACCCGATAACGGCGACCGTTTTGCCCGTACGGTGTTTGGGTGGCGTGGGCTTGATCCACCCTTCCTTGTAAGCCCGCTCGATAATGGACACCTCGATATTTTTGATCGTGACCGCTGGCTCATTGATCGCCAATACGCAGGCGTTTTCGCATGGGGCCGGACAAATGCGGCCGGTGAATTCGGGAAAATTATTGGTTTTGTGAAGCCGCTCGATGGCCTCTTTCCAGTTCTCCCTGTAAACCAGATCGTTCCAGTCCGGAATGATGTTGCCGATGGGACAGCCCGATTGGCAAAAAGGCACGCCGCAATCCATGCAGCGCGCGCCCTGTTTACGCAATTCCTCATCGGGCATTTGTTTATAAAACTCTTGCCAGTGTTTAATACGCTCTTTGGCAGGCTCTTTGTCAAAATCCTGCCTTTTATATTTCATGAAACCGGTTATATCACCCATATTTTCTTTAAATTATCTTACCGAAGCTCACTTTTTGGAAGGAGCGCTTTCGAGTTGCGCTTCTTTTTGGATCTTGTTGGCCTCTTCGATCACCCGACGATAATCGGTCGGATAGACCTTAATGAATTGAGGGAAAACCATCTTCCAGTTATCCAAAACTTTCTTGGCCTGCGTACTGCCGGTATACCGTAAATGGTTTTCAACGAGCCGGTGGAGCTCTTGGATATCATCTTCCCGCTCAAGCGGATAAAGCTCCACCATTTCCATGTTGCATTTGCCTTTGAAATCGCCTTGCCTGTCCCAAACATAAGCGATCCCGCCGCTCATGCCGGCGGCGAAATTGCGCCCCACGGGCCCCAGGACCACCACGCGCCCGCCGGTCATATACTCACAACCGTGGTCTCCCAATCCTTCGATGACCGCACAAGCGCCGCTATTACGCACGCAAAACCTCTCGCCCGCGATGCCACGGAAATACGTTTCCCCCATGATCGCGCCATACAACACGACATTGCCGATTAAAATATTTTCTTCGGGAACAAAAGGGGCCGTCTTCGGCGGATAAATGATAAGTTTCCCGCCGGATAAACCTTTACCGACATAATCGTTCGCATCGCCTTCCAGCGTAAAGGTAACACCCTTGGCAAGAAAAGCGCCAAAGCTTTGTCCTGCGGAACCATGGAACCTGATATCGATCGTGTTATCCGGCAGCCCGGCCAGCCCGTAACGCCGGGCGATTTCACTGCTTAACATCGTGCCGACGGTGCGGTTGGTGTTTTTTATCTCGCAATCGAACTTGGTATACGATTTATTTTCAATAGCGGCCTTACAGGCTTCGATGAGCTTATTATCCAACGCCTTTTCAAGGCCGTGGTCTTGTTTACCCACATGATGAATAGCTACATAATCAGGCACATCGGGCTTGTGTAAAACGCTGGTTAGATCCAATCCCTTGGCTTTCCAATGATCGATCAAAACAGCCGTTTCGAGCATATCCACGCGGCCGACCATATCCTCAAATTTTCTAAAACCCAATTGGGCCATGATTTCACGGACCTCTTCGGCGACAAAGGTAAATAAATTGACAACATACTCCGGTTTTCCGTCGAATCTTTTGCGTAATTCCGGGTCTTGGGTAGCGATCCCGACCGAGCAGGTATTCAAATGGCATTTACGAAGCAGGATGCAGCCCAGCGTCACCAACGCGACCGTTGAGAAACCAAACTCATCCGCGCCCAACATGGCGGCGATCGCCACGTCGCGGCCAGTTTTTAATTGGCCGTCGGTTTGCACGCGGATGCGCCCGCGTAAATCATTCATCACCAGCACTTGCTGTGTTTCCGCGATGCCTAATTCCATGGGAAGGCCCGCATGCTTGATGGAGGTTTGCGGAGAAGCACCCGTTCCGCCCTCATAACCGCTGATCAAAACATGATCGGATTTTCCTTTGGAAACGCCGGCGGCAATGGTCCCCACGCCGATTTCCGCCACCAGTTTAACGCTCACGTCCCCTCGGGGATTCGCGTTTTTCAGATCATGGATCAATTGGGCCAAATCTTCGATGGAATAAATGTCATGATGCGGCGGAGGAGAAATCAAACCCACGCCTGGAGTTGTATAGCGCGTTTTGGCAATTTCTTTGCTGACCTTATAGCCCGGAAGTTGGCCGCCCTCGCCCGGCTTGGCCCCCTGCGCCATTTTTATTTGCATTTGATCGGCATTAACAAGATATTCAATCGTTACCCCAAAACGGCCCGCGGCCACTTGTTTAATGCGGCTTCGCCGCCAATCGCCGTTAGGGTCTTTCTTGAACCGCTCCGGATCCTCGCCACCCTCGCCGGTATTGGAAAAACCTCCCATCCGGTTCATCGCAATGGCGAGCGTTTCGTGTGTTTCTTTGGAAATTGAGCCGTAACTCATCGCGCCCGTTGCAAAACGCTTGACGATTTCAGTTGCCGGCTCGACCTCTTCGATAGGAATGGGATTGCCTTGCTTGAATTTCAAAAGCCCGCGAATGGTGGCAAGGTTCGTTTGTTGGTTGTTGACCAACTTGGCGAATTGCTTATATAGCTCATAGTTATTGCTTCGCACCGCATGCTGCAGCATACCGATCGTCTGCGGGTTGAGCTGATGGTGCTCCCCGTCGCGGCGCCACGCGTAGAACCCACCTTGATCGAGCATGTTATCATACCTATTTTCTTGCGGATACGCGTCCTGGTGCCGGCGGATCATTTCTTCCGCCACTTCTTCAATCCCGATACCGCCGATACGCGAAGGGGTGGCTGTAAAATATTTATTAATGAGCACCTGGCCCAAGCCCACCGCCTCAAAAATTTGGGCCCCGCAGTAGGAATGAATCGTCGAGATCCCCATTTTGGAAATAACTTTGAATAGCCCTTTACGAGTCGATTTTATATAGTTCTTCTTGGCGTCTTTGAACAGAATGTTTTTGTAATCGCCTTTTCTGATCTCGCTTTCAATGGTTTCAAGGGCCAGATACGGATTGATGGCGTTCGCCCCGTAACCGATCAGCACGGCAAAATGATGCATTTCCCGCGCCTCGCCCGTTTCAAGCACAAGGCTCACCTTTGTTCTTGTTCCCCGGCGGATCAAATGATGATGCAGCCCCGAACAGGCCAGCGCGCTGGGCATGGGGATATTCTTTTTATTGACCCCCCGGTCGGATAAGACAATGACCGAATACCCCTTTTCGATAGCCGCATCCACCTCGAGGAATAATTCTTCCAGCGCTTTCTCAAGGCCTGCCCGAGCGTCTTCAGCCTTAAAAAGCATTTTAAATTTCTTGGCCCTTAAAGCGCCTTTCTTCACATGCGCAATTTTTTCCAGCTCTTCGTTGGCGATGATGGGCCGCGGAATGCGCAGCCGATGGGCATGCTCCGGCGTTTCATCCAACAAATTGCCTTCGGGCCCGAGATGGACGTTCTCCGCCATGATGACCTCCTCGCGGATGGCATCCACCGGCGGATTGGTCACCTGCGCAAACAATTGCTTGAAATAATCGTAAAGAAGCCGCGGCTTACGGGAAAGGACGGCCAGGGGCGTGTCATCCCCCATGGATCCGGTCGCTTCCGCCCCTTGAGTGGCCATCGGCTCTAAAAGAAGCTTAATGTCTTCGATCGTGTACCCAAAAGCACGCTGGCGGGCCAAAAGAGTTTTTTCATCCAACCCGTGAACATTTTTGGGCTCGGGCAGCTCGCTTAAGTCGATCATTTGCTCTTTGATCCACTGCGCGTAGGGTTTTTTTGTCGCGTATTCGCGTTTGACTTCCTCATCGTCAATGATACGGCCGGCCTCGGTATCAACGAGAAACATCTTCCCGGGCTGAAGCCGCCATTTCATCTTGATGCGATCAGCGGGGATCGGCAAGACGCCGGTTTCAGAGGCCATCACCACCAGATCATCTTTCGTGACAAGGTATCGGGAAGGGCGCAAGCCGTTGCGGTCCAAAACGGCGCCTATATATCTTCCGTCGCTAAAAGCGATCGATGCCGGCCCGTCCCACGGCTCCATCAGGCAGGCGTGATATTCATAAAAAGCTTTTTTCTCCGCCGGCATGCTTTCATGGCCTTCCCATGCCTCGGGGATCATCATCAGGATGGCGTGCGGCAGAGGGCGGCCCGCTAACACCAGAAGCTCAAAAACGTTATCGAATGTGGCCGAGTCGCTGCCATGAGGGACCACCACCGGTAAGGTCTTTTTAATGTCCTCTCCAAAGGCTTGTGATATAAACTGCTTTTCGCGCGCATTCATCCAATTAATGTTACCGCGAAGCGTATTGATTTCTCCATTATGGCAAAGCATGCGGTACGGATGCGCCAACGCCCATGAAGGGAACGTATTGGTGCTATATCGGGAATGGACCATCGCGATCGCCGACTGCAGATCCGGGTCTGACAGATCGGGGAAAAAGCGGTCCAACTGCTCGGCCATCAATTGGCCTTTGTAGACAATGGTTTTGCTGGAAAGGCTGCAGAAATAATAATAGCTCTTTTGCTCAAGGACTGATTGCTGGATCTGGTTAAAAAGCCTTTTTCGGATCACATAGAGCTTGCGGTCAAAGGCCTCGCGCGCCGTGCCATCGCCCCGGCCGATAATGAGCTGTTTAAAAGTCGGCTTAACGGAGGCCGCTACTTTTCCGATCTTGGTCGGGTCATGAGGAACATCGCGCCAGCCTAAAAGTTTTTGCCCTTCTTCATAGATGATATGCTCGGTCCAGGCTTCGATCACATTTCGATCTTCTATCTTCGGCGGTAAAAAGACGATCCCCACGCCGTAATCTCCCAAAGGAGGCAATTTAATATGGAGTTTGGCGCATTCTTTCCTAAAGAATTGGTCCGGCATTTGGATCAAAAGGCCTGCCCCATCCCCGGTTTCGGGGTCACAGCCGCAGGCGCCCCGATGGCTTAAATTCTCCAAAATAGTAATGCCGTTTCGGACGATCTCATGCGACTTTTTGCCCTTTAAATGGGCCACAAAGCCGACGCCGCAGGCATCGTGCTCAAACTGCGGGTGGTAAAGGCCCTGTTGTTTTGGATAATTAAGGTTCATTCTTTAAACTTCCTTAAGTCGATCTTTAGCTTTTTTATTTTGGTCCTTATCGTATTTCTGTTCAAGCCCAGTATCCGCGCCGCCAAGATCTGGTTACCCCGCGTTTTTTGCAAAGCTTTTTCGATCAAAAGCCGTTCGGTATCTTCGATGATATAACGATAAATACCCCCATCTTGCAGGGCAATAAAGGAATTCTCTATTTTATCGGCTAAGTCCACTCTACTTTACCTTCTATCTTTCAAGACCATTTTCCAATTTTACATACTTTCAAACATAATTCAACTATAATTTAGTATTAGTATTAATAATTTAATAAGAATCAGAACTCCTTGTATTTATTGGTGATAGGAAGCCTCCAATCCTTGCCGAACGCCCTGGGAGTGATCTTAATCCCAGGTGGGGCCTGGCGGCGCTTATATTCGCTTCTATCCACCATGGATATAACGCTTTTAACGATTTCCTGGTCTTTCCTATTCGCCATTTGCGTGAAAGACCTATGCTCTTCCACATAGCTCTTTAGTATGCCATCCAAAACATCATAAGGCGGGAGGCTGTCCTGGTCTTTCTGGTTTTCCCTTAATTCCGCTGTTGGCGGACGGTCGATCACAGATTGGGGGATAACATTTCCCCTTTTTTGATTAATAATTAGACATAATTGATAAACAACTGTTTTTGGCACATCCTTGATAACCGCAAACCCGCCCGACATATCCCCATAAAGCGTGCAATACCCAACGGCTATTTCGCTCTTATTGCCTGTTGTCAGGACCAACCAGCCGAATTTATTGGATAGGGCCATTAAAATATTGCCGCGGATCCGGGCCTGAACGTTTTCTTCGGCAATATTTGGCTTAAGGCCGTTAAACGGCTCCTTAAGCGTTTCCAGATAGGCCTGAAAAATCCCTTCGATCGGGATCTCCTTTAATTCAATGCCCAGATTATGCGCCAATTGTTTGGCGTCCGCCTTTGTTCCGGTTGAACTAAAGCGCGAAGGCATGGTAATGCCAATGATGTTGTCTTTCCCCAGCGCCTCAACCGCAAGGGCGGCTACCAAAGCGGAATCAATGCCGCCGCTTAAACCGACCACGGCTTTCTTGAACCCATTTTTTAAAGCGTAGTCTTTTGTTCCCAATACCAGCGCCTTCAAAATCCGCTCGAGCGGCGGTGCCGGCTTATACATGTGTTCGCCCAGAGCCCTTTTCCTGGGATCGTTTTTCCCCAGATCAAAATCCGCTATCAACAAATCCTCCTCAAACTCTTTCGCCATGGCCAATAAACGCCCTTTAGGGTCAACGATCATGCTGCTTCCGTCGAAAACAAGCTCATCCTGGCCCCCCACCAAATTGCAATAACAAATGTGGGTTTTGGTCTGTTTGGCGCGGCCTTTGATAAGCGCTTCCCTCGCCTTTAATTTCCCGCTGTCATAAGGTGAGCTTGAAATATTAATTAAAAGCTTCGCTCCCGCCTTGGCCTGTTTTTGGCAGACGTCTTCCCAAAGATCTTCGCAAACACTTACGGCATACTTAACGCCACCCAGCTTAAATGTTTTATCAGTTCCTCCGGGCTGAAAATACCGCTTCTCATCAAACACGCCATAGTTGGGAAGTTTTTGTTTATAATAAGCGCCTTTGACGGATTTATTTTCAAGGATGGCGGCGGCATTATATAAATTTTTCTTCGCATCCCGATCGACAAAGCCGACGATGACCGTTATCCCGGAGGCGGCCTTGGCCAATTGACGAAGCGTTTTGATGTTTTCTTTTACAAAATGCCCCTTCAACAGCAGGTCTTCCGGTGGATAGCCGGTAACGGCCAATTCCGGAAAAACAACGATATCGGCCTGGCGGTCCTTCGCCCTTTGAATATACCCGGCGATCTTTGCTTGGTTACCGGCCAGATCCCCAACGGTTGTATTAATCTGTGCTAACGCGATGCGCATACCATTGCCTATTTTTTGTGCATTATATGGGAAAAATTTTTATATCATTTACTTCTTAAAGCAACGTTACTGTCGTTTCCATGATCTTCTTTTTTCCATTGATGGAACGCTGTCGGTTGCGGGTAGAAACGATTTTTAAAAAATTGCTATATACGCGCTCGGCCGTAGAATGAAAGGCTTTTTTCTTTTGGGCATACGTTTTCAACATGGCCTCTTTCTTCGTTTTTAACGCTTTCGCATCGTTCTTAAAATAGGCGTCCGACCAATCCCCGATACTTTTATCGGTGATCTCAATATGGAATTGGATCCCGTAGGCGCATGTTCCGGCACGGAAAGACTGATGCACGCACCCCTCGGCGCATGCCAGCCATTTGCCGTTTTTGGGAATGGCGAAGGCGTCTTCATGCCATTGAAAAACATCAATGCTCTTCTCCATCCCTTGATAAAGCGGGTCTTTCTTGCCCTCCCCGGTCAGATCGACATTAAACCAGCCGACCTCTTTAACGGGTGACTTTGTTACCCGCGCCCCGCAGGCCTTGGCCAATAATTGCGAGCCTAAACAGATCCCCAAATAAGGGATCTCATTCTTAATAATTTTTTTGATAAACGCGTTTTCTTCCTTCAAAAAAGGATACTTATCTTCTTCATACACATTCATGGGCCCGCCAAGGCATACAACCGCCTCCACGTCGGATAAATCTTCAGGAAGCTTATCGCCCAAATGAAGATCAACTATCTTCAAAGGATAGCCTTTGGACTTAAGATACTCACCGAGTGTTTCCGGGCCTTCGATATCGATATGTTTAATGATAATGATCACAAAAAACTCCTCAAAAAAACAGGGACAGGTTTAGCAACCTGTCCCTGCTGATTGAAAACATTTTTTCTTATTTTAAAACAAACAGCATTTCAGCATAGGAAGGCAGCGGCCAAACTTTTTTGGCAACTAAACCTTCTAAAGCATCAACCGTGTCTCGAAGCTCAACCATCTCATCTTTAATTTTTTCCGTTGATGAGCCAGAGGAGGCCTTCTCCAAACTATCGGCGGAAGCAAAGGCCTTTTCGACCAATCCGCTGATCTCTTTAAGGACTTTCCTCGAGGCTGTCGCTTTTGTTTTGTTGATCCCCTCTACGGATTTGATGGTCTCGGCCAATTCTTCCTGGTAGCCCACACAGGCCGGTATGATCAAGGTCCTTGCCATATCGACCATAAGTTTGGCTTCGTAGTTGAGAATGGTTTTATAGGTTTCCGTATAAACGCCGTAACGGGAATCCAGTTCTCTTTTGGAAAGAACATTGTGCCTCTCAAAAAGTTTGATGATCTTCGGGTCTTTCAATGTTTCAAGGGCTTCAGGCGTTGTGATCATATTGGGTAACCCGCGCTTTTTGGCTTCCTTGAGCCAGCTTTCCGTATAATTATCACCGTTGAAGATAACGCGCTTATGTTTTTTGATGATGTCTTGCAATATTTTCTGCGCTGCTTTATCAATGCTTTTCTTGGCCTTTTTATCGGCTTCAAGTTGGGTGCAAATCTCATCCAACGAGTCGGCCACGATCGTGTTAAGGACAACGTTGGGCCCGGCCAAGCTCATGCTTGAACCGACGGCGCGAAACTCGAATTTGCTTCCGGTAAAAGCAAATGGCGACGTCCTGTTTCTGTCGGAAGCGTGCCGCGGCAAAGTCGGCAAAGAATCAACCCCAACCTCCAAAGAACCGCCTTGCTTGGAACTTTTGGCCGTTGAACTTTTTTCGATCTGCTCGATAATATCGGTCAATTGCTCGCCTAAATAAATGGAGATGATCGCCGGCGGCGCTTCGTGAGAGCCAAGGCGGTGGTCATTAGCGGCTGAAGCAACAGCCGCGCGCAACATGGCGGCATACGTATCGACAGCCTTAATAACGGCGCAAAGCATGATCAAAAATCTTTCGTTTTCATGCGGATTATCACCGGGAGATAACCAATTCTTTCCGTCAGGGCCGGTGATAGACCAGTTGTTATGTTTACCGGAACCGTTGACGCCGGCAAACGGTTTCTCATGCAATAAACAGGCTAAGCCGTTTTTTTCGGCCACCTTTTGCATGACTTCCATTAATAACATATTGTGGTCGACAGCCAGGTTTTGGTTTTCGAAAACCGGCGCTACTTCAAATTGCGCAGGAGAGACCTCATTGTGGCGTGTGGTTGTTGGGGCTGCGAATTTCCACATCTCACGGTCCAAATCCTCCATAAAGGCCATAATACGGGTTTTGATCGGGCCGAAGTAGTGATCGGCCATCTGTTGATGTTTAGCCGGCTCTTTCCCAAAAAGCGTTCGGCCTGTTTGGACAAGATCAATGCGCTGAAGGTAATACGGCCGGTCAATAAGAAAATATTCTTGTTCGCCGCCTAAAGTGGAATACGGCTGTTGCTTTTTCTCAATGCCTAAAAGTGTGGCCAAGCGGTTGACTTGTTTGGCAAGGGCCTTCATGGAGCGCAATAAAGGCGTCTTTTTATCCAACGCCTCGCCGTTCCAACCGACGAAATATGTCGGGATACAAAGTGTCGCGCTTTTAGGGCCTTCTTTAATGAACGCTGGTGAGGTAGGGTCCCATCCCGTATACCCACGGGCCTCAAATGTCGGTCTTAACCCGCCTGAAGGGAAGCTTGAAGCGTCCGGTTCGCCCTGGATCAATTCTTTGGCTGAAAATTCCACGAGACAACTACCTTCTCCGTCCGGCTCGATAAAAGAATCGTGCTTTTCGGCAGTTAATCCGGTCAAGGGCTGGAACCAATGAGTAAAATGCGTTGCCCCTTTAGAAACCGCCCATTTTAACATGGCCTCAGCCACTTCATCGGCAATGCTGGGGTCTAATTTACCGGCGTTTTTGATCGTTTCGCTGATAGATTTATAGGCTTTGGGCGAGAGATACTCGCGCATGACCTTTAAGCTGAAAACGTTCTCTCCGTAATAATCCGTGATCGCTTGCGGCTTGGTAGCTTCTATCATTCTTTCTCCTTTATTCGAAAAGTCGACTTCTTTGAATCTTGACGTTGAACTCATATCTTTATCTCCTTTTTTAATCATCTTGAATTCTCCTACGAAATAAAAAAGCCCTTCTTAGCAAAACCGCTGCTTTATTAAGAAGGACCTCATTGCCCTTGGGGATTGATGCTTATCTCCATCGATAAGGTTGTGCCCATGAAATTGCCAATTCCTAAAACTTGGTTGAGTATACATTTGAGGTTATTTTTTGTCAAGATAATTTTTCCCGTCAGCAACGGACTTTTCTCGACCTAAAAACTGTTTAGTTTCAGACAGATACAGCCCAACCCTAAATAAATATTAGGGCTGGGCTGACCTTTAATCCCTTACTTAAACTGCATTTCCTTACCCGATCGCCTGGGACCCTTCGTCCCCGGTCCTGATCCTGATGCAGCGCGGCAAATCGGTAACGAAAATCTTCCCATCCCCGATCTTGCCCGTACGGGCCCCCTTGATGATCGCTTTAATGGTCGGTTCGACAAAATTGTCATTGACCGCGATATCAAGGCGGATCTTCCTTAACAGGTTTCCGCTCTCTTTGGAGCCGCGGTAATACTCATCGACGCCCTTTTGCCGTCCGTGCCCGAGCACCTCACTGACGGTGATCAAGTTCACATCAGCATCATAAAGGGCCTTTTTAACCTCGTCCAACCTATGGGGTTGAATAATTGCTGTAATTAGTTTCATTGTGTTCTCCTATTAAAGTTTATTCTAAAATGGTATACGCTCTTTCGTGGTGTTGTGTCAGATCAAGTCCCATGACCTCATCTTCCTGGCTTACTCTGGCGCCCAAAATCATATCCACCACTTTGAGGATAATGAAAGAAACCACAAAAGAATAAACGACCGTAATGACAACGGCTTTTAATTGAATCAACAGCAATCCGGGGTTGCCGTAAAGTAAGCCGTCATTCCCGGCTGAATTAACGGCTTTTGAGGCGAAAACACCTGTCATGAGCGCACCCCAAATCCCTCCGATGCAGTGGACACCAAAAGCGTCCAAGGAATCATCATAACCGAATTTTGGTTTAATGGCGCTTACCGCAAAGAAACAAACGGCGCTGACACTTAAACCAATGATGATGGCGGCAATGGTATCCACAAACCCCGCCGCCGGTGTAATGGCGACCAGCCCTGCAACCGCGCCTGTAACCGTACCGAACATCGTCGGCTTGCCGGTTTTCCACCACTCCAAGAGCGCCCAGCTTAAACCCGCAGCTGCTGCCGCCGTATTGGTCGTGACAAAAGCATTGGCTGCCAATCCGTTCGCCGCTAAAGCGCTGCCGGCATTAAAGCCGAACCAGCCGAACCATAGTAAGGCCGCGCCCAAAACCGTAAAAGGAATATTGTGGAGCGGTGTTGGTTTATTCGCATAACCATATCTTTTCCCTAAAACAATAGCGCACACCAACGCAGCTATACCGGCATTAATGTGAACGACCGTGCCTCCGGCAAAATCCAAAGCGCCCATGTTTCGGACCCACCCGCCAACGCCCCAAACCATATGACAGATCGGATCATACACCAAGGTCGCCCACAGAAGGCTGAACCAGATAAACGCTGAAAATTTCATGCGTTCGGCAAAAGCGCCAATGATTAAAGCCGGCGTAATAATAGCGAACATGGCTTGGAAGATCATAAAGGCCAGATGGGGGATATCTGCTGCATAATCCGGATTAGGCGCTTGACCAACGCCATTTAGCCCGAACCATGTGAGTCCGCCGATAAACTGATTTCCCGGCCCAAACGCCAAGCTATATCCAAAAAGAACCCACTGTAAACTTATGAGACACAAGATGATAAAACATTGCATCAAAACTCCCAACACATTTTTACGTCTGACCATGCCCCCGTAGAACAAGGCCAGCCCCGGCGTCATCAGCATAACCAGCGCGGATGAAGCCAGAACCCAAGCTGTGTTTCCTGTATTGATTTCCATTTACTTTTCCTCCTGTTTGTTATTTAACCTGAATTTATCCTACAAGCCCTTTTGGCCAAAAAAAATCCCCCTTCTCTCGTTTTAAATAGAGTTGGAGGACCTCATTGTCCGCTTCTTAAAAGGGCATAAAAAAATCCGACTTGATCCCTAAGAATCTCGTCGGACATCTTTGTCCTTGCCTATTTGCTTAAACCGCCTTTGGTCTAAGCGCGAGCTGCTTTGCTCAAAAGTCGAATGAAGTATACAATTGCCTTTTGTGTTTGTCAAGGGCTTTTTTAAAATCGCGGGAAGATTTTGCCTATTCTTCCGCTTCAACAAGCCCTTTAGACTCTTCCGCACACATCCTGATCAGATAACGAATAAACGTATCTAAGTATTCTTTTTCCATGGCTCACCTCGAACTGAATAATTAATCTTTTATTTAACCTGATCATCCCTGACCCAATGAGCCGCGCCGCTCAACAAACCGAATCTTTTAAGCCGTCACCGGCCTATAAAACAACTAAAAATGGAATGCCTGGACCAAATCCGTCCACATCAAACTGACCCCCAAAGCAACGTATGAAAACACAATTAAGTAGGCCAGCGTCTTCATCTGCTTTGAGAAGGATTCAAAAAACATATCATCTTGTCGCATATTAACCCTCCTTTCCTAAAACTGAAAATAAAAAATCCCCTTTCAAAGCCGCCACGCTTTAAAAGAGGACTTCAATGTCTTCTAAATTCTGTAACCTAAATAAAAAATCCCCTTAAGCTTCGGCGCTTAAGAGGACATCTTCGTCCAACTCGAACTAAATATAAATATACACGTTGATGTTTCTTCTGTCAAGGGTGTTTCTTAAAAATATTTTTTACAACTTCTCTTTACCTCTTTGAAGCTCATCCATGAGCATAATGGATTCGGCAATATCTTTCATGGTTTTTCCCGAATCCATGCTTTTTTTATTGATCAACCGGTATGCCGCTTCCTCGCTCAAGCCGCTCATGCGCATCAAAACGCCTTTGGCCCGTTCGATGATCTTACGAGTCTCCAAAGCTTCTTTGGCCTTAACGGTCTCTTCGACAAGTTTTGTATTCTCGACCGCCACCGCCGCCTGATTGGCGACCATTTGCAGGACATCGATCTCTTCCTGGTTAAAAACATGCGGCGTCTTGGTGTAAACGCTTAAAATACCGATGGCCTTTTCTTTGACAACCATGGGAACCGCCAGCATGGAGGTCAAATTCTCTTTAACGGCCAGATCGCGAAAGCGGTAATCCTGTTCCTTCTGAACATCATAAATGGTTATAGGAGTTCTTGTTTTAATGACTTTCCCGCTGACGCTATTATCGACTTTCAGATTGGGTTTTTTACGGTATTCATCACTTAAGCTCTGCGTCGCCTTGATAACCAATTCGTTTCCTTTTTCATCCAACAACATAATGGAACATATCTTGGAATTAAGCATCTCAGCGGTGACGACAACGATCAGGTTAAGGATCTCATCAAGATACCGCTGGGAGGTGATCGACTGGCTGACCTTATTAAGGCTGTCGAATTGCAAAGCTTTCTGTTTTGTTTCCTGATACAGCCTCGCGTTTTCGATAACGCCGCTGACCTGCTTGGCAATTAATAAAAGTAGGTCGGTTGTATTTTGAGCGTATTCATGCGCCTTTTTATGCTGCACATTAATAACGCCGATTGACTCATTATTGTCCGTAATAGGGACCGATAGGAACGCTTCATAACGGTCTTCGGGCAGGACATCAAAATTCTTAAAGCGTTTATCCTGATAAGCCCCTTCGCCGATGGCAACGGGCTTGTTCTCGCGGGCGACCCATCCGGTGATCCCTTCGCCGACCTTCAACACGACGCTTCCCAATTCCTTTTTATGCGGGGTTTTGGAGGCTGTCAAAACCAGGCTCTTCTTTTTATCGTCCAAAAGATAAATAAAAACGGAATCGGCTTTGGTTAGATCATTAACGGCCTGAACGACTTCGTTAAGGATGAGATTCAAATCAAGCTCGGAGTTGGTGATCTCAACGATCTTTCTTAAAACCTTCAACTCTTGGGGCTGGCTGATATTAAGCTTTTTGGTAGGTTGCTTCATAGGCTCATTTCATCTCTAAAATAACACGGGTGTTATTCTAGCATAAATTATTCCATTCACAAACGGATAATCGAGGCGCTTGAATACAGAAAGCGGTTATCCTATACTAGGGTTATGAACCTTCTTGCCACTCTAATCATTCTCGCCATTTGCTTTGCAGCCATGGCCGTTGGGCTCCTCATCAAACGCAAAGCCCTCCAGCGCGGCTGTGGGTTATCGCCGGATGATTGCGCCTGCCTTAAAGAGGGGAAAGACCCTGACGAATGTGAAAAACCTGCTAATAGTTAATGGTAAATAGTGCCTGCCTGATAAGACATGATCCTATTAACTATTGACTATTAACCCTATACTATTATCCAAACGAATCGAATGCGATCATCTCTTTAGGGACGCCCAAAGAATCCAACATTTTTTGGACGGCATCGATCATCATAGGTGGGCCACAAAGATAGTATTCAACTTCTTCGGGTTCAGGATGGTTTTTAAGGTACTGCTCATACACGACTTGGTGGATAAAGCCCTTTGGCCCGCTCCAATTATCTTCGGGAAGCGGCTCTGAAAGGGCAATGTGATAAGAGAAGTTAGGAAAATTTGCTTCGATATTCTTAAAATCTTCGGTATAAAACATCTCTCTGACTGACCGGGCGCCGTACCAATAACTGACCTTTCGATCGCGGGTTTTAAGCGTATGAAATAAATGAAACAAATGGCTTCGCATGGGCGCCATTCCAGCGCCGCCGCCAATATAAAGCATCTCGCGTTTGGTATCCTTAATAAAAAATTCACCGTATGGCCCGCTGATCGCTACTTTGTCTCCTGGCTTAAGATTAAACATGTAGGAAGAGGCTTTGCCGGGGGGCAGGCTCATATCGCGCGGCGGAGGCGTGGCGATTCGGACATTAAGCATGACGATATTGCCCTCGGCCGGATGGTTGGCCATCGAATACGCGCGGAAAGTCGACTCATCGTTTTGGGCTTTCAGGTCCCACAGATTATATCTATTCCAATCGGGATGGTATTTCTCTTCGATCTTAAAATCCTTGAAAGTAAGCGCGTATTCCGGAACATCAATCTGAATATAACCGCCAGCCTTGAAATTAAGATTTTGCCCTTCGGGAAGCTTTAGAACGAGCTCTTTGATGAACGTGGCCACATTTTTGTTGCTGACAACCGTGCAGTCAAATTTTTGAATATGAAAAACCTCATCGGGAATGCGGATCTTAAGATCATTCCTGACTTTCACCTGGCAGGATAATCGGTAATGATTTTTTTGTTCCCGGCGGGTCAATTGTCCGGTTTCCGTAGGCAAAATGTTGCCGCCGCCTTCAAGCACTTGGCATTTGCACATCGCGCAGGTGCCGCCGCCGCCGCAGGCGGAGGGAAGAAAAATTTTTGTGTTGGCTAGCGTAAAAAGAAGGCTTTTCCCAGCGGACACAAGAAGAGGATTAGGATCATCATTGATGTAGACCTTGCAATTTCCGGCTTTGACGACTTTGGCCTCGATGAACGAAAGAATCGCGACCAAAAGAACGATAAGCCCGGTAAAAACAACCGTACTAATAGTAACAAAACCTAAAAGCTCCACACTTCTTTCCTTATCCTAAAATTTTATTAAAGTCTGATGCCGGCAAAGCACATGAAGCCGACCGACATCAGTCCTGTTAAAAGCATCGTGATACCAAGCCCTCTTAACGGAGCGGGGATGTTCGAATAATCAAGCTTTTTACGAATGGCCGACATGGAAATGATGGCCAACGCCCAGCCCACCCCGGAACCAAAACCGAAAACGATCGATTCCGGGAAATTGTAATTGCGCTGATCCATAAAAAGCGCCGCCCCTAAAATCGCGCAATTAACCGCAATAAGCGGCAAGAAAATCCCTAAAGCGTTATATAACGCCGGGCTTAATTTTTCTACGAGCATTTCGACAATTTGCGTCATGGCCGCGATAACGGCAATAAAAGAAATGAAAATCAGGAAGCTTAGGTCGATATCGGACAAACCCGTCCAAGCCAGCGCGCCTTTTTTAAGCAAAAAATTCTTAACCGCCCAGCAAATCGGAGTGGTGATCGTTAAAACGAACACGACCGCAAAACCCAAGCCGACGGCTGTTTCAACTTTTTTGGAGCACGCCAGGAAAGAACACATCCCTAAAAAGAAAGCCAAAAGGATATTCTCGACGAAAATACTTTTTATGGCGAGATTGACATAATGGATCATTTTACTTCACCTCCGCATAGCCTGAAATGGCCCGTTGGATCCAGATAATACAGCCCAACAGGAAAAACGCCCCCGGGGCCAAAACCAGCATGCCGTTATTCACATAACCGGCGTCGTAAAAAGAACGTGGTATCACGTGATATCCCAATAAAGTGCCGCTTCCAAAAATTTCCCTGATGATCCCTAAGATAACCAAAACGGCGCTGTATCCCAAACCATTTCCCAATCCATCCAAAAACGATTTCCATGGCGGATTGCTCATGGCAAAGGCTTCGAGGCGCCCCACAACAATACAGTTAGTGATGATCAACCCGACAAAAACGCTCAGCTGTTTGCTGGCATCGTACATGTACGCCTTCAAAATCTGGTCAATTGTGATTACCAAGGCGGAAACAACCGTCAGCTGAACGATGATGCGAATTTTCGAGGGAATATAATTCCTCATTAAGGAAATCACGACATTCGACATCGCTGTAACAAACGTGAGCCCAAAAGCCATGATCAACGACGTCTTAAGCTGAGTGGTGACCGCAAGCGACGAACAAATCCCTAAGACTTGAAAGGTAAGGGGATTGGCATCCCATAGACCATCTTTAACAAGTTTTTTATTTTTCTTCGATAATAGTGCTTCGGCCATTGGTTTAGCCTCCTTGATTTAATATTAATATGCCTGCGCTCTCAATACAAGCGCTTTAACCGCATCCAGCGAGAACTATATTTTTCTGACCTTGCTAAAATACGGCTCGTACGCCCTCAGCGTGCGGTCCATCATTTCCGTGACACCGCTGCTGGTTATCGTTGCCGCCGTAATACCGTCCACATGATATTTGGCCGCCTCGGGATTATCTTGATAAACATCCGCCGCTTTACCCTTAACCACCGCAATAGGCGTTAACTCTTGCTTTTTAATGGAATAAATCGTCTTTCCTTTAAAATTGTCCTGAAACCACGCTTTTTCTATTTCAGCGCCCAGCCCCGGCGTTTCTCCGTGCTTATAAAAAGTGATCCCCCGCACCGTGGTGGCATCCCCCTCCAGCGCCAAATAACCGTAAAGCGTCGACCACAGCCCTTGTCCAACGATAGGAAAAGCATAGGATTTGACTTTCCCGCCTTCACTATAAATATACAAGGGATAAACCCCTTTTTCACCCTTCTTAATATCCGCCGGCTTTCGGCCCTCAATGATATTTCCTTGCCCATCAATGACATGCTCTTCTATCTTGGTTTTATAAATCTCAAGGACCTCTTGCGGCTTTGCCTTCTGTGGAATGGGCACCTCCAAAACAACCGCCTTGAGAATATTTTTCTTAATATCCAAATCCACGTTGATCTCCTGGCGTTTTCTTAAGCCTTCGGAAACCGCCGAAAGCAAAACGCCGCAAACCACACAAACAATGATCGCGAAAATAAAGGCATATTGGTTACTTTTTGTATCAATCATGGCTTATATTGTTTTACTAAGAAACTTCTGTCTTTTTCCAATGTGCGCCTCCACCACAAAATGGTCAATTAAAGGCGCAAAGGCATTCATAAATAAAATCGAGAGCATGACCCCCTCGGGGTACGCCGGATTGACCACCCGGATAAGGATCGTTAATACCCCGACTAAAAATCCGAAGATCCAGCGGCCCGCATCAGTGTAACACGAAGAAACCGGATCCGTCACCATGAACACGGCTCCAAAGGCGAAGCCTCCCATCACCAAATGCCAGTGCGGCGGAAGCGCGAAAATGGCCAATTTATCGGGCCCGCGCAAAAGATAAAAAACACTGGCCATCGCCAACATCCCAAAAACAGAGCCGGCAACCGTTCTCCAGCTGGCCACTCCCGTAATTAAAAGGAAAATAAGCCCGATAACACACGCCAAGGCCGAGGTTTCTCCGATAGAGCCGGGAATAAAACCATAGAACATATTGCTTAAGTTGTACCCAGCATCCTGTAATCCCTGCAACACCGGCTGGCCTTTGGCGATCTCCTTGGCAACGGCCAAGGGTGTGGCGCGCGTGAAGCCATCGACCGCCACCCAAATGTTCGAGCCTGACATTTGCGCCGGATAGGCGAAAAACACGAACGCCCGCGCCACTAATGCCGGGTTAAAGATATTCATCCCTGTCCCGCCGAAAATCTCTTTTCCAAAAACAACGCCAAAAGAAATACCAACCGCCACTTGCCATAACGGCATGTCCGGCGGCAACGTTAAGGGAAAAAGAAGGCCGGTGACCAAAAATCCTTCATTGATCTCATGCTTACGAACAACGGCGAATAAGACTTCCCATACCCCGCCGGCTAAATAAGAAACCAGGATGATCGGGATGATTTTTTGCGCGCCCAAAAGCCAGCATTGTCCGAAATCCGCAGACAATCCCTTGGCAACCAATATCTGATACCCCGCATTGTAAATCCCCATCAAAGTTGTTGGAATAAGCGCGATGATGACAAATACCATGACTCTTTTAATATCCACCGCATCACGGATGTGCGGCCCCCTTTGGGTAACTTTGCCCGGTGTCATTAAAAAAGTATCGAGCGCCTCAAAAAGGGGATAAAATTTCTCCAACGGTTTCCCCTTTTCGAAAAGATGTTCGATCTTTTTCAATTGTTTTTCAAGTAATTTCATCGATGTGCCTTAAATTTTTTATCCTTCTTTTTCGATCTCATCAAGCCCGCCGCGGATAACCGCACCCACATCCACTTTTGAAGGACAAGCAAAAGAACAAAGGGCAAAATCTTCCTCATCGCACTCCAAAATCCCCAACTTCTCGGCCTCTTCAATGTCACCGGCCACCACCGCCCGAAGAAGAAAAAATGTCATAATATCGAGGGGAACATACTGGTCATAAACATGATTTAACACAATCGCGCGCTCACTGCCGTTAATGTCCGTATCCACGCTGACTTCTTGCTGCGGCAAAAAAGACGAAACAAACGTTTTCGAAAAACTATAGGACTTAAAGCCCGGGTTCAGCCATCCCAAAAGATGCCTCTTGCCACCCTCAGGAATAACCGTAATCTGCGAATCATAAAAGCCCAGATACCCCTGTTGCCCGGCATTGGTCCCGACCAAAATGCTTCCTGAAATATAGCGCATATCGGCTTTGAGCTTCCCTTCCAAAAGACTGCTGACAGAGGCGCCGACAACTGTTTTAGCGTAAAGGCGCCTATCCGCCCCTTCTCCCGTAATAGCCACATAACGCTCCGGCGAAAACACGCCTTTTAAGAAAAGCGCAGCAACGCGCAAGACATCTTCCGCGCGCACATACCAAACAATATCCCCTTTTTTAATCGGGGCGATGTGGTGGATGTGGGTGCTGACGTTACCGGCCGGATGAGGGCCGGAAAACTGATGAATGCGGACATTTTTCGATTGACTTGAAACGGGCGAGGTTGCCTTGGCATCACAGCACAAATGGACATCCCCGGGAGTTAACTTCCTTAATACATCTAATCCGGCCTGAAACTCTTCTTCCCGGCCCTTAAGGATCACATCGATATCCGGGGCCAACGGTTCCGTATTCATGGCCTGAACAAAAACCGCTTTTGGCGTATCGTGCGGATTGGCTACTTTGGAAAATGGCCTTTGGCGGATACACGGCCAGACGCCGCCTTCCAAAAGGCGGCTGAGGATCTCTTCTCGTGATAGGTTTCCGATTTTGTCTTTAGAATATGGCGGGTAGATAGTGGCTTCTTGTCTACCGTCGGTATCAATGATAACAGCTGTCAGCACTCTTTTTTCGCCGCGGACGATCGCGGCGACCTTACCGCTCACCGGAGAAACGATCCTAATATCAGGGTTATATTTATCGGTCAATAAAACGCTTCCGACTTTGACCAGATCCTGCTCTTTGACCGCAGGGCGCAATTTAAGTCCGCGAAATTCCAAAGGCTGAATGGCGACCTTGGACGGAAGCGGTAGCCCGACAACCCTCTTCTCAGCCGCCCCCTTTAATTTGATATCCCGCCCTTTGCGTATTTGGAAATGCGCCATAAGACATTTGTCCTTATCCGGTTATTAACCGGATATTCTTGCTCTTTAGCTGATTATTTTTAAAGATTTGACTACGAAAGGATTAGAATAAATTGGTATATTATCCCTTTGCCCCGGAGGAATCAATAAAATATTACGATTAATTATCGGGCTCTTTTTCCCTTAAATAACCTAGGCATTGTTAATAATATACTCGTAATCAATATGTTCTTTAACAAGCTGGGTCGCTTCTTCGATTTTATCCTTATCCGTTTTTTGGATCTTACAGACCAAATGTTCGATTTTCGCCGCCACCGCATACGTATCTTCCCGCGTCAACATAACGGGAATATGGCTTTTTTTCAAAAGATCGATGATCTCCGGGTTCGGCTTAAGCCCGCCGGTTAATATAATCCCCGAAATCTGGAAACTCCGCCCGTCCCCGACCACATGGGAACTGACGGCTAATAAAATATTGTCCACCCGATCCCCTGAAGTGATGACGAGCGTACCGTCTTTAAGATAATGAATCATGTTGTGCGGCTCCATGGCGGCGACGATCGTGTCTTTAATGCGGCGCCTGATGCTGGCCCGGCCGCAAAGTAACCGCAAATTAAGCCGGTCCCTGACCTGCTCCACCGTTGGGGCACTAAGCAACGGGTCGACCGGGACGATGCCTAACAGACGAATCCCTTTATTCTCAAATCCTTGAGTGAGCGCCCTTTTGACCTTTTGAAATTTCTCCGGCATGACTTTATTGACGATAACCCCCAGCACCTCAACGCCGCGCAAATCGAACAGCCCCTTGTTTAAGATCACTTCGTCAATGCATTTGCCGATGCCTCCCTCGCTGACAATGATCACTTTCGACCCCAACAATTTGGCCACATCCGCGTTCGAAAAATCGATAACGGAACCCACGCCCGCATGGCCCGTTCCCTCAACGATGATGGCGTCTTTTCCCTTGGTCAAGCTGTGAAACGATTGCTCAATGGCCGATTGAAGCTGTTCTTTATGGGGGTTGAAAATATACTTTTCGGTATAGCCGCGGCCGATGGTGACCGGATTCATTTCATGATAACGCCGGCCGATGCGGAAAACACTGCCGATGAGGTACGAATCCTTATCGATATTGCGCTCCCCGATATTGACCACCTCCTGGCCGACCGGCTTTAGAAAGGCCGTTTTGATCCGCCGCTCTTGAAACACCTTGAAAAGCCCGACCGACATGGTGGTCTTGCCGGCGTTTTGATGAATGGAGGAAAGAAATATGTTTTTAAGCCGCTTGCGGGGCATAGGAATCCTTTGGATTTAAATATTATAATACGATTGATGCGGGGCGGGGAATTTATTTCAGCTTTTGTTTAAAAACGGTAGGAATTTCATCGGGAAAATCAACGACTATAACGCCCGCATCCGAAAGAACGCGGCGTTTGGCCTCGGCCGTGCTCTCTCCGGAGGATATAATGGCCCCCGCATGGCCCATGCGCTTTCCTTCAGGGGCGGTGCGCCCGGCGATGAAGCCGACAATGGGTTTTTTGGCGTGTTTTTTGATGTACACGGCTGCGGCCTGCTCATCATGGCCACCGATCTCCCCCACCATGACAACCCCTTTTGTCTCTTTATCCTTCATAAACATTTCCAGGACCTCGACAAAACGGGTGCCTATAATAGGGTCGCCGCCCAAGCCAACGCATGTGGATTGGCCCAACCCGCCTAACGTCAGGTTATAAACAACTTCATATGTGAGAGTTCCGCTTCTGGAAACAACTCCGATGGGACCGGGCTTATGAATATGCCCCGGCATAATACCTACCTTTGACTTGCCTGGAGATATAACCCCAGGGCAGTTGGGGCCGATAAGGCGCGTTTTGGATTTTTTCAACGCCCTGGCCACCTCAACCATGTCCAAGACCGGGATCCCTTCGGTAATACAGATCACCAGCTCCATACCGGCCTCGATATCTTCCAAGACAGCCGCTTTCGCAAACGCCGCCGGCACATAAATGACCGCTGTATCCGCACCTGTCTTTTTTTTAGCTTCTTTAACCGTATTAAAAACCGGAACGCCGGCCGCTTCCTGGCCGCCTTTGCCCGGGGTGACACCGCCGACAATTTTGGTGCCGTATTCCTTCATGCGTTCGGCATGAAAAGAGCCGTCCCGGCCGGTAATGCCCTGGACAATAACCTTAGATGAGCTGTCAATCAGAATACTCATACTTTTCTCGCCAACTCCACAACCCTGTTGACACCCTCCCGCATCGTGGCAAAGGTTTGAATTCCTTCCGTCAATAACATTTTCTTGGCGATCTCTTCGTTGGTTCCGGTTAAGCGCACCACCAAAGGAACGGGAATGTTGATCTGTGCTCTGGCCTGGATGATGCCTTGGGCAATATCATCGCAGCGGGTGATGCCGCCGAAAATGTTGATCAAAATGGCTTTGATGTTTTTATTCTTCAGGATGATTTTTAAAGCGTTCAGCACTTTTTCCGGATTCGAGCTTCCTCCCACATCCAGGAAGTTCGCCGGCTGCCCGCCGACCAGCTTCACGATGTCCATGGTTGCCATCGCCAGCCCCGCTCCATTGACGATACAACCGACGTTGCCGTCGAGCTTGACAAAACTCAAATTCTTTTCCTTGGCCTCCAGCTCATCCAAATCTTCATATTTGATATCTCTTAACGCCTGAAGGTCTTTATGGCGAAAGAGCCCGTTATCATCCAGAACGACCTTGGCATCGCCGGCGACCAAAGAATTCTTTTCATTAACGACCAATGGATTGATCTCCGCCAACGAACAATCATTTTCAAAAAAAAGTTTAATCAATTTTTCAGCGATATCTACGGCTTGCTTCTGGTGGGCCGGGCTCGTAAGAACGGAATGGATAAAAGCGGTCAGCTGCTTGGCATCCGGTTGCCTGCTTCCGTTTAAATAAAACTTTTTTATCGCCTTGGGGTTGGTTTTGGCCGTTTCCTCGATGTCAATGCCGCCGGCGGCGCTGGCGATAACGACCACATCGCTTGCGTTGTTATCGACAATGCAGGAGAGGTAGTATTCCTTCTTAATATCAAGGGCCCGGGCCACGTAAATCCGTTCAACGGCATAACCTTTGATATTCAGCTTTCTTATCTGCTCAAATTTCTCTTCCAACTCTTTCTGGGTGCTAACGACCTTGACCCCGCCGGCCTTGCCGCGGCCGCCGACCAAAACCTGGGCCTTTAAGACAATCGGGTACCCCAGCCGCTTGGCGATGGAAACCGCCTCGCTCAACTGGACGGCCACCTTGCCTTCGGAAGTCGGTATACCGGCTTTTTTAAACAAGCCTACAGCTTGATATTCATGGATTTTCATGATCTTTCCTGAAAGTAATAATACAGAATCATAACATAGAACAAAAAATCAATCGAGAAAATTTAAGACTTTCATTGTTGGGAGGAGGATAAATACTGCAAAAGCGCGGTAAGCGTTTTATAGCCGACTTTCCCGTCCGCCTTCAACTGCTGCGCCTTCTGAAAGGCGAGGATGGTCGCTTTCGTTTTCGCCCCCAAGGCCCCGTCGGCCGCTCCGGGGTTAAAGCCAGCGGCCTTCAACAATTTTTGGATCAACGCGACATTAAGCTGGCCATCGACAATTAACCCGTTGTCTTTAAAAATCCTTAGCTTTTCCCATGTTTGCTGGTCCACAAAACGGGACGGGTTGAGCCCGTTATCTTCTTGGAACCGCTTGATCGCATCCCGCGTACGCCCGCCGAATAAGCCGTCTATGGGGCCGGGGTCGTATCCGTAGATCTTCAGCAGGAGCTGGACTTCTTCGATGTTCGGGTTCTTTTCGAGGGTTTCCGCCTCCCCGATAATCTTCTTTTCTTCAGCCCCTTCTTTGTGTAATAGCCGGTAGAGCTGGTCACACCCGCTTATAAAAGGAGCCCATAAAGCGACGACAATAAAAATTATTTGTTTTAAATGCGCTGGGCCTGATTTCATCTAAATACCTTAAATTTTCGTATAAACACATCATAGAACCGATGCAGCGTCTTTTCATCAATAAAAACAATGTAAAAACACCACATGATCAACATGAAATAAATGAGCTGATGCATGCAAAGGGCGATCATGAGCTGAAAACAGCTTCCCCAGATAAAACCGATGCGCCGCGCCGAAGGAATGATAAAAAGCACCGGCACAAGAAGCTCAAACAATAAAGCGCTTATTTGCATGAACGCCCAGCCTTTAAGGGGTATATTATTCAATAACCAGGCGGCGACATCCGTTCGATAATACCCCTGCATGTGCGTCCATAAAATAAAGGGGCTGTCCAGCCAATCCCCTAAAACCGCCTTATTCCATCCGGCCGCAAAATACTGAATCACAAAAGTCGCCTGTAAAATACGGATTGCCCAAATGCTTTGCTGCGGTATATTCCTATCGGTAACGCTCCAATAAGACCCTTTACTCGCGCAAGCCAGAACGAACAAAGAAACGACAGACAATTTATTAAGAGTATAAGCGGCGTACTGATCGGCAAAGGTCACATAACTTACACACGCCCACACCACCCAAACCACCCACTTGGTATGCCAGCCGATGGTAAAAGCGAAAATGCTGCCGAATAAGACAGCCCCAAAAAAAGGCAAAGCCTCTTCCGGCAGCAAAGGAACGCTTAAGGGATGAAAGGGCTGGTTTCCGGGGGAGGGGTGAAAACCCGCCGGCGTCAGCCACTCGGAGGCGTAAAGCCAGCGTTCGTGCATGTAAAGCAAAAGAAAGATCCCCAACGCAAAACGAAACGTATCCAAACGAATCGTATCACAAGGGGCAAACCAAAATTGTTTTATCCTGTCAAAATTCATTTTTTAGATAGTGCGTCGAAAAAATGTATTGATCTTTGGGCTCAAAATGATCGATCGCAACATCCTTCCAGCGCCCTTCAAAAGTACGGTCCTTTTCGATAGTATATATGCCGGCAACAAAACGGACGGTTAATAGCGGCGGGCGCTGGGGATATCTCTTCGCATATCGGCCGGCAACCCAATGAGCGAGCTCTTTCTGGCGGGCCTTGTAAGCTTCCTCACCTTTCTTAAAATCTTTAAAATCCTTTGAGTAAAGCAGCATCTCGTATAACCGCGTTCTATAGCCGAAGGGTTTCAATCGAAAATAGTCCTCCATCGGCAAGACGACCCAACCTTTCTCACCCTCGGGAAGGGCCTGGATGTAAATAGTTTCCCAGACGGGGCTTATCCGCGTGAATAAATGAGAAATGCGCTGTAGATATGTAAGCGTTCTGGGCAAAAACGGCGTATCCCGATAGGTTAATCCGGTATAAATAATAGGAAGGAGCCAGAAGATAATAAAAAACGAACAACAAATGAAATCTTTGCGGGAGACTTTCATAAAATAAAAAAGAGGCTAAAGTTAGCCTCTTAATGATAATGCTTTTAAGCGATTCCTGCTACCACAAATGTTCTTTCATCCAATTATCCGTCTTTTTGATCCAGTGGTCCTCATCATTCATATAAGCCCAGGCCGCTTCCGCATCCTTTTTCGCACCCATCGCCGTCCCCTCAACCGTAGCGCAGCCCGATAAACCCAAAAAACAGACCACATATACGGACATCAGCCACTGAGGAACCATAGACTCTCCTTAAGCACCTAAAACGCTTTGGATAATCGTTGAATAGTCTTTTCTTTACCCAAAATCTCTATTGTCTCAAATAAACCCGGCCCGACAGCACGCCCGGTCAAAGCCACACGGATCGGATGAACCAAATCCGCCGACTTAAGACCTAATGCCTCGACCGTCTCCCGAAAGGCTGCCTCGATCGATTGGGCATCAAAAGGATCCAACGCCGCAAAACGCTTCCTTAACAGCTCGAATTCTTTGGCACGATTAACCGACAAATGCTCTTTTCTGGCGGCTTCATCCGGCTTGACTTCATCGACAAAAACAAAATCCGCCCATTCCAGAAAGTCGGTCAATGTCGACAATCTTCCTTTAAATAGTTTTACTATATTTTTAAGGCGTTTTCTATCAAAATTCCCATTAATATAATTTTTGTCCTTTAAAAAGGGTATGAGCGCTTCCACCAATTTTTCATCATCCATTTTTTTGATGTACTGGCCGTTGATCCATTCCAGCTTTTCCATGGAAAAGATGGCCGCGGCCTTATTGACCTTATTGATGGAAAAATTCTTTAATGCCGTCTTTATATCAACGACCTCCTGGTTGCCACCGGGCGACCAGCCCAGAAGCATGAGGTAGTTGACCAGCGCCTCGGGTAAGAATCCTTCTTTCTTATAGTCGCTCACCGCTACCGCCCCCGTCCTTTTGGAGAGACGGCCTTCCTCGCCCATGATCAGAGGAAGGTGTGCGTATTTCGGCGCTTTTAGGCCCAGCGCCTGATAGATCATCATCTGCTTGGGCGTATTGGAAATGTGGTCTTCCCCGCGGATCACGTGGGAGATCTCCATAAGGGCATCGTCAACGACACAAGCGAAACTATAAGTCGGGGAGCCATCGGATTTTATCAAGACCTGATCCTTGATGGTGGCCGAATCGAAGGCGATCTCGCCTCTGATCAGATCAAACAGTTTGATCTCTTGTTGGGGTATTTTAAGGATGACGGCTTCGCCGTCTTTATAAGCCTTGTCTTCCTGGATGAGCTTATCCGCGTATTGGCGGTAAACATCGAAGCGCTCGCTTTGATGATATAGCTCATCCCAGAGGAGCCCCAGCCATTTCATGCTGGTTAAAATTTCTTCCTCAAATTCTTTTTTGGAGCGCTGCTGGTCCGTATCTTCGATACGAAGGATGAACGTCCCGTTTTGGGAGCGGGCATACATCCAATTAAACAATGCCGTTCGTGCGCCGCCGATATGAAGATATCCTGTTGGGCTGGGGGCGAATCTGACTCTTATCATGGTTTATAATTCGTTATGAGGAGCTGACTGACAGCGCGTTGGTGAGCCTTGGTTAAACGATGTAGGATGAGTCCTTTTTTTCTTTAACTAATTTAATGATAACGTCCTCTATCCGCTTATGATCTGCCGGCTTGATGTCAACGAACTCGATGCCGATATCGTAAAACAAGGGCTTATTGTCGGTTTCCTTCCTGCGGCGGATGTTCCAGACGACCTTGCCCTTGCATTTAACGTGTTCTTTCATGTCCATCAAATCAAGCTCAATATCAACCGGGGCAAACAATTTAACATGCTGCTTTATGATGATGCATGTTCCGCCCACGCCGACATTCTCTGTATGGCAAAGAATCGTTTCTTTACTGTCGCCTTCTTTCTGATGAATCACAACCAAACAGGGAAATTTAACTCGCGGAAAGCGGCGCCTGTTTAATCCATCCCATTGACTCATGCCGGGCTCCTTTGGCTGATTATTCCCTTAGCTTCCAAAATTATAATATATGAAAACTCGCCCGACAAGGGCTTATCTGCATTTTAGTCGGATGAGGCTTTTTTCTCATCAAATTCGAAAGGGCAGCTGATCCGCTCGATGGAATCGGCCTTTCCGCTTTTGGCATCGACATCGATCACGGCGCCGTGCAGCTCGACATTGCCCGAGGCCACATGAAATTTGACCGGCATGCTGGTTAAGAACCGCTGGATGATCGCCTCTTTATCCTGCCCGATGACGGAATCATACGGCCCTGTCATGCCCAGATCGGTGATATAAGCCGTCTTCTTGGGAAGGATTTTTTCATCGCTGGTGGTGATGTGGGTATGCGTGCCGACAATGGCGGAAACTTCCCCGTCAATAAAATGGCCCATGGCGACCTTTTCACTTGTTGTCTCCGCGTGAAAATCGACAATAATGATAGGTGTTTCTTTCTTGATCTGCTTAACAATTTCCTTAAGGGTCATAAAAGGGGATTCCACGTTGTGGCGCATAAAAACGCGGCCTAAAAGATTGATGACGCCCACCTTGTGACCTGATGGTGTCGCATGGACACACCAGCCGCGTCCCGGAACACCTGAGGGGAAATTGGCAGGACGGATGACTTTATCGGTTGTATTTAAATACTGCTCCAGTTCCTTTTGGTCCCAGACATGATCCCCTAACGTCAGGACATCGCAACCGGCCCGAAAAAGCACCTTCGCTAGCCGCGACGTCAAGCCTGCTCCGCCGGCGGTATTTTCGGCGTTGGCCACGACAAACTCAATATCGTATTTCTTCTTGAGCTTATCTAGCAGCCCCTCTACGGCTGCTCGGCCGGGTTTGCCAACAATGTCTCCAATGCAAAGAATCTTCATGTTTATTTGGCAAACTCCACGGCCCGTTTTTCCCGAACAACAATCACCTTGATCTGTCCCGGATATTCCATTTCCTCTTCGATTTTCTGCCGGATATCGCGGGCCAGAACAACAGACTCATCATCGTTAATCTTATCCGGGTCAACCAAAATACGGATCTCGCGGCCGGCCTGTAAAGCGTACGTTTTACTGATGCCTTTGAACGAGTTGGCTATCTTCTCCAGATTTTCCAACCGCTTCACGTACGTCTCAAGCGTTTCCGCGCGGGCTCCGGGACGGGAGGCGCTGATGGCATCCGCCGCGCATAAAAGAGCCCCATAGATGGAGGCCATCTCCACTTCCTCATGATGCGACTCGACCGCATTCGCCACTTCTTCACGCTCGCCGTATTTACGGCTTAGTGTGCCTCCGACAATGGCGTGCGTGCCTTCTTCCACATCTTGGCTGACAACTTTACCGATGTCATGAAGCAAGCCGGCGCGCATGGCGATCTTTGAGTCCAAGCCCAATAGGCTCGCCATCGTCCCGCAAAGAATCGCCACCTCTTTGGTGTGCGCCAAACCGTTTTGGCCGTAGCTGGTCCTGAATTTTAATTTCCCAACCAGCTTCAAAAGCTCGGTATGCATGCCATGGATACCCAGATCAAACGCCGTCTTCTCCCCTTCTTCCTTAATAATGTTTTCCAGCTCTTTCTTGGCCTTCTCCACGACCTCTTCGATTCGCCCGGGATGGATGCGCCCATCGGAAATAAGGTTTTCCAATGCGATGCGGGCAATTTCCCGCCGGTACATATCAAAACCTGAAATCGTAACTGCCTCGGGAGTATCATCGATAATGATATCAACGCCGGCGGCCGCCTCCAAAGCGCGGATATTACGGCCCTCGCGGCCGATAATGCGCCCTTTCATCTCGTCATTGGGAAGCATAACGACCGAAACTGTTGTGCCGGCCGTATGCTCGGAGGCGCAGCGCTGAATGGCCACCGAAACAATTTCTCTGGCTCGCTTGTCGCCCGTATCTTTTATTTCATCCTCTGCCCTTTTAATGCGTACCGCCTTTTCGTGCACCAATTCTTCATCGAGACGGGATAAAAGCAAATTCTTAGCCTGCTCTTCCGACAAAGAGGATATCTTTTGAAGACGCACTTTTTCTTCAGCAATGAGGCGGGTTAACTCCTCTGTTTTCTTCTTTATGCTCTCTTCATTCTCCTGTAAAATCCCTAAACGCTGATTGATGTCCTTTTCTTTTTTCTCCAAAAGATCGACCCGCTTATCCAGGTTCTCTTCCTTTTGGAGGATGCGTTTCTCCGCGGCCAGGAGCTCTTCGCGGCGCTCTTTGGTTTCACGCTCAAAATCCTGGCGCAGCTTGATCATCATGTCCTTGCTTTGAAGTTCGATTTCTTTCTTCTTTGTCTCAGTCTCTTTCTCGGCGCCGGAGAGCAACGCCTTGGCTTTTTCTTCGGCCTCTTTTAATTTCTTACCAGCGAAAAACCACCTTAAAAGATAGCCGGCAAAGAAGATCACGATGGCAAAAATGGAAAGAATGGTACTTTGAACATATATGTTCATTTCGGGATTCATCACAAAACTCCTCTCTATCAATAACAAGACTGTGTCTTATAAATTAGTTATTTGGGAAGGAGGAAGCGGGTGATTAATTCGTCACAACGCGCGAAAGGCGCACATCGTGATCACCCAAGCCGGGGATAGAATCGATGCATTGAAAATCAAAAGCCAAGCCAATGGTAGGAATTTCCTTGGGTAAAACAGCTAAAAAACGGTCATAATAGCCGCCGCCGCGCCCGAGACGATGATTATTTCTATCAAAAGCGACTCCGGGAACTATCACGGCATCCAGTTCTTCCATCGAAAATCGTTTCGTTGGATGGTTTTGCGGTTGTCTTATGCCGTACGGCCCTTCTACCAAGGATTCATGAACATCCCATAATGCAGGGATTATTTGTTTTTGTTTGCTTTGAATGATCGGTAACCCGATTCTTTTTCCTAATTGGCTGGCTTGTCTTATCATTTCAAATGTATCAACTTCCCCGTCAAATGACGCATAAAAAAGGATCGTCTTTGCTTCCTGAATGAGCTTCGTCTTAAAAAGCTTGTCTTTGATCGATAAGCTTTTCTTGATCCGCTCTTCCTCCTTCTGATTCCTTAAAAGGGTTAATATCCTCTCTCTAAGGTCTTGTTTCGTTTTATCCTTCACTTAAGTTCTCTTTGATCCGCTGATAGAAAACCTTTCGGTTTTCAAAAATCAGCGCTCTATATTATCATTTTTTATATTTTTGTACAACTGCAAATTTTGACCCTGCTTTAACAGCTCATCCAGCCGTTCCTTGATGAATTTCTCCTTGCCCATCTGGGTGGGCCGGTAATATTTGGTCTTGACGCTCATATAATCCTGCTCAACAAAATGCCCTTCAAAATCATGCGCGTATTTATAATCTTTGCCGCGGCCCAACTTTTTGGCTCCGGGATAAGATGTATCTTTAAGGTGCGTGGGTACTTCTTGGGACCTGTTGTTCTTTACATCGTCTAACGCCTGTTCAATGCCCAGGTAAGCTGAATTGGATTTGGGCGCGCAGGCCACATAAACGGCCGCCTCGGCCAGCGGAATACGTCCTTCCGGCATGCCGACAAATTCGAGGACCTGATGCGCGGCATTGGCCACGACCAGTGCCTGCGGGTCGGCCAACCCGACATCTTCGGCCGCGCAGATACAGATGCGCCGGACGATAAAACGCGGATCTTCCCCGGCATAGATCATCTTGGCCAGCCAATATAGGGTCGCGTCCGGATCCGACCCGCGCATGGATTTGATAAACGCCGATGCCGTGTCATAATGCTGGTCGCCGTCGCGGTCATAAACGACTTGTTTCTTCTGGATGGATTCCTGGGCTACCTCTAATGTAAAATTAATTTGACCGTCCTTGGCCTTTGGGGTCGTTAAACACCCGACCTCCAAAGCATTCAGGGCCCTGCGGGCATCGCCATCGCAAGCCTTGGCTAAAAATTTGAGCGCTTCTTGGTCGACGTTGATTTCCATTTCGCCCAAGCCCCGCTTATTATCCCGTAACGCTCTTTGTAAAATTGCCAGGATCTCTTCCTCGCTTAACGGTTTTAACTCAAAAACCAACGATCGCGAAAGAAGCGGGCTGACCAGCGAGAAAAACGGATTAAAGACGGTCGCGCCGATCAAAATGATGCTTCCCTCCTCGACATCCGGCATCAAGACATCCTGTTGCGCCTTATTGAACCGATGGATCTCGTCGATAAAAAGGATCGTTTTCTGCGCCGTTGTATCGCGCCTGTTTTGGGCGGCGACGATCACTTTTCGCAATTCATCAACGCTGGAAGAAACGGCGTTGATGCGCTCAAAGAAAGATTTGGTCTTCTGGCTGATGAGATGCGCCAACGTCGTTTTCCCCACTCCCGGCGGGCCATAAAGGATCAGGGAAGTGATGCGGTCGGCTTCGATGGCCCTGGAGAACAACTTCCCCTCTCCTAAAATATGCTTCTGCCCGGCGTACTCTTCCAGCGATTGGGGGCGCATGCGCGCGCTTAAAGGGGTCGTTTGGAAATTAGCTTCTTTATTGGCCAGGGAAAACAGGTTTTCTTTTGAAGAATTGGCGGGTGGCTTTCTTTTCATGGAAGAAATTTATCCCCGCTTATGCCGTCTGACTTTCATATAAGGTGAACCTAGTCACCAAGTGGGTGCCGCTCCGGCAGGGCCGGAAGGTAGGCTCCCTTTAATAGAGTATTGGTTCTTTATATTGAGCCAATAACGCGCACAGCAGGGATTTATTATCGGATCACTACTTGTAACCGCTCTACCAGAGCCTTAAGAAGTTTTTGGTGGTCATTATTGACCTCGGCTTCTTGAAGGGTGCGTTCGGCGGACTGATAAACCAGAGAGAGCAAGATGCCCCGGTGATGCGAGGCAATTTTATCACGGACCATATTAGTATAGTCCTCTTTAAAATGAATTTCTACGAGATTTTTTAGGCCCTTTTCTTTGATGATTTCAACGAGTTGTTGATAGAAATATCTCTTATCTATCGTCAAGCTGACATCCCTCACGATCGCCGGATAAGGAGAAATCGTTTGATAAGCCCGCTTGAGCGGCTTTCGGGAAATAATGTTTTTTAACTCGATTTGGGCAAACCAAACATCCGCATTCTTGATATCAAAACTGTTTAAAACCCCCTCTTCCACCTTCCCGATTAAACCTATAACTGAACCATCGAGCTCAACAGCCGCTGACAGGCCGGGCTCCAAAAAATTTTCTTGCAACGGCACGAAAACCATGGGGCGGCAACCCAACACATATCGGATCGCCTTAACAATAGCTCCCTTTATATCGTAAAAATCGACGTGTTGTTTCTTTGCCTGCCTCCAATCCTCCGAGGCCATGCCTGTCATCATGATCCCAAGCGCTTCAATTTCACCTTCATCCCGATATATCTTCGACGCTTCAAAAATTTTCAGATCCTTTTGGGCACGATTAATGTTGAATGAAACAGTGTTAAGAAGCCCGGGCAACAAGCTCGGGCGCATGACTTCCTGCTCTTGCGTTAAAGGATTAATGACTTTGACGCTTTTAATATCGTTCTGCTTGGCCTTGACTAAAACCTCCCGATTCGTCATGGAATAGGTGATCACCTCATCGAATCCCTGGGCTATCAATGCTTTTCTGATCTTTTCTCTTAAAAATCTCTTTTCATCAAGCGGGATATCGGATATTTTTATCGTCGGAAAGCTGGTGGGAAGCCGGTCATAACCTTCAATGCGGGCAATTTCCTCGATCACATCGACATCCAACTTCACATCCGGCCTCGTTGAAGGCGGCTGGACAAGCAGCCCGCCCTTACCCCGCGCAGCAACTTTAAAATCCAGCTTTTTTAAGATCGTCTGACACCGGCCCGAAAGGATATCGGCGCCCAAATATTGATTAACCTTTTGAACCGAAACGGATATACTGTTTGTTGTTTTTGTCTTGCCGGTAATATTAACATCCGCATATCGGGTCACCTTTCCCTTGGCGATTTCGAGTATTAAAGAAGCGGCCCTATCAGAGCCGGTTTTAACTCCCCCCCTGTCAACGCCCCGTTCGAACCGATATGATGAGTCGCTGGCCAACCCCAGCTTGCGGGCCGCCCGCCGGATAAGGATGGGATCGAAATAGGCGCTTTCAAGAAGGATATTTTTGGTCTTTTCGTTTACCTCCGCATCTTTGCCACCCATAATGCCGGCGATGGCGACAGGGCGCTTGCTATCGGCAATGACGAGGATCGTTTCATCCAATTCGCGCTCCAACCCATCGATCGTAACGATCTTCTCGCCTTTTCTGGCGCGCCGAACTGCGATTTTCCCGCCGATCAATTTGTCGTAATCAAAAGCATGTAACGGCTGGCCCGATTCCATCAAACAAAAATTGGTGATATCAACGATGTTGCTGATCGGGCGAATGCCGACGACCGATAAATTTTTTCTCATCCAATCAGGCGCCTGGCCAACGGTAACGCCTTCGATAACGGTGCCGATATAGCGCGAACACCCGCTCTTATCTTCAATAGCAATTTCGCATTTTATCTTTGGATAAGAAGTATCCTTGATCCTCGGCGGTTTTCTTGTTTTATTTAAAATTGCCGCGACTTCGCGGGAGATGCCCACCATACTCAAACAATCAGCCCGGTTGGGCGTAACCTCGATTTCAAAAACCTTATCCCCATCGGCCGAATGAATGGTTTCCACCTCCAAACCAGCCATCGTAAGACGATGCGCCAGCTCTTCGGCGCCTATGCCGGGGGTGACGTAATCTTTTAACCAGTTTAAACTGACTTTCATATTCTAAAATTGCTCCAAAAACCGTTTATCGTTTTCAAAAAACACCCGGATGTCCGCAATGCCGTGCTTAAGCATGGCGATGCGCTCAACCCCCAAGCCGAAAGCAAGCCCCGTATATTTTCCTTTCGGATAACCGACGGCCTCAAACACTTTCGGATGCACCATGCCGCAACCCATGATCTCAAGCCATTTCTTTTTTCCGCCTTTCCATGAAATATCGACCTCGGCGGACGGTTCGGTGAAAGGGAAAAAGTGCGGACGAAAGCGCATTTCAATGTCTTCACCAAAAAGCTTCTTACAAAAATGCGTCAACAACCCCTTAAGGTCAGAGAACTTAACGTCGCTATCAACCAGGAGCCCCTCGATCTGATGGAACATGAACGAATGGCTGGCGTCCACCGCATCGGGCCTATACACTTTCCCCGGGATCACAACGGCAAAAGGCGGTTTATGGTTTTCCATAATACGGATCTGGCCCGGAGAGGTGTGGCTGCGCAACAGTAAGTTGGCTTTTTTGTCGTGTGGGTCTTTTAAATCCAAATAGAACGTATCAAAGCTGTCGCGGGAAGGGTGGTCCGCCGGAATATTAAGAGCGGTAAAGTTGTTGAACTCGTGCTCGATTTCCGGGCCTTCCTGGACCGCAAACCCCATGCGCTCAAAGATCGAACATATCTCATCGATGGTTTGGGTGAGAATGTGCTGATGACCGATGCGATGGGCGACGCCCGGCAGCGTTACATCCAGATCGGTTTGGGAAGACCGTTTTTCCTTTTGTTTGATCGCCGTCTTTTTGTCTTCGATAATTTGGGTAACGCGGCTTCTTAGGGCATTGACGCCTTTACCGACCAAGGGCTTTTGGTCGGAAGGCAAAGAAGAGAGAGAAGAA
>Ga0209640_10000189_pt1 | contig 44378 bp, 42 predicted proteins | sample RifCSP10_1_FD_184018 | JGI IMG/M metagenome (GOLD analysis project Ga0209640, IMG submission 184018) | Soil microbial communities from Rifle, Colorado - Rifle CSP2_sed 10_1 (SPAdes) (version 2) | ecosystem: Environmental > Terrestrial > Deep subsurface > Rock core/Sediment | place: Rifle...
GATCCTGCCCACTGTTCCCTTCCCTCGAGCCTCGAGCCTCGAGCCTCAACCCACCCGAGAATACGCCCATGCCTTCCTCAGATACCGTCACCTTCTACAAGTGGTCAGACGTCCCGCTTGAAACGGTCACCCCGATGCTGGATCGCAAGCTGATCACGGGCGACCGGATGATGCTGGCGCAGGTCTTCCTGAAGAAGGGATGCATCGTGCCTCGCCACCAGCATCACAACGAGCAGTTCACGTACATCCTGGATGGTGCGCTTCGTTTCTGGATCGGCGAAGACGAGTCACAGGTGCAGGATGTGCACGCCGGCGAGGTGCTCTACATCCCGTCGAACGTCTGGCACAAGGCCGAGGCGTTGTTCGACACGCTCGACGTGGACGTCTTTTCGCCGCCCAGAGAGGACTGGCTGAAGAAGACCGACGATTATCTGAGAAGATGAGACCGAGGCCCTGAGGTTGGAGGTCCGAGGGGTGCGTTTCCTCCTGACCTCCGAGCTCGGACCTCGGACCTCAGCCGCGGAGACGGTGCCGGACGGCGGCCACGATTCCCACGAGAACGCCAAGTCCCACCATCCACAGTCCCATTGTTGACTGGGCGACCTGGAGATCGGCGACGGCGACGGCTGATAAGCCGGCCGGCATCAGGCGGGTGCCGTCGCCAATACCTGTCAGCGCATTTCGCGCGAAAGCGAACAGGCCGATTCCGCCCAACACCATCACGAGGGCGGCGGCGTCGATAACGCGATCGGCGTAAGTGGGGGCTCTCTTCATGGGCTGATGGCTGCTCTCGCCCAGTGGACGACTGGACGCGGATTGCAGCCACGAGAACGGGTTTTCCGGGGATTGTCGCGGACGTCGTATTCGCGGTGTGCCGCGGGTCACCAACAGGGGCAAAACCCGCCCGGACCCCGGTTGCAGGCCGTTCGCGAAACTCGTCTTCGAGGTGATGCGCGTCCCTCGATTCCGTTCACGCCAATTGCTTCGCTACTCGGCCATTGGCGCCTCGGTTCTTTTTTCCGTTCCCATTGCCCGCGCCACCACCGCGTTCGGGAATTCCGAACGCGACGGTAACCGGGCCGAATTGGTGAACGTTCCTTCGAGGAGCGCCGTGCCCACGACGACGCTGGACTCGCTCGCCGGCCGCAGCGGCGCGCTGCGGGTCGCGTTCCTCACGCCGGAAGATGTCGAGCAAATCCCGTCTCTGGTCCATCACTTCGGACCCGACGCCCGAACGCCGGGCATCCGCACGCTCTCATTCCCACGCGACAAAACCAGCTTCGCGTTCGTGACACTGAAACCGTGGCGCGAGAAGCAGGGCAGCTTCATCAACACCTACCACGTCGGCAAGTGGCCCGGTGAGCGTCGCAACATGCCCAACAACTACGAGAACCCGATCGGGTTCATCGAAGTGACGCCCGAGAATGCCGATCTCAGGCTGTCGACGCACTTCTCGCTCCGGAGCTTCATCACGAACGACCAGGACCGCGTCTGGCCCAAGTACGTCGTGATGCGCGAAGAACTCCTCGACAAACTGGAACTCGTCCTGACGACGCTCGAGGCGCAGGGGATTGCGACGCGCAACGTGGTGGTTCTCTCCGGTTTCCGGACGCCACAATACAACCGGCGGGCCGTCTTCGAGGGCGCCGCCTACGCCAGCAGGCACCAGTACGGCGACGCGGCAGACCTCATCATCGATGCGGATGGCAACGGACGCATGGACGACCTGAACCGCGATGGTGTCGTCAACTTCATGGACACGGACGTCATCAATCGCGCCGTCGAGCGTGTCGAACGGCAGTACCCGGACCTGGTAGGCGGCCTGGGACTGTATCGTGCGATGGGGCCGAGCGGCCCGTTCGCTCACATCGACGTGCGCGGGACTCGTGCCCGGTGGTCGGATTCGCGTCCGAGGCGCACGCTAGCGGCGAACGCAATGGTCGACGCGCCCCGCCGCGTCACTCCGACCGGCACGTGCAAGGCGCCACCGGAATTCGCGTACTTGTGTGGAAGGAAATAGTTGAGAGTTGAGAGTTGAGAGGGCGGTCTCAACTCCGCACGATGGCGTAGATCAGCTCGTCAACAAGCTCGCCGTCCTTGACGGCGCTTTGACGAAGGCGACCCTCGCAGGTGAATCCGGCCTTCTCCAGCACGCGCGCTGACGCCGGATTCCACGCGAAGACTCCGGCCCACACCCGGTTGATGCTCCAGGTCCGGAACGCCCAGTCGGTGACCGCACGGACTGCTCCGGTCGTGATTCCTCGTCCCCAGTAAGGCTGCGCGAGCCAGTAGCCAAGTTCGACGGAACGTCGCCAGATGTCGCCGCGATGCTCGAAGCCAATGGCGCCGACGGCCTCATCACCGACTGCGATGGCGAACGCGCTCTCCGGATTCTCACTCAGACAGTGAGCAATGAAGCCTTCGGCGTCCGACAGTGTGTACGGATTCTGGAACCGATCCTTCAGATTGCGCCAGATCGCTCGGTCGTTCGCGTGACGCGCCAGCGATGGCGCATCTCCGGGAGACCAGGAGCGGACAGAGCCGCCATCGAACTGAATGAGCACCGGATGGAAGATGGGAGATGGGAGACGGGAGACGTGAGATAACCTGCCAAGCGGATTGCCATGATACTATCGGCGGAAATCGCACCGCAGTTTATCTCGATTCTCCCATCTCACATCTGCCATCTACTTCTTGTGGCCCGCCCCGCGCGCCGTACATTCGCGCCATGCTCTCCCGCCGGACATTTGTCAGCTGGCTGAGCGGTCTGGGTGCCGCGCTCGGCCTCGGAGTGCGCGCCCGATCGGGCGACGCGAAAGGACTGGACGCGGTCGTCCCCGAGCAGGCCGCGACCCTCGACCGCACGATGGTCACGCGACTCGCCGAGGCGGTGCTGCCGGGTGAACTGGGGGATGCGGGAGTAAGCCGCGTGAGTCGTGCATTTACGCAGTGGGTGGCGGAGTATCGGAAGGGCGTCGAACTGGTTCATCCGTACGGCAGCTCGAACCTCCGCCAGACCGGCGAGTCGCCCGCGGGGCGTTGGCGCGCTCAATTCGCCGCGCTGGACAGCGAGGCGCGCAGGAAGCATCGGCGGGGATTCGGCGCGCTGACGCGAGAGCAGCGGCGCGAGCTGGTGACCGCCGCCATGTCCGCCGATCGCATCAACCGGATGCCGGAACCACTGGATGCCAACCACGTGGCGATGGCGCTCGTCTCCTGGTACTTCGCCACGCCGGAGGCCACGGACCTCTGTTACCAGGCGAGAATAGGACGGAACCAGTGCCGACCGCTGGTTAACGCGCCGCGACAGCCACTCCCGCTGGCAAACGGACGGCGGCAGACCGGGGACTCGGTGTCATGACGGCACGCGTCATCGAAACCGACGTTTGCATTGTCGGCTCGGGGATCACCGCCGCGATGGTCGCGGAGAAGCTCGCCGACGAGCGCAACGTGCGCGTCGTGGTCGTCGAAGCGGGAGATGACATGCCGCCCCTTCAGGACTGGTACCGCCTGAGGCGTCGCTTTCTCGACTACGGCGAGAGTCCCTGGCCGTCGGACCATCTCGACGACGCCGCCGTGGAAGGCATCCAGTCGCGTTCGATGTGTGTCGGTGGACTGGCGATGCACTGGGGCGGCGTGACCCCGCGCTTCAGCCCCGAGGACTTCCAGCTCAAATCGACGTCTGGCGTCGGCGATGATTGGCCCATCACGTACGACGATCTCGATCCGTTCTACCAGGAAGCCGAGGAACGGATGGGAGTCTCGGGCGAACAGGGGCCGGCGGATATCGATCCTCGTGGCAAGCCGTTTCCCCTGCCGAAACTCCCGCTCTCATACAATCTCGAGAAACTGCATGCATGGGTGACCGCGGCCGGGATTCCCATGTGGAGCCAGCCGTCGGCGAAGAACTCCGTGCCCTACAGGGGACGCAGCGCCTGCTGTCGCAACGACACCTGCACGCCCATCTGCCCGGTCGGCGCCAAGTACTCGCCCGATGCCACGTGGCGTGCCTTGCGTACCGGACGACGGGTCACGCTGCTGACGCGCACGCTCGTCAGGCGGCTCATTCCAGCTCCCGACAGTGATCGCATCGAAGTGGCGCAGGCATATTCACGCGAGCGGCCGTCAGACGAGATCACGATTCGTGCTCGCACCTTCGTGGTGGCCGGAGGCTACGTCTGGAGCGCGCATCTCCTCCTGCTATCGCGCAGTTCCCGTTTCCCTGAAGGCCTGGCCAATCGCTCCGGCCTGGTCGGCAAGTACCTCACGGGGCATCGCAACGTCAGCGGTTTTGTCGCGCTCCCGATCAAGCTGTACCCGGGTCTCAATGGGCAGCATTCGCTGGTGTCGAAGCAGTTCATGCGCCGCCCGCGGTACGACCGCTACCTCCGCCACGATCTGCGCGTGTGGGAGTCGGCCGTGGACAAGGGTCCGCGGCTGCGCAATGACGCGGGTGCGCTGATGCTCGGCGACGCGATCATGGACGACTGGCGCCAGCGCACAGAGACCGGAACGGCGCGCGTGCGATGCTATTACGACGTGATCCCGGCGCGCGAGAGCGAGCTGACGCTGGACTCCACGCGGCGCAATGCGCACGGCGATCCGTTGCCCAAACTCTCGTGGCGCGACGCGGAAGTGTCTCGTGACCTGCGCGGCTGGACCGAGGAGCGGATCCGCGCGTTGTTCGAGACGCTGGCGCGCGCCGGAAACGGACGAGTGATCCGCACGGCCAGCGACAGCTTCCAGGATCATCCCGCCGGCGGCTGCCGGATGGGCCGTGACGCGTCCACGGGCGTCGTGGACTCGTGGGGCCGCGCGTTCGAGCACCGGAACCTGTTCGTGGTCGGGGCGCCAACCATGGTCAGTGGGAGTTGCGCGAACGCGACGCTCACTTTCTGCGCGCTCTCACTGCGGTCGGCGGCAGAGATAGGGAAGGAGTTTCCCACCAAACGGATGGGAGATGGGAGAAGGGAGACATGAGATTACCTGCAATGCGATTCACGCTGTGTTTCATGGCAGCGACGGCGGCCTGGTCTCCCATCCTCCGCGCGCAGCAAGCCGAAGCCGTGGCGGTGACCGCTCGCCGCGTCATCGACGGCGCCGGTCGCCAGCTCGACAACGCCGCCGTCGTCGTCGAAGGCAATCGCATAACGAGCGTCGGCCCGCTGCCCGCGTCGTTCCGCGGGCGGCGTATCGACCTGGGTGACGCCACAATCCTTCCCGGGCTCATCGACGTCCACTCGCACGTGGTCTGGCACTTCAACGCCACGGGCCGCTACCACACATCCAGCGACGGCGAGACACCGGTGCAGTCCGCCCTGGCGGCCGCCGGCAACGCGTACCAGACGCTCCTCTCCGGCGTCACGACGCTACAGAGTCCTGGTTCACCAGAGGACCGCGATCTTCGCGACGCCATCGCCCGTGGCGCCGTTCCGGGGCCACGAATCCTCACGTCGCTTGGCTCCATCAGCGGAGGCGAACCGGAACAGATCCGCCAGCGTGTTCGTGACTTCAAGACGCGTGGCGCTGACCTGATCAAGATCTTCGCGTCGCGCAGCATCCGCGACGGCGGAGGGCCGACGATGACCGCCGAACAGTTGGCGGCGGCGTGCGGCGAGGCACATGCGCAGGGGCTGCGGGCCATGGTTCATGCGCACGCCGCGGAGGCCATGCTGCTCGCGGTCGATGCCGGCTGTGACCAGATCGAGCACGGCGTTTTCGCGACCCCCGAAGTCCTGTCGCGCATGGCCGCCCGCGGGACCTACCTGTCACCGCAGTGCGGGCTGGTGTTCAGGAACTACCTGGAGAACCGCGCGAAGTACGAGGGGATCGGCAACTACAACGCCGAAGGCTTTGCCTCGATGGAACGGGCGCTTCCGCTGGCGGTGGAGGCGATCCGCAAGGCGGTCGCCACGCCCGGCCTGAAAGTCGTCTTGGGAACGGACGCAGTGGCGGGCGCGCATGGCCGCAATGTCGATGACCTGATGTGCCGCGTGAATGAAGCCGGGCAGAAACCGATGGACGCCATCACGTCGGCGACCTCCCTGGCGGCGGAATCGATGAAACTCGGCTCTTCCATCGGCACGCTGAGGGAAGGCCTGCTCGCCGACATCATTGCGGTGCGGGGTGACCCCCTGGCGGACTTCACGGCGATGCGTCGCGTGATCTTCGTGATGAAGGAAGGCCGGGTCTACCGCAACGCGCCCTGAGGTCGCGTGATCCTCCGGACCCGCATCGCTGTCACGTTAGGCATCGCCGCGCTCGGGACGGTGGGCATCTGGCCGGCATTGAGGCAGGGCCGGGGCCAGCTCGTCGAATGGCCGGTGTACGGCGGCGATCCTGGCGGCATGCGGTATTCGACGCTGGACGACGTGAATCGCGACAACGTCAGCCGCCTGACGCGAGCCTGGACCTGGGCAACCGGCGAATCGCCGATTCAGCAGACCGACTCCACCAGAGCGGCGAGGCCAGGCACGTTCCAGGCCACGCCGCTGATGGTCAACGACACGCTCTACCTCAGCACGCCCTACAATCGGGTCGTGGCACTCGACGCGAGCACCGGGCGCCAGCTCTGGCGTTTCGATCCCGGCGCGCACAGGTACGGCCAGCCGTCCAATGGCACTGGATTCGTCCATCGCGGCGTGGCGCTGTGGACCGACGGCCGCCAGCGACGGGTGTTCATCAACAGCCGTTGGCGCCTGATCGCGCTCGACGCCTCGACGGGGAAACCGGTCTCCTCGTTCGGTGCAAATGGGGAGGTCGACGTCACAGCAGGTCTGGCCTGGCCGGTCAACCCGCTGCACTACACGAACACGTCGCCGCCGGTGATCTGGGGCGATCTCGTCATCCTCGGCAACGGCGTGGGTGATCGGTTGATGTACCGGAAGGATCCGCCAGGCGACATCCAGGCGTTCGATGCGCGCACGGGCCGGCGCGTGTGGCGATTCAGGACGGTGCCCGAGCCCGGTGAATACGGCAACGACACGTGGCGCGATGGCTCGTGGCAGCACACGGGCCACACGAACGTGTGGGCACCGTTCACCGTCGACAGCGCGCGCGGACTCGTGTACCTGCCGGTCGGGACGCCGAGCAATGACTGGTATGGCGGCCGGCGGAAAGGCGAGAACCTCTTCGGCGAGTCGGTGCTCTGTCTCGATGCGCGCACGGGTCGCCGGGTGTGGCACTTCCAGGTAGTGCACCACGGGCTCTGGGACTACGACCTGCCGGCGCCGCCCAACGTGGTGACCATTCGTCGCCCGAGCGGGCCCGTGGACGCCGTGATCGTGCCGACGAAGCAGGGCTTCGTGTTCGCGTTCAATCGCGTCAACGGCGAGCCACTGTGGCCGATCGAGGAACGGCGCGTCCCGTCCAGCGACGTCCCCGGCGAGGAAGCATGGCCCACGCAGCCCTTCCCCTCGCGGCCGGCGCCGGTTTCACTACAGGGCTTCTCCCTCGATGACGTCATCGATCTGACGCCGGCGCTGCGCGACTCGGCTCGTTCCGTTGCCTCTCGATACCGCCTTGGTCCGCTCTACACGCCGCCCTCGATGCAGGGAACGATCACGGCGCCGGGTTCGATCGGCGGCGTGGGTTGGGGTGGTGGCGCGTACGACCCCGAGACGAACACGCTTTATGTGAAGGCGTCGAACGCGCCCACGCTATGGCGCATCGTGAAGCGCGACGCTCCTTCCGACACCGTCGACTTCGACTATGCGCCGGACCTGGGGAACTCATCGATAGGCGTGCGCGTCCCGGGCCCGTCGGGCCAGCGGACACCGGCGCTGCCGATCAACAAGCCACCGTACGGCACGCTGACGGCGATCGACATGATGACCGGAACATTCCGTTGGCAGATACCGATCGGCGACTCCCCGGAAGTGCGCGGCCATCCGGCGCTTCGCGGGGTGACGTTGCCGCCCATGCTCGGCGTGTCCGGAGCGCCTGGAGGAATGGTGACCCGGGGCGGGCTCGTCTTCCTCAGCGGCGGAGGCAGCACGCTCTACGCTGTCGACACCCGCGATGGCACCATTCGCTGGTCAGGTGATCTCGGACAAAGGGCGTACTCGAACCCTATGACCTATCGCACCCGTAGTGGAGCACAGTTCGTGGTGATAGCGACCGGTTCCGGTGAGGGCGCCACCTTGCAGGCGTTCGCGCTACGTTCGGAGGGCCGCTGAGGGAAACCCCGGGCGCGGTGCAGACCGAATCCGAGGTTCACTATTCCGAGGAGGGACGCATGGGACTGATCTGGATGTGCCTGATCGGGCTGGTTGCTGGCGCGCTGGCCAAGTGGATCATGCCCGGGAAAGATCCAGGCGGGTGGTTCATCACAATGCTGCTCGGTATTGTCGGGGCCGTCATTGCGGGCTTTCTTGGACGCATCGTGGGCTGGTACGAGCCAGGTGAAGGCGCTGGTCTGATCGCGTCGGTACTCGGCGCGATTCTTGTGCTCTGGGTCTACCGGAAAACGAAGACCGGGACAGCGGGTGCGTAGTCGTCGAGCTGGAGGGAAGCACATGACGAAGGAACGGCGGGCGTCGAACGCCCGCTCGAGGCACATGCGATTGGTCCTGGCCGCGCCGCTGGCGCTTGCGCTTGCAGCGCCGGCGGCGTGGGGCCAGGCTCCGCAAACCGACTCCGATCACTACACGCGTTACGAGCTCCTGGCGCCGGGGAGCGCGAAGTTCAGGATCATCTACGAAGTCACCGCAACGACGGCCGGGGCCACCCGCTACTTCAATCCGATCCGTCGTGGAAGTGTCGCGACCGACGAGGCGGTCTTCGACCGGATGACCGGCCAGCCGCTCAAGTTCGAGGTCGTGCGCGGCGATGTGGCCCGGGCCGGTGGCGTCCGCGGCGCCGACTCGACGAGTGAGTACATCATGGTCCACCTGGCGCGGCCGGTGCCCGCGGGGGGTGAAGCCCGGATCCTCATCGACAAGACGTACGAAGATGCCACGTCGTACATGGCCGGAGGCGACACGCTGGTGTTCAACCGGCCGTTAGGCATCAAGAAGAACTCGGTGGTGCTGCCGGCCGGTTATGAGCTCACGAGCGTCAACTACCCGTCGCAGGTGCGGCAGGAAGCCGACGGCCGTCTACAGGTCAGTTTCATCAACGTTGGCACCGCGCAGGTTCCGTACCTCGTGAAGGCGAGGAAGCGCAAGTGAAGACTCTGCTCGCTGTATTCGCGATGCTCGTGTTCGCGACCGTTGGTGCCGCGCAAGGAACGGCGCCGACGCTGGGCGCCAATCGCACGGGACGGCTTTCCGAGCGCGCGCGGCAGGACCGGGAGATCGTCTACTTCCTGCAGCAGCCGGAGACGCATGCGTTCGACCTGTACCACGACTACACGGAATCGCGGCCCGGCGTGGACAAGTATCTCAACGTCGTCCGTGGCGGCAGCGCCGCGTCGAACCCGTCGGCGCTGATTCTCGACACGGGCGAGAAGCTGGTGGTCGAAACGCTCAAGGGCAGCCGAATCACTGACGCGCGCATCGACATCGGTGAACCGGTCACTGAGCAGAGCGAAGTCGTGGTCATCCGTTTCGCGCCCGTCAAACAGGGGCAATCGGTCCGACTGCGAATTTCGGAGACCTACACGGACCCCGGCCGCTACGTGTTGGCGGGCGACGAATTGATCTGGGACCGCGCCTTTGGACGTCCCGCGAACGCCATGGTGCTGCCGCAGGGCTGGTACCTGACGAACTGCTCGATACCAGCCACGGTGTCAACACAGGCCGATGGTCGTGTGCGACTGGACTTCATCAATCCTCGCAACGACAACGTGGAAGTACTCGTTACGGCAAGGCGCCGTTAGGCAGAGCCTCCTGACGCGGTCTGTTCGATCCCGCAACTTCCGGAACGGCGAGTCTTCGCCGATGAGGCGAATCAACGCAGATTGTATATCAGTTTTCTTGATTCGCGCTCATCCGCAAGATTCGCGGTGACTCGCCGTTCCGGCAGTTGCTTTTTTCTGCACTCACCTAACGCCTGCCGTCCGGAATGATTGGACGGACGCCGCTCAGGAAGGGTGAAGTGACCGCGTTACTCGCCGGCACTCCCTGCTTCGACTTCGTCACCATGCGCTCGACTTCGGTCATCAGCCGGGCATTCTCGATGACGATTCCATCCTTGATGGTGTGCACGATACCCTTCGTGCGGAACATCTTCCGATCCTTGTCGATCGTCAGGTCACCGAACGCATAGAGGAACTTCAGGTTGTAAGCCGGATTCCCGTCCACGATGATCAGGTCCGCCAGGTAACCGGGACGAACAAGGCCAAGCCGGGGTTCGCGAAGCGTTTCGGCACTGTTCCGTGTGGCAGCCTTGAGCACTTCGAGCGAGTGCATGCCCGTCTCCCGCAGCAGCTGCAGCTCACGAATGGCTGAGAAGCCGGGCGTGGCCCAGATGTAATTGTCGTCGGTGCCGTACGCGACGCGGCCGCCGCGCTTGTTGAACTCGGCGATCAGGTCGCCCCACAGGCGGAATGCATACGTCCAGTAATACTCGTCGTCCGACGTCCAGTCGTAATGGAACGCCCCATGATACGCGGGATTGGGCAGGTTCCAGTTGATCAGTGACTGGTGCGTGTACTTCTCGAGCCATGGCAGGCTCGATGACCTGATGAAGTCACGATTCGCTTCGTAGACCACCCGCGTGGGCAACATCGTCGCGCCGCACTTCACCAGCGAATCGGCCACCTGCGACAGCAACCGCGCGCGATCCGCCTCGAGCCACACGGAGCCGGCGGCGCGGAAGCGGTCGTTCTCGTTGTCGAAGCTGTAGGTGCGCACGAAATCCTGGGTCTGCCGGTTGAGCGCCGATTCGGCGTACCCGTAGTGATGCTCGATCATCGTGGCGCCGAGGCAGGCAGCTTTCACGGCGTTCACGACCGCGATGGTGGAGGGCGGCAGGTGAATCGTCGTTATGCCTCCCGCCGCCCATACGGCTTTGGCGACCGCGCCGAAGAGCGTCGTATCCCAGGTGACGTCGCCAAGGGAAACCACTCGCGCGCCTTTCGACACCATCTCGCGCGCGATTTCGGGCGCCATCGTCGGGTCCTCGAGCTGTTCCCGCTTGTACGAGGAATTGGCACCCCAGCCCCAGATCGGAAACATGCGCGGCGCGAGGATGCTGTTGTCCTGGGACCGCTTCTGCTGGTACAGCGCCGAGTCGAGGCCGCGGTCAGGAGCATTGACCATGGTGGTGACGCCGTGCGCGAGGCGCAGGTACCAGGCGTACTCGTTTTCCTGAGGGGCCGTGCGGATGTGCGTGTGCAGGTCGATCATGCCGGGCATGACAAACTTTCCTGTGCCGTCAATCACTCGGTCGCCGGTTGGGCGATCAGTGTCTCCGCGCCGCTCGGCCGTGACGGGATCGAACGGAATCATCTGCGTGATGACATTGCGCTCGATGACGATGTCGTACGGACCGGCCGGCGGACCGCCATGTCCCGGGATGACCATCGCGCCACGAATGACGAGCCGATTGTATGGACCCGCCGCGAGCTGACCGAAGTTCGTTTGACCCGATGCTGGAGAAGCGATAAGGGCGGATACAGCGAGGACACGGATCACGCGGATAACACGCAGATCAACTCGGATCGCTCCGAGCACGGTCGACAGTTCCGTCAGCATGGCCAGGGAGATTGGGGTGAACTGCAACTACGATGGCGCTGAGGGGCCTGCGCAGCAAGCAAAAGGGGCCCGGAATCCCGGACCCCTGCCCTCTGCCCTGTGCCTACTGCACAATCTTCGTCGGCTTCTTCCCCGCATTCTTGACGTAGATGTCCAGCCAGGCCGTCCACCGTCCCCAGAGGTCGAGCAATGTTTCCTCCGTGGCCGGTCCGTGATCCTCGTAGGGATACATGTAGAGCGCTGCGGTTTTCCCTTGCGCGCGGAGGGCCTGCATCATGCGGATCGAACTGATGGGATTGGTGCCCACGTTCTGGTCTTCCAGTGCGTGATACATCAGCAGGGCGCCCTGCATCTGGTCGACATACAGCATGGGCGACAACTCGAGGTACGTGCCCTGCCCGTCCCACAGGTCGCGACGCTCACTCTGGAATCCCGTTGGCGTCAACGTGCGGTTGTACATGCCGTCGCCGGCGATGCCCGCCTTGAAGAACGGCGTGTGAACGAGCGCATTCGCAGTAGTGAATGCGCCATAGCTGTGACCACCGATACCGAGCCGAGTGCGATCGATCCAGCCCTGGCGATCCAGCTCGTCGATGACCGCGTAGAGGTTCATGCGGAGATCGGACACGTAGTTGTCGTTCATCCTTCCGGTCTCGCCCATGATGGGCGGGTTGAAGTTGGCCACCGCGTATCCTTGCGTGGCCAGGTACTCGATCGTGCGAGTCCCTCCTGCCGGGAACTGGTTCACGTTTTCCGTCCGCAGCGTGCGGTCGTACTCGGCCTGGCTCGTGTACTCGTACGGATAGAGCCAGAACATTCCCGGCAACCGAGTCCCTTCCCTGTAATCGGCGGGCAACGTCACCTTCACGACGAACGAGATGCCGTCTGGACGCGTGACGACGACCCGTTTGCGGACGGCGCGCGTGTAGTCGGGCGATGGATCGACGTTGTTCGTCAGGCGGGTCATCGCGCCCGACTTCAGGTCGCGCAGATACGAGTTGGCGACCTCCGACGCTGATTCGCGCACCACGATCGCCTTCGTGAACTCATCGTCGAGCGGAACGGCCACGGTCTCGACCGCATCCTTCGCCGCTTCGAACAGGCGCGACTTGGTGCCCGTCCGGATGTCGACGCGATCGACGAAGTCGCGCGGGGCATTCTGGAGGAAGTCGCGGAAGTACTGGGTGCCGCGCATGAAGACCGCGCTGTCAGCGGTGAGCATGGCGACCTGGCCGCCGGCTGACCCACGTTTGGTGACGAGCGTGCCCGGATTGTTGTAGAACGCGAGGGTGTCGTCGCCCACCGCGCCACCGCGACCGCCCCCGCCAAAGCGACCACCACCCCCACCCAGCGACGGCGTATAGCCGCGTTGCCGGACGACCGTGTATCGCCTGGCCGGATCGTCAAGACGGACGGCAAAGATCTCGCCCTGATTGTTCGCCGTCGCCGCGCCAAAGACCATCTTCGCGTCGTCGGTGAACAACACGCCACTCAGCGGGCCTGTGTGACGGTACAGGGTCGTGGTGTCGCTCTCACCGAAGGGGGGATTCCACTTGATGAGCCGGTCGGGACGGTTGTTACCGCCACCGGCTCCGCCTCGACCTGCGCCACCCGCGCGACCGCCGACGGTGGCAGGCGTCGCCGAGGAATCCCCGCGCGCCGGAGCGTCGGAGGCGAGGTAATAGAGACCCGTTCCTGATGGCATCCACGCCAGCGCGCGTCGCGCACCTTCGCCGCCCGCTCGGCCGCCGAAGCCTGTGTCACCGCTGTCCGGTGCTTCGCGCAGTGCGCGTTTTTCGATCGTCGCCAGGACCTTTCCGGTTCCATCCCATACTTCTTCGGTCGTGCCGAACGACGAGTACTGCACGACGTACGAGAACGGCTTCTGCATGGTACTGACGCGGAAGTACTGGCCGTCTGGCGACGCGTCCACGCTCCGGATCATCGCCGGAGACCCGACCTTCCGGACGGCCTTGGATTTCACATCGATGACCGCCAGTTGTCCAGTCACGAACCATTCCATCAGGTCCCTGTCGAACGGCTCTTCCAGGAGGCTCCAGAAGTTGCGCTGTGCTGATTGCTTGCCGTCAGTCCAGACGCGCACCTGGGGACCGGTGGCGATGGCTGGCTTTTTCGGCTGCGCGGCACGAGGCTCCGGCACGAGAACGACAACGACGTTCTTCCCATCGACGGTCCAATCGACCGACGTCACCAGCGTTGCCAGCAACGGAGTCTTCGTGACCTGCACGGACTTTCGGGTCGCCAGGTCGGCGACGAACACCTGCGACGCTGTCTCGAAGTTGGCGATGTACGCGAGCTGTTTTCCATCGGGAGACCACGATGTGCCACTGACCGTCGCGTTCTTCGGCGTCTCGATCGTCGTAGACGCACCAGTCGTTGCGTCAATGAGGGAGAGGCCAACCGCTCCTCGTGTGGTCAGGGCGCGCGCCCTGTTGGCGGCGGGATCGACCTGAAGCCCAGCGAAGTAGAAATGCGGTTTGCCAAACGCAGTCACGGAGGGCAGGCCTTCGCTCTTCTCCTTCAGGAAGTACCGCCGGTCAGGACTTGGCTGGGTGAGGGACACGTTCAGATGACGGGGCGCTGTCACCAGTTTCTGGATGACTTCCGGCGGCCGGACGTAAGATTCCTTTGCCAGCAGGTCCCGTGCGGCTTCAATGGCGCTTGCATTCGCGTCCTGGGCGCTGGCGGGTGGGACCAGTGTGAGGACCAAGGCAAACGAGAGCGCAGCTTCGATCAATCGCCTGGGTAGAGACATGGGAGGGTCCGGGTAACGGGATACTGATTCGGAGGGAGCAGGATCGGGGTCGGGACGACGCTCTATCCAAGAGGTCACCCACGTTGATCCCGAAGTTCACGTCAGTTGGCCCGGACCGAAAGGGCTTGGCCACGGTTCCGTCTGCCGCGGCCCCGCAGGGGATGTGAGAAGGGAGACGTGAGATAAACTGCTCCGAACCTGATCTGTTCTGATTTGATTGGAGGCAGCCCTGTTTCGCACAATGATCAAAATCTGACCCAGGCAGTGAGCAGTCTATCCTCATGTCGCCCATGTCACGTCTCCCATCTCGAACTCGTTGGATCGCTCTTGCCTGCTTGCTGGTCCTCGCCGGCGCGAGTCCTTCCCATGCGCAGGACCGTCGGACGGTTTCCGGCGTCGTCTCCGACTCAGGCGGGCGACCGATTCCCTACGTGAATATTGACGGTGGTCCGAGGTACCGAACCCTCTCGAATGGATCGGGCGAGTTCACGCTTTCGGTGCCTTCGAAGGACGGACTCGACATCGCGATCCGTCGCATCGGGTTCCTGCCGGGCAAGATCCGCGTGGAGCCCGGATCGGACACGACGATCAACATTTCGCTCCAGCAGCTGGCAGTCCTGCTCACAACCCAGGTGGTTCGCGCCCAGCAGCAGGTCCGGGTGCTTGAAACCCGGGGCTTCTATTCACGCATGCTGGATCAGGAGCGCGGTTCGCTCGTGGGGGAGTTTGTGACGCCGGAAGAGGTCGAGATGCGGAATCCTCAGCGCGTAACGCAGTTGTTGGAGCAGCGGCGTGGGATCTCGGTGCGGCGCGCGGATCGGTGTCAGATCATCGCGACGTGTTTTCGTGTCTACGGCCAGGGTGGCTGTGCCGCTACAGTGTACCTCGATGGACAAAGGCTGAACCGCCTGGGGTCGGCGGCAGCGGATGCCAGCGAAGCGCCGGCGATCGACGAACTGATCCCGGTCACGGGCGTCTCGGCGGTCGAGGTGTACCCACGCGGTTCGTCGGCCCCGCCGAGGTATCAGTCGCTTGCGGGCACCTGTGCGATAGTGCTGATATGGACCAGATAGATGCGAGATGTGAGATGGGAGACGTGAGATAAACTGCTCAACTCTCTGATCAGGTCTGACTTGACTGGATAAGTCGTGCTTCCCAACGAAGATCAGATCGAATCAAGGATGTGAGCAGTTTATCTCAATTCTCCCATCTCACTTCCGGTCTATCGCGCTCCCGCCAACATCACGACAGTCAGAAGGGCCCACTGCGGCCCCAGCCAGCCCCGCTCACCGTCGTCGTAGGATTCGCCCAACGAATGCGCGCCCTGCCCCTCGCCCCCTCCATCGAGCGTGATCGCCTGGATGCCCAGGCTCATCGGCCAGTTGGCGTCGGTGCTCGACGCCGATCCGGGCGCCTCGAAGCCTAACGCTCGCGCCGCCGCCTGTGCGGTCTGGATGATCCGCTGCGAATCCGGCGGCGCGGCGGCGGGGCGGATGCCCATCGACTGGATATCGACCGTCACCTTCACGCGCGACTGGGGCCACCTCGCGTTCTCATCGGACAGCGCCTCATCGACGGCGCGCCGGAACGAAGCGTCCACCTTCGCCAGCTCCTCGGGCGACTCTGAACGAAGGTCCACTTCCATCGCGCCAAGGGGCGAGATCGTGTTGACCGACGTTCCACCCTCGATGATCCCGACGTTGAACGTGGTCTTGGGGCTCCGCGGCACCTGGATGGCCGAGATCTTCGCGATCGCCCGCCCCAGCGCATGGATGGGACTCGGCATGCCGAACGCGCCGAAGCTGTGGCCACCCGGCCCCGTGTACGACACCTTGTACCGGTTGCTTCCCACCGCCTTGCTCGTTAGCCCGAGTCCCGTGCCATCGACCGAGATGAAGTAGTCGATCCTGGCGGGTGGCTTGGCGAATAGATGTTTCACGCCGCGCAGATTGCCCGGACCCTCCTCGCCGACATTCGCCACGAAGTAGACGGTCCCCTGCGTGCGCACGCTGGCCGTGCCCATCGCCTTCGCCACGGCCAGCAACACCGCCAGACCCCTGCAGTCGTCGCCAATGCCGGGCCCGCGCATCATTGTGCCCTCGCGTCGCACGTTCACGTTCGTCCCTTCCGGAAAGACGGTATCGAGGTGAGCGGCAATCACCACGACGGGACCTCCGCCCATGCCAGGCCGCTCGGCGACAACGTTGCCTATCGAGTCGATATGCACGTTCCGCAGGCCGAGTGCCTCGAAGCGGCGTTTCATCTCGGCGGCGCGACGCTCTTCCTTGAATGGCGGTGCGGGGATCTCGCAGATCGATATCTGCTGATCGACGGTCCAGGCGTTGTCGGCGCGGATGCGGTCGAGCGCCGCGCGAATGGCCGGATTGCCGCCCGGATCGTTCTGGGCGCGCGATGTCGCGGGGACACTCAGGGCGAGTGCAAGAAGCGTCGCGAGAGAGCGTGAGATCGTCATTGCACCGAAGCGATGAGTGTGGCAATGGCCGCGGGCTTGAGCCCTGCGGCAAGCGCGAGTGACAACAACATCCGTGCCTTCTGCGGGTTGAGATCGCCCGCACCGATGGTGGCGCCGCGACCCTCCGGCACATCACCCAGGCTCCCGGGATCCGTGGGACGGCCAACACGTCCGCCGCCCGTCCGGTTGCTGGTGACGACAATGACACCCTTCTCGATCGCGCGCCGCAGGGCGCGTGATTGGGAAGGCGTGGTGCCACCGCGACCGACTCCAGCCACCACCAATCCACGTGCTCCCGCCTCTACCAGAGCATCGACCAGCGCGCTGTCGGCGCCGATGTGGCTGTACACGATGTCGACGCGGGGGAACGCATCGACGCGATCGATGTCAATTGATGGAGCCGGGCAGCTTGCCGGCGCAGGCGAACGGAAGAAGATCCCGTCGGGATCGGTGACACCGGCCGGCCCGGCCTCGGGCGCCGAGAAGGCGTTGAGTCGTGTGGTGTTCGACTTGGTGACTTCGCGTGCGAGGAAGACTTCGTCGTTCATCAGAAGCAGCGCCCCGCGCCCGCGCGCTTCAGGTGAAGTGGCCAGCCTCACCGAGTTCAGCAGGTTGGCCGGTCCGTCCGCGCCCGCCCAGTTGGCCTGCCGCATGGCACCGGTGAGAATGACCGGGGCGCACCCGCCGACCGTGAGATCGAGGAAGAACGCGGTTTCCTCCATGGTATCGGTGCCGTGCGTGACGATGATCCCGGCCGGAGGATTGGGTTCCTGCAGAAGGGTGCGAATTCGCCGCGCGAGATCGCGCAGCATCTCCTGCGTGATCGCACCGGAGGCCACGTTGCTGAACTGCTCGGTCGTCAACTCGGCGACGTTCGCGATGCCCGGCGCATTGGCGACCAGTTCATCGGCGGTACGTCGTGGATCGTTCCCCATGTTGGAGATCGTTCCGCCGGTGGCGATGACGTGTACCCGTGGCTTGACCTGCTGGGCGAAGGAAGCGGGTGGGACGCAACCCTCGGCGGCCGCTACGAGGAGCGCGGCCGCAAATGCGGGGAATGGCTTCACGCGATAGCCGCCGCGGGAGCAGGCTTGGCAGCGGCGTCGGCGAGCCGGCGAGCGAGTGCTTCGTAGAGCTTCATCGCGATCGGCCCGGGCCGACCGCTGCCAACCGGCTTGCCGTCGATGGAAACGGCCGGCATGACATCGCTTGTCGTGCCGGTGAGGAAACACTCCTCGAGCGCCGCGATCTCGTGCCGGTAGATGGGCGTCTCCGACACGGGGATACCCAACTCGCGCGCCAGCTCGATCACGACGTCGCGCGTCACACCCGGCAGCACGTAGTTCGAGTTCGGATAGGTGCGGACCTCGCCACCGATCACTCCAAAGACATTGGTGTGCGACCCCTCGGTGACGACGGCTTCACGCACGAAGATCGACTCGTACGCCCCGTTGTCCGCCGCGAATTGCTTGGCCATTACGGCAGGCAGGAGGTTCACGGTCTTCAGGTCGCAACGCGACCATCGGTAATCGGGATAGGTCACCACCGCGACGCCACGGTTACGCACTTCGCTGGCCGGGACGAATGGAGTCGCCGACAAAAAGACTGTTGCTGGAGTGCCAGGGGGCGGGAAGTGATGCGTGCGCGGCGCCGCACCGCGGGTGATCTGCAGGTAGACAGTGCCCTGCCCCTCCAGCATGTCGTTTTCCCGCACCAGCCGTTCCTGCAAGGATCGGATCGTGTCGAGGTCGAGCCCAGCATCGATCCGCAGCTCCTTCAGTCCGCGCGCCAGGCGCCGAGCATGCCGAGCCCACTCGAAGAGGCGGCCGCGGACAACGCGCGTGACTTCATAGACGCCGTCGCCGAAGAAGAACCCGCGCTCGTCCACCGAGAGCTTTGCCTCGGCACGGGGGAGGAATTGGCCATTCAGATATACGGTTGACACGAGATCCGAGGTCAGAGGTCCGAGGTCCGAGGTCAGCGGGGTCTTCTCACATCCGCCATCCCACATCCGCCATCCACTTGAAGAACGCGTTTCGATCCAAGGCGCGTCAAGGCGCCGGATGGCGGAAAAAGCGCCGCCGCCGGGATGACCGGCAGCGGCGCCCTGGAACGCAGGAATTGCCTATCGCTTGGTCAGCAACTCCTCAATCAGGTCGAGGGCCCGCGGGTCCCGCGAGTTCGCCAGCCAGAAGAGCGCCTTTTTCCTCAGTTCGGGATCACGGCTGGTGCGAACGACATTGATCAGCGCCGGAATGCCTTCGCGATCGCGCCTGTTCGAGAGAGCAAAGATCGCGCTCTCCCGCACTTCACGATCGAGAGCGGCATCACCGACCAGCTCGGTCAACCCTCGCGTGGCAGGCTCCTCGGCCAGCTGACCCAGCCAGAACGTGGCGCCCTCACGAACGTTGCGCGGCCGCGAGTCGTTGCGGGCAATGCGCATGAGCATGGGCCAGACCGTGACGCTGTCCACCAGCGTGACCGGGAAGATGGCATCACGACCAGCCTTCCCATCGTGCGACTCGGCAAGCCCGATCAGAAAGTCCACCGCGGAGCGGGCGCCAACCATTCCCAGGTCGGTTGCGGTAGACGACGCGCGCCAACGGCCACCCACGTAGAACCGGAGGTCTGTCGTTTCTCCATCACGGCGCACGACGACCAGACGACCCGGACCGGAATCGCAATCGATGTCGTACTCCACATCGCGAGACGAGCGAGCGTCGTTCCGATTGTAGGTCGAGCTGCCTGAAGTCCACACGTTTCGTCCGTTGCCGCAGACGCCTGGCCGCAGCGGGAAGGTCAACCTGACATCGCCTTCACGAACGCTGTTCACGCGCGCGGCGACGTTTTGCGACGCTCCAGCGCCGGGCATACCCAGCGCGGCGAGTGTGAGCATGGTGATCGCTGTGTGTTTCATCGATTGATCACCTCCTCCAGGAATTTCAGCACGCGCGGATCGCGCGACTGTCCCAGCCAGAAGATTGCCTTGGACCGCATCTCGCGATCGGTGTCGCGACGCGCGATGTCCATGAGCTTGTCGACCGCGGCTTCCGCCCTGCTCTGCGCGAGCACGAAGATGACCTGCTCCTTCATCTCCTTGTCGGTGACACGGTCGTACAGCCCCGTGATCTCCGTCATCGACGCCGCGCGTTGATTGCCGGCGTGGAAGAGCGCCTGCTTCCGGAGTTCCATGGGCTCCCGATCGTTCATGGCGATGCCGATCAGCCACGCGCCGCTGTCGGTGGCCCGCTGGTTCGCGACCGAAAACAGCACGCGTTCCTTGAGGTCGCGATCGGTCATCCGCGCGTACAGCCCGCGGAGGAATGACGTGGACGCTGTGTCGCGCCGGTTGCCGAGCCAGAAGATCGCCTGCTCGCGCGCACCCTTGGGGGCGTTGGCGCGCTGGGCGATGTCGCGCAGGATCTGTGACGCGCGTTCGCTGCGCGTATTGGAGAGGGCGAAGATCGCCTTCTCCTGAATGGCCGGGTCGTTCGAACTGTTGGCCATTTCGGCCAGCACGTCCACGACGCGCGGGTCGCGCACATTGCTCAGCCAGAACACCGCCTGCTCGCGGACGTCGGGCGCCGGATCTTCTCGCGCGACCTTGAGCAGGATGTCGACGACGCCAGTGGCGCGCTTCTGCGCGATGAGGAAGACAGCCTTTTTCCGCAGACCGCGCAAGCAGTCGTCGCGACGAGCGAGGACGCGCTCGAGGATGGGCACCGCGGCTTCGGCGTTCATGTTCAACAGGGCGTTGAGCGCCATGATGCGCTCATCGTTTTCGTCGTCCTCTGTGGGGCAGGATCGCGCCTGGGCTCCTCCCTGCGAAGTGGAGGAAGACGACGAGGACGAAGAGGACGACGCCGTGGTGACGAGGTCCCTGGCGCAGGCCTCATCGCCGCGTTGGGCCAGTTCGCCACAGATCCGGACGCGCAGCGAGCCCGCATCATTGCGATTGGCGTTCGACGCCGGGTAGAGCCGGTTCAGGTCGGCCAACGACGTCAGCGCCGCCGACAGGCTGCTCGAGCCTCCAGACCTGAAGAGCGCCCAGGCACGCCAGTACAGCGCTTCCGCCGCCTGCGTGGTTCTGGGATACCGCTCTGCCAGTTTCGCGAAGAGTTGCGCCGCTTCGCGGAAATCGCCGTCATCCATAACGCGCTTCGCGACCCGAAGGGCGGAATCCGCCTGGCGCTCCGCGTCGCTGACGATGCTCATCGGGATGACGATCGACGCAGCGCTCACCGAGAGCGTCGCGCGCACTTCGTGAGCCGCCACGGTCTGCGACGCGACCGCCGGCGGCGGCGCGAGTATCGCAATGGTGGCGAAAGGAATGAAACGGGACGTGATCTTCATTGGTGGTAGCGCCTCAGGTGCCGCTCGGGAAACCGGCGGGAATGGAAGAGCGAATGCGGGTGAGCACCTGCTCACGATTGATCGCGCGGTCGACCATTGCGCGATCCTCCGCCGGGGCATTGGGGTCGAGTTGGACGATCTGCGCGAGGACGTACTCGAGGTCCTCGAGCAGCTGGCGACGGCTGGCGACCTCGCCAGCCGGTGAATCCATCAGGAGGCGCGTGCTCGCCAGCAGGTCGCGCGCCCATCGCCGCATGGCCACGTCGCTTTCGGCCCGCTCGTCCTTGCGAAAGGAGGTAAGCAGCGCTTCCACCGCGGTCAGGTGCTGGACGGAGGCGACATCGTAGGTCGCGCTGCGGATCGCGGAGTCCGTTGCGGCCGGCAGTGAGGCGACGACCGCGGGTGTCACGGCATCGGGACCGCGCATCCAGTATCCGAGTCCGATGCCCGCACCGATCAGGAGCGACGCGGCGATGGCGTACCTGACGGGGGAGATCCTGCTTCCGATGTGCCCGGCGACCGGCGCCGGGCGAGCGGCGCGCGTGCGCGTGATCGCGTCCCACATCTCGTTGCGCGGGACCTCCGCGGGCGGGCGATGATAGTCCGCCGCGTGCTCTTTCAGCCAGGCTTCGAAACGTTCTTCACTCATGCGATCCATGCTCCCGCGAAGTCCGCCAGGACCTCGCGCAACCGGGCGCGGGCCCGGAACAACTGCGCCTTCGACGTGCCCGACTGGATGCCGAGCACCTCACCGATTTCCTCGTGGGTGTAGCCCTCGAGGTCGTGCATCAGGAACACCGCCCTGTAGCCGGGCGGAAGATCCTCGATCGCCCTGTGCAACCGATCCTTCAGGTCCGGATCGGCATTCCGATCCCGCCTGCCTAACGATTCGGCGGCGTCCAGAGCCACCTCGCGCGTTCGCAGGCGCCGGATCGAGCGGATGCCGTTCAGCGCGACCGACATCGCGATCGTGTAGAGCCATGTGCCGAACGACGCCTCTCGGCGGAACGTCGGCAGCCGGTCGAACGCGCGAATGAAAGCCTCCTGGGTGAAGTCCCTTGCCAGGTCATCATCCCCCGCCACGCGATAGGCGAGGCGGTACACCCGGTCGACGTGGGCGTCATACAACGCGCGCTGTGCGGCGGGATCGCCCTCGATGGCCCGGGCGATGAGTTGGGATTCGGACACTGGGTCGGGTTCGGGTACTTCGGCCCCCCTCTTGCTGAGCCGCCCTTCTGACACAGGCCCAGCGGGGAGGGTTTCGTGGGAATAACCATAGCTGCGTACTGCGTACTGCTTACTACGCCTGGTTACCTGGATGCTGGTGCTGGGCCAGGCTGGGCTGGTGCTACCGGATAACCCCTTTGCGCTTTGCGCTTTGCGCTCTGCGCTCCGTAGTTTCTTCCGATGCCAACCCCATCGGCTGCGCCGGTACCGGGTCAAACGCCTCACGGCCCGACGTCACCCCCCGGTGTGATGTGGCGGTGGGCGGCTGTCCTGGCGACCGCCCTGATCATTCTCGCCTTCGGCGCGCCAGAGGGAATCACGACCGAGTCGTGGCGCCTGTTCGCGATCTTCGCCGCCACGATCGTCGGGTCCATCGTCCAGCCATTGTCCGCGGGCGCCATTGTCTTCCTTGGCGTGTGCGCCATCGCGGTGACCGGGACCATGACGCCGGCCGATTCACTGCGGGGCTACGCCGACCCGATCGTCTGGCTGGTCCTCTGTGCGTTCTTCATCGCGCGCGGCGTCCTGAAGACCGGACTCGGGCGGCGCATCGCGTTCGTCTTCATCCGCGCCCTCGGCAAGCGGTCGTTAGGCCTCTCCTACGCGCTCGTGTCCACGGACACCGTGCTGGCCACGATCATTCCCTCCAACAGCGCCCGGGCCGGCGGCATCCTTTTCCCGGTGGTGCGCAGCCTGGCCGAGGCGTACGACTCCACGCCCGGCCCCACGGCGCGGCGCCTCGGCGCCTTCCTCATGGTGACGTCGTACCAGTGCGACCTCGTCGCCTGCGCTATGTTCCTCACCGGCCAGGCGTCGAACGTGCTCATCGCGAAGTTCGCGCTCGACGCGGCGGGCTACGAGATATCGTACGCCAAGTGGATGCTCGGTGGCATCGTCCCGGGTCTCGTCGCGCTGCTCGTGGTACCGCTGCTCATCTATCGCATCTACCCGCCCGAGGTGAAGCACACGCCTCACGCGACCGAGTTCGCCAACGAAGAGCTGCAGAAGCTCGGTCCGATGTCGCGCGACGAGCGCATGATGCTTCTGGTCTTCCTGCTCGTGGCCGGGCTCTGGATCACCCAGGCGTGGCACAGCATCCATTATGCGGTGGTGGCGCTGGTCGGGGTCGCGGTGCTGCTCCTCACCCGCGTCCTCGATTGGGATGATGTCATGTCGCAGCGGCCCGCCTGGGACGTGTTCATCTGGTACGGCGGACTGGTACGGATGGCAGAGGCGCTTGGGGAGACCGGTATTACCAAGCGGTTCGCCGAGGTCGTGGCCGGATATACCGTCGGCTGGGAGTGGTGGGCCGCGCTCAGTGTGCTGCTGCTGATCTACTTCTACGCGCACTACGCCTTCGCCAGCATCACCGCTCACGCGACGGCCATGTTTACGCCGTTCCTGGTGGTCACGCTTGGCGCGGGCGCGCCGGTCACGCTGGCGGTGCTGGGGCTGGCGTACTTCTCGAACCTCAGCGCGTCCCTCACGCATTATGGCACGACGCCGGCACCGATCTTCTTCGGGGCGCGGTACGTGACGCAGCGCGAGTGGTGGCGAATAGGGCTTGTCACGTCGCTGGTGACGATCCCGATCTGGGCAGTACTTGGCATTACGTGGTGGAAGATTCTGGGATGGTGGTGATCGAGCGCAAAGCGCAAAGCGGCGACCCAGCTCCTAGCCCCAGTTCCAGCAACGCGCCCTGGCACCCAGAACTACCAACTCAGCTGATGTCTCTTCCCCGCAGCAACACTTCGCCGACTCTTGTCGACATGCTCGAGACTCCCGCCGCGCTGGTCGATCTCGATCGGCTCGCGCACAACCTCGATCGCATGGCCGCGTACTGCGTGCTGCACGGTCTCGCGCTCCGGCCGCACGCCAAGACACACAAGGCGCCCCGGATCGCCGCCGAGCAGCTGCGCCTGGGCGCGGCCGGGCTCACGTGCGCCACGCCGCGCGAGCTGGAGGTGATGGCGGACGTCTGCTCCGATCTCCTGCTGGCACATCCGCCCGTCGGCGCCGCGAAGCTTCGGCGGGTCCTTTCCCTCGATCGCAACGTCCGCCTGACCGTGGCCATCGACTCCATCGATGCCGCGGAGCCGCTGGCCGAGGCGGCCGACGCCGCCGGCCGCGAGGTGGACGTGTACGTGGAAGTGGACGTGGGTATGCGGCGGGTGGGCGTCACGACGCCTGACGAGGCGCTCGCGGTTGCCCGGCGATTGCGGTCGCTCGCGCCACTCACCTATCGGGGCATCCTGTTCTATCCGGGCCACGTGCGCCAGCACCTCTCCCGACAGGACGAGGCCCTGGCGCGGTTGCGGAGCGATCTGGCACGCTGGCTGGCGACGTTAGGCGACGCCGGCCTCGCGCCGGCGGTCGTCAGCGGCGGCTCGACGCCCGCCGCCTGGCGGATGCACGAGGTGACCGGCGTGACCGAAGTCAGGCCGGGCACGTACGTCTACAACGATCGGGCCACGGTCGAGCTGGGCGCGTGCGGCTGGGAAGACTGCGCCCTGACGGTGCTGGCCACGGTGATCAGCACTGCCGTCCCCGGCCAGGCCGTGGTGGATGCCGGGAGCAAGGCGTTAGGCAGGGAGCCGCTGCCCGCCGGCGACGAGGCGGGCTACGGATGCCTGCTCGACCGTCCCGGGATCCGCGTCGTGCGCATGTCCGAGGAACATGGCATCCTCGACCTGCGCGGGAGCGACTGGCATCCGCGCGTCGGTGACGTGGTGCGCATCGTGCCGAACCACGTGTGCATCGTCGTCCACCTCAACGACGTGATCGTCGGCGTGCGCGGCGCCCTCGTGGAGGCGTCGTGGCCCGTCAGCGCGCGGGGGCGTGTTCCGCTGCCGGGTGCAGCATCGTAGCCGGCACCAGCGCTTCGACGCGCAGGGTCACCTCGTCGCCGATGGCCCACAGCAACGGATTCAGGCGACGGATACCCCTGGCCGTGCCAATCGCGTGCGGGCGGCGCGGCACCATGAACTCGGCGCTGAGCCGGCGAGCCGAACCTGACGCCTTCTCGTCATCCACCGAGGCGGAAACGCTCCGCTCCAGACCGCGCAGCGAGAGCTTGCCCCGCACGTCCCAGACGCCATTGCGCCGCGTGACGCGTTCGCTCTCGAAGCGAATCACGGGATGACGAACGGAGTCCAGGAATCGCAGGCCCCGCAGGTGACGGTCACGCAGTGAGATTCCCGTGCGCACTGAATTGCCTTCGACCTCGATCGAGAGGGAGGCCTCGTCCGCCCCCGAACATGGAACCGTGACGGTTCCTGTGACGACGGCGAAGGAACCGCGAACGTGCACCAGACCGAACCAGGGCACACTGAATGACACGCGGGTGTTGTCCGCGTCGAGCTTGAAGGACGTCGGAGTATCCATCAGTCGTTGGGCGCGCCGCGATTGATCCAGTTCACGATCGTCTGGATCTGGTTAGGTGTGAGGGGACCCGATCCGAGCGGCATGCGTGCGAGTCCCAGGCGGCGCGCCGCGTCGTCGCGGATGGCGATCACCATCCATGAATTCGCCGCGTCGCCGGGTCGAACGAGCACTTCGCCGGGGCGCACCTGCGAAGGACGGTCCACGAGCGCGGCCCAGGCCGAATCCCGGGTCAGGTACAGACCGGCCTGGTGCGACGTCTCGGAGTGACAGCCGCCGATGCTGCAGCGACGCTCGATGATCGGCAGGATATCGCGGTGGAACTGGGCGGCTTCCACCACCACGTCAGGCAGTCCGCCGGTCGGTGTGACCACGCCCTCGAAGTCGGCGCATCCGGCGACCAGCGCGGCCAGCAGGAATGCGCGCCTCATTGCCGCACCACCCATCGACCCGAGACCCGCCCCGTCAGGAGGCTTCCCGGGGCGTAGAACACTTCGCCGCCGGCGTAGACGCCCCGGCGCACCCGCCATGACGCACCAAGCGCCCCGTGCGGCCGGAAGGCTCTCAGCTCCAGAATCGGATGGTCCGAGTCGCGCTCACCAGTGAACGTGAGCACACCGATGTCAAAGCGGGTCCGGTCGACGCGCGCCCCGAGCATGGCATAGGCGTGCGCTCCGCCGGTGCCTAACGCGCGCGACGCGACGACCTCGCCGCCGACCAGGCGGGGCTCGAACCAGTCGTCACTCTCTCGACCGTGGCACACGGTGCCGTAGTACAGCTCCAGGTCGGACCCCTTGCCCAGCATTTCTCGCGTCGAGCAGGTCATCGCGCCGCGGACGCGCCCGAAAGTCGCCCAGGCGCGCGGCGCGAGGCTGAACGCGCCGGCTCGTACCGCGGGGCCCGTGATGGCGAGGCTTCCCAGGTTGGCCTCCACGTCGAAGACCCGCATTGGCGGGATCCAGCTGGCTTCAGCGCGCCACGACCCGATTCGCAGCGAAGCCCGTGGACGGGGGAAGAACGGCGCCAGGTTCGTGGACTCTGGCTTGTCGATCGATGGCCGGCGCTGCGCCTTGTCGAGACTCGGGACGTGCGACACTTCGAGCGAGAACGAGAGGCGCGACTCGTCAGGCGCGAATCCCGCGGGGGAAAAGGCCATCGCCGCCGAGTAGAACGCCAGCAACCGGCCTTCCGGATCGGAAAAGACATGCCGCTCGATGACGCGCTCCTGCGCGGCCACGGCGCCCGACGGCGCGCACAGCAGCCACGCCGCCGCTGCGAGTCCAAGGGTGATGTACCGCTGTCGACACGTGTAAAGCTCTGCCCCCACCATCGGCAACGGTACACCCCCGGAAGTGCTCAGGACCCGGCCAACTTAACGAACGACTACCTGTCCGCTCATTCCTGCATGGATCGTGCAGGTGTAGGCGAAGTTGCCGGCCGACCCGAACGTGCGGCTTACAGCGGTGGAATAGCCGCCGGTGCTGATGCTGGCGGGCGCACCCGACGTGTTCGTGAACGTTACCGTATGCTCAAGAGCGCCGAACGTCCACGTCACTGACCCACCGCGCAAAATCGCGACGTTCTTCGGTGTGAAGACATAATCGCCGGAGCTGGCGATCACGCTCGCGTCGCTGGGCAACGTGCCCGAGACACTCACCGAGACGGTCGCGGTCTTCGTCACCGCGCCCATCGTCAGCGACACGTTCACCGCCGTGACCCCCTGCGACAGCGCCAGAACGACGCCCTGTCCATCCACTTCGGCGATGGCTGCCTGCGCGACGGTGAACGTTGGCGTGCCTGGATTCGCGATCACTGCGTTCTGCGTGTCGAACGCGGAGACGGTGATGGTCTGCGTGTTGCCCGCGCCGATGTTGATGGTCGTGACGTTGGTGCTTATGGAGCCGAGCGTCTGCTGATTGCCGGGCGGTGGCGGAGGACCGGTAGTGCCACCGTCATCGCTGCCCCCTCCTCCGCAGCCGAGCAGCGCCGACGTGACGACAAGGAAGGCCAAACGATTGACTTGCATGTGCGCCCCTCCGGGATGGTCAGAGACAGAGTCCGCCGTGATGCACATGGTGGACGCCTACGGGCGGATGCTAAGCAGGTCTATCGCTGGACGATACCGTTCCACGGCCAAGGCTGCCTGAACGCCGGTGAACAGCGGGAATACGACGGCGAAGTTCGCTAGTGCCGTCCAACTTGTTTCGCCAAAGGGCGCAGAGTCGCGAGCCGGCTTGGAACCAACTTGGCACGATTAGTTGGAACGTCACTAGGCGTCCATCAGTTCCCGAACGCGTTTCCGGTAGCTCTTCCCCGACTGCAGGCGCGTTCCGTCGGCCAGTACCAGAATCCAGTCGCCCTGAAACCAGGGCTGGAATTCGCGAATCCGTTCGATGTTCACGATGATCGACCGATGGATCCTGATGAACCGTGACGCGGGAAGTCGTTGTTCGATCTGCGCCATCGTCGCGCGGTGATCGTGAATCGTCCTGCCGACATGGAGACGGACGATATCATCGGCGGCCTCGATCCAGTCGATGTCGGCGACACGGAGATACAGCACGCGGTCGCCCGACCTGATGGCCAGCCGCTCCGATCCCGTCGGCGACAAACGTTCCAGCGCCTCGGCCAGTGGACGGCCGCGGTTGACCGCCGACCCGGAACGAATCAGCCCAATCACGCGATCAATCGCGCCGTTGAATCGCGCGCGATGAACCGGCTTCAGCACGTAGTCCAGCGCGTGAACTTCGAAGGCATCCACCGCGTGCTGGTCATGCGCGGTCACGAACACCACCGGCGGCATGCGATCCGGACCGATGGCGCGCACAACCCCGAGTCCGTCGAGCTCAGGCATCTGCACGTCCAGCAGCACCAGATCCGGCCCGAGTGCGCGGATTCGCTCGACCGCCGTGCGACCGTCTCCGCATTCGTCGACGACCTGCACGTCGCCGCGATCCTCGAGCAGCGCGCGGAGATGGCTTCTCGCCACCGGCTCGTCGTCGACCACCAGCGCGCGGATCCTGGCGTCGGTCATGCGCCGACGGACTCGCGTGGCCAACGCGGCTCCGTGTGGAAGGGGATCTCGACGGTCACGTTGAATCCGCCGCCCGGATGAGGACCGGCCTCGAGCCGTTGGTCCGTTCCGTACAGTGAGGCCAGGCGCGCGCGGGCATTACCCAGTCCGACGCCCTCTGACAGAGGCTCCGAACCGCGTGTTCCGACGCCATCATCGCGCACCTCGAGCAGCAGCATGCCGTTGTGTCGTCGCACCGAAATGTGAAGGTGACCGGCCGCCACGCGCGGCGTTATCCCGTGCTTGATCGCGTTCTCGACGAGAGGCTGCAAGAGAAGGCTCGGCACCATCGCCTCCCGCGCGGCAGGGTCTATGTCGAAACGCACCGACAGGCGATCGGAGAAGCGGACCAGCTGGATATCGAGGTAGTGGCGCAGCACTTCCAGTTCGCGATCGAGCCGGACCTCCTGCTCGCCCGCGGTGCCCAGCGAAAAGCGCAACAACTCGCTCAAGCCGTTCACCATGCGCTCGGCCGATGGCGGATCGCGATGGACGAGCGCCGTGATGGTGTTCAGGGTGTTGAACAGGAAATGCGGCTGAAGCTGCAATCGAAGCGCCTGGAGCCTGGCCTGGTCGAGTCGCGCCTGCAGTTGCTCACTCTCGCGCGCGGCCTGGGAGAAGCGGCGGGAGAGCCGCTCCTGCCAGTGCGCCGCGTACGTGGCGACCGCTCCCGCGCACGCCAGCAGAAGGATCTTCGCGCCCTCGTCGAGAAGCGACACGGCGCCCGAGCTGCTGGCCGCCACGGGACTGAGCACCGTCGTCAGACGGCCGGACACGAGGAACGCCGTCATCAACAGTGCGTATTCAGCCACGACGAGCGCCGAGACCCACGCTGCTTTGCGAGTGGAGGAGGCGACGGGGAGCGCGGCGAGAATGACGAAATACGCGGCCACGATCGGGGCCTTGAGCGCCATCCCGGGTGAGTACGCGATTCCGTACGCCGCGACGATCGCCGTGACGGCGGTGATGTCGACGATCGAGTTGGCGACCGACAGCCAGCCGGGCAGGCGATCGCGATGGTAGAAGATCCGGTGCTGGCCGACGGTCCAGGACACCATCACGGCGAGCAGCCACGCGTTCACGACGTTGAGTGCGCGCGGCAGCGATGGAGCATAGGCGAGCGCCGCGCCGCAAAGCAGCCCCAGGACGACCAGCCTGACCGCATTCAGCAATCGCTCGGCACGATCGCGCTCCGTCGCCAGCAGTCGCTGCTGGTGATCGTTGTCGGGGCGTCGAACGGAGTCGAGGACCACTGGATGGCGGATGGCGGATGACGGATGACGGATGACGGATGACGGACGAACTTGCCGAATTCGCGTGCGACCCGGAAGCATCCCCCGTCAACGTGCTCGCGACTTCGCGGCCTGCACGGCGGGACACTGTGGCCCGTGGTCCGCGCAATACCAGCCGTGGCGGTCATGGAAGACCTGATGCTTGCCCGGCCGGCGCTCGAACTGAACCACGAAAATCGCCTTTACCTTGGACCGGTCACCAGCGGCCGCCCGTGCGTCGACGGCTTCGACAATCACGTGCTCGGGAAAAAGGTCGAGTTGGTTCACGCTTCGCTGAGAGATGAACGAGGTGTCTTGCTTTGAAGGTAACGATCCGGTGCCCATCATTCTCCAGCCCCCTACCGCACGAATCGAACTTGCCAGAAATCCGCCTGTCTTCGAGCCCGCATCTCCCGACCGCCGCGCCCCTGCTCGAGGTGTGCGTCGAGACCCTGACCGAAGCGATGCAGGCCGCGGAAGCGGGCGCGTCCCGCCTCGAGGTCTGCGCCTGCATGTCGGAAGCGGGCACGACGCCCAGCATCGGGTTGATCACCGCCATCGTCGAGCGGGTGAACGTGCCGGCGTTCGTGATGATTCGCCCGCGGGGCGGCGATTTCACGTTCGACGATTCGGAACTCGACGTTATGCGGCGCGACATCGATGCCGCGAAGCGCGCCGGCGCCCAGGGGATTGTGAGTGGCGTGCTGGAAGCCGATTGCGCCATCAATCGTGACGCGACGAAGGCACTCGTCGACGCCGCCAGTCCACTGTCCTTCACCTTTCATCGCGCGTTCGACCTGGCGCCGGAACTCGAGCGGGCCCTGGACGTGCTGGGCTCCATCGGCGTAAAGCGGGTGCTGACGTCGGGGGGAGCTTCGAGCGCGATGGTCGGAGCCGACGCGATTGGCCGGTTGTTGCGCCGGGCCGGCCCGGCGATGACGATGATCGCCGGCGGAGGTGTTCGCGCCGATCATGTGGCCGAGCTGGTGCAACTTGCGGGCGTCAGCGAGGTGCATGCCCGGCCGACTCGTCTGCGAAGCGCGTCCAGGCGTCCTTCACGCGAGGTTCGATTCGGCGCGACCGCTCCCGGGGCTGGCCGGAGCGAACTGGACCAGGACGCGGTGCGCGCCCTTGTCAGGGCGCTCTCGTGGATCGCCTGACGATCAGTCGCCTGGCAGCACCCGGCTGCCCTGCTGCGCAATCACGCGCTCGGCGAAGTCCAGTCGCTCATGCGCTTCGGCCAGTTCGCGCTGCAGTCGATCCTGCTCGGCCTCGAGGCGGGACAGTCGCTCGGCCGTCTCGCCGTCCACGCCACCCTCGAGTCGCTTCGCGACGGCCTTCCCGAGTCGCGTGAACGAGAACGCGATGAGGCCGGTGAAGAACATCGTGATCACCGGAATCAGGACGGCGAGGGCGTGGCGATCCATGGGCCGGTTAGCGCAAAGCGCAAGGCGCAAGGCGCCGAGAGATTGCTCGCATGGTGATTACCACGAACTGACCACGAGTGTGGTTTCAGTCTGTCGTATTCTGCCCTTTGCGCTCTGCGCTCAGTCCATCCTGATCACCGGCTTCTGCCCAGTCACCGGAACCCAGTAGGAGAACCATTCCACATTGCGAAGCATGCGGTCCTTGCTGAGCCGTGGATCGGTGATGCCGTGGCCCTGACCTGGATACAACACCAGTTTCGCCGGCGCCTTTCCGATCCGCTTCATCGCTTCGTAGAACTGGATGCTCTGTTCCGGCGAAACTCGTCGGTCTGCGTCGCCAGACTGGATCAGCAGTGGAGTGGTGACCTCCTTGACCTTCCGGTACGCGGAGCGCTCGACCCACAGCTCAGGCTTGTCCCACGGAACCGAGTTCAGCAGCATGCCGAGGTAATCGGAGATGTCCGTCTGGGAGAAGAACGCGGTGAGATCGTTCACGCCCGCGCCCGCGCTTGCCGCGGCAAAGCGCCGCGTCTGCGTGACTCCCCAGAACGTCTGGAATCCGCCGTAGCTCCACCCCATCAAGCCCATCTTCGTCGAGTCGGCGAGGCCGGTGCGGATCATGGCGTTCACGCCCGAGTTCACATCGATCCAGTCCTTGCCGAGGATGTCGCCTTGATTGAGGCCGCGGAAACGCTTCCCGTAGCCTGTTGAACCGCGGAAGTTCGGCTGCAGGACCGCGTATCCCATGCTGCTGAAGATCTGCACCGGGTAGGCGGTGTTCGTGGAGGGGTACCGCGCCGACGACACGCCGGCTGGACCGCCATGCACCACGACCAGGAGCGGAACGCGAGTGCCTTCCTGGTACCCGACGGGAAGCGTCAGCACTCCCTCGATCGATTCGCTGTCGGCTGTCGACGTCCACGTGACGACGCGCTGCGCGCCGTGCCCGAAATCAGCCGCCTGTGGGTTGGTGCTCGTCAGGCGCTTCGGTGCGAATGTCGCGCCGGTCGATGCATAGACCTCGGGAGGTTCGCTTCCGGTCTCCGATGTGAACGCGATCGTACCGGAGAGCGTCTGAAACCCGGTGTTGAATCGGTCACCGCTGACGCGCTGCGGCGGTCCCGAAGGCTTGCCCTGCGCCAGCGGAATCCTGAAAAGCACGCGGCTCGTCTTGACGGCGGCCTCCACGAGCAATTCCTGGGCGCTGGCGGAGACGTACGATGCGTCTTCGTCGAGGGCATCGGTCAGCGAGACGGGTTCCCCGCCCGTGAGCGGCACGAGCCACAATCGCGAGTTGGCCGTCCCCTGGAACTCTCCGGATGCGGAGACAATCAGCCCTAACGCGGCCGGCCAGCCCACCACCTCCTCACTCCCGGGCATCGCCGTAAGCGCGCGCGACTCGGCGCCAGGCTCGCTCTGGACATATGCTGCGCCCTGCGACGTTGCGACCAATGTCGGCTGCGGACGAGCACCAAAGGCCAAGGCGCGCGAATCGGATCCCCAGACAACCGATGTGACATGCAATCCATCGGGTGAAATGGCGCGGCCATCGGCGGGTGCGCGCTCCTTGAGAACGACCTCCCAGAGGCGCGTGAAGTCTGCCGCGTATGCGCTGTCGCGGACGATCGCCTTGCCGCGTGCCTTGTCCAGGTCCTGCTCGGCCCTGGAAGCCGGCGACGTTGCGAAGTACACGACGCGCTTCGCATCGGGCGACAGGCGGTAGTTGGAGACGCCCGTTTCGTGGCGGGTGATCTGCCAGGCCTCGCCGCCGCCGGGATCGATGCCGTAGACCTGTGTGCGCTTGTTGTCCGCGCGATCAGACAGGAAGGCGATCCAGGAACCGTCGTTCGACCATTGCGGGGAACGGTCCGCGCGTGGCCCGGACGTGACGCGGCGCGCGTCTCCGCCGGTCACAGAGACAATCCAGACGTCGGAGTTGGTGACGTTGGATTCCGTGTTCCGTTCGGTCACCACGTAAGCGATTCGCTTGCCGTCCGGGCTGATCGCGACTTCACCAACGCCCTTGAGCGCCATGACGTCGTCGACGGTCCAACGTTTGGGAGTGCCGTCCTGGGCAGCAAGTGCCGATGCCGCAACGACAAGAGTGACCAGCGACGTCAGCGCGACGCGGCTGGGAATCGACCTGGCAATCATCGTGTCACAATCCCCTGGAAGCCTGTGTCAGTGGGGCAAGGCGCCCGTCCGTCCACCGCAGCCGAAACTGGTGGCCGTCAAGGGGATACGCAATCGCGACGCCGGACGCTCAGCCGGGAGGGAGCGTGCTATGCGGCCAGGGGTGACGCCTGATGTATTTGAGGTCATCGGCATCCGTCTCCACGACATAAACGGAGCGGGCACCTGACGCGAAGAGGCGCTCGTTGTCTTTCAGCTCGATCATCCCGACCAGCCGGCCGCGCCTGTCAACGACATGGTACGCGATGCCCGGTTGGTCCGCCGATGGCTGTCGGCGGAAGATGACGTGGCCCTCTGGCGAGAAAATGGTTTCGCCCATGACGTAGGGCGGCATGACGTCGGGCCAATCGTCATCGGGGGTCACCAACTGCGGCGGGAGCGGAGTAGAAGAAGGATTGGCCGCCATGGACCGGGCGGTGCGCGCCAGGCTGGCCTGCTTCTCGCGGTTGTTCATGCGAATGACCGGCACGGGGAGCGCGGCGCCGAGCGTCCAGCGCCCCTCGGGGGATCGCCAGTCCACCCGGAAGGGGTTGATGCGGATGATGGCGAGCGAGCCGTCCTCATGGAGCTTGTACTGCTCCCCAACCCGCAGGCGCAGGGCGCGAGCGCTGCTGGCAGTGACTTCGCCCTTCGCGTTTCTCGTTACAGTCCGGGCTGTGGGCCGCTCGAGAATCCGCGTGAGCGTATCGGTCCGTCCTGACCCGCGGTGGACGAGAAGCAGTAGCGAGGAATCCCGCAACGTGGTCACCAACTGGCCATCGGGGGGATCGGTATAGCCGACAGTCAGGACATGGCCCAGGCGATCCGTCCCGAACGCGAATCCCCTGGTGGCGCGAACGACAGCGTCGTCCTGCGAGACCGTTGCTACCATGCGATCCGCATGAAGCAGCAGCCAGCGGCGCTGCATGAAGTCCACCATGAGGCTCGAGTCGCCGCCGATGGGCTGGACCGGCGCCGCCATGCCGTACTCGCCTGGCCCACCACCGCGCCGGGAGATCTGCCGCACGTCCCCGGACCGGAAGTCCGCCACCACGAGCTGGAGGTCGCGTGGATCGGTCACCAGGACACGGCCATCGCTCAGCTCGCGGATCGATGTGATGGCAGTGAAAGCCGTCTCGAGTCTCGCGTCCTGCGGCTGCAGCTTGATGATTGCGGGTCGCTGTGCGGCCAGGCTCGAGGACATGGCACAGGCTACCGCAATGAGGAGTGCACGCATCGGATCCTCCAGCGTTGATCCTTTACTCCCGCCCCGTGTCCCTTATTCCTTGTCGCGGCTCAAGTACGCCCAGTGTGCGGCCGCGATCGCGACCGTGACAGCGAGCGTAATTGCCTCGCGTTGATTCATGCGCGTGACAAGCACGATCGACAAGGCCATACCTATTGCCGCCAATATGGTGCCGCCCTTCACCCGGAAAAGGGCCGGTTCAACACCCGGCGTCACGATCCCCCGCGCCTCGCGCGAGCGAAAGACCGGCAGCGACGCGCACACCCCGCCGTAGAGCAGCAGTCGGGAGACGGCCGACAGGCTCAGGTTCTGCAGCAACCCCGACTGGAGCGCCAACACCAGCGAGATCGCGGCGAAGACCAGGATCGAGATCCATGGCGTGCGATACTTCGGGTGAACCTTCGCGAAGAACGACGGCAGCGCACCCTGCTCGGCCATCGCCATCGTCAGGCGAGGCACGTTGAGCATGTTGCTCGCCACCCATCCATAGACCGAGATCAGCGCCGCCACGGTGATCACCACCGCTCCGCCGCCGCCGAACATCACCCGCGCCGAAGCGGCCAGCGGCCGGTTGGTCGCCGCCGGCTCGGTGAGTGTCACCAGCACGGTGAGCTGGGCCGCGAGGTAGACCACGGTCACGAGCGCCAGGCCGGTGATGAGCGCGAAGGGCGCGTCGCGACGGGCATCCTTGACCTCCGCCATCGGGATGAGCGCCGACTCGAAGCCGCCATAGGCGAACATCAGCAGCACCAGTGCGTTCAGCCATCCGCCTAACGTGGGATCGGTCGCCACCGCCGGCGCGGCGGCCCTGCCCATCGCCAGCCAGGCCACGCCCAGCGCACCGAAGGCCACCAGCGGCACGAGCTTCACCACCGCAAACACATTGCTCACGACCGCGCCGGATCCCACTGACCGGATGTTCACCAGCGCCTGTATCCCGATGAACGCTACCGTGACAGCCACCTGCGCTGGACGGCTCGCCGCGGCAGGCCACAGCTCGACGAGATACGTCGTGAACAGGTTCGCCTGCACCGCCGCCGTTATGCAGCGGACGAAGTAGCCCATCCACGCCATCTGGATGCCGACGAACGGACCAAAGGCCGCCGTGCCATACAGGTACGCGCCCCCCGCCCGCGAAAACCTTGAAGCCACCTCGGCGAACGAGAAGATCATCGCCCCGGTGAGTCCGGCGGCGAGGAGCCAGGCGAACATCGACGACCAACCCAGCGCGCCGCCCAGCGTCCCCGGCAGCACGAAGACGCCGGTGCCGATGATGGTGTTCAGCACGAGGGCCGCGAAACTCCAGCGGCCGATCGCCCGGACGAGGGTTGGTTGCGCCGCCGTTGCTGTCATCTGGAGGGGACAGGAGTGATGAAGGCGCCCCGATACTAGCTCGCCGGGCCGACTTCCCGCGAGGTCAACCGAAACCGGGCACTGGAACCAGGCGTAGGTCGGTTGCTGCAGTCACCACCCCTGCACCCAACACTCAGCATGAGCGCCATTCTGCGTGACATCCGCTACGGGCTCCGCTCGCTCGCCAAGAACCCGGGGCTCGTCGTCGTCGCCACCATCGCCCTGACGTTCGGGATCGGCCTAACGACGACCATGTTCTCGATCACGTACGGCGCCCTCATGAAGGGCCTTCCGTTCGTGGAGGGCGACCGGATCGTCAGCCTGGTGCGGAGCAACCCGACGAACGGCTCCAACCGGATGAGCACCCCCATCAGCGACTACGTCGACTACCGGGACAACCAGCGCAGCCTGGCGTCACTGGCCGCCTGGTATGGCGGCACGGTCAACGTCAGCGGCATTGGCGAATCCGAGCGGTTCTTGGGCGCCTTCGTGACGGCGAGCACGTTCGAGCTGTCCCGCGTGCGTCCACTCCTGGGCCGCACGATCCAGGCCGGCGAGGACTCCCCGGGTGGCGCGCGCGTGGTCGTGCTGGGCCATGGCATGTGGCAGCGCCGCTTCGGCAGCGATTCATCGGTCATCGGAACGGCGTTGCGCGCGAATGGCGTGCCGTACACCATCGTCGGGGTAATGCCGGAGGGATATCGCTTCCCCGATGACGCCGCACTTTGGCTTCCGCTGCAGCTTGACCCGGTCGCGCTCCGTCGGGGTCAGGGCCAGTGGCTCAACGTCGCCGGCCGTCTGAAGGAAGGCGTCACGATGGAGCAGGCCAGCGCCGACGTCGGAGCGATCGCCAAGCGCCTCGCCGACGAGTACAAGGAGACGAACGAGAACATCAATGCCTCGGTGATGAACTTCATCGAGGCCGACATGGGACCGGAGCCGAAACAGCTGCTGTCGACCATGCTCGGAGCCGTGTTCTTCGTGTTGCTCATTGCCTGCGCCAACGTCGCCAACCTCCTGATGGACCGCGCGGCGCACAAGTCGAAAGAGGTGGGCATCCGCACGGCGCTCGGCGCCACGCGCAGCGCGGTGATCCGGCAGTTCCTCACCGAGGCGTTTGTGCTGGCGATGGCCGGCGGTGTCTTCGGGACGCTGCTGGCGTGGGTGGGGATCAATGTCTTCAACCGGTCGATCGTCGACACGCAGCCGCCGTTCTACATCGACATCGCGCTCCATCCGCCGGTGCTGGCGTTCGTCGTCGGCGTCAGCCTGCTGGCCACGATGCTGTCCGGCATCATCCCGGCGTACCAGTCGTCCCGTGCGGACCTCAACGAGGTCCTGAAGGACGAATCCCGCGGCTCGTCAAACCTCAAGATCGGGAAGATGAGCAAGGCGCTGGTGGTGTTCGAAGTCGCGCTATCGTGCGGGCTGCTGGTGGCGTCGGGGCTGATGATCCGGAGCGTCACCAAGCTGGGCACGATCGACCCGGGCTTCCGCACGTCGAACATCTTCACCGCGCGCATCGGGTTCCCGGCGACGTACACGGACACCGTGATGCAGAAGCAGTTCTACGAGCAGTTGCGTGAGCGCCTGACGCAGGTCCCGGGCGTGACGAACGCCGCGATCGCCTCGGGCCTGCCGGCGGTCAACAACAATGGCGGCAACTTCACGGTCGAGGGCGTGACGTACGATCGTGACAACGATGTCCCCGATGCCCGCTGGTCGTCCGTGTCACCCGGCTACTTCCAGACCTTCGACATCCCGGTGAACAAGGGACGTCTGCTGGACGCGAACGATCGCGCCGACGGCCTCCGGGTGGCGGTGGTGAACCAGGCATTCGCCGAGCGCTACTTCCCCAAGGCCGATCCGATCGGCCGCCGCATCCGCCAGGGCGGTCGCACCAGCGAGTCGCCCTGGCTCACCATCGTCGGCGTGGTGCCGACGGTGTTCGGCGGCGATCCGGAGAACCAGCGCCCGCCGGCCTACTACGTGCCGCTGGCACAGAATCACTCCAGCTTCGTGAGCCTCGCGGCCCGCACGTCGGGCCCGCCGATGACGATCACCACGCAGGTGCGCAATACCGTCGCCTCGCTCAACCCGGACATCCCGCTCTACTGGGTGTACTCGATGCAGGAAGCGTTCGCCCGGCCGACGTGGTTCATCCGCGTCTTCGGGACGATGTTCATGATCTTCGGGCTGATCGCGCTGTTCCTGGCGTCAGTGGGTCTGTACGCCGTGATGTCCTTCTCCGTGAGCCGGCGCGTGCGCGAGGTCGGCATCCGCATGGCGCTGGGTGCGCAGGGTCGCGACGTGGTCAGCATGATCTTCCGTCAAGGCGCGTGGCAACTTGGCCTCGGGCTGGTACTCGGGCTGGGCCTGGCTGCGACGGTCGCGCAGTTCATGACGGTGATCCTGTTCGACGTGCAGCCGCGCGACCCGGCGACCTTCGGGAGTGTTGCCATCGTGCTCGCGCTCGCCGGCATGACCGCGTGCATGGTCCCGGCGCGGCGGGCAACCAGAGTGGATCCTCTGGTAGCGCTCAGGACCGACTAGTGCCGTTCCAACTTGTTTCGGCGAATGTCGACGAGTGACGTGCCGAGACGCGCGTAACGTGCAGGCGGCATCCTCCGTAGCCCGAACAAGTTTGGAACGGCACTAGCGCGAATCAGGCCTTGGGCGGGAGCGAGGCGGCAAAGCTCACCCCTGCATCAATCCAGCGACGCAGAGCGCGGTCGGTGGCGAGTCCATTCACCTTCACCAGCAACCACCCCTTCATTGGACGGCCGGTGAGGTCGAACGGCCGGACATCAGGTTCCGACAGTGCGCGATCGCCGTCCTCCGGATCAACGCGGACGATTAGCTCATTGCCGTGCACACCGACGCACATGTTGCCGTGGAGAAGGAAGGCGATCCCGCCGAACATCTTCTTCTCTTCCAGCCCGGCGCGCTTCCCGAGCCCCCTTCGGATGCGCGTGGCGAGTGTCTCGTCGTACGCCACAGGCTACACCGCCGCGTTGGCGGACTGCACGCTCCCAGTCCTCCGGTGCAGCAATCCGAGCAGCACACCGAAGAGAATGAACTGGACGGCGGCCACGCTCCCTTCGATGGCGATCCAGGAGCCGATGGACGGGATCGAGTACTTTCCCGCTTCGCCAAGCACGATATAGGACGCGAGAAAGGCACCGAGTGTGCACGAGAACACGACGCCGTTGCGAACCGGATGCGGGCTGCGATTGAAAATCGGGAAGAGCCAGGCGAAGATGAGCCCCTGCACCACCATTGACGCCAACCCCATCGGGATGATGGGCTCGGGCCGCATGATCGCGATGCCGGCGTAGTAATCAGCGTTCACGATGAAATGCGAGGTTCCCTGCACGCCAAATGTGGCGGCCATGTACGACCCCACGGTCAGGGCAACACGCGCGACTTTCTGTGGCATGTTTCCTCCTCCGCGCTCCGCACCGCGAGAAGGTGCGATACCTTGTATAGTGCAAGTAAGCTACGAACGTAACTTGCATCATGCAAGGGTGCTGCCGTGAAGCGTACGGAACGTCGCTCGGACTGCCCGATCAACTTTGCCCTGCAGACGTTTGGAGACGCCTGGAGCCTCCTGATCATCCGCGACCTCATGTTCACCGATCGGAGGACGTACACCGACTTCCTCAACGCCGAGGAGGGCATGGCGACGAACATTCTCGCCGCGCGGCTCGAGTGGCTTCAGGCATCTGGACTGGTCCGTCGAGGCGGCGAGGGTCGCGGCGCGGAGTACGGCCTGACGGAAAAGGGATTGGATCTCCTTCCAGCGATGCTCGACCTGATCGCCTGGAGCGGCAAGTACGACCGCCGAACCGGTGCGCCCCGGGCGTTTCTCGCCAGGATCCGTGGGGACCGGGCCGGCCTCCTGGCGGAATTGCGCCAGAACCTCCGGCAGGAGTACGACCTCTGACCGATCGCGTGCACGCGCGATCCGAAGGGTTCGCCCGACTGAGTCGGTGAAGCCGGGAATTGTCGACTTGGAGGCCGTGGTATCGCGTTGCCGATCTCTCGCGAACCAGTCCCCCGGACGGAGCGAACCTGTGAGGCGCACGGCGTATTGACGGGACCCCGCCGTGCGCCGTGATCGTGGCTTAGGAGTTCCATTCCTCGGCGTCAAGCCGGGCAATGTGCGTTGTGAGGTTCCGGGCTGCATCAGGAGGATGGTGTCCGGCTGTTCGCAGTGGGGCAGGTTGGAGGATGTCCGCAACCCACGAGGGTCGTGGCGAGGGCGAAGGCGGGCGCGGCGTCGGGCCACGCGTGCCGACGCCTTCGCCGCCGAATGCGAACGTCCCGACCCCTTCGCCGTCGAATCCGAAACTGCTGACGGTTTTGCGGTCGAAGCTCCGCGTCGGCCACTATAGCCGGCGAACGGAACAGGCTTACGTCAGCTGGACCAGGCGATTCGTCCGGCACCATGGCCTCGTGCATCCTGCCGAGCTGGCGGAGCCCGAGGTCGTCTCGTTCCTGCGGCACTTGGCGGAAGACCGGCATGTCGCCCAGGCGACCCAGGCGCAGGCCCTTGCGGCGCTGCATTCCTGTATCAGCACGTCCTCGGGCGGCCGCTCCAGTTGGAGGGGTGGCTACCTCGCGCACGGACGCCGAAGCGACTGCCGGTGGTACTGAGCCGGACCGAAGTCGTGCGGGTGCTGGCTCAGTTGCGAGGAGTGTATGCCATGATCGGCCTGCTCCTTTATGGAAGCGGTATGCGGCTGATGGAGTGTCTGACGTTGCGGATCAAGGATGTGGACCTGGAGCGGGGCGAGATCCGGATCCGGCGCGGGAAGGGCGGCGTGGATCGGGTGACCGGTACTACCGCAGAACGCGCGTGTTGCGCTGACTGGTCACCTCGAGCGGGTGCGGGCGCAGCATCGCGAGGACCTGGCGGCGGGTGGAGGACGTGTGCCGCTTCCTGGTGCCCTCGATCGGAAGCTGCCCAGGGGTGGACTGGAGTGGCCGTGGCAGTGGCTCTTTCCGGCCACGCGGCGTTGGCGGAGCGATTCCACCGGGGAGCGTGGCCGGCATCATCTGGATCCTTCCGCGGTACAGCGGGCGATGGGGGCCGCGGTCCGTCGTTCCGGCATTGGGAAGCGGGCGACGTGTCACACGCTTCGGCACAGCTTCGCGACGCATCTGCTGGAGTCGGGATACGACATCCGGACGGTGCAGGAGTTATTGGGACACCGCGATGTGAGCACGACGATGGTGTATACGCACGTGCTGAATCGCGGTGGGCTTGGTGTTCGGAGTCCAGCGGATTTGTTGGGAGGCACCGGCCTCGCAGTCTTTTCCGATTCGGCGGTTGGTGGTAGCGTAGAGGACGGCGTCCTGTGACGTCGAAAGACAAGTTAGGGCGCCGATCAGGCCACGATCTCATTCCCATGGACTGGAGTTCATTCGTTGATCTCGGCGGACTTGCTGGCTTTGCCGCGCTTGCGTGGCAGGCCGCATCGACCGTTCGGGAACGCCGCGAACGGGCAGAACTCCAAGTCCGTCCCCTCGATGCCAAGCGTGATCTGGCGGTTTGGCAAGTGGACAACACTCCCCTGAAGCAAAAGGTGTTTACGCTCGAAGTGGTCAATGTCGGACATCGGACAGCCAACAGGTGCATTGCTCGATTAAACATTCTGCAAGTCCCAGTCGGAGCCTCCGTGCGAGATACCAGCCATCCGCTGCATTGGGCTGGGACGGACTACACGACCCTAGACACTGGTGCGAACCCAGTTGACATCGGCTCCGAACACCGCCGGCTCGATGTCGTGTTTACGAGATCGACGGGTCACGTGGGATGTTGGATTGCCACACCTCTTGCACTCTCGGACATTAACGGCGCGCCACAAAACCACTTGCCCCCGGGGAGCTACGAAGCAGAGGTTGTGCTCAGCTGTGACCGCGGGCGCGGTTGTCGCGTTGGTCTCCGCATTGAGTCGCCGACTCAATGGAGTGAGCTATCGGTCGTTCGCGTCTCGTGAATCGCGCCCTAACACGAGTTGGAGCTGGCAAGGGCGGCGGTTCGGACTCGCGGCCTTCGGCCGCATTCTATATGATGCCCTTGCAGCTCAACTCTAGCCGTTGGGAATTACGTCGACGCCAACGGTGGTCCTCGACAGCCTCCTCTTTCGCGGAATGCCTAGCCGGACCTACTTGCACAAGTACCTGGAGAGAAAGAATGCGCACAACTCGCGTCCGCGCTAAGAGGAAACCGCGCCCCGATAGGATAGCGCGCCTCGCAGTTCCGCTCCTGACTTTGATGATGGCGTGCGGCGGCGAGCGCTTGGATGGCCGACTGCTGACAGTCGCGGGTGATCCGGACTGTGAGGAGTGTCGCATTGAACTCGTGCACGTGGTCACGCTGGGAGACTCCACTGACTCCGCCAGCGTACAGCCCAACGCTGCCGGTCGAGAGTGCATGGTTGGCAAGTTATCCACGGGCGAGTATGTCCTGAGCGGCGTGGCTGGTGGGGGTTTCCTTAACGTCTACGATTCCGCGGGTAAGCCTGTTCGAACCATAGGCCGGAAGGGCGGCGGACCAGGTGAGTTTCGCTTTCCGCTGCGTGTCGCCGTTGGGAGCGGAGATTCGCTATACGTTATCGATGATGGCAACGCGCGCATCCAAGTCGTATCGGCGGCTGGTGAGTATGCTCGCGTGTTCCCGACACGTGACCGCTACCGAAGTTTCACACTGCTTCCTGACGACCGGTTGCTGCTCTTCCGTTTGCCCTCGTCTCGAGGCGACCGCTTGTTCCACATGTTCGATCGTGTCGGGAGCGAGGTGATGTCCTTTGGTGAGCCCCAACAGCCGGACAGTGCTCTCGAGCTCGAGAACTGGCTCGTCGCTAGCGCACCGTATGGTCGATTCTGGACGGCGAGCCATTGGTCCTATGAACTTCGCCGTTTGTCGGGGCCGGACAGCACGGACCTGACCGTCATCAGGAAGGCCGACTGGTTTCCTTCACCCAGCGTGTTTTCGGCGGATGTGTACGTGACTCTGCCACCGCCTCCCATGCTGCTCCACGCGTGGGAAGGTGACGATGGTAGGCTCTGGACATACACCGCAGTGGCCGATCCGAGCTGGAAACCAGGCATGGGAATGCGAGTGACACCCGAGTGGCAGGAACGTACTTTCGATACCATCATCGAGGCTATCGACCTAGGCTCGGGTCGGCTGCTCGCGTCACACCGGTTTCCATCCCGACTCGCGCCGTTGTGCAGCAGCCCACTCATGTACACCGTGGTCGAGCTGCCTGACGGCGACCTCCGTGTGCGTGTGTTCGAACCCCGGTTAATCGAGGGTCGGAGCGCTCCGTAGAACACTACGAGGAGCTTGCCAGGGAATGCACTTCATCAGGACGTGAAGCTGGCGGCCTAACGAAGTAAAGATTCTTGCCGCGCGAAAGCCGCGGCAAAATCTGGTGTTGGACTCAATCCGGGAGACGAGGGCTGACCGCGGGGAGAGATCGTACTCGTCTCCGGGCACTGCGGCAGCGCGATGCAGTCGGCGCCGGGCCAGATCTCAAGGCCACTTCTCAGGGCCACTTCTATAGTACTTAGGACTTTCAACCGGCAGTCAATCGGACCAAGGCAGGCCCCGGCCCCGCGTCCGGAATGGGACGCCGTCGGGAACGGCCATCGAGATCGCTATTCACAACCTCGAGTGGGACGCCGCTCACCGATCCAAGGACACGGCACTTCGTCCAAAGGGCCAACACTCGGCTGCCGCGGGGGTTGGTCAGCGGATCGGTGGTGCGTCCGCGTGGGTAGCACCGGTGAAGATGTCCTCAGGGAGTACAGCTGGCAAGGAGAACGGTGCGCGTTTTCCCAGGCGCGAAACAATGCCAACACGTCACGAGATTCGGCCACGCTCCGGCCGCACTCCCGGCGCGCCTATCCGCCGAAGGCGGATTGAGTCCAACAGGATTTGCAGCTGGCGGCGGAGCTGTGGGACGCGCGGAGG
>Ga0209640_10000191_pt1 | contig 44245 bp, 44 predicted proteins | sample RifCSP10_1_FD_184018 | JGI IMG/M metagenome (GOLD analysis project Ga0209640, IMG submission 184018) | Soil microbial communities from Rifle, Colorado - Rifle CSP2_sed 10_1 (SPAdes) (version 2) | ecosystem: Environmental > Terrestrial > Deep subsurface > Rock core/Sediment | place: Rifle...
CAGCCGGCCCGTTTTGCTTTCACGTACGTAGGAGCGAGCTTCGCTCGCGATCTCTTCTCTTCGCGAGGGCGTCCCTCGCGATCCTAACAACGATCCGAATCCGAATCCGAATTCGAGTCGAAGTCGTCTTGATAAGTGTCCCAATCGGACAGCTCGCGCGTCAATAGACGCTCCTCATCCCTGACCTCGATCTTCTCGCGCATCTCGCGGCGCGGGTGCCGGCTCTTGACACCCTGCTTTTTCGACGAGCCGTCCTCCGTCATCTCCTCCGCGTCCGCATCGACCTCAAATTCTTGGGAACGACTCGACCCTTTGCCGACCTTTCGCTTGGAGCCGACCATCCAAATCTCCTTGAACGCCAACTGGAGCGCAGCGCCACTATAGGCCGATTGCGACCACAGTCAAGAGGCATAATTCTTTAGAGATCATAGCCTTATGAGGCTATTTTGGTGTTTGCTCGACGCCGTCGATGGCTTTGCAGTAGACGACCTTGGCGTCGTTCTCCGCATAAAAGTGGTCGAAGCGGGCCACCTCGCGATAGTCCGCGCGGAGATAGAAGCTGCGCGTGCCCCGGTACTCGTCGCGGGAAGAGGTCTCGATATAAAGGCGCCCGCCGCCACGCTCGGCAATCGCCTTCTCGGTGAGGCCGAGCAACGTCCGCCCTATCCCTGAGCGCTGGTAAGTCGGGTGCACGACGATCCAGTACAGGTCGTAGCTCGACTTGGTCAACGGCACGGGTCCCCAAGCCGCGTAACCGGCCAGGCAGTCGCCGATGTCGGCAAGAACGAAGAAGTACCCGCTGTCCTCGCCCGCCCGCATGCGCACCTCCAGCATCTCGACTGCAACGGCGCGCTCTTCGGGGTAGAAGATCGGCGTCGCGGTGACGAGCCCGTGCATGGCCGCGAGGTCGCGGTCCTCCGGCGCGAATCGGTATTGCAGCGGGCGCAAGGGTTGCGGCGTGGACGAGAGGCTGGACTCCATCACGTCAATGGTAAACGATGTCGAGCGCGGCCACCTTGCCTGGCGAGCGCATGGCCGACGAGCCGAGCAAGGGCCTCGGGGAACGCCACTTTCCCGGCTTCGAGCATGGCGGCGAAACCCGCATCGGGCGCGAGGCATGGATTGGCGTTGATCTCGAGCACGAAGAGCCGGCCGGCCGCATCGACGCGGAAATCCACGCGCGCGTAGCCGCTGAGCTCGAACAACTCCCAGCATTGCCGAGCGATGCTCGACGCGGCGGCGGCGAGGGCCGCATCCACATCGAAGCTGCGCACGGTCCGCGCATACTCGAAGCTCCGCGGCTGCCACTTGGCCGCGTAGCCCACGATGCGCGGCTTGCCTTCCGGATAACCCTCGAAGCGGATCTCGGCGACGGGCAGCACTTGCGGGCCGGGGCCGGCCGCGAGCAGTGCGACGTTGAGCTCGCGACCGGCAATGTACTGCTCCGCGAACCATTCACCGCCGAGCTCCTCGGCGCGGCGCCCGATCGCGGCGCCGACGTCGCGGCTGTCGTCAACGACGGATGCATCGTCCAACCCGAGCGACGCATGCTCCCACACGGATTTGACGATCCACGGTCCCGGCGCCGCGGCCGTGGCAAACACATCGGGAGTCCCGATGGCGCTCGCGATGAGCCGTCGCTTGGCCGCGATCTTGTTGGACGTCGTCCATTGCGCGAAGGCCGAGCAGCCCGTGTATGGGATGCCGAGGGTCTCGAGCAACGCGGGTACGATGTGGATCAGGCGACCGCTTCCGGCGATCGATTCCATGAGATTGAAAACGACGTGCGGTGCGAGCTCGGCAAGCTTGGCCTCGAGCTCCTCGAGATTGAGACCGACCGGCACGGTCACCGTCTCATAGCCCAGCGCGGCGAGGCCGCGGGCAATGTGCCTCGCCTCATTGAGCACGTCGCTCGCGTCGGGGGGACCGTCGACCGCGTAGGCGTCGTGCAACAGAACGACTTTCGGTGACATGGGCTGCAACGCCGCGCCGGCAAACGATCAAGCGGCGGCGACACGCTCCAAGCGCGCGCCGAGCCGGCGCACCGCGCACGCGAGAATCTCGCCGATGAGATCGCGATATTCGAGTCCCTTGAGCTCGGCCATGATCGGCAGATCGGAATGCACCGGCATGAGGCCGGCCAGCGGATTGACCTCGATGAGCTGCGGCTCTGCCGTTTCGTCGAGCCGCACGTCGACACGGCCGGCGTCGCGGCAACCGAGGCAGCGCCAGGCGGCGAGCGCGAGCTCCTCGACGCCGTCGCGCAACGGACCGAAGCCGAGCAGCCGGTAGTCGACGAGCTCGCGCCACTGCGCTTTGTTTCGATAAGAGTACACCTTGGCGTCGGCGTGCTCCCGCAATACGACCTCGAGTGTCGCGAGCGGCCGAGCGTCGGCACCCGTCCCGAGTATGCCGACCGTGAACTCGCGGCCCGGCAAAAAGCGCTCGACGAGCACGGGTTGATCGAAGCGGCGCAAGAGATCGTTGCATCGATCGACGAGCTCCGCCCGCGTCGTAATGAGCGACCCCGCGTCGATACCCTTGCTCGTACCTTCGGCGACGGGTTTCACGAACAGCGGTAGCGGTAGGTCGACGGCCGCGGCGTCCGCACGAGTGACGACGAGGACGAAGTCGGGCGTCGCAATGCCGTGGGCGCGCGCAATCTGCTTCGTTATCGCCTTGTGCAGCGTCAGCGCGCACACGAGCGGGTCGGAGAACGTATAAGGGACGTCGAACGCCTCGAGCAGCGCCGGGACTTGTGACTCGCGCCCGAAACCCGCGAGCCCCTCGGCGATGTTGAACACGAGGTCCCACCGTTCACCGGCCACGAGTCTCTTGGCGAGCGCCTTCACGTGGCCGATGCGCACGCACTCGTGGCCGAGGGAAGTGAGCGCGCCGCACAAGCCGTCGATCGTCTCGCGCGAATCGAATTCCGCAACCTGCGCCTCGTTGAGGCCGAGCTGCAAGTACTCGTCCTTGAGGTCGTACGTGAGACCGATGCGCATCGTCAGTCGGTCGGCGCCTTGCCAAGCCGGCCACCCGGGTCGGGATAGCGGCAGGTCTTCCCTTGGAAGTTGCGCAGCAGCAAGTCGTCACCGTCGCGGCCGATCACGGCGTCCGGCAAGAGCGCGATCTTGCCGCCGCCGCCGGGGGCATCTACGACATAGCTCGGCACGGCGTACCCGGTCGTGTGCCCGCGCAGACCCCGCATGAGCTCGAGGCCCTCGTCGACGGTGGTGCGGAAGTGGCTCGAGCCGCTGATCGGGTCGCACTGGTACAGATAATAAGGCCGTACTCGTATTTGCAGCAGGCGATGGAACAGCCGCTTGAGAGTCGCGACGTCGTCATTGACGCCTTTGAGCAGTACGGTCTGGCTGCCGAGAGGAATGCCGGCGTCCGCGAGGCGGCCGCAGGCCTCGGCAACCTCCGGCGTGATTTCGGCCGGATGCGTGAAGTGCAGGCTCATCCACAGCGGATGGTACTTGCGCAGCATGCGCGTGAGCGCCGGCGTTACGCGCATGGGTTGGACGGCCGGCTGCTTGGTGCCGATGCGGATGAACTCGAGATGCTTGATGCGGCGCAGGCGCGACAAAATGTACTCGAGCCGCTCGTCGTCGAGACTCAAAGGATCGCCGCCCGAAATGAGAACGTCGCGCACGGCCGGCGCGTTCTCGATGTACTCCATAGCCCGGTCGACGTCGGTCTTCTTCAAGGCGCGCTCGCCGCTCGCCCCGACGAGACGGGCGCGCGTGCAGTAGCGGCAATATACGGAGCAAAAGTTCGTGACCAACAGCAGCACTCGGTCGGGATAGCGGTGCACGAGACCGGGGACGGGGCTCGTGCTGTCCTCCCCGAGCGGATCGTCCTCCTCGCCCGCGACACGATTGAACTCGTCGAGTGTCGGGATTACGGTCCGGCGCAGCGGCTGACTCGCGTCCTCAGGATCGATGAGGCTCATGTAATACGGCGTGAGACCCACGGGTAACGGCCCCGTGTGGCGCAGAATCGCTTCGCGCTCGTGATCGGTGACCCGGATGATGCGCTCGAGCTCAACGAGGCTGCGGATGCGACTGCGGTTTTGCCACCGCCAATCGTTCCAGTCTGCAAGCTTCGCAAGCGGAAAGAAGCGCTTCAGGAAAGCTTGGCTCTCCTGACTGACGGCAAACCGAGGCTTGGCCGGCAGGACGCCGACTGGACGGCCGGTGCCCTTCCCTTTGCGTGATTCAGTTGTCGGATCGGTGAGCGAGAAGTCTTCGGCGGGAGCCGAACTTGGAGGTTCCTCCTCCAGCGACAGCAGCTTTTTCACCTTGCGGCGTATCCAGGGCCCGGGGCCCGTTGCACCATATGGGTCGCCAGCAGTCCCGTTCGTCTAGCTGACTAAGGCAGACCTTCTGCCTAAAAATGGCGCAAATATAAGACTACGGTGCAGGAATGCAAGTGTTTTTTCCGCGGTTTCGCAAGAATGCTTTCGCAGCGTTCAACATGTCGATTGACACACTTGCGCAGAGGAACATACGGTGCCCGTATATCTAGTCGTTGCAAACCCCCGACGTTGGCCTCTTTCCGCCGTCGCGCACGCGTGTGCGATCTTCGGCAAACGAGAGCCGCCGAGCGGCCGCGGCTCCGGCGGTACCGATTCGGCTGTTACAGGCCACTAGCCATGGTCGGCATTCTGTCACGCGTCACTGCCTTGCTCCTGTCCGTCGCGATCCTGCTGACGGGTCACGGCTTGCAGCTCACGCTCTTGCCCGTGCACGCGCAAGGACTCGCGTGGACGCCGTATGCGATCGGCGCGACGGGCTCGGTCTATTTCCTCGGTTTCGTGCTCGGCTGCGTCGTCATCCCGTCGATCGTCGCGCGTGTCGGGCACGTGCGCACGTTCATGGTCATGAGCGCCATCGCAACGATGGCCCTGCTCGGCGCGGGTCTCTGGGCCACGTTACCGTCGTGGCTCGCGCTGCGCGCAGCGACCGGGTTCGCGTTGTCGGGACTCTACATGGTCATCGAGAGTTGGCTCAACGAGGTCAGCCCGCGTGAGCAGCGCGGTCGCGTGCTCGCCGTCTATTCGATGATCTGCCTGCTCGGCATGGCGCTTGGCCAGCTCTTGATGGTGCTCGGCACGCCCGACGAGCTCGATCTGTTCGTCGTCGGCGGGATTCTGTTGTGCCTCGCAATCGTGCCCGTCGGCCTGACGCGCGTGGCATCGCCGCCACCCCTTCCGTCGATACGCTTCAAGCCAAGCGTTCTGCTCGAAGCCTCGCGCGTTTCGGTCGTGTGCGCCCTCTTCGCCGGACTCGTGACGGGCTCCTTCTGGTCCTTGGGGCCCGTCGTCGGCCAGGCGTTCGGTCTCGACGCCGGCGCGATCGGCGCGCTCATGGGCGCCGGCATCCTCGGCGGCGCGCTCGCGCAAATGCCGATCGGTCGCCTCTCGGACCTCACCGATCGCAGGCTCGTCATCGGCGGGATCATGACCGCGGGTGCCGCCATAGCCGCAATGGGCGCGCTGTTCGCCGCCGACAATGTGCTGCTCTTGTATGGCGCGATATTCTTGATCGGCGCGACGACGATGCCGATCTATGCGCTCTGTATCGCGCATGCGAGCGACAATACGCACGTACCCCTCGTTGAAGTCGCGAGCGGAGTGCTCATCGTGCACAGCGTCGGTTCCATTGTGGGACCCGTGATCGTCGCGGCCCTCATCGATCTCAACGGCGCGCCGAGCTATTTCTGGTACGTGCTCGCTTGCCTCGCGGTTGCGTCGATCTGGACCTTCCATCGCTGCTTCGTCGTGGAACGCCCTCGCGAGCACGCGCGAACGGCGATTCTGCCGCGTACGACCCAAGTGATTGCGGCGCTGTCCGACGAGGCGCCTCCGCCACGGTAAAAAGCGTCAGCGCGCCGCGGTCTCCAAGTACGCACGCGATGCGGCTTCGTCCATGAGCGGCACGACCTTGTCGGGATCGACGCGCACCATGAGGTAAGTGACGTGATCGTCGATCTTCGTGAACTGGTGCCCCGTGCCGGCCGGAATCACCAGCACGTCTCCGGCCTCGAGCCGCTGCTCGGCGGGATCGCGGATCGCGGCGGCGTTTTGGCCGGGCCCGTTCAAGAACTGCACGGCGCGGTTGTCCGCGGGACGCCGCTCGGCATCGATCAACGCGGGGCCGGTACGATTCGTACCCGAGCCGCTCAGGATGTAGTAGACCTCGGTCACGAGATCGTGCTCGGCCACGGAGCGCGGCGGCGGCGCCTCGAGCCGGCCGCGGTGGACGAGCGCGATTTGCACGTTGGCTCGGCCGATGTCGATCGAGCGCACTTGCTGGTCGGTGACGCCGGTCGCGACCGACACGGCCTCATAAGCGGCCAATTCGCTCGCCGGAATATACGTCGCCGCGCACATGTCGCACGAAGGCTCGACGTCTTGGGCGGAAATTCTGCCGAGAAAAAACGCGATCGCGACGGCGGCAATGCCGTACAACACTCTTGTCATGGCTACCCCCCGAGGCTTTACGAAGCTGCCGTTTTCGCCGTTCTTTTGAGTTGCGTCAGCTGCACTCGGCCGCGCTTCGGCGAGCGCCTTTCATTCAAGCCGACGACGATTTCCTCGGCCGCGCGCTTGATGGCCGCGATGCTGCCGCGGCGATACCCCGTGATGAGGTTCGATCCTTGTCCGATCTCGTAGCGCACCCAGTCGTTGCCCTGGCTCCCCTCGGGGGGCTCGGACTTGTGCACGGAACGAAGCTCGAACGGCTTGTCGTTTGGATCACGCCAGCTCATGTGGGGCTCGAGGACGGGAACGGGAAATGTCGGGCCAGCATATCAAGAAAACCGACCCGGCGAAACGCGGTGCCCGCCGGAAGCGGCGGCTGTGGCCGCGTTTGACGCGACGCCGGGCTTCACTAGACTCGAGCACTGGCGCCCTTTTGGAGCTCCATCGATGGCTGCTGCACGTCACGAGCCCGCACAACACCGTTTCGTCACCGAGCTCGACGGCGGCGCTCTTGCTCTGCTCGAGTACCGAGAGGTCGGCAACGGCGTGCTCGACTACTATCGTACCTATGTGCCGCGCGAGCACCGCGGCCAGGGGGTCGCAGCCGGCCTCGTCCAATTCGCCCTCGACGACGCACGCGAACGTGGTTTCAAAGTGCGGCCAACCTGCCCGTTCGTGGCCAAAATCATCGCGGGGCGCCCGGACTACGCGGACCTCGTCGATCCGGTAAAGAAGTCGACCCGATGAGGGGGCGCCGCGTGTGGATAACTTGGTGGAAAACTCTTATCCCGCAAGCGCTTGAGATTGAGTCCGCTAGTCGTTTGGCACCCTCTCGAGACGCAGGATTGCAAAAAACGACTTTTGAATCATCCGCTTATAAACGAGCGCTCAGAGGCGTTCGTAATAACTTTGCGCAACATGGCTCTTTTGCCGCTTTGCTACCGGCTGTGGAAGGGGCGCGCGACGGGGCAATGCCCGGCCAAGCTCGGTGCGGCGCCGGGGGAGCCGCCTAGTTGCCGAACGAATAGCGGAGCCCCACGCCGATGCTGCGGGGCCGCAGCACGTCGCGATAGTACCGGCGCAACGCAAAGTTCCCGACGTCGCGCACGTACGAGAGATCTTGGCGGACGGACGTTGCCGCAAGCTTGTTGGTGAGATTGTCGGCATAGAACGTCGCCGACCACTGCTGGTGCGACAGCTCTACCGATGCGCTATGCAGGCTATAACCGCCGAGTATCTCGCCGTTGCCGCGCAAACCCACTTTCGTCACGACATCGCTCGTCACCGTGATGCCGTAGGCGGCATCGAGGTCCCAACCGTTCGTGAGCCGCCGCTCGAAGCCGACGTAGAGGCTTGCCATGTGCTTAGGAGTGCCCGCGAGGCGGTCGCCCGGGCCGGGCTCGTCGTCTTGATCGACGACCCCGTCGCCATTCTCGTCGCCGATCCCGTCGACGATGCCGGGCGCAGCGCTCGCGAGCTCGGCGTCGGTGTAGCCATAGGTGCCCGCGAACGTCCACGGCCCGTCACCGCGAGTCTCGAACGACACTTCGAGACCGCGGCTCACTGCGCTGCCGCCGTTGACGGTGATCGGTATCGCGCCGTTCTCGGTGACGCCGAGCGTCTGGATGCGCTCCCAATCGATCGTGTAAACGGCACCGTTCAACATGAGGCGGTCGTCGAAAAGCGTACTGTGCACGCCGACCTCGAGATTCGTCGTATGGTCAGGCTCGATGAGCACCTCGTCCGGCAGCGCACAGACGTTTTGTCCAGGTGGAAGCGGCGAAATGCACGGCGCGACCGAGTTTACGCCGCCGATGCGGTAGCCCTCACTCAAGGTGGCGTAGCCGCTCACGTTGGACGTGAATCGATACGCGGTGTTGAGCTTGCCGAGAAAACCGTCGTCGGCGGCAACGTTATCGGCCGCATTCGCGAGCGCAACGAACGGGATGTCGAAGCTCAGGAACCTGTCGGCATCATAGTCGAACCATCGCCCCCCGACCGTCGCGCTCCAACGGTCCGAGATCTCGTAGGTGAGCTCGCCGAACAGGGCTTGCTCGGTCAGGGTTTCGCGCGTGATCTGCAAATACTCCAGATCGCCGGTCGAGAGGGTTAGTCCGATGAAATCGGGGAATCCCGGTGTGTACTCGGCGCTCTCAGCATCGAGCTCGTACTCATTGTAGAAAGCCCCCGCAATCCAGCTCCAAGCCGCCGAACCGGTCGAGACGAGGCGAACCTCCTGGTTGAAACGGTCTTCGCTCGCAATCTCGCGCGTGAACGCCGCAAATGACGGAAACGTCTCGTAGCCAAACTCGAAGCCGAGCAGCAAGTCCGTTTGGTCGCGCTGACCGTCTTCGTCGTAGCTCGAAACGCCCGTCGCCGAGGTCAGTTGCGCGAAGCCGAGATCGGCGATGACCTCCGCGACGAACAGGGAATTCTCACGGTCGTTCGGCTCGAGGAACCGATGTGCCGACTCGTAGTGACCGGTCTGAAACGCGTCGCGGTGACTGACCGTGCGTGCGCCCACGTGCTGGTCTTGGTAAAAGTGACTGAACGTCGCTTGCACGGAGTCGGTCACGTTCCACTTGAGCGCCAAACGGCTCTGCCGCGTCGTCTCTCGATCGGCATCCTCTTTGCGGCGCAGGTTCTGCGCGACTTCCGTGGGATTCGTGAAATCCGGCTCGGGATTCGACACGCCGGGCTCGCGGACGAGAAACGGATAGTCGATGAATCCCGGGTCGTCGAGATACGAGAACGAGCCGCGCAGTGCGAGGCGGTCCTCGAGGATCGGAACGTTGACGACGACGTCGGTCTCGTAACCTAAGCCGTCGCTGGCGGCGACATCGAACGCGTCGCCGTGCACGTCGAGCGAAAACCGCTCGGTATCCGGCGCTCGTGGAATATAGCGAACGGCGCCACCGAGCGTGCCGGCACCGTACAGCGTGCCTTGCGGCCCGATCAACACCTCGACTCTATCGATGTCCTTCATCTTGAGATCGACATAAAGCGGGATCTCGCCGACGTAGGTGGCGACGGTACCGCCGCTGCCGTTGTCGAGATACTCGCTCGCATTCAGCGACAGCACGTTGAGACCGCGTACCGTCATGAGGCTGCCGCTGCGGGCACCCTGCTCGACGACGGTGAGGCCCGGCACGGAGCGCGCGACCTCCGAGAGCGTCGTCAAGCGCTGGCGCTCGAGGGTTGCGCCGTCGATCGCCGTGATGTTGAACGGCACCTCTTGCACGCGCGTCTCGCGACGCGACGCCGTCACCGTCATCTCTTCGGGCGCGACGGCGCGCGACGTATTCTCGTCTTGAGCGCGGACTGCTTGCAGCATGCCGCCGCCGAGCGCAACGGCGATGGCCGCGGTCAGGGGACGGACCGCGAGCCGCGGCGGAGCAAGTGGCTTGGGCATCATCCTGATCCCACTATGTAAACTCGAGCTTATGTAGCACGGTATCGCGTGAGCGTCTGTGCGCTGCATCACGCGCGGACGGCCCTTAAGCTACACTCACCGCCGTGAATGCCCCCGCCCATGCGAACAGCGGGCTCGCGCGCCGCCTGGCCGCGATTTGCTACGACGCGCTGCTGCTCACTGCCGTGCTGTTGGTGCTCACGGCGATCCTGCTGGCCACGCGCCGCGGCACCGCCATTGCGCCGCAAACGTGGTGGTTCCAGATCTTCGTCGTCGGCGTGTGCCTGCTGTTCCATGCGTGGTTCTGGACCCACGGCGGGCAAACGCTCGGCATGCGCGCGTGGAAGATCCGCGTTGTACGCGACGACGGTACCGCGCTGACCTGGCGGCACGCGGTGCTGCGCTTCGCCGCGGCATCGCTCTCTGCGTTACCCGCCGGGCTCGGATTCTGGTGGTGCCTCATCGATGCCGAGAAACGTTGTTGGCACGACCGCCTCACGCACACGCGCGTGCAGAACGTCGACCGCGCGCGGTCGCTCCCGCGCGCGCTAGCGGATCCTCAAGAGCGCGACCGCCGTCACGAGCAACAACACGGCACTCGGCGCCCATGCGACGACGAGCGGGTCGACATCAAAGACCTGCCCGCTCTCGGCCGAGACGCGCACGACCACGTAGTAAGTCAAGCCGATAACGAGCCCGACCAACAGGCGCGCTCCCGCTCCCGCGGAGCGTAAGCCCCCGAACACGAACGGCAACGCCAGCACCGTCATCAAGACGACGGACACGCTGTTCGCCCAGCGGCTCCAATAAGCGATCAAGTACCGTCGCGCGTCGAGATCGTTGGCCTTGAGATATTCGATGTAACGCTCGAGCGCGAGCGTATCGAGCAAGTCCTCGCGCACGACCGATAGACCCAGCAAATCCGGGCTCAAACCGTAGGCTTGCCGCACCTCGGGGACGCGGCTCGCTCGGACGCCCTCGGGGGTGAACGAAGTTTCCCCGTAGTTCCTTAAGACCCATTCGTTGGCCGGCCCGATGTCGGCCGTATCCGCGCGCGCGACCTTCGTGAGCCGCTGCGCGCCATCGAGCTCGAACAAAAAGACTCCTCCGGAGAACCCGAACGCTTGGTCGGGCCGGCGCAAGTTGATGATGCGTTCGCCGTCCTTGAGCCAAGTGGACTGCCCGGCGTCCAGGTCGACGTCGTCGTGCAGGGCGGTCGTGCGCATTTCGCGCGCGTATGCACCTAGCGAAGGCGCGAGGGATTCGCCGAGCAATACCATGACGACGAGCAAGCCGAACCCCGCGAGCGCCAGAGCCCCGAGCATGCTGAAGTGCGACACGCCGCTCGCGCGCATGACCATAAGCTCGCGATGCACGGCGAGGTTGCCGAGCCCGAGCAATGCGCCCACGAGGGCCGCCGCCGGCAGTGTCTCGAAAATCATGCGCGGAACCCGCAGCAACATGTATGCGATCGCGTCGGCCAAACCGTAGTCCGCAGTGCCGACGTCGGGAAGCTGGCCGACGAGCTGCACGAAGCCCCCGACCACGACGATCACGGTCAACGCGAGCGCCACGCCCTTGAGGACGCTCACGATCAAGTAGCTACGCAGTTGGTTCATGCTTCGTGCCTGCGGCGTAAGAGAACGGCCGCGGTCTTCTGAGAACGCCCGAGTGCTTCACCAGCATCATTACGGCGACGAGCGCGAGCGCGCCATGAACCCACCACATGCCGAGCCACAGCGGAAGCTCGCCGCGCTCGAGCACGATCCGCGCAATGGAAAGCAAGTTGGCGTAAATGATGTAGATCAAAAGCCCCACGCCGACACGCGCGTAACGGCCCTCGCGCGGGGACGAACGGCTCAGCGGCAAGGCCAAGAGCGCGAGCACGAACAAAGACAGCGGCACGGACAGGCGCCATTCGAGTTCCGCGCGCTCGGCCGCGCCCGTCGACTTGAGGAGCGCCGCCGTAGACATGATCGCCGCGGATTCGACGAATTCCTCGGGCTCATCGCCGCCGACCGGCACACCATGCTCGGCGAAATCGGCGATCACGAACTCCCCTTCGCCGGGCGTGCCTTCGGTGCGCCGGCCGTTGTGCAACCTGAACGAGAGGCTGCCGTCGGTTCCCCCCTGCACGCGTTCGCCGCGGTCCGCCGTCACGACCACGACGCGCCCGCCTTGCTCACGCTGGATGAACACGCCGCGGAGCTGGTTGCCCTCGACCTCGCGCGCGTAGATGACGGTGCGGCCGGAATCGGGCGTCGTGAATCGGCCCGCCTCGATGACGCCGAGATCGAGCGTCTCCCGCGCCGCGAATCGGATTTCCTCGATGCGGCGCGCGGCTTGCGGTGCCTGCACGAGCGCGAGCCACGCCGTGAGCGCCGCGAGCGCGAGCGTCAAGACGCCAATGGGACGCAACAGTCGCGCGGGGCCGACGCCGCAGGCGCCGATCGCGGCCATTTCCGAGTCACGGTTGAGGCGCGCGAGCGCAAACATGATGCCGAGCAACAGCCCGATCGGCGTCACCAGCATGAGGTAACGCAGGAACGTCAGACGCAACACTTCGAATACGGCGTCTTTGGGCAGAGAGTTCGCCGCGGCGTCGCCCAAGATCTCTGCGAACTGGTTGCTCATGAGGATCGCGAGCAGGACGCCGATCACGACGAGCGAGGCGCCGCACGCTTCACGCAGAACGTACCGACTGATCAAACTCAACGCGTGATTCCGTTCCAGTCCTCGGAGTTAATCGAGTACACTAAACCCGCTCTTTCGACATGACCGGGCCGCACGATAGCACAGGCTACTCGCGAGGAGATTACTCATGCAATTTCCCGTCAAGGCGGGACGCCCTGCGACTCTCAAAACGGCGTGTGCGATCGTTCCACTCTTCGAAGGCGAATCACTGTCCGGGCCGGCGAAGGATTTGGATAAAGCGTCCGGCGGCGTCATTCGGCGTTTGCTTCGATCGGGAGAAGTCTCCGCCAAGACGGGCCGAACGCTCATGGTGCGCGAGGCTCGTGGGCCCGCCAAGCGATTGCTCTTGGTCGGCTGCGGCAGGCGCGCGCTGTTCGGGTTGAAGCAGCTCGGCAACGCGCTCGCGTCTGCAGCGCACGCGCTCGGCGAGGGCGCGGTCGGCGACGCCGTGAGCTACCTGAGTTACGAAGCCGGCGAGTCGATCGAGCCGTATTCCGCCGCTCGCATCACGGTGCAAACGCTGCGCTCGGCGCTCTATCGCTTCGACGAGCTCAAGAGCAAGTCCGAATCCGCGCCCAAATTGAGCCGCATTGCCGTCGCAGTGGCGGACCAGGCGCAGGCGGCTGCGGCGCGCCGCGGAGTCGTGCACGGCCAAGCGATCGCGGACGGCATGGACCTGGCCCGCGACCTCGGCAACCGACCTGCCAACATCTGCACGCCGACGCATCTCGCGGAGGTCGCCAAGGACGTTGCGCGGCGCTCTCCCAAGATGACCGTCAAGATTCTCGGCGAGCGCGAGATGAAGCGCTTGGGAATGGGAGCGCTCCTGGCCGTGACACAGGGCGCCGCGGAGCCGTCCAAGCTCATCGTGCTCGAATACCGCGGCGCGGCGAAGCGCTCCGCGCCGATCGCTCTCTGCGGGAAAGGAGTTACCTTCGACACCGGGGGCATTTCCCTCAAACCGCCGCCGAAGATGGATGAGATGAAATTCGATATGTGCGGCGCCGCCGGCGTATTGGGCACCATGTTGAGCGTCGGCCGGCTCGGGCTCGATTGCAACGTCGTTGCGGTCATACCGGCGTGCGAGAACATGCCGGGAAGTCGGGCGACGCGTCCCGGCGACATCGTCACGAGCCTATCGGGTCAGACCATCGAGATCATCAACACCGACGCCGAGGGCAGGCTCATCCTCTGCGACGCATTGACTTTTGCCCAGCGCACGTACAAGCCGCGCATCGTGCTCGACGTCGCGACGCTGACGGGTGCTTGTGTCGTCGCGCTCGGCGCCGTCTATACCGGAATCTTCAGCACCGACGACGAGCTCGCCGTGTCCCTGCTCGACGCCGGTCGGCGCTCGCTCGACCACACATGGCGCATGCCCGTCGATGAAGAATACGGGGAGTCGTTGCGGAGCAATTTCGCCGATTTCGCGAACTGCGGCAGTCGCGACGGCGGCGCGAGCGTCGCTGCCCAGTTTCTGTCGCGCTTCGTCTCCGGAACGCCGTGGGCGCATCTCGACATCGCCGGCGTCGCTTGGCGCGCGAATGCGAACAAGGGCGCGACCGGTCGACCCGTTCCGTTGCTCGTGGATTTTCTATTGAACAGCGCTCATTGAACGGCTGCTCGTGACCCAGGTCGACTTCTATATCCTGCCCAATGATTCAGCCGACGCGCGCCTTCTGCTCGCGTGCCGCATCGCCGACAAGGCCCTTGAGCAAAGTCAGCACGTCCTGATCAACACGGACTCGGCGGCAGAAAGCGCGCGCCTCGACGATCTACTCTGGACGTTCTCGCAGGGCAGCTTCATTCCGCACCGCGTGATCGAGGCAGGTGGGAACGGGGAATTCGCCGAGCCGGTCCTGATCGGCTGCGGGATCGCCCCGGAAGCCGAGGACTGGCACGTGCTCATCAACTTGGCGGGCGACGTACCCGAGTTCTTCAGTCGTTATCAACGTGTCGCGGAGCTCGTCGACGGCAACGAGCAGCGCCGCGAGCTGGGACGCCGGCGTTTCCGCTTCTATCGCGACCGCGGCTACGAGCTCAATACCCATCGGATGTGAACGGCATGAGCACGCATCGATTCGAGACCATCCCCGTGCTCACGGACGCCCTCCCTGTCGCCGAGTCCCGCGACGAAGCGGCAGAGGCGCGGGCCGAAGACGCCGCAAATACCGGCGACGCGTTGATCGCGGAGCAGGCACTCGAAGCGGCGGTGCCGCCCGACGTCGAGAGCCTCATCGCCGAGCTGCAAACGCGCCTCGCGTCAAGCACGTTCGCTTTGACCGAGAAGCTCCTGCGCGAGGCCTTCAATGAAATGGAGGCCAAGCTCTACGAGCAGATCTCGGCTCGCCTGCGCCGCGAGCTGCCGGAGCTCATCGACACATTATTAAGAGAGCACTTGGCCGGCGATAGAAACTCGTAGCGGCGCACCCATGAGCAAGGAATACCGGCCCGCAGAGTTCGAGACGCGCCATTACGCGCGCTGGGAGCAGGCGGGGTATTTCGCGCCCGCGGGGCGCGGGCAGCCCTACTGCATCGTGATTCCGCCGCCGAACGTCACCGGTACGCTGCACATGGGCCACGCGTTCGGCCACACGATCAAGGACGCGTTGACGCGCTACCACCGCATGCGCGGTTTCGACACGTTGTGGCAACCGGGCACCGATCACGCCGGTATCGCGACACAGATGGTCGTCGAGCGCCTCTTGAACCGCGAAGGCACGAGCCGCCAAGCCCTCGGCCGCGAGAAATTCGTCGAGCGCGTCTGGCGATGGAAGGAGCAATCCGGCAACACGATCACGGCGCAAATGCGGCGTCTCGGCGACTCGGTCGATTGGTCGCGCGACTGCTTCACGATGGATCCGCGCCTTTCGGGCGTCGTGATCGAAGTGTTCGTGAGGCTATACGATGACGGCCTCATTTATCGCGGCAAACGTCTCGTCAATTGGGACCCGGTGCTGCACACGGCGTTGTCCGACCTCGAGGTCTTGAGCAGCGAGGAGAAAGGCAAGCTCTGGCGCCTTCGCTATCCGCTCGCCGACGGCAGCGACGCGCTCGTAGTCGCAACCACTCGCCCCGAGACCATGCTCGGCGATACCGCCGTCGCCGTGCACCCCGACGACCCGCGCTACCGGCACTTGATCGGCAAGTCCGTTCGCCTGCCGCTCGCCGAGCGGGTGATTCCCGTAATCGCCGACGGAGAGGTCGATCCCGAGTTCGGCACCGGCTGCGTCAAGATCACGCCCGGGCACGATTTCAACGACTACGACGTCGGCCTGCGCCACGCGCTGCCCGTTCTCAATATTTTCGACGCGGACGCAAAGCTCAACGCGGAAGTGCCGGAGCGTTATCGCGGTCTCGACCGCTTCGTCGCGCGCGAGCGCGTCGTCGAGGACCTGCGGGCGGCGGGACTCATAGCCGGTATCGACGATCACGTATCGATGATCCCGCGCGGCGACCGCAGCGGCGCCATCCTCGAGCCGTTGCTCACGGACCAGTGGTACGTGCGCATGGCGCCGCTCGCCGCGGAGGCGATCGCGGCGGTCGAGCAAGGGCGCGTGCGCTTCGTGCCCGAGAACTGGTCAAAGACCTACTTCGAGTGGATGCGCAACATCAAGGACTGGTGCATTTCGCGGCAGCTCTGGTGGGGCCACCGTATTCCGGCCTGGTACGACAACCATGGCCACGTCTATGTAGGGCGCGACGAGCGCGAAGTGCGCGCGAAGCACAGGCTCGGGGATGAGCACGTGCTGCACCAGGACGAGGACGTGCTCGACACGTGGTTCTCGTCGGCGCTTTGGCCGTTTTCGACGCTCGGCTGGCCCGAGCGGACGCGGGAGCTCGACCGCTACTATCCGACGAACGTGCTCGTCACGGGCTTCGACATCATTTTCTTCTGGGTAGCCCGCATGATCATGATGGGTCTCAAGTTCACGGGCGAGGTGCCGTTCCGCGAGGTGTACCTTCACGCCCTGGTGCTCGATCACGAAGGCCAGAAGATGACCAAATCGAAAGGCAACATCCTCGATCCGCTCGACCTCATGGACGGCGTGGACCTTAAGACCCTGCTCGCAAAGCGCACCGAGGGCATGATGCAGCCGCACTTGACGTCCCGCGTCGAGCAAGCGACGCGTGCCGAGTTTCCGGACGGCATCCGCGCTTTCGGGACCGACGCGCTGCGGCTCACGTTCACGTCGCTCGCCACCACAGGACGCGACGTTCGCTTCGATCTCGGCCGCATCGACGGCTACCACCGTTTCTGCAACAAGATCTGGAACGCGTCGCAATACGTGTTCGCGCAGCTCGTCGAGCCCGAGCACGGCGAAGACCTGCGCTACACGGCCGCGGATCGCTGGATTCGTTCACGCTTGCGACGCTGCATCGAAGCCGTGCACGAAAGCTTCAAGAGCTACCGTCTCGATCTCGTCACGCAGGCGCTGTACGAGTTTACCTGGTACGAGTTTTGCGACTGGTACCTCGAGCTCACGAAGCCTGTTCTCGGCGAGGGCCCAGCGACCGCCGCGGAGCAGCGCGCCACGCGCGCGACGCTCGTCGAGGTGCTCGGTGCACTGTGCAAATTGTTGCATCCGCTTGCCCCGTTCGTAACCGAGGAACTGTGGCTCGAGCTCGCCGCGAAAACGGGAGCGGAGACTCGCACCGTCATGCTCGAGCGCTTTCCGGAGAGCGACGACTTTCCGGCCGACGCCGCCGCCGAAACAGAGATCGAATGGCTCAAGAGCTTCGTGGTCGGAATCCGTCAGATCCGCAGCGAAATGAATCTGAGCCCGAGCAAGCCGCTGCCCGTCAAGCTCGCGGGGGCGACCGCTGCGGATCGTGCGCGCCTCACAAGCTTACGCATGTACATCGAGAAGCTCGCGCGCGTGGCGAGCATCGACCATGTCGCGGACAGCCGGGCGGTGCGCGGCGCAGCCAGCGCGTTGCTCGGCGAGCTGCACGTCTTGGTGCCGCTCGCCGGCCTCGTCGACGTCCGCGCCGAGATCGAGCGCCTCGACAAGCAGCTCACTCGAACGCGCAAGGATCTCGACGCCTGCCGCCGTAAGCTCGACAATGCCGACTTCGTGGACAATGCGCCTCCGGAGATCGTTGCCAAAGAGAACGCGCGCGCCGTCGATCTCGGCCAACGCATAGAACGGCTCGACCTGCAGCTCAAAAGGATGCGCGAGATTCAATGATCGCTTGAGGGCGGTGTTTATGCGCACTGGTTCACAAATGTCTTGCCGCGGAGTGTCGCAGTGAGCATTTTTCGGCGACCATCGGTCCCCATGCCCGCACCGCATATCAGCACGGCCCGCGCAGAGCACTCCGAGCGCATCGCGTTGATCGAGAGGGTCATCGCCGCCCTCGATCGGATCATCGTGGGCAAGACGCTGCAGCTCCGCCAATGCGTCGCGTGCCTCCTCGCACGCGGCCACCTGCTCATCGAGGATGTGCCCGGAGTCGGCAAGACGACGCTCGCACACGCGCTTGCCAAGACCCTCGGGTTGAGTTATCAGCGCATCCAATTCACGAGCGATTTGTTACCCGCCGACGTGATCGGCGTATCCGTGTACCGGCGCGACAACGGCTCATTCGAGTTTCATAAAGGGCCGATCTTCGCGCACGTCGTCTTGGCGGACGAGATCAACCGCGCGACACCGAAAGCCCAGAGTGCGTTGCTCGAGGCGATGGAAGAGCGCCAAGTGACGGCCGACGGCACGACCTATTCTCTGCCGGCACCGTTCTTCGTCATCGCAACGCGCAATCCCATCCATCACGTCGGCACGTTTCCGTTGCCGGAGTCGCAGCTCGATCGCTTTCTGATGCAGATCGCGCTTGGCTATCCGGAACCCAAGGAGGAGCGTCAATTGCTCGCCAACGGCGAGCGCCGCAGCATGGTAGACGCGCTCGAGCCCGTGCTCTCCCCCGAAGCGTTGCTGCGCCTGCAAGAAGCGGTCCCCAAAATCCACGTCGCCGAGCCCTTGCTGGACTACGTCCAAGCTTTGATTGCCTACACGCGCGAATCCGGCGAGTTCGTCACGGGATTGTCGCCGCGCGGCGGCATGGCGCTCGTCCGAGCCGCGCAAGCATGGTCTCTCATGGCGGGCCATTCGGGCGTGCATCCCGAGGACGTGCAGGCGGTTTTTCCCAGTATCGTCGCGCATCGCCTCGAATCCGGCTCCATGGACGGGCCGCCGGACCCGGGTCCCGCCATTCTCACGGCCGTGCCGCTGCCGTAGCGACGTCGCTCTCAAGCTCATGGGCAGATAGCGCGATGCAGAACGCCTTGTCGCAGCGCATGTCCGGCTGGGCGGCCAACTGGGCGCAACGCCGCCAAGGCCGCGATGCGCGCGCCGTCACGCTGCAGCGCCGCCGAATCTACATTCTGCCGACCCGGTTCGGCATCGTGTTCGGCCTACTCGTGCTCGCGATGCTGCTCGGCTCCCTGAACTATGACGCGAGCTTGGGCTTTGCGCTCACATTCCTACTCGCGGGCTTGGGGCTCGTGATCATGCATCACTGCCACAACAACCTGCTCGCGATGCAAATTCGCTTCGCGGGCGCCCTGCCCGTTTTTGCGGGTCAACCGGCGCTCTATCGCATCGCGCTCGTCAACAGCGCGCCTGCGGCGCGCTACGAGCTCGAGCTCGCGCACGCCGGCCAGATCTCGGGTCCCGTGGATCTCGCACCGGGGCACTCGAAGACGCTCGAGATCGCAGTCCCGACCGACGCGCGCGGCTGGCGGAGACTCTCGAGGTTCGCGATCGCGACGCGCTATCCGGGAAGCTTGTTCCGCGCCTGGACCTGGATTCACATGGATGCCCTGTGCCTCGTCTATCCCGCCCCGGCACCCGTCGGCCGGCCCATCCCCACGGGCCCGAGCCATCATGGCACCCGCGGCATGCCGGCACAGGATGACTCGGACTTCGTCGGCTTGCGGCGCGCGACACCCGCCGACTCGCCGGGACGCGTGGCATGGAAGGCCTATGCACGCAGCGGCCAGCTCATGGTCAAGCAATTCTCGGGGGCAGCCGAGGTGCCGAGCATGCTCGACTGGGACTCGCTGCCGGAGCTCGGGACCGAGGCGCGTCTCGCGCAGCTCACCCGCTGGTGCCTCGACGCGGCCGCGGAGATGCGCAGCTTCGGCGTGCGACTGCCGACCACGGCTGTCGCGCTCGGCAGCGGCGAGAAACACTTGCACGAGTGCCTCCAAGCCCTTGCGCTCTTCGAGATGCCGGCGTCGTGAGCAGCCGCGACCACACGCTCGTGCCGACGGAGCGGCTGCTTTGGACGGGCGGCGTCGTGCTCGGTGCGAGCTTGCCGCATTGGCCCATGCTGCCGGTGTGGATTCCCGCGCTGCTCGGCGCCTGCGTCCTATGGCGTCTCGCGGCGAAGCTCAAAGGGTGGCCGCTGCCGAACCGGCCGCTGCGACTCACGCTCGCGCTCCTCGCGTTCTCCGGCGTCGTCGTGCGCTACGGCACGGTAAACGGCTTGAGCGCCGGCAGCGCGCTCTTGGTCGTCATGGTCGCCCTCAAGTTTCTCGAGTCGTACACGCATCGCGATCAGGTCGTGCTCATGATCATCGCGTACTTCCTCGTCTTCGCGAGTCTGCTTCACGAGCGCGGCCTTCTGACCGCCGCTTATCTGCTCGGTTACGTCTGGATCACGACGGTGGGGCTGCTGCAGCTGGGGCGCCACGGTTCGCTGCTGCCGAGCTGGCCGACTGCGAAGCTCGCGGCACGCCTATTGCTGCAAGCGGTGCCGATCATGCTGATCCTGTTTCTCTTGTTCCCGCGGCTGCCCGGTCCGATCTGGGCCATTTCCGGCGGCACGAGCTCCGGAACCACGGGCCTTTCCGAGACCATGAGCCCCGGCGACATCACGAACCTGGGGCTCTCCGACGAGGTCGCTTTTCGCGTCGAGTTCTTGACGGGCGCACCGCGTTTCGACCAACTCTATTGGCGCGGCCCTGTCCTCGCGCAATTCAATGGTCGCACATGGTCGCGCAGCCCCGGCATGCGCCGCCGCGTTCTCGATACGCTCGCGCATTCGGGCGAGCCGACCGAATACCGCGTCATGCTCGGGCCGAACGGCGACAACTGGGCGTTCGCGATCGACATGCCGCAGACCTGGGCGGCCGAGGGTCGGCGCAATATCGTCATGGGCAGCGACTATCAGTTACGCGTGCTCGCCGGCCAACCCATGGAAGGTCGCATCGCCTACCGCGTCACCTCGTACCCGAGCTACACGGCGCTAGAGGCGCTCACGGCGAACGAGGTCGCCGTGTTCACACGTCTGCCGGACGGGAGCAACCCGCGCACGCGCGCGCTCGTCGCGCAATGGTTGGTCGACGATCCGTCGCCCGACGAAATCATCGCGCGTGCGCTCGATGTCTTTCGCGCGGAGGGCTTCTTTTACACGCTGACTCCGCCGGCACTCGGCCGGCATACGGCGGATGAGTTCATCTTCGACACGCGCGAAGGCTTCTGCGAGCACTACGCGTCCGCGCTCACGATCATGCTGCGTGCGGCCGGGTTGCCTGCGCGTGTCGTGACGGGCTATCAAGGCGGCGAGCTCAACGGCATCGGCGATTACTACATCGTGCGCCAAATGGACGCGCACGCATGGACCGAAGTATGGCTCGACGAGCGCGGCTGGGTACGCGTCGACCCGATTGTGGCCGTGGCGCCGGAGCGCATTGCGCTCGGCTCGTGGCGCTCGGCGTTGCAAGGCGCAACGGCACGCACCCGCGCGCTCACGCAACTGCCTTGGCTGCGCCAGGCGTTGTTGGCCTACGATGCGGCCAACACTTACTGGAACCAGTGGGTCGTCGGCTATGGGCCGCAATTGCAGCGGTCGTTGCTGCGTTACTTGGGATTCGAGCGAGCGCGTTGGGCCGAGCTCATGACGCTCGCGGCCGTTTCCACGGTCGCCATTCTCGCCGGCCTCACGTTGTACCTCGGCTGGACGTTTCACCGCCAGCGCAATGTCGATGCCGCGGCACTCTGCTTCGCCGCATTCAGTCGAAAACTCGCCAGGGCGCGCGTGCCGCCGCTCATGCCCGGCGAAGGGCCGACGGCCTTTGCTCGACGCGCAGAACTCAAGCTGCCCGTCGTCAGTGCCGACATCCGGCGAATCGTGCAAAGCTACCTCGCCGCCCGCTACGAGCCCGGCGGCCGCGCCGCCCTCGTCGAGCTCAAGCGCCTCGTCAAGCAATTCCGCGCCGTGCGGGCGCGTTTGTAGTAGGAGCGAGCTTCGCTCGCGATTCCAATATTCGCGAGCGAGGCTCGCTCCTACGAAGACATCACGCTGTGCTCGCGGGTTGCCAGGAACTCGACGCCCGGCCATCGCTCCTCGGTGAGCGTCAGGCCGATCATCGTCGGCGCGAGAAACACGAGCTCCCCCGCATGATCTTCGGCGAGATTGCCGCGCAGCTTTCTCTTGAGCTCGTCGAGCTTCCTCGTGTCGGCGCACCGTACCCAACGCGCAGCAACGACGTTGACGGCTTCGAACACGCACTCGACGCCGTACTCGTCCTGCAAACGGAACGAAGCGACGTCGAATTGCAGCGGACCCACGGCGCCGATGATGAGCTCGTTGTTGACGAGCGGCCGAAACAACTGCGTGGCGCCCTCCTCGCAGAGCTGCGCGAGACCTTTTTGCAGGGCCTTGAGCTTGAGCGGGTCCTTGAGCACGGCACGCCGAAACAACTCGGGCGCAAAGTTCGGAATGCCAGTGAACGTGAGGCTTTCGCCCTGTGTGAAGCTGTCGCCGATGTTGATGGTTCCATGGTTGTGCAGCCCGATGATGTCGCCCGCAAAAGCGGTCGACGCCTGATGCCGGTCCGCCGCCATGAACGTAATGGCATCACCGACCCTGACCTCGCGCCCGAGCCGCGTGTGATGCATGCGCATCCCCGGCTGGTAGGTTCCGGAGCAGACCCGCAGGAAGGCGATGCGATCGCGGTGCCCGGGATCCATATTCGCCTGGATCTTGAACACGAATCCGGTGAATGCCGGCTCGTCGGGCTCGACGAGCCGCTGCACCGTTTCTCGCGGCCGCGGGGCGGGCGCATGCTCGACGAATGCGGTGAGCAACTCCTCGACGCCGTAGTTGTGCAGAGCGGCGCCGAAGAATACGGGCGTTTGCTCGCCCGCAAGGTAACGGCCTCGATCGAAACGCGCCGCCGCGCCGCGAATGAGCTCGACCTGCTCGTGTAACTCCGCGGCGCTCTCTCCCAGCCGGCTGCTCATCGCCGCAGACCGCCAATCTTCGATGCGCTCGGTTTGCGGCAACCGGCTGCCGTCCCGGCCCTGATAGAGATAGACGCAATCTTCCTCGAGATGATAGACGCCGCGGAATTCGCGCCCCATGCCGATCGGCCAGGTCACGGGCGTACACTCGATCTTGAGCACCGACTCGATCTCGCCGAGCAACTCGAGCGGCTCCCGAGCATCCCGGTCGAGCTTGTTGATGAAGCTCATGATCGGCGTCGTGCGCAGGCGGCAAACTTCCATGAGCTTGATCGTGCGCGCCTCGACGCCGCGCGCGGCATCGATGACCATGAGCGCGCTGTCAACCGCCGTGAGCGTGCGGTAAGTATCCTCGGAAAAGTCCTCGTGGCCGGGTGTATCGAGAAGATTCACGACCCTGCCGCGATACGGAAACTGCATCACCGAGGAAGTCACGGAGATTCCGCGCTCCTGCTCGAGCCGCATCCAGTCGGACGTTGCGTGGCGGCGTGCCTTGCGGCCTTTGACGGTGCCGGCCATCTGGATCGCGCCGCCGAAGAGCAGAAATTTCTCCGTGAGTGTGGTCTTGCCCGCGTCGGGATGCGAAATGATGGCAAACGTGCGCCGCTTGAGATACTCGGACATGGAGGGTCGAGCGTCCGCCCGTCAGTCGGGCGAGCGCAGCGTATACGACAGCACGACCGCGTCTTCGCGGCCGTAGGGTGCCTGATAGTAAGCCGGCCGGATGCCGATTTGGACGAATCCGCAAGAGTGATACAAATTGAGCGCCGCCTTGTTCGACGGACGCACCTCGAGAAACACTTTGCTGACGTCGCTTTCCCGGGCTCGGTGCAGCAACGCATCCAATAGCTGGCGTCCGTAACCCACGCGCTGTGCGGCCGGGTGAACGCAAAGGTTCAAAATGTGTGCCTCGGCCGCTGCGATCGACATGATCCCGTATCCCGTAAGGACACCGCCGACGTCGAGGACGAGGCTGTAGTAGCCGGCGAGCATGCAATCGCGGAAAATCCCCAGGCTCCATGGATACTCGTACGCCGTGTGCTCGATGCGGGCGACGGCCTTCAAGTCGGAAGGCACCATGACACGGATCTGGGTACGAGGATGGACGGCGGCGCTCATTGCTTGATCTCGATCACTTCCCTTATGAGGCACAGATCCTGCCAGGACTTGGCCTTGGCGAGCGGGCTGCGCAGAAGATAGGCCGGATGGTAAGTCACGACCAGCGGAACGCGAGCCTCACCGTACTGCAGCACTCGTCCCCTGAGCCTACCGAGGGGTAATTCGGACTGCAATAGCCACTGTCCAGCAATGCGCCCGAGGGCAAGAATCGCGCGCGGTCGAATCAACGCAATCTGGCGCTCCAGGTACGGCGTGCAAGTAACCGCCTCCTCGGGTTGCGGATCCCGATTGTTCGGCGGCCGGCACTTGAGGATATTGGCAATATAGACTTCCTCGCGCTTGAGCCCGATCGCCCGCAGCATCGTATTGAGCAATTGCCCGGCCGGGCCTACGAACGGCTCGCCTTGGCGGTCCTCCTCCGCGCCGGGTGCCTCGCCGATGATCAACAGCGCCGCGTCTTTTCGGCCTACGCCGAATACGGTTTGCGTGCGGGTCTTGTGCAGCGCGCAGCGCGTACAGCCGCGCACGGCCGCCGCGAGTCCCTGCCAATCCATCGCGCCCACATAGGCGCGACCCTCCTCGTAGGAGTGACTTTGTTCGTGGGAGCGACTTTCTTGGTGGGAGCGACTTTCTTGGTGGGAGCGAGCTTCGCTCGCGATCTTCTCCTGGGGCGCGGCTCCCACGTCGGCCCGAGCTTCGCCGGCGCTCTTCGCGCGCGGCATCCACAAGGGTATGCCCATCGCTTTGAGGCACTGTTCGCGCAGCCCCCTCATGGCTCGTCGCTTTCCTCGTCTTCGTCCATCCGGATGGGTTGACCGCGCCGGCGCCACAGCCAGTAAGCAGGCCCGGAGAATGCATAAACCGTGCACAGCAAGAAGATCATCAGCGGCGGCTCCACTGCCACCACGATGATCACGAGTGGGATCAACAAGAGATGCGCGAAACGGACACGGCGGCTCGGGCTGATGTCCTTGAAGCTCAAGTAACTGAACCGCGACATCATGAGCAATCCGGCGACGGCCGTGATTGTGATGCCCGCGACGAGCGCGACAAGACCTTCGATTCCGTATTCCGTGCTGAGCCAGACCATCGACGCCACGCTGCCGGCCGCAGGCGGGCTCGCGAGACCTTGAAAATAGCGCTTGTCCTGCCACGTGACATTCGCGTTGAAGCGTGCCAAGCGAAATGCCGCGGCCGCGGCATACAAAAAAGCGGCCAGCCAGCCGAGGCGTCCCCAAACCGCTCCATATTCGGCCAGTCGCTCCACGCCCCACTGGTAAGTCACGATCGCAGGGGCAACGCCGAACGAAACCATGTCGGCGAGACTGTCGTACTCCTTGCCGAAGTCGCTGGCGGTGCTCGTCAAGCGCGCGACGCGCCCGTCCAGGCCGTCGACGAACCAGGCGATGAAGATCGCCCATGCCGCCGCGTGGAAATTGCCGTCAATCGCCGCGACGATCGAGTAGAAGCCCGCGAACAATCCGCCCGTCGTCAGCAGGTTCGGCAACAGATAGATGCCTTTGCGCCGCACCGGCGCCTGCCGGCCGTCCGAGTCTCTTTGCACGAAATCGTCCACCGCGGAACATGCTGCGCGAATCGGTTGGACGACGCAACCGGGCGCCACGTCTGGCCCTGCGGAGCAGCGCGCCGCTACAATGCCGGCCATGTATTTAAGCCAACTGCCGCTCAATACGTTCAAGGACAATCCGTCGGATGCGGAGATCGTGAGCCACCAGCTCATGCTGCGCGGTGGATTCATCCGCCGACTCGCGGCCGGTCTCTACACGTGGATGCCGCTCGGCATGCGCGTGCTCAATAAAGTGCAGACGATCGTCCGCGAGGAAATGAACCGGGCCGGCGCACTCGAGGTGTTCATGCCCGGCGTGCAACCCGCCGAGCTGTGGCGCGAATCAAAACGCTGGGATGCCTACGGCGCGAGCTTGCTGCGTCTCAAGGACCGTCATGAGCGCGAGTTTTGCCTCGGACCGACTCACGAAGAAGTCATTACCGACATCGCGCGCAATGAGCTCAGAAGCTACCGCCAGCTGCCCGTGAACTACTATCAGATCCAGACCAAATTTCGCGACGAGGTCAGGCCGCGCTTCGGCGTCATGCGCGCGCGCGAGTTCATCATGAAAGACGCATACTCGTTCCATATCGACGAGAGCTCGCTCGCCGAACATTACCGCCTCATGCGGTCGACCTATCAACGCATCTTCGATCGCATGCAGCTCGAGTACCGCATCGTGCAGGCCGATACCGGCGAGATCGGCGGCAGCCGCTCCGAGGAGTTTCAGGTGCTCGCGGCGTCCGGTGAGGACGTCATCGCGTACTGCGATGCCGACGGCTTCGCGGCGAACATCGAGGTCGTCGACCTTGCACCTCCCGTCGCTCCGCGGCCGGCCCCGAGTCAGGCGCGCGACCTCGTCGCAACACCAAAAGTCGGGAGCATCGACGCGCTCAGCGCTTTTTTGAGCGTGCCGCCCGAGCAGTGCATGAAAATGCTCCTCGTCAAAGGCAGCGACGCGCCGGCTGTCGCCCTGCTGCTGCGCGGCGATCACGAGCTCAACGCGCTCAAGGCGCAGCGACTTCCGCGTGTCGGGACGCCGCTCACGATGCTGCGCGCCCCGGAAGTCGAAGCGGCGACGGGTTGCCCGCCGGGCTTCGTCGGCCCGATCGGGCTCGATCTCCCGATGTACGTGGACCGGGCGGCTGCCGTGGTCGCCGATTTCGTCTGCGGCGCCAACCGGCCCGACCACCATTGGCGCGGCGTCAACTGGGATCGCGATCTGCCGTTGCCCGACGTCGCCGACATCCGCAATGCAGTCGCCGGCGATCCGAGCCCCGCGGGCGGCGGCGCGCTCTCGATCGCGCGCGGCATCGAGGTCGGGCAGATTTTCCAGCTCGGCACGAAGTACAGCGAAGCGATGCAGGCCACGGTGCTGAACGCCGCAGGCGAGCCCTGTTTCATGCAAATGGGCTGTTACGGCATCGGTGTGACGCGCGTCATAGCTGCCGCGATCGAGCAAAACCATGATGACAGGGGCATCATTTGGCCCGAGGCGATCGCCCCGTTCGACGTGATTCTGATCCCGCTCAACATGGACAAGTCGGAGCAAGTGGCCGCGGCGACGCACTCACTGTATGCACGACTCGTCGAGGCGGGCTTCGAAGTGCTCGTCGACGACCGTCCGCAACGGCCGGGGTTCAAGTTCGCCGATGCCGACCTCATCGGCATTCCGCACCGCGTGGTCATCGGGGAGCGCAGCCTAGCGGAGGGTCGCGTCGAGTACAAACGGCGGGATGCCACCGATCCGGAGCACGTCGCGCTCGATACGTTCGCGGAGTTTCTCGAAGCGCACCGCTCGACATGAATCGCAAAGCCCACATGCACGCAGCCTGCACGGTCGTCGCACTGTGCTCGTGCGCGGCCGCATTCGCGCAACCGATGAACGCCCCGACGGTACCCGAGGTGGATCCCGAGCTCAGGGCCGTGCTCAAGCGCGCCGTCGCCGAAGCACGGAGCTTTGACGATCGCTTCACGGCCGAGGTGTGGCTGTCCGACATGTCGCGGCGGCTCGCGAAACAAGTGCCGAACCTCGACGAGCGCCTCTTCATCTTGAAGACCGTGCATCAGCAAGCGATGCGCGCGGATCTTCCGCCGGAGCTCGTGCTCGCGGTCATCGACGTCGAGAGCGATTTCGACCGTTTTGCGATCTCATCGGCGAGCGCGCTCGGCCTCATGCAAGTCATGCCGTTCTGGGTCAAGGAGCTCGGGCACGACGACAAGAATCTGCTGTTCGAGATCGACTTCAACTTGCTGCTCGGTTGCCACATCCTCAAATACTATCTCGACATGGAGAAAGGCGATCTCGTGCAGGGCCTCGCGCGCTACAACGGCAGCACGGGCCGGCGTTGGTATGCGGACCGCGTCATCGAGCGCCTGCGCGCGAAGTGGTATCGTATTTAACGGATCGAGAAATCGTCGGGCACGGCGCCCGTCCACTCCTCGACGCCGACCGTGGCGACTCGCGCCACCGGAGGACCCTGCCATAACCATGCCGTGAGGGCGCCGACGGCGTCTACGTCGCCGGCTGCGACAACCTCGACGCGGCGGTCCGGCAGGTTCCTGACCCAGCCGCGCAAGCCGAGCTCCGTGGCCCGCTCGCACGTCGCGGCTCGATAGTAGACACCTTGAACGCGGCCGGACACGACGCAACGGACCGTGCGCCCGCGGCTCATTGCGGCGTCAATCGGCCTCGGACTCCGCGGCCGACTGTGCCTGGACGAGCGCGCGATTGGCGCGATTCTTCGCCCGCAAGGCATTCATGCGCGCGGGCCCGTAGGCTTCCTCGCGCAACAGTTGCTCGGCATCGGCGAGGTAGCGACGCGCGTTGGCGAGCGTCGCGGCCGCATACTGGTCGGCGTCGGCCGCTTCGGCCGCCATGATCGCTTGCCGCGCGTCGCTCATCTCCTGAACGGGCGGAGCGGATGCGCAAGCAATGAGCAAACTCACCCACCACATCGGCGCTAGACGGCGAAGCGCGAGCCTGTGAAACATTCGGGCTGTTTTCTTGTTGTTGCAAACGGGACCGGTTTCGGAAATTAGCAGGGACATCTCGGCATCGTCAAGAAACCGCATGACAGGCGGCGCGGCCCTGGCAAGCAGCGCGCGAGCTTTCTACACTGATCCCGCGAGGCTCTTGGCAACGAGCGATCATCGAAACATCTTCTCCTCTCCTGACAAATGGTTACACATGAAAGCTAGAATCTATCACAATCCGCGGTGCTCGAAGTCGCGAGCGACGCTCGCGCTGCTCGAAGAACGCGACGTCGATCTTACGATCGTCGGGTATCTCGTCGAGCCGCCGTCGAAAGCGACGCTCAAGCGGCTGCTCGGCAAGCTCGGCTTGCGCGCCCGTGATCTCGTGCGCAGCGCCGAGCCCGAGCTCAAAGCGTCGGGACTTTCGCTCGATGCACCGGCCGATGCGCTGCTCGATCTCATGGTGCGCCATCCCAAGCTCATCCAGCGTCCAATCGTCGAAACCGACGCAAAGGCGCGCATCGGACGCCCGCCGGAACAGGTCCTGGACATGCTCGAATGACGCGTCCGGCGACGGTGCTCATCCTCTACTATTCGCGCAACGGCAGCACCGCCGAGCTTGCGCGCTGCGCCGCCCGCGGCGTCGAGAGCGCCGGCGCCGTCGCGCGCCTGCGCACCGTGCCGGCGGTCTCGCCGACCACCGAAGCGGTCGATCCGGACATTCCCGTCGATGGCCCTCCGTATGCGGCCCTCGAAGACTTGCGCGACTGCGACGGGCTCCTGCTCGGCAGTCCGACGCGGTTCGGGAACATGGCCGCCCCGCTCAAGTACTTTCTCGATGGCACGAGCGAGCTCTGGCTCGCGGGAACGATGGCCGACAAGCCGGCCGGCGTCTTCACGAGCACCTCGTCGCTGCACGGCGGCCAGGAAACGACGCTGGTCACGATGGTATTGCCGTTGATCCATCACGGCATGCTTTGGGTCGGCGTGCCGTATACCGAAGCGGCGCTATTCGACACGCGCACCGGTGGATCGCCTTACGGCGCATCACATGTCGCGACGGCGTGGAATGCCGAGATATCGAAGCACGAGCTCGCGATCGCCAAGCTCCTCGGACAACGCGTCGCCACGCTGGCGATTCGACTCAAGAGCTAGTGGCCTCAATGGGTAGCGCGCACGCACTGCACCGCGCGGCGCTCGGCACACACTTCGTATTGATTTGCCTCGTGCTCGCCTGGGCCGCAACGGCGGCGTTGCCGTTCGGATGGCGCCTCGTCGCGGCGGCTGCGGCAACCCTACCTCTGCTTCTCGGCCTGGCCGGCTTGAGACGCCGGCGCCGCTACACGTGCCAATGGCTCGCGGTGGTCCTCGTGCTCTACAGCGGGGGCGCCGCGCTCGAAGTCGTCGCGGCGTCGGGGCGTGCTCCTCTGCCCGTGCTCGTGTTGCTCGCGGCGTTGCTCGATCTCGGGCTGGTCGTCGTTCTCAGTCGCGCCCTTCGGCCGACAATGCATCGCGGATGAACGGAATCGTGAGGCGCCGTTGCGCCGCGAGGGAAGCGCGATCGAGACGGTCGAGCCATGCGCAAAGCTCGGGCATCCCGCGCTGCACGCGGTTCAGAAGATAACGCGCCGTTGCGGAGTCGAGCTCGAGGCCGCGTTGGCGCGCGTGTCGCACGAGGGCATCGAGCTGACCCTGCTCGCCGAGCGCCTTGAGACGGTAAACGATCGCGCCCCCCGCACGCGAAGCGAGGTCGGCCAATGCGAAGGGCGTCGCCGCGGGAGCGGAACGCGCCGCCAACAGCAAGCCGCCGCGCCGCTCCTGAAAATCGTTGAGGATCGAGAACAGCCGCCCCTCCCAGTCGCTGCGGCCGGCAACTGCATCGACGGCGTCGAGCGCGAGCAAATCCAGGCGCTCGGCGCCCTGCAGTCGATCGGGGTGCGTCTCGCGCGCGTCGTCGAGCCGCAAGTACATGCTTCGCAAGCCCGCATCGCCGGCGCGCCGGCAGGCGGCCTGCAGCAAGTGAGTCTTGCCCGTTCCCGCGGGTCCATAAACCCATACCACGTCGCGTCGCTCGGCCGAGGCGACGGCCGCGACGTGCGCGGCGGCTCCCGCGTCATCTTCCGCAACGAAAGTTGCGAATAGCGCGTGCTTGTCGAGGCAGAGCGCAAGCGGGATCTGACTCACGGACCGAAGCCACCATGGCTCATGCGCCACGCACGCTTGCCCCAGGTCAGCATGTAGTTGACCCCGCTCGTGATGCTCGTGAACACGACCAACGCCCCGAGCAGCAACAGCGAGACGCGCGGCGGCCAAGCGAACGCCGCCTGCATGATCATGAAGAAGACAAAGGACAGCTGACACGCGGTATTGAGCTTGCTGATGGCGGTCGGCTCGCCCTTGATGGGACCGATCAGAAATTGATACGCCAGGGCGCCGAGCACGATCACGACGTCGCGCGCGATGACGATCACCGTCAATGCCAGAGGCACGAGCTCAAGATACGTCAAGGACACGAACACGCTCGTCAACAACAGCTTGTCAGCCGCGGGATCGAGCAGGCTGCCGAGGCGCGTGCGCCAGCCGAAGGTCTTCGCGAGATAGCCGTCGAGCGCGTCCGAGCCGCCGGCAATGAGAATCAGCAGCAGCGCAATGGCATACTCGTGCCGCAGCAGCGCCGAGACGACGGGCACGACGAGCAGCACGCGGACCACGCAGATGGCATTCGGCAGCCAACGCAGATTCATTGCTCGGGGCGGCTTCCGGCGACGCGAAACACGAGACTTTGGTCCGGGGCAAATGCCGGCACGGGCGCCGTGACGAGCACGCCCCCGAGCGTGAGGAGCCGCTCGACGACACGATCGTCGCCGCGCGCGGCGATTCTCAAATTCAGCGTGCTGCCCTCGAAACCTTCGACGTCGACCGAGTGCAGGACACTCAGAGATTCCAGGTAGCTCATGACGCGCCCATACGCCTCGAGGCTCGTGACATCGAGCACGGTGACGCGCGCGCTGCGGGCGCCCCCGATCACGGCGTATTCGGCCGCATACTGATCGGCGAGCCAGTCCAGGCCACCGCGGATGTCGGTGCCGAGCACCGCACCGCGGCTCTCGTCGAGCAACGTCCAGCGCACGTCGAGCCCGAACGAGCTCACGGTGACTCTCCCGACGAGCACGGCGTCGGCGTCGTACCGCTCCGAAGCGGCCGTGATGAGCCCGTCGAAACCGCCCCAGACCTCCGCAAAGCTGATGGCATCGAGATCTTGGAGATCGAGCAGTGGGTACGTGATCGGCAGAGCGCGCTCGTTCGCGACCGCGTCGAGCTGCTCGCGCAGATCCAGCATGAATTCGGCGAACTCGGGCGTCCATTCCGCCGCTGCCGGGCTTGCGCCCATGAGGGCGCGTTGGCCGTCGCCGAAATCGACGGCGATCCATAGCAGCGTGAGCGGGCGCTCGGCGCCCCAGACCGGCCAATTCGCTCTCGTGAGCTCGTCGGCGACCATCGCGGAGTTGAACCCCACGATCGCGCGGTTCCCAACAAGCTCCCCCCAGAAGTTCACATAGGGGCGCACGTCGGCGATGAGATGGGCGAGCTCCGGCGCCTGCGCCGCGTCACGTCGGCCCGTCACACGTGTGAGCAGCTGCATCATGGCCAACCGCTCCGCTTCGGCGCGCCGGTCGCGAACGTCCGGACCCGGAGTGACCGTGACCCTGTACAGGTCGGGAAACGTGGCAGCCCGCACGGCGACGGAGGAAGCTGTGCCGAGCACGATGATGCCGGTAGCTGCGATCAATCGAGCTCCCCGGCAGAAAGCATTGCGCGGCATCAGCATGTGAAACCCTGTCAATGGTCGAGCGACGTCGCTTATTATAGCGGTCCGCGCGAAAACTCCCGTCGTCAGGGAGCATTATGACCTCCAATGAGGTGTTGACCTACAAATCCGCCGGTGTCGACATCGATGCCGGCGAGGCACTGATCGAACGCATCAAAGGACCGATCGCGCGCACTACGCGTCCCGAAGTCATCGGCGGTCTCGGCGGCTTCGGCGCGCTGTTTCGCGTCCCGACAGGCTACCGGTCGCCCGTGCTCGTATCCGGCACCGACGGTGTCGGCACCAAGCTCAAGCTCGCGATAGAGCACGATGCGCACGACGGCGTCGGCATCGACCTCGTCGCAATGTCCGTCAACGATGTCGTCGTCCAAGGGGCAGAGCCGCTGTTCTTTCTCGACTATTTCGTCACGCCGAGACTCGACGTCGAGATCGCGACGCGTGTGATCACAGGGATAGCGAAGGGCTGCGAGATCGCCGGCGCTACGCTCGTCGGCGGCGAAACCGCCGAACATCCCGGCATGCACACGCCGGGCGAATACGATCTCGCCGGCTTCTGCGTCGGCATCGTCGAAGAGGACGAAATCATCGACGGGAGCACGATCGCGGCCGGCGATGCGGTCGTCGGCCTCGCGTCGTCGGGTCCGCACTCGAACGGCTTCTCGCTGATCCGGCGCGTGCTCGAGCAGCGTCCGGGCAGCACGGAGCTCCGCATCGACGGCAAACGGCTCATCGATTGGCTCTTAGAGCCGACCCGCATCTACTCGCGCTCCGTGCTTGCCGTGCACGCCGAGACGCGCCTCAAGGGACTCGCGCACATCACGGGCGGCGGCCTCATCGAGAACATTCCGCGCGTGCTGCCCGCCGGCCTCGGCGTGCGGCTCGCTCGCCGCAGCTGGCCGCGTCCCGCGGTATTCGAGTGGCTCGCCGAAGCGGGCATCGCGGAACCCGAGATGCACCGGACGTTCAACTGCGGCATCGGCATGGTGGCAGTGGTCGACGCCGATCGCGCGGAGCGCGTCGTCGCAGCGCTCGGCGAGCAAGGCGAGCGCGCCTGGATCGTCGGCGAGGTGATCGAAGATGAAGCGCAGCGCGTGCACCTCGGCTAGCTTTACGCTGCTCAGCATCTGCGCCGCGGGCGTCGCCGCGGCGGAAGCGGTGCTGCCGACGTATGCGGCGACCTACGAGGTCATCCACAAACGCCGCACTGTCGGCTCGTCGGAGTTCTCGGTGAGCTACGACGGCGCCAAGGATATCTACACGTTCCGTTCCCGGACCGAGGTCAAAGGCATGCTCAGGCTCGTGTCTCCGAACGCGGTCGTCGAGCGCAGCGATTTCGTCGTGCGCGACGGGGAGATCCGGCCGCTCGAGTTCTGGTACGAGGACGGCAGCCGCAAAGGCGAAGACAACGTCCATGCCGTCTTCGACTGGGATGCGGGTACCGTCGCCATTGCGGCAGAACGAAGATCTGAGCTCGCGTTACAGCCGGGCGTGCTCGACCGCGGCAGCATGCAGGTTGCGGTCATGCGCGACATGGCTTCGAGCGCGATGCCGGGACCCTACGTGCTCGCCGACGAAGACGCGCTCAAAACTTACGAATATGTCCTCGAGGGTGAAGAGCGCACGCAGACGCCGCTCGGCGAATTGACGACCCTGCGCTACCGCCAACAGCGACAGGGCTCGTCGCGCAGCACCGCGCTTTGGGTCGCTCCGCAACTTCAGTATTTGGCGGTACGAATCGAGCAGATCAGGGACGGCGAGGCGGATACCGTCTTCGTGCTCGAGTCCGTACAAGGTCTCGGCGGAATACCGTAACTTGTAGGAGCGAGCTTCGCTCGCGATCCCGGAATGCAATATCGCGAGCGAAGCTCGCTCCTACAACAGGTCCGCCAAGAGGTCCGCCGCTTACGCTTTCGGCAGCGTCACACCACGCTGGCCCTGATACTTCCCGCCGCGATCCGCATAGCTGACTTCGCACACGTCGTCCGACTCGAAGAAAATCATTTGGGCGACGCCCTCATTCGCGTAAACCTTGGCCGGCAGCGTCGTCGTGTTCGAGAACTCCAGAGTCACGTGACCTTCCCACTCCGGTTCGAGCGGCGTGACGTTGACGATGATCCCGCACCGCGCATACGTGGACTTGCCGAGGCATATCGTCAGGACGTTGCGAGGGATGCGAAAGTACTCGACCGTACGTGCGAGCGCGAATGAATTCGGCGGGATGATGCAGACTTCCGCCTGCATGTCGACGAAGCTCGATTGATCGAAATGCTTGGGGTCGACGATTGCGGAGTTGATGTTCGTAAAGATCTTGAACTCGGGTGCACAGCGGACATCGTACCCGTAGCTCGACGTGCCGAACGAGATGATACGCTGGCCGTCCGATGTCTCGCGGACCTGTCCGGGCTCGAATGGGTCGATCATGCCGCGCTCTTGGGCCATATGCCGAATCCAGCGATCGGACCTGATCGTCATCAGCGCTCCTCGACGGTGATCTTCGGGAATAGGCGACTATAGTCCTTGGCGGTCGCCGCGAGCTCGCCCGCTGCGCGCCCAGCCGCCTCGATGAAACGGCGTGCAGCCAGTGAGTCGGGAGCCGCGACCACGGTCGGAGCGCCTTGATCGGTGTGCTCGCGAATGTCCTTCTCGAGCGGCAAGCTACCCAAGAGCGCCAGCCCGTAATCGGCTGCAAGGCGCGCGCCTCCCTCCGTGCCGAATATCGACTCCTCGTGACCACACTGACTGCAAACATGTACACCCATGTTTTCGACTACGCCGAGAATCGGCACGTTCACTTTCTGAAACATCTCGAGGCCCTTGCGCGCGTCGGCGAGCGCGATGTCTTGCGGCGTCGTCACGATGATGGCGCCGCTCACCGGTACGCGTTGGGCCAATGTGAGCTGGATGTCACCGGTGCCCGGAGGCATGTCGATGAACAAGTAGTCGAGCTCTCCCCACGTCGTTTGCATGAGCAGCTGATTCAGCGCCGAGGTCACCATCGGACCGCGCCAAGCCATCGGTTGCTTCTCGTCGACGAGAAACCCGATCGACATGGCGACGAGCCCGTGGGCGCGCAGCGGCGTGATGGACTTGCCGTCGGGGGACTCCGGGCGCCTGCCGAGCAGACCCAGAATACGCGGCTGGCTCGGGCCATAAATGTCCGCATCGAGAACGCCGACGCGCGCCCCTTCACGCAGCAGCGCGAGCGCGAGATTGCTCGCGACTGTGGATTTCCCGACGCCACCCTTGCCCGAAGCGACCGCGATGAGATTGCTGACCCCCGGCAGCGGCTTCAAGCCCTGCTGCACTGCGTGCGCCTCGACCGACCAATCACAGGAGAAATCGACCGCGACGCCGAGCTCAAGGGATTCACAGTGGGCGCGCAACTGCCGCACGAGGTCGGCGCCCGAGAGCGCGACGGGAAATCCGCAATGGACGTCGACGCTGAGCCCCCCGTTGCCGGCCCGCACGGTGAAGCGCGTGCCTGCCGCGCCGAGAGCGCGCGCCGTCTGCGGCACGATGAAGCTCTTGAGATGGGTCTCGAGCAGGGTTTGGGGGGTTGCGATCATTCCGTGTTCGGAACTGCGATGGACGCGCGATTGTAACCTAATGTGTGCACGGCACCGGGTTGGGGGAGGCACCGCGCAAGCCCCGAAACCTGTGATGTGCGTTACATTTTCGCAAAACCCGTGTGGCATAATCCGGGCCGTTCGCAATCGATTATGTTCGATCCGGGGGCCCTGGATGGGCACTGATGTCCGCATGTATTACACGGCTTGGCCTTTAAGGATACTCCTCCCACACGGCACTGCTTAGGAAGCATGAACTTTCTTACCGGATTTCAAGCAGATCGCCTCATTTCGCAGATCAGCGAGGAAGGCGATCCCACCTCGCCGGGAGCCAAGAAGGCCTTCGAAAAGCTGGCCAAGCTCGGCAACGCCGCCGTGCCCAAGATCCTCGAGGCCCTGGCCTCGGCCGACAAGCGGCAGACCGCCGAATACGTCGAATTGCTTTCGAAAATGACCAACGACAAGACGTTGCCGCTGATCACGCGAGGGCTCGCCGAGGCCGATCCGCGCACGGTCGCGGGCACGGCCTGGGCCCTGTCGAGCAGCCGCAACTACAACGTCAACCGCCTCGTCGACCTCTTGAGCGAGGACGAATACTCGAAGTCGGCGATCATCGAGATCCTCACGGTTCACAAGGACCGTCTGAACGTGCGCCAACTGCTCGGGCAGATATATTTTCTCCAGCCGAGCGAGAAGGCCGCGGTTTTCAAGGTCATCGATGAGGTCACGACCGTCGAGCTCATACCGGATCTCCTGTCGCGCATGGACGGCAAGGATCCGCAAGTCAAGATGCACATCATCAACGTGCTGTCGCGGTTCAACACGCCGGAAGTGCATAAGGCTCTGCAGGAACAGCTCAAGGATACGAACAAGCTCGTACGTCAGTCCGCGCTCGCGGGCATCGCCAAAATGGGCGGCGACGTCAGTATCGATCTGGTCTGCTCGCTGCTGCTGGATTCCGATGTCGACGTCATCAACAAAGCCGTTGACGTCATCGTGCACATGAACAATCCGGAAACGGTGAAATACTTGATCCCCGCGTTGAAGGCCGAGAACGAGTTCTCGCGCCGCGCAGCCGTCGAGATACTGAACGAGATCGGCACGACCAACAGCATCAAGTATCTTCTCGAGGCCGTGGCCGACGAAGATTGGTGGGTACGGTCGCGCGCCTCCGATGCCCTGGCCCGCATCGGCGGCGAGCGCGTCGTTTCCGCCGTGCTCGAGCTCGTCAAGGACAAGGACGAGAACATCCGGCGCGCGGCGATCGAGATCTTGAACAGCTGCGGCGACAAGCGCGCCGTCGAGCACTTGATCGAAGCCACGAAAGACAAGGATTGGTGGGTCAGCGAGCGCGCCGCCGACGCGCTCGGCGGCCTTCGCGACAAGCGCGCCATCCCCGCGATCGTCAAGATGGTGGAACGCAACGATCGCTCGTTGCCCGTGGCGCTCACCACGCTCGGCAAGCTCGGCGACCCCAAGCTCATCGACCGCGTGCTTCCCTTCCTGCAGCGGCCCGAGAAGGACGTCCGCGTGGCGGCGATCGAAGCGCTCACGAACCTCGCCGACGAACAGCGTCTGGAGCTCGTCCGCGCCCACATTCAACAGGCGCTACAGGGTGGCGACGAGACGATCGTGCGCGCCGCCGCGAAAGCCGTGCAGAAGCTCGACGGACGCATGACCTCGAGCGGGCGCTTCGCGACTACCGGCACCCTGAGCTCGACTCCTACACCGCAGCGAACCGCCGCGGCGCAGGCGCCGGTGCGGCCGCAGCCGACGGCGGCGACGAGCGCGGCCCGCACACTGCTCATCGAAGGTACGGATCTCTCGAGCGTCACCGCATCGAGCCCCGAGGTTCAGGTACTCGACGTGAACGCGTTGCAGGCCGGCGACATGATCGAGGGCCGGTACAAATTCATCCAGAAAATCGGCAAGGGCGCCTTCGGCACCGTCGTGCTCGTCGAGGACACGGTCGTCGAGGAGCGGCTGATCCTCAAGTTCTTGAACCCCAACGTCGCGTCCGACGAAGAGATGATGAAGCGTTTTGTGCACGAGCTGCGCTACTCGCGCAAGATCACGCACAAGAACGTCATCCGCATCTACGATTTTCTTTACGTCAGCGGCGGATACGCCATCTCGATGGAGTACTTCCCGTCGCATACGCTTGCCACGGAGATCGCCAACGAGAAACCGATGCGGCCGAAAAAGGCCGTCTCGTACGCGCTCGACATCTGCACCGGCATGCAGATCGCTCACCAGCAGGGCATCATTCATCGCGACTTGAAGCCCGCCAACATCCTCATCGACGACAGCGGGTTGTTGAAGATCGTCGATTTCGGCGTCGCCGCCGCCGCGAAAAGCGGCGACACGCAGCTCACCAAGACCGGCTACGTCATCGGCTCACCGAAATACATGGCGCCGGAGCAGATCCTCGGCAAGAAGGTCGACGAACGGGCCGACATCTACAGCCTCGGCGTCATCCTTTATGAAATGCTGGCCGGCACGCCGCCGTATAGCCGCGGCGACCACATGGCGGTAATGTATCAACACGTGCAAGGCAAGGCCGCCCCTTTGACGGAGATCAATCCGAGCGTCCCGGCGGAGCTCGCAACGATCGTCGGCAAGACGATGATGGTCGACAAAGCCAAGCGTTTCGCGTCCATGGACGAACTTCACAGTGCACTAGCCGGCGTTGCGGGTAAGCTCTCGTAATGGCGCGCATTGACGCTTTTCTGAAACTGGGCCTCGCCCAGGGTTGCTCCGACGTGCACCTGGCGGTCGGCGTCCCGCCGATGCTCAGGCTGCACGGCGATTTGATGCCGATCAAGTTTCGCGACCTCGGCGACACGGAGCTCGACGGCTACGTGGAGGAAATCCTCACCGAGTCGCAACAACAACGTTTCCGGCGCGGGCAGGATATCGACTTTTCCTATGTGAGCGAGGACGGCGGGCGTTTTCGCGTAAACGTCTTTCGCAAGTCGACAGGCGTCGGCGCCACGTTCCGGAACATACCGGATCAGATCCCGACCATGGAGATCCTCAATCTCCCGCCGACGCTCTACAAATTCTGCGACTTGCACCAAGGCATGGTGCTCGTTACGGGCTCGACGGGAACAGGCAAGTCGACGACGCTCGCCGCCATGATCGACCACTTGAATTCCACGCGCAATCTCAACATCATCAGCCTCGAAGACCCGATCGAATTCGTTCACCCGAGCAAGAAATCGCAAGTGATTCAGCGCGAGCTCGGCACGCATATCCCGAGCTTTGCCGAAGGCGTACGCGCGGCCTTGCGGGAAGATCCGGACGTCATACTCGTCGGCGAGCTGCGCGACGGTGAGACCATCAGCATGGCGATGACGGCCGCGGAGACCGGACACCTCGTCCTCGGCACGCTGCACACGACGAGCGCCGTCAAATCGGTCGACCGCATCATCGATGCGCTGCCGGCCGACCAGCGCGAGCAAACGAAGAGCTTTCTTGCGCACAGCCTGCATGCCGTCGTCACGCAAAACCTCGTGAAGACGCCGGACGGACGCGGACGGCGCGCCGTCGTCGAGGTCATGGTCATGAACCGCGCGATCGCCAAGCTCATCATGACGGAACAGACGCACCAGATACCCGCGCAGCTGCAAACCGGCAAAAGCGTCGGCATGCAGCTCATGGATCAGGCGCTCATCGATGCGATCACCCAGAAGCTCGTCGATCCCGACGACGCTTATCGATACGCCAACGACCGCAAGAAGTTCGAGCGGTTCGTCACCGACACGACCGTGCTGCCGAGCATGCAAGTAGGGCGCTAAAACTCATGGCGATGATCCAGGATTTTCTTCGCAGCATGCATATGCGCAAGGGCTCCGACCTTCATGTGGTCGCCGGCGACCCGCCGCGCATGCGCGTCCATGGCGAGCTCATCACGCTCGCGAACCAACGGCTGGACGCCGAGGAATTGCAATCGAGCCTGTTCGCGATCATGTCGAAGAACTCCCTCGAGCAGTTCAGCCGGCACGACTCCGCCGACTTCGCTTACTACATTCCCGAGGTGGCGCGTTTTCGCGTCAACGTCTTTCGTCATTTGAACGGTATCGGTGCCGTGTTCAGGGGGATTCCCTCCAAGGCGCTGACTCTCGAAGAGCTCGACATGCCGAAGGCCTTGCAGACGTTGAGCCGAGCGAACCAGGGGCTCATTCTCGTCACTGGCAAGACCGGCTCGGGCAAGTCGACGACGCTTGCCGCCGTCATCGACGCGATCAATGCCCGCCAGCACGGCCACATCTTGACGATCGAGGACCCGATCGAGTTCGTGCACGAGCGCAAAGGCTGCCTCATCAGCCAACGCGAGGTCGGCATTCACAGCCCCTCGTTCGCCGATGCGCTCCATTCGGCATTGCGCGAAGATCCCGATGCGATCCTCGTCGGCGAGCTCCGGGACCTCGAGACCATGAGCATTGCCATGACGGCGGCGGAAATGGGCATCCTCGTCATGGGCACGCTGCACACGAACGGTGCAGCCGCCACGATCGACCGCGTCGTCAACATCTTTCCCGCCGAAAAGCAGGATCATGTGCGCAATATGCTCTCCACGTCGCTGCGCGGCGTGGTTTCCCAGCAACTGATGCGAACCAAGGACGGCATGGGCCGTATCGCGGCGCTCGAAATCATGATCAATACGCCGGCCGTGGCCAACCTCATTCGTCAGGGTAAAGTCGAGCAGCTCGAGACCGTCATGCAGTCGAGCGCGGCCGACGGCATGTGCACGATGGACAGCTCGATCAAGCGTCTCTTCGACGACGGCAAGATCTCCGGCGAAGAGGCATACTTGAACGCTTTCGACAAGTCCAAGTTCGAGCAAGTCAAAGACGACGCCTGACGCTTCCCCCGAAAGCGTGCTCGATTACTCGCCGGCACCTGCGAGTGGCATAATTACGCCGGTCCCACTACATCCGTGAGTCGTGCCGTATCGCGGCAGGCCCGCGGCCCCTTGGAGCATCGCTTGAGCCTGAAGCGCACCATTCTCGTCACGAGCGCACTGCCGTACGCCAGCGATTCGTTGCATCTCGGTCACCTCGTCGAATACGTGCAGACCGACGCGTGGGTGCGGTTCCAGCGCCTGTGCGGCCAACGGTGCATCTATATTTGCGCGAGCGATGCCCACGGCACGCCGACGATGTTGCGCGCCGAAAAGGAAGGCATTTCGGCCGAAGAGCTCATCACGCGCATCGTCGGCGAGCATCGGCGCGATTTCGCCACGTTTCGGATCAGCGTCGACAATTACCTGTCGACACACGCCGAAGAGAACCGGCTGCTCACGGAGAGTGTTTACGCGCGGCTCTCGGCTGCCGGCCTCATCGACCGCCGTATCGTCCGTCAAGCCTATGATGAGCAAAAGAAAATGTTCCTGCCCGACCGGTACGTGCGCGGTACGTGCCCGAGATGCGGGAAGGCGGACCAATACGGCGATGCGTGCGAGAACTGCAGCGCGATCTACTCGCCGCTCGAGCTCGTCGATCCGATCTCGGTGCTGTCCGGCACGAAACCCGTTGTGCGCGAATCGGAGCATTTGTTTTTCCGCCTCAGCCGCTTCACCGACGAGCTCAAGGCATGGGTGCCCGAGCACGTCGACGCGGCCATGGCGCGCAAGCTCGAGGAATGGTTCGCAACCGGTCTCGAGGACTGGGATATCTCGCGCGAGGCCCCGTACTTCGGGTTCGAGGTGCCCGGCGAGCCCGGCAAGTACTTCTATGTGTGGTTCGACGCGCCGATCGGTTACATGGCGAGTTTCCTGAGCTTGTGCAACCGCGAGCGGCTCGATTTCGATGCGTTCTGGGGGCCTGAGAGCACGGCGGAGCTCTATCATTTCATCGGCAAGGACATCGTCTATTTTCACTCGTTGTTCTGGCCCGCCATGCTCACTGGCGCCGGGTACCGGAAGCCGTCGGGCATCTTCGTGCATGGCTTCCTGACGGTCGGCGGCGAGAAAATGTCGAAGCGGCGCGGCACATTCATCACGCCTGCAACGTTCGCCAAGCATCTCGACCCCGATTACTTGCGCTACTACTACGCCTCCAAGCTCGGCGCCGGTATCGACGACATCGATCTCAATTTCGAGGATTTCGTCGCCAAAGTAAACGCGGACCTCGTCGGCAAGCTCGTCAACATCGCGAGCCGTTGTGCGGGCTTCGTGCAGCGCTTGAGCGGCGGCATGCTTGCCTCGGCCCTTCCGGACCATGCCCTTTTCGACGAGTTCGCGGCCGCGGGACCGAAGATTGCCGCCGACTACGAGGCGCGCGAGCTCGGACGCGCGATCCGCGCCATCATGGCCCTCGCCGACCGGGCCAACCAGTACATCGACGAGCAGAAGCCCTGGGTGCTCACGAAAGACGCCGCGGCCAAGGACCAAGTCGTGGCCGTCTGCACGCTCGGCCTCAATCTGTTTCGCAGCCTCATCGTCTGGCTCAAACCGGTGATCCCGGCCGTGGCCGCGCGGGCCGAGAAGTTCCTGGGCGGCGACGAGCTCACATGGTCCGATACCGACCGACCGCTGCTCGGCCGCCGGATCGAGCGCTTCGAGCCGCTGTTGCAACGCGTCGAGCCGGCAACGATTCAAGCCATACTCGACGATACAAAACGCGGGAAGGCGACCATGCCGACGGACACCCAGAACGACAGCGAGATAGACCTCGAGCAGTTCCAGAAGGTCGATTTGCGCATCGCCCGCATCGTCGCCGCCAAGCACGTCGACGGCGCGGACAAGCTGCTCGAGCTCGAGCTCGATCTCGGCGACGATCGGCGCACCGTGTTCGCGGGTATTCGCAGCGCCTATGACCCGGCGACGCTCGCGGGCAAGCACGTCGTCGTCGTCGCGAATCTCAAGCCGCGGAAAATGCGCTTCGGCACCTCGCAGGGCATGGTGCTCGCGGCCGGCGACGGCGGTAAGGAAATCTTCCTGCTGAGCCCCGATACAGGCGCGCGGCCGGGGATGCAGGTGCGCTGACGGCCATGGAGCTCATGCTCATTATTCTCGCCGCGGCGCTCGTCAACAACTTCGTGCTCGTCCAGTTCTTGGGGCTCTGCCCTCTCATGGGCGCGTCGCGGCGCGTCGAAGGAGCCGTCGGCATGGCGCTCGCGACCGGCCTCGTTTTGACGACGGCATCGGGCTTGAGCTACCTCGTCGATCATTTCCTGTTGATTCCCAACGACCTCGAGTATCTGCGTCTCATCTCGTTCATTCTCGTCATCGGCGCCGCAGTGCAGTTGGCCGAGCAAATGGTGCGCAAGCTTTCGCCGTTGCTGTATCGCGTGCTCGGCTTGTACATCCCCTTGATTGCGAGCAACTGTGCGGTGCTCGGCGTCGCGTTGTTGAACTCGACGGCGAGCCGCAGCTTCGTCGCGGCACTGTTCTACGGTGCCGGCGCGGCCCTCGGTTTCGGTCTTGCGCTCGCCTTGCTTGCCGGCATTCGCGAGCGACTCGAATTCGCCGACGTTCCAGGGCCCTTCCGCGGCGCGTCCATCGCGTTCGTCACGGCCGGCATCATGTCATTGGCGTTTCTTGGATTCGCGGGTTTCGCGCGGCTTTGATGTTGGTCGGTATCGTCATTCTCGCGGGCCTCGCACTTGGATTTGCGGCCCTACTCGTCGTTACGTCGCGCCTGTTCGCGGCGCAAGAAGTCTCCGTCGCCGCAGAGATCGAACGGATACTGCCGCGTATCCAGTGCGGGAAGTGCGGCTTTCCGGGCTGCGCCCCGTATGCGCGAGCGCTCGCGGCGGGCGCGGCGCCGATCAACCGCTGCCCGCCCGGCGGCGACGAGACCATACGGCGGCTCGCGGAGCTCTTGGGATGCGACGTGCTGCCGCTCGACGAATCGCTCGGACACGCGAGCATGTCGCACGTCGCGCAAATTGACGAGCGGGACTGCATCGGCTGCAATCTTTGCGCGAGAGCCTGTCCCGTGGATGCCATAGTCGGAGTGCCGCAAACGATGCATACCGTGATCAGAGACCATTGCACCGGCTGCGAGCTGTGCTTGCCGCCCTGCCCTGTGGACTGCATCGCGCTGGTCCCGCGTAATGCTTGAGTACACGCCGGACCGAAGACTCACGGGGGGGTTAAGGCTTCCCGCGAACAAATCCGACTCGACGGCGCATCCGATCAAGCGCGGCTTCAACCCCTCGCGCTTGATTCTCTCTCTGGCGCAACATCATGGCCCGGCGGCCCAACCGGTCGTCTCCGAGGGCGAGCGCGTGCTTCGCGGCCAGACGGTCGCGAAGGCGGCGTCGCCGACTGCGGCCGACGTGCACGCATCCACCTCCGGCGTGGTGCAAAGCATCGAAGAGCGCCTCGTGCC